>WNGM01008928.1_pt1 | contig 19202 bp, 15 predicted proteins | sample 5400571 | NCBI WGS metagenome assembly WNGM01 (sample SAMN13153378, study PRJNA577476) | soil metagenome | isolation source: 100 cm soil or saprolite under Garry oak tree replicate 2 | place: USA:California | collected 2016-06-15 | reverse complement strand
GCTTCGGCCCATGCTGGTTTTAAGGGTCTGGAAGTATGGGTGGCCAAGCCAAGCAAGCTTGATCGCTTCCTTGCCGACCATTCCCTGGCAGATTTAAAGGCGCTGTTTCAGGATAATCACGTTGCCCCAATGACCCTCAATGCGATTTCATTTATTGCGTTTCGGGGTGAAGAGTTTGGTGGCATCAAAGAGCAGTGCCGCAAGTTGTGTGAGATTGCTCAAGCCATCGGCTGCCCGGCTGTTGCGGTGGTAGCCAGTCCAACCCCCACCTGGGAGACGACCTGGGAGACGATAGTTGCGGAACACGTGGCGGCATTGCAGGAGCTGAGTGATATTGCCCGTGGCTATGGGATCAAGCTGCCCTTTGAATTTTTAGGCTTCGGCTGGTGTTCAGTGCGCACCCCTCGTGGTGCCCAGGAAATCATCCAAAAGACCAACCGGGACAATGTGGGCATGGTCTTCGATGCGGCTCACTTCTACGCTGGCGGTGGCTTACTCAGCGAAATCGAGCACCTCGATCCCAATTCCATCTATATGTTTCACCTGGACGATCTTGAAGATACGTGCAAAGAGGCAATTACCGACGGAACCCGCCTCCTGCCAGGGTTAGGTGTGATTCCTCTTGACGAAATCTGCGCCCGTCTCAAAGGAATTGGCTATGATGGCCCCTGTACCGTCGAAACGTTCCGTACCGAGTATTGGGAGTGGGATCCCATGCAAGTGACGGTCAAGGCCAGGGAGGCGGCCATCAAAGTTCTATCCCCCTACTTTGAAATAGAATAATCGCCCGCTTCAGCAAAACAGAAGTCCAGAGTTCTGGAATGACCACGAGCGACGCGAGAAAGGAGGTGCTCATACAGTAGAGACAAAAAGATAAGAGATACCAGGTGCAGTGTGCAGTAGGTGTTCTAGCCCTGGTTCACTGCTAGTGTCCACGCGATCATTTAACTTCGACCAATCAGTTTAGTAAGGCTACACTTTAGCCATGATCCAACATAAGGAGGGATCACTGATGACAAAACATCGGAACTTTTCAATATTTCTCGGGCGAACACCTCAGGGTGCCATGATGGGCGTGCTCTGCGCCATCCTCATCGCGTTGCTGGCGGCCTGTGGTGGCAGCAGTACTAGTACCACTCCTGGGTCAACCGGCGGTACTCTCAGTGGGGGTACCGACATTAGCGGAAAAACGATCCTGTTCGAGATTCAGAGTAGTCCCAGCGACAGCTTCTTTGTGCCGGTCGTCAACGGAGCAAAGAAAGCGGCCGGTATCGCAGGTCTCAAGCTCCAGATCCAGTATGCCAGTAACGATGACACGACCGAGGTCAATCAGGTCAACACCGCCATTGCGAGCAACGTCATCGGGGTCGCTTTGTCGATCCCCGATGCGGGTCTGAACAAAGTCATCTGCGCTGCGCGGGCCAAGGGCATCGCCGTAGTCGCGTTCAACATCGATGGGGCCACCGGTCAGGGAGCAAGCTGCGTCCAGGGCTTCGTGGGTCAGGATTTCGTCCAGTCCGGAGCACTCATCGCCCAGAAGATGATCGACTCTGGCCAGATCAAGCCAGGCGATCACGTGTTTTGTCCGGTCGAGTTTCCAGCTCAAGTTTATGCCGTCCAGCGCTACCAAGGTGTCAAGCAGGCTCTCTCTGCCATTGGCGCGACGTGTGAGGAGCTAGGCACAGGCGTCGACTTCGGTCCGGCCAAATCGACGATGGTTTCGTATCTGCTGGGTCATCCTCACACCTCTGCTATCATCGCGCTAGGGCACGCGCCGCTTGACCAGGCTCCCGCTGCCGCCAAGCAGGTCGGTCGGACCATCCCCATCGGTGGCTTCGATGTCACGTCGGATATTCTGTCGTCGATCAAGAGTGGTGCCATCACCGCGACCGTCGATCAACAGCCATATATCCAGGGCTTCCAATCGGTCATGCAGCTCGCGCTATATCTAAAGTACGCGATCTCACCGGCAAACATCAACACCAGCAACGGTGCTCTGATCGATAAGAACAATGTCGATAAGGTGGTCAGCCTGGTGCCTGACTTCCGCTAGCTCCTATTGTTCCTACTCCTTCGCTTCTCTCCTGATAGGCTGTCACCCAGCGAAGTGTGCACGGAGACAGCCTATCGTACCGAGAGCTGAGGCGAGCCCTGCCCGCATGGCGGCTTTGCAAAGAGTCTGGCCGCAGATATGCTGGTTGTTGACGATAGCGGGGCTCGCCCAGGCAAGGGAAACCGCACTGATAGCAAGACTATTCCAATGCTTCTGCACTATGGCAGTTGGCAGAAAGGGATTGATATGAAACTCCAGGAATCAACCACTGAAGCAGTGGCCGCTACTCGGGAACAACGCGCAAAGGCCGCGGGACGTCGCTATCGCCGCCAGCAGTCGGCCTTCGACATCCTCATTATCTTCCTGATCGTCCAGGTCATCAGCGTGATCTACGGACTCATCAACCCTACCACCTTCGCCTATAACAGCTTCGCCAACATCCAGAACGCGCTGGGGGCGATTCCTGTTGTGACCGGCATCCCGGCGCTGGGTGTGGGGATCCTCATGATCGCTGGTGAGTTCGACCTCTCCGTCGGCGCCAATTTCATCTTCAGCAGCATCCTGATGGCTCAGCTCAATACGAATGGGCTCTCCGTCTGGCTTGCAGCGCTCATCGGATTGGCGGTCGGCACCGGCATCGGCCTGCTCAACGGGGTGATCACCCTCCGGCTGGGGATCCCGTCCTTCATCACCACGCTTGGAACGATGCTCATCTGGCAGGCCGGCACGCTCTTCGTGCACGGTGCGTCGTCCCAGCCCTTCTCTCCCAGCCCGGGGTTCGCCGCGCTCACCGCCGGAAACCTGGGCGTGTTCCCGGCTGACTTCCTGTGGTTCGTTGTACTCGCGATTGCCTTCTGGGCACTGCTGCAGCGGAACCGCATCGGCAACCACATCTTCGCGGCTGGCGGCAACAAACAGGCGGCAACGGCGACCGGGGTACGGGTGGACAGGACGAAGCTGATTGCCTTCAGCCTGGCCGGGGCCTGCGCCGCCCTGGGCGGCATCCTATCCGCCTCCCAGATCGGCAACATCGCGCCCAGTACCGGTGACGTACTGCCGCTGCAGGCCATCGCCGCCTGCGTCATCGGCGGACTGGCGCTTACCGGGGGCCGTGGCACGATCCTGGGCATCGTGCTGGGCTCCGCGCTCATCTACTGGATTTCAGACGTCCTCCTGTTGATCGGAGCGCCAGGCTTCTATATCACGGCGCCCGTTGGCATACTCATCATTGCCGCGGCGGCAATTTACGAAATACTACGAGCCCGTCGGGCCTGATCCACCGACGAAAGGAGAAAGTACATGAACATGGACGGAATGGAAACAGTATCAGCCGAACAGCCGGTACAGAGTGGGGAAGTCGCAACGCCGCTGCTGGAGCTCCGCGATATTAGCAAGCAATACGGTGTGAACAAGGTGCTCAATAACGTGTCCTTCTACGTGGGTCGAGCGGAGATCCTGGCACTCCTGGGCGACAACGGGGCCGGGAAGTCGACCATGGTCAAGACCATTTCGGGCGTCGTCCAGCCAGACTCCGGCGCGCTTCTCTGGGATGGCAAACCTGTTGAATTCAACTCCCATGCGGATGCGGCCGAGCTGGGCATCGAGACGATCTACCAGGACTCGGCGCTCGTCGACTCCATGACGATCGCACGCAACATCTTCATGGGGCGAGAACTGGCAGGGCCCCTCGGTTTCATACGTCTCAAAGAGATGCGCGAAATTGCTTCCCATGTCCTGAGGACGATTGTGGCGATCGAGGGCATCGACAGTCCTGACAAGCTGGTGGGCAGTCTTTCCGGCGGCCAGAAGCAGGCGGTGGCCATCGCCCGTGCGGTGCATTTCAAGCGCACGCTGCTGATGCTCGACGAGCCGACCAGTGCACTGGCGGTGCGGGCCACCGAGGCCCTCTTCGAGTACCTCCGGTCGCTACGTACGCAGGGCCTGTCGAGTGTGCTGGTCACGCATAACCTGTATGACGCCTACCGCATCTGTGATCGCTTTGTCGTGATGGCACGCGGACAGGTCGTCTTCCAGGCGACTCAAAAGGAGACCTCGGTAGAGGAACTGACCGAGCATGTCAGCCGGGGCTAGACCTGACTCCCCATTTCGAGGATGATGTTATGCCAGAAACAACGAAGCGAGCAAAACGAAAAGTACGACTCGGCTTTATCACCGGCCTGGAAATAAGTGAAGTGTCCGCCGAGTTGTCCAGTATTGTGCCGGGCCGCCGGGTTGATGACAACGCCCATATCATGCTACGCTTCAATAATGGGGCGAAAGGGATGATGTGGGTCAGTATGGTCGCGGCAGGGCATATGCACGGGCTGCGCATTCGGGTATATGGCGAGAAAGGCAGAAGGAGTAACCATGGTTTTTCACAACATCGGAGGTATCGTTCAATGACACGTACAATCGGTATCGGGGTGATTGGCATGGGCTGGATGGGTGAAGTGCACAGCCGTTCGTATCGCGCCATTCCAGATCGTTTTCATGAGAGCGGGATTTTCCCCAGGCTCGTTGTCTGCGCCGACCAGGTGGAAGCGCGTGCCCAGGCCGCCCAGCAGCGTTTTGGCTTCGAGCGCTCCACGACCGACTGGCGCGCGGTGATGGCAGATCCCACGGTTGAGGCCGTCAGCGTGGCTGCGCCCAACGGCATGCACCTGGAAATCAACCGGGCAGCAGCTCAGGCTGGAAAACACATCTTGTGTGAAAAACCGGTCGGCAGGGATCCGCAGGAAACCATCCAGAGTGCCGCCGCCGCCCGCGAGGCCGGGGTGTTGACTTTCGCCGGCTACAACTATCGCTGGGCGCCGCTTGTCCAGTATGCCCGGCAGCTCATCGCCGAGGGGAAACTGGGACGCATGACCCATTATCACGGTCGCTTTCTCAATGGTTATGCGGGCGACCCCAATGGCTTCCTCTCCTGGCGCTTTGAGCAGGAACACGGACTGGGCACCCTGAGCGACTTGATGTCGCACGTAATTGATATGGCCCACATGCTGGCTGGCCCCATCACGCGTGTCACCAGCGACCAGGAAATCTTTATCCGGCGACGTCCCATTCCTCAAGCGGGCAGCGGCACCCATTACGATGCCGGCAGCAGCGAAGGCCCGATGGGAGATGTGACCAACGAGGATTATGTCAGTGCCCTGGTGCATTTTGAAAGTGGCACACGCGGTATGTTGGAAGCGTGCCGGGTCATCAACGGGGCCAAATGCGATATGTCTTTTGAAGTTCACGGGACCAAAGGGGCCATCAAGTGGAACATGGAGCACATGAATGAGCTCCAACTCCAATGGCGCAACGATGCCAATCCCGCAGAGGACGGTTACACCACTCTCTTGAGCGGGCCTGCCCACCCCTACCACGGCCACTTCAACCCGGCCTGGGGACTGAATCTGGGCTATGACGACCTGAAAGTGATCGAAGCCTACAACTTCTTGCACTCTATCGTCACCCGCCAGCAGGGGGAACCGGGCTTTGCTGAAGCCGAGGCGGTGGCCCGAGTCCAGCAGGCGATCATCCGCTCCTGGGAAAGCGAACGGTGGGAGGCCGTTGAAAGCTCGTCTTGAACCCTCATTTCGGAACGCTTATTCGAGCACCTTATAGATTGCTCTACTGAAAGGAAGAGATGGATGGCTGATATATCGATTGGTGTGATTGGCGCAGGCGGCATGGGCTCGCGCCATGTGATGAACTTGCACCGTTATGTAAAGGGTGCGCGTGTGGTCGCAATCTATGATCTGGACCAGGCGCGTGCGAGACAGGTTGCCGCGGAATGTGGGTCTGCGAAGGCCTTCGCAGACCCGCTGCAACTGATCCAGGATGAAAGCGTGGATGCTGTGGTGATTGCCTCACCCGATCCCACCCATGCGGAGTTTGTGCATGCGTGTTTGCAGCAGCACAAGCCTATGCTCTGTGAAAAGCCTCTGGCGATCACGGCTGCCGAGGCTTTGAAAATCACCGAAGCGGAACAAGCTGTGGGGCGGCGACTCATCGCCGTCGGCTTTATGCGCCGCTTTGACCCCCAGCATGTAGCTGTCCGGCAGGCGGTGGCAGCCGGGAAAATCGGTCGCCCGATCCTGTTCAAGGGCGTGCATCGCAACCCGATGATCCTGCCCTATCTGCCCGGCGGGGGCGTCGTCACGAACTCGGCCATTCACGATATTGATTCGACCCGCTGGCTCTTGGGGCAGGAGATTACCGAGGTGTATGTACGCGGAGTGCGAACGCACACCTCGTTCGACGAGGAGACACGGGATATGCTGCTCCTGCAGATGACCTTGAGCGGCGAATGTTTAGCAGCAGCGGAGGTGTCTGTCGCGGTTGAGTATGGGTATGAAGTGTCAGCCGAAATCGTCGGTGAACGGGGCAGTGTTCTGACTATGCAGCCTGATGATGTGCTGGTGCGCTCCCAAGGAGCACGGTCTGTGGCCGTTCCCAAGGATCACCTCACGCGCTTTCAGCAAGCCTATATCCCAGAGTTGACGGAGTGGGTGCATTCGATCCAAAGCGGGCAAGATTTTAGCGGGGCGAATGCCTGGGATGGCTATATGTCGCTGCTGGTCACCGATGCCTGCATTCAATCCTTACAGAGTGGCATGCCCGTACAGGTGTCAACATCGGAGAGACCGCCCTTCTATCAGGAACGGGAGTTGCAATGAAAGCTATTGCCGTTTTTCCCGAGACGCACGAGGTAAAGTTGATCGATCATGAGGAGCCGGAGATCACGACGCCGGCGCAGGTGAAGCTGCGCATGCTGGAGGTTGGCGTGTGTGGTACCGATAGGAAGATTACCTCGTTCCAATTCGGCACTCCTCCTGCTGGCTCTGAGTACCTGGTGATTGGGCACGAGTCGCTGGGTGAAGTGGTCGAGGTGGGTCCAGAGGTGCGCGATATCAAGCCGGGCGACCTGGTAGTGACGACGGTGCGGCGTCCCTGTCCACATGAGTATTGCCGCGCATGTCGTACGGGACACCAGGATTTCTGTTTTACGGGCGATTTCACCGAGTGCGGTATTAAAGAGGCGCACGGCTTTATGACCGAGTTTGTGGTCGATGAAGAGCGCCACATGAACCTGATGCCCCGCGAACTGCGCGATGTGGGAGTCCTGACTGAGCCGCTTACGGTTGCGGAGAAGGCCATGGTGCAGGTCTGGCAAATTCAGCAACGTCTCCCGTGGATTGATCCCAACACGTCAGCTCAGATGCGTGGGAAAGGCCTTAAGGCGATGGTGCTGGGTGCTGGCCCAGTCGGACAACTAGGGACAATGGTGCTCGTTGCAGCAGGTTTCGAGACGTATGTCTATTCACGCTCCAAATTACCCAATCCCAAGGCAGACCTGGTAGAGGCAATCGGAGCCACATATTTCTCCGAAGAAACAACCCCAGTCGAGCAGCTGGCTGAGCAGGTCGGCAATATCGATCTCGTCTTCGAAGATTGGGTACCAACGCCATCTTCGTCTTCGCTGGTGTGCCTGACCACAAAGCTCCCATCGAAGTTGATACCGCTCTCTTGATTCGCGATCACGTACTGAAGAACCAGGCTGTCCTGGGCTCAGTGAACGCTGACAGTGCTAACTTTGAGGCTGCGATTCGCGATCTCAGTGTCTTTAAGCAGCGTTGGCCGCAGGCACTCCGTTCGCTGATTACAGGATACTATCCTATAGAGCAGGCTCCACAGTTGTTGCTTGGTAGTGCGGGAGGGATCAAGAACGTTGTTACATTTACAAGCTAGTGGCACCCCCTGTGGGCAATACATTTCAAAGAAGACGTTTTGCGAGTCAAACGAAACCGATTCAGGATTGTCATCCTGAGCGGAGCGAAGGATCTCTCGCCGAACAGAGATCCTTCGCTCCGCTCAGGATGACAAAGCCAGATGGTCTCTTCTTTGAAATGGATTGGCCCTTGTGGCCGCCCGTCCAAGCTACAGGAGTAGAGAACAATGACAAACGCACAAATCCGTGTGGGTAATGCTCCCGTTTCGTGGGGAGTCATCGAGAATGTGGAAGGGGAGCGTGGGGGATATGCCCGGGTACTGGATGAAATGCACGAGACCGGGTTTGCGGGTACGGAATTGGGCGATTGGGGCTTTATGCCTACCGATCCCACTGTCCTGCGTCAGGAACTGGCAGCCCGCAACCTGAAGTTACTCGCCTCGTGGGTTAGTGTCTATTTGCACGATGCCGGCCACCATGCCGCAAGCGAAGCGGACGCTGTGCGCACCGCCCGGCTGCTCGCCGAGGTGGGTGGACCAGATAACTTGATTGTGCTGGGCAACGACCCCTATGGTGATCCCATGCGTACCCAAAATGCCGGACGCATCCGACCAGAACATGGCATGACCGATGCCCAGTGGAAGGTCTTTACAGAGGGGGCCAATCGTGTGGCTCGCGCCGTAAAACGTGAGACCGGATTGCGGACCGTCTTTCATCACCATATCGGCACGTGGGTGGAAACGCCGGAAGAGACGGCCACGTTCTTACGTCTGACGGACCCGGGGGTGCTGGGCCTGGTCTTTGATACCGGTCACTATCGCTTTGGCGGCGGCGATCCCGTTGAAGGGCTGCGCCGGCACGCCGACCGCGTGTGGCATGTCCACTTCAAAGATCACGATCCGAGGGTCGCCGAACAATCCCGTCGCAATAAGTGGGATGCCATCCAGTCCGTCGAACACGGCGTGTTCTGCGAACTGGGCCGCGGGGATGTCGACTTCCCAGCCGTGATACAGGTGCTAAAAGACATCGGGTATGATGGCTGGATCGTCGTGGAGCAAGATGTGTTGCCCGGCTTGGGTACGCCCAAAGAAAGTGCCCAGCGAAACCGCGACTACATTCGTTCGATCGGCTTATAGGGCGGCCACAAGGGATTATACCTGTCCCCCAGACAGGATTCCCCTACAAAAAGGAGGAGCGCATGTCAACTGAAAAGCGCGTCAATATAGGAATGATTGGTGCGGGCTGGTGGGCGAACACGATGCATATGCCGGCGTTAGCGGCCTGCGAGCAAGCCAATGTCGTCGCTGTCTGTGACCTGAATCCAGAGCGAGCGGAGGCTCTCGCGCAGAAGTATCACATTCCCCGTACGTTCACCGATTACAAGGAATTGCTCGCGAGCGGTTTGTGCGAAGCGGTTGTCGTGGTTATAACCAATGACGCGCATTACCCCGTCACCATGGACGCGCTCAATCACGGGCTGCATGCCATTTGCGAAAAGCCGCTCGCGCTCAACTATGCCCAGGCCTCCGAAATGGCCGCCACGGCCCAGAAAAAAGGCTTAATTACGTGCGTACCTTTCACCTACCGCTACATGCCATCGACGCGCTATCTCAAACACCTCATCGATGAGGGCTACCTGGGGCAGCCCTATCACCTGCACATGCGCTATTACGCCGGGTTCGCCCGCGATCCGGGGACGTATTTGTGGCGTTTTGACCGTAAGATCGCCGGCTCGGGCGCCCTGGCCGACATCGGGTCACACTTCCTCCACGTGGCTGAATGGTTGTATGGAGAAATCGAGGCCGTGAGCGCTCAGTTGAGCGCCCTGGTGAAACGCCCGCCCAATCCACAAGGCCAATCATACGAACAGGCCGACGACTCGGCCATGGTGATGTTGCGCTTCAAGAACGGGGCGCAGGGGTTGGTCCATGCCTCGGCCATCGCATACGAAAGGACCTACGAGGATAAGGGCTACGGCTTCGATCAAGTCCATGAATGGGATTTTCACGGCTCCAACGGCACGTTACGCCAGGTCATCGACTGGGATTTCAGGCAGCGCATTACGGGGGACCGGCCAGGGGACGGACCGGAGCGTGAACTGAGCGTCCCTGATCGTTTTTGGGGCGACGCTCGCCGTGAGCGTGTGATCGAAACCTGGGAGGACGTGTTTCGCAAACAGGGGTTTATGGTCTGTGAGTTCGTGCGTGCGGTGGCAAACGGACAACCGATGGTGCCAAACTTTGGCGATGGTGCGCGTATGCAACAACTGCTGGATGCCGCCATTGAAAGCTCCGAGAAACTCGATCACGTGTCATTCCTTGTGAAAGATGTTGAGCGTTCGCGCCGCTTCTACGGCCAGGTACTGGGGCTGCGAGAGCTTCCGCGTCCGAGTAACGCGAATAATCTCGGCGCGTGGCTCACCAACGATGAGCACAGTTTTGAAGTTCACCTCATTGGCGAGGCCGAGGCAGGCCGCGTGGCACAGACGCATACCCAGTATCGCCGCGATGAGCTGGCACGAGGTCAGGGGTCACATCCCGCCTTCGAGGTAGAGAACCTGGAAGCAACAATACAACACCTGCGTGACCAGAATGTGGAGATCGTGGGTGGTCCGCGTCCCCGTGGCGACGGTGTACAACAGATATTTATCTGCGACCCTGATGGCTACATGATAGAATTATTTGTCTGGGAAGCTAGTAGTCAGTCCAGTTAGGTTTATGAGGCAGAAATGTAGTGGCGCCCCTTGCGGGCGCCAGGCTCAGTCACCCAAATAAGGAGGAGCGAGTATGGGTGTGCTTATCAAACCGCAAACTGATCAGACCGGTGGAATTCTTCGTACGGTGAATATTACACCGGAGACGGCTAGCTGGCAGTACGTCTCGTTTGCGGTGTACCAGCTGACCAGAGGGCAGACGCTTCGTGGCGCGGCAGATGGAAGGGAAACCACTGTGGTCGTGGTGTCTGGCACAGGCAAGGCCGAGCTTAATGGCCAGTCAGTGGGGCAGGTCGGTGAGCGGCTCAGTGTCTTTGAAGAAAAACCAGCGTACGCTCTCTATCTTTCTGAAGACGCGAGCTACCAGGTGGAATGTACCTCCGATGGCATGGAGGTCGCTGTAGCCAGCGCTCCGACCACGCAGCGGCATCTTCCAGCCCGTGTGATCCGCCCGGAAGATGTGAGCGTTGAGCTACGCGGAGAAGGAACCACACAGCGCCGCGTCCAGCACATCCTGGATACCGACCAGGAGGCGGAGCGCTTAATCGTTGTCGAGGTCATCACGCCGGCCGGCAACTGGTCCTCGTTTCCCCCGCACAAGCACGATACCGAGAACCCACCATACGAAGCCTATCTTGAGGAAACCTATTACCATCACATTCAGCCGACGGATGGGTTCGCCTTTCAGCGTGTGTACAATTACGAGGGATTTGACGAAACGGTCGCGGTCCACGATGGGGACCTGGTTCTCGTGCCCAGGGGCTATCACACAGTAGCAGCCCTTCCCGGGTGTGATCTCTACTATCTCAACATTATGGCGGGTCCTCATCGCGCCTGGAATTACCAGATTGATCCGGCATTCCATCGCCTGCTTCCCCCGTCGGGCAAGATCACCGGTTCGATCGTTCGTCCAGCCGCAAAAGAAGGCTAAGTGACAGGAGTCAGGTATGAATACGACCGGCAGGTCATATGATGTAATCACGATGGGACGGTCTTCGATTGATCTCTACTCGAACGATGTTGGCGCACCGTTCGTAGATATTACTAGCTTCGCGGCTTACGTAGGCGGATGCCCCACAAATATCAGCGTTGGGACACAGCGTTTAGGGTTGCACGCGGCACTGCTAACGGCGGTCGGAGACGATCAAGTAGGCAACTTCATCCTCCATTTTCTAGAGCAGGAGGGTGTCGAGACACGTTTTATTCCGCGCAAAACAGGACGTCGTTCTAGTGCCGTGGTGCTGGGCATTGAGCCACCAGATCGCTTTCCGCTCACCTACTACCGCGATAACTGCGCTGATATCGAACTCACCATCGACGATGTATTGGCAACCCCGATTGCCAGGAGCCGTGCTCTCTTGATCAGTGGCACAGGGCTGAGCAAGGAACCCAGCCGCAGCGCGACCCTTTTTGCCGCCGAGATGGCACAGCAAGCAGGAGTGCCTGTCGTGCTGGATATTGATTTTCGCCCCGATCAATGGCACGACCCCAGAGCCTAAGACGAGATCAACGCAACCATGCTCACTGATACGAGCCAGATGAGCCTGACGCATTCTCAGGTGTCCGACACCCGCGTCAGTGGTGACATCACTATTGCCATCAAAGCGCTCCTTGCCCTGGGACCACACGTCCTTGCGCAGAAACGCGGCGCAGATGGCTCAACAGTGCACCTGGTGTCACCAGAAGGCCAGACCACACAGATCGATGCACCGGGCTTTCCCGTAGAGGTGAGTAATATCCTGGGCGCTGGCGACGCCTTCGCCTCTGGTTTGCTGTATGGCATGGTAAATGGTTGGGATTGGTATAAGACGGCACGCCTCGGCAATGCGTGTGGGGCCATCCTGGTCACCAAGCATGGCTGTGCAAACTTTACACCTACTCACGACGAGGTGATGGCATTCATTTCAGATCACGGTGGATTCTAGTTTCCGTTGCATCGTGTCCAATAGGCATCAACCTAAGGGGAAGTAAAAAAAGAAAACGGCCAGGCGACGGATCTCGCGTAGGGGCGGGAGAGGAGTTGGGAGGGGTTGGGGCCCTTGTGGCCGCCCGTCGATGGAGTGCAATGATGCCCAGGCCAAGGGCTACGGCGGGCGGCCACAAGGGCCCACCCCTCCACATCCCAGCCTCCCTCGCCCCTACGCGAAGCCCCAGCCATTCTTAGGTTGATGCGTATTGGGTCCGTTGCATCGTGCCAGCAGTGTAGTACCCAGAATGATGGGAGAACAAACATGACCGAACAGGCAACAAAAAGTTTGACGATGGCGCAAGCTGTTATTGCATTTCTCAAAAACCAGTACGTGGAACGTGATGGGCAAGAACAGCCCTTTTTCGCCGGATGCTTTGGTATCTTTGGCCACGGCAATATCGCCGGAATTGGCCAGGCATTGCAGCAAATGCCCGAGTTCCGCTATTATCAGGCTCGCAACGAGCAGGCCATGGTGCATGCCGCTACCGCCTACGCAAAGACGAAAAACCGCTTACAGACACTGGCCTGCACCTCGTCAGGTGGCCCTGGTGCCACCAACATGGTGACCGGTGCTGCTCTGGCAACCATCAACCGCCTGCCAGTGTTGTTACTGCCGGGGGATATTTTTGCCCGCCGCAACGTGGCCCCGGTCTTGCAACAGCTTGAGTCCGAACATACGCAGGATATCTCCGTCAATGATTGCTTCAAGCCCGTGAGTCGCTACTGGGACCGCATCACGCGCCCCGAGCAGCTGTTGACCGCCCTCCCAGAAGCGATGCGGGTCCTGACGAGCCCGGCGGAAACCGGTGCAGTCACGCTGGCACTCCCCGAGGACGTACAGACGGAGGCGTATGCGTACCCCGAAGCATTTTTCCAGAAGCGAGTCTGGCACATCTACCGCCACCGCCCGGCACGTGAGGCGGTAGAGCAGGCGGCAGCCGCGATTCGTGCCAGTAAGCGACCGTTGATTGTGGCGGGCGGCGGCGTGATTTACGCGGAGGCAACAGATGCTTTGCAACATTTTGTTGACCAAACAGGCATACCCGTGGGAGAGACGATGGCAGGGAAAGGCAGCCTGCGCTACGACCACCCGCTCAGCCTGGGTGCGATTGGGGCCACCGGGACGTTCGCGGCCAACCGCCTTGCCAGGGATGCTGACCTGGTCATCGGCACCGGCACCCGCTATAGCGACTTCACCACGTCCTCCAAGACGGCCTTTCAGAATCCCGCGGTGCGCTTCATCAACATCAATGTTTCCGCCTTCGACGCCTCAAAGCACCTGGCTTTACCGCTGGTTGGTGATGCGAAGATGACGCTGGAGGAGTTGCTCGACCTGCTCGATGGCTACGCTGTCGAGGCAAGCTACCGTGCACAGGCCGAGCGGCTCCACGCGGAGTGGGACAGCGAGGTGGAGCGGATCTACAATGTCCGCCACACGCCGCTACCGAGCCAGGGTGAGTTGATTGGCGCGGTAAACGAACTGAGTGATCCCTCCGCGATCATGGTCTGCGCCGCAGGCAGTTTGCCTGGTGACCTGCACAAGGTCTGGCGGGCACGTCATCCCAAGAATTACCACATGGAATACGGCTATAGCTGCATGGGCTATGAGATCGCCGGTGGCCTGGGCATCAAGATGGCCGCGCCCGACCGCGATGTGTATGTCATGGTCGGCGATGGTTCCTACCTGATGATGAACAGCGAGATCGTGACCTCGATTCAGGAACGCTACAAATTGATCATCGTACTTCTGGACAACTCCGGCTTCAAGAGCATCGGCGCTCTCAGCCGCTCGCTGGGTCAGGATGGCTTCGGCACCCGCTATGTCTATCCGCGCAATGGCCACTGGCCGACAGATGCGGCAGGGACTGATGTGCAGACGTTGCCGGTTGACCTGGCGGCGAATGCACGCAGCCTGGGAGCGCATGTGATCGAGTGCAAAACGTATGCGGATTTTGTGGAGGCACTTAAGACAGTGCAGACCACCGATCGCACCTCGGTCATCTACATTCAGGATGATCGCTATCTGGCCATCCCCAACTACGAGGGCTGGTGGGATGTGCCGGTCGCCGAAGTCAGCGAGCTGCCCTCCGTGCAGGCTGCTCGTGCTGAGTGGGCCCCCATGCAGGCACAGGAACGGTATTTCCTGGAGCACAAAATTCGATAGAACTATGATGTATGCATTCGCTGTAGGGGCCGATTTATCGTGCCCATCGCCGATTTATCGGCCCCGGTGGATGTTTCAGTATCCGAAGTATTTTGTTAAAAGTCATTATCGGCAAACGAGCATAAGGGGCCGATAAATTCGGCTCCATGGAGGTGACACTATGATAGAGAATGGACAACTGCTCAACTACATTGGTGGAAAATGGCAACGGTCGCGTGCCAGCGAGTTTCTCGATGTGCGCAACCCTGCGACAGGCGAGTCGATGGTGCGCGTGCCGCTCTCGCCCGCTGACGAGGTAGGCCAAGCGGTTCAAGCAGCTCATGCAGCCTTTGCTGATTGGCGACGAACTCCGCCTCTTCAGCGCATCCAGTATCTTTTCAAGCTCAAAAAGCTGCTCGACGACAACTTCGACGAGATTGCCCGCCTGACGGTGGATGAGTGCGGCAAGACGATGGACGAGTCGCGAGGCGAGTTGCGACGCGGCATCGAGAACGTCGAAGTCGCCACCGGCATCCCGACGTTGATGCAGGGCTACAACTCTGAAGACATCGCACGCGGCATTGACGAGCACATGTTTCGCCAGCCGGTCGGGGTCGTCGCCGCGATCACTCCGTTCAACTTTCCCGGTATGATCCCGCTCTGGTACCTGCCCTATGCTATCGCCTGCGGCAACTGCTTCATTCTCAAGCCTTCAGAGAAGGTGCCGATGACGATGAGCCGGGTCTTTGACCTGATCGACCAGTTGAGCCTCCCGCCGGGAGTGATCAGCTTAGTGAATGGCGCGAAAGAGGCTGTCGATACCTTGCTAGACCACCCATCGGTACGCGCTATCTCCTTCGTCGGCTCGTCACCGGTAGCAAAGTACGTCTACAGTCGAGCTGCTGCCAATGGCAAGCGTGCCCAGTGCGCGGGTGGCGCCAAAAACCCGGTCGTGGTCTTGCCAGATGCCGATATGGAGATGGCTACCCGCATCATCGCCGACTCGTCCTTTGGCTGCGCCGGACAGCGCTGCCTGGCCACCTCGGTGACCATCACGGTCGGCGAGGCGGGTCGCGAATTCAGAGAGCGGATTACCCACGTAGCCGAGACACGCAAGGTCGGCTACGGGCTCGATGCGGGGGTCGAGATGGGACCGGTCATCACCCCTGAGAGCAAGCAGCGCGTCGAGTGGTTGATCGGCAAAGGCGTGAACGAAGGGGCCAGGGTCCTCGTCGACGGGCGCAACACGTCGATCCCGGGCCACGAGCGGGGCAACTTCGTGCGCCCGACGGTGCTGGACAACGTCCAGCCGGGCAGTGAGCTGGCCGGGATCGAGATCTTCGGGCCGGTGCTCAGCCTGATGCAGGCTCAGACGATTGAGGAGGCGATTGAGTTCGTGAACGCGACCTCCTACGGTAACATGGCGTGCTTGTTCACGAGCAGTGGGGCGGCGGCCCGCAAGTTCCGCTACGAGGCGCAGGCAGGCAACCTCGGCATCAACATCGGCGTGGCCGCGCCGATGGCCTTCTTCCCCTTCTCTGGCTGGAAGGAAAGCTTCTTCGGCGATCTGCACGCCCAGGGGCGTGATGCCATCGAATTCTACACGGACAAGAAGGTCGTCGTCGAACGCTGGCCCAGAGAGTGGTCACGCACATTTTAGGCGTGGGGGGTAAAGCGAAATTCAGTAAGGAGCCGAGGAGGCGAGCATGAAGGTCAAGATCGCGCGAGGCAAATTCAACGGAATCAACACCTGCGCCGACAATAGTGGAGTCATTGCCGCACTGGCAGTCGATCATCGCGGTAATCTCTTAGAGGCCATCGCGAGGGCGCGCGGCGAGCATGGGCAGGCGACCGCAGCAGATATGCTTGCGTTCAAGACAGCAGTCACCCGAGTCCTCACGCCCTCTACTAGCGCCATTCTTTTAGACCCAGAGTACGGCCTGGAGGCAATTGCGAGCCGTGCCCCTGGTAAGGGGGTGCTACTAGCCTACGAGAAGTCGGGCTATGACTTTCATACGAAAGGCCGTCTGCCCGACTTGCTGCCAGAATGGAGCGTTCGGCGCCTGGTAGAAGCCGGGGCGCAAGCAATTAAAATTCTGATGTACTACAACCCGTTCGATGAGGCCCAGATCAACTCGGTCAAACAGGCATACGTCGAACGCATCGGCGCTGAATGCATGGGGATAGATGCGCCGTTCTTCCTGGAGCCGCTGGTCTACGATGATGCAATTGGAGACGAGAAAGGAGTAGCGTTTGCCAGGAAGAAGCCAGAATACGTGGCACGAACGATGGAGGAGTTTTCCAGGCCCCGTTACGGTGTGGATGTACTCAAAGTCGAGTTGCCCGTCAATTCGACCTTCGTAGCGGGAACTCGCGCCTCCACAGGAGAAGGGACGGCCTACTCGCGCCAGGAGGCCATAGAGCATTTCCGTAACACGGCGGGTGCGACCTCCTTGCCGTTCATTTATCTGAGCGCCGGCAGCACCGACGAGGTATTCTGTGAAATGTTGGAACTGGCTGCCGAGGCCGGGGTAAAGTATTCGGGAGTCCTTTGCGGTCGCGCCACCTGGCAGGATGCCATTCCGGTTTACGCGAACGAAGGAGTCCAGGCTCTCGAAGCCTGGCTTGCAGATCGAGGCCGGCAAAATATCCACGCCCTCAATGAGGTGCTGGCACGCGGCGCAACTGCATGGTGGGATGCGTACGGCGGCAAGGACAATATAGAAGTCATCGAAACGACTTCGACCGCCAGGTGATCGAAGCATTTGCTTCAGCTCATCAATGATGTGCTGGACCTGGCCAAGGTGGAAGCGGGGAAGGTGAGCAATAACGAGAAGAGCAAGCAAACAGTATGCCTCAAGAGTGGACATGAGGCCTGTTGTTTGTTTAATTTACCATGTATTATCTCGCTCACCCATTAAAGCGAAGGGCTGCTTGATGGTACGCGGCACCTTGTCTTTCCATATAACCCAACCAAGCACCTCGAACTTCTCTCATTGATGGAGGTGTTTGATGTAACGGATATTTGGTTTGATATTCCGTGGCTCCGTTGTTAAACTCTTCAGCTTTCTTCTCAAGAAAACTGCTCCACAATCCACTTATGTTGGGTGTCTCGCTAATGGGTACAACAATTTGTTCTCTTGTTCCTACAGACATACAGGCCTATCAGTGCGATTCTAGCGAAAAAAGAAAATGGACCATATAACTAGCAAAACAGCTCGACGTCGAGTCTAGTAACAAAGTAAGAAAAATATGCCCCCTCAACGAGCTGCTTCTCGAAACACACTCCTTGTAAGAAAGTGCAGGGTCTCAGCCAAATGCTGAGGAGAACGTATCTAGACTGCAAGAGGCGGCTGTGGTAGACTCATCCAAAGAACAGGGCTGACGCCAAAACTACTCGCGATTACAGACGCAATGTCCTTGCAACTGAACCATGAGGTGAGCATTTTCCTCGCGCTGGAAGTTGCTATCCGCCGGCCCAGTCGAGATGAGCCAGCATGGTGTGTGGCCGAGAACAATGAGAGGGGAGAGGAAACATGATTAACGGAGCACATGTCATACTCTACAGCACCGACGCGGAGGCCGACCGGGTCTTCATCCGCGACGTGCTCGGATTTGCCGGGGTCGACGCCGGCGGCGGCTGGCTGATCTTCAAGCTGCCGCCCGCCGAGATCGCCGTCCACCCCACTGACGGCCTGGGGAAGCACGAGTTCTACTTGATGTGCGACGACATCGAGAAGACCCTTGCGGACCTGACCGCCAGGGGCGTCACGATCTCCCACCCGCTCAGCGACCAGGGCTGGGGTCTGCTCGCCTCGATCAAGCTCCCGAGCGGCTCTGATCTGTCGATCTACCAGCCACGCCACCCCACCGCCTATGACCTGGAGGGCTGATCCGTCCCACACCCTGTGCGATACCAACTCTTGACGCTGCCGGGGGGATGCATTAAGCTAATCCACACAAACGAAAATAGGAGCTAAACCTTGACCATCCCATTCGTCATCGACAACCAGCAGAACAAAATGGCCGGTGTCCTCAACGATCTCCTGGCCCAGCACAAAGGCCACTCGCTCGATGTTGCCACCGCCTATGAGTTAGCCATCACAGATTATCTATAACGGCCATAGCCATATCGAGACCAAGACGGGCCCCTCGTCCATCACTGTCTTGCGCAGGATTATAGACTGCAAGCGACAGGACATGGACAGGCACAGATCGTGTTGCCGCCCCCACAGCATCGATGAGGTGGTGACGGGGAGGCCAGTATGGGGCGGGAGTCATCCCACCTGGGAGCTCCTCCGGGCCAGCAACATCGAGATCAAGATGCAGGAGACCTCCGCATAACATGCTTTACGTAGATGGTCAGTAGAAATTGGCTAACCTGCCCTGGATTTCTTGCAAACTTTTGGGGGATTGGGTACGCTTGAAACGAGCATCGTTGCATCGGAAGGCAGAGGGAGATGCCGGGACCGAAAGTGCGCCGCATCGTCGGCAACCATTGAGCGCAACAAATGTTGTTGGAACTGATGGAACGTTCCATGCACACCCCACTTACCCTACACCTTGAAAAAGGAAGGCGACCATAGCATGTGGGGACGGTCACGTAGG
>WNGM01003269.1_pt1 | contig 19208 bp, 16 predicted proteins | sample 5400571 | NCBI WGS metagenome assembly WNGM01 (sample SAMN13153378, study PRJNA577476) | soil metagenome | isolation source: 100 cm soil or saprolite under Garry oak tree replicate 2 | place: USA:California | collected 2016-06-15 | reverse complement strand
CTGGCTTGTCGTTTCTCTGCTCCGAGCGTAGCCGAATGGTCAAGACCCTCCGCTAACGCTCCGGCGAGAAGCCCATTCCGCTACCATTGCAGCACGGCCACAGTTTGCCTCACTCCATCCCTCAACCTCCTCAGCCAGCCTGTTTTGCGCGTCGCTATGCTACCAGTTATCTAACGGCAGAGTTCAATTGGACTTCAATCGCTCCCACCTAACGGTTGCATCCTCGTCTTGAGCAACTTTGAGGGCCTCGGTGTTGTATATGAGTGCTAATTTATTCAACTCAAGGTTGCTCTGTGGATCTACGGGGACTTTTGATGTTATAAACTTTTGCAGCAAAAGAGTGAGAGGTTCACCTATCGCTTTCTTGAAGTTAAAGCCTAGTAGCTGTAATACGGTTAGCGTTTCAACCGAAAGTAACGGTGTTAAAACGTCTATGGCCTCTTCTATGTTTGCAGCCGCAGCACTGTTTTCGCCGCTCGAAGTCTGCTCAATCAGCTTTTTCAGCACAGGTATAAAACTCTTGGTGATATACTCAATCTCTTCCTGAGAGATTTGTTGAGCAACAAATTCTTGCTCATAAGCCTGGGCGATTTGAGTCAGCTCGATTTTATCGGCCTGTAATTCGTTTATTATTTCTTCGAGTTCGTTAATTGTCTCCTTATCGTTCTTTTTTGCTTTTACTGTTTGAATTTTATTAGATATAGCACTAACTGTATTTCTTAGTACAGCCTCTCCAAGCCTAATTCCAAGGGCAGCTATCTGTGGATCGACATTCATAGTATCCATTCTTTCTAAACCTTAAATTACCATACTCCAAACCTGGGCTATCATTTGCTTTGTAACTCCCTCACTTTATGTAACGAGTAACTGAGGACATATGTTCTTCATAAGCTATCTCTAGCTATCTCTCTGGTACTTTTTTGGCAGTGCCGCTTGCTGCATACACTATTGCTTACAGCGTATGGCACAGTGCAGGCAACGACTCTGCGGAGTGTACGGCAAGATAAGGGCGCACGTTCATGCGCCCGAACGCCCCCACACCCCCCGTTGCAAATGCGCCCGCTGTGAAAAATCCCCGCGCCCGCACCCAGGCAAGCCATTTACAATAGCGGTTTATGCGCTCGCCTGCCAAACGTCAAACTGTACACTACACCACCCATGTCAAACCCAGCGTCAAGGCGGAGCTACAGCGCATTGCTAAGGCCGAAGGCTTGACCCTCTCCCGCACCGGCGCCGCCGCCCTGGAGGAGTGGCTAGCAAGGCGCTCACACATCCAGCACCGGGGCATTTTCCAGCCGATGATTGAACACGCCATTGCCAAAGAGATGCGCGCCTACAGCAGCCGGATAGCGATGCTGCTCGTCCGCAGCCTGTTTACCAGCGAGCAGACCAGAGCTATCGCCTACAACATCTTACGCAAGCAGCCGGGACTCACCGACGAGAAGGTAGACGACATTATGGATGGCTCTAAAAACACTGCCAAACGCAATATTGCGCAGGTAGCGCCGGAGCTCACCCCCCTGATACGAGAGATTGAAACGTGGCTAACGCAACCCGTCTGAGCAGCCCTAAAAGCAGCAAGCGCTATGGCAATTGTGAAAGCCAGCTACACCCGCAAAGGCTCAGTCGCCAAGGCAGCCATCCGCTACATCGAGAACCGCCCCGGAAAAGACGGCAGCCGCATCGTACGGACACTGTTTAAGGCCGACGGAAAAGTGGAGCGGAGGGAAGTGTACACCATGATTGACCAGGCCGATAAAACCAGCTACTTTTTCCGGCTGGTCATAAGCCCCGACCCTCAGCGCGAGGATAGCGACAAAAACCTATCGCTCAGGGAAGTCACCGAGCGCACCATCCAGAGCCTAGAAGATCGTTTTAAGCGTCCCTTACAATGGGTAGCAACCATACATGACGACCATACCGACAACCGCCATATCCATGCTATCGCCATCGTGCCGGAACGCTTACACGTGCAGGACTTCCAACGGATGAGAAGTGCTGCCACCGAGGAAGCCCTAGAACAACGACACCAGCTTGAGCTAGCCCGCGAGCAACGAGAACTGAGTCAGCAGCAGCGTGAAGGGCTAGGCTTGTCATGGTAGGCCAGGCATTGCACCGGGCACGGTTCGCCCACACCTATGAACTTTGGCCGATACATGCAGCCGGATTTATGTCTAATGGCATACTGCTAGGGATAAGGCGTATGTGGCTGTTTCATAGGCAGCTTGTCACCGTCAGGAAAAGCAAGCAGCGTCCAGAACTTGGCAGCCTGTTGATTGTCGCCCCGACCAGAAGCGGTAAGGGCCTACTGGCGGTCAGTCAACTCCTTACCTGGCATCACAGCGTTATTGTCAATGACATCAAGGGCGACCTATTCACCCAAACTGCCGGTTTTCGGAGCCTACTAGGGCCAGTCTATGTACTTGACCCCACCGGAGTAGGGCACCGCTACGACCCTTTGCAAGGGAAGGCAACCGAAGACGCCCTATATTCCAGCGCGGCCCATCTGTTGCACCAGGCCGAGGGGCAAGACATATTTACCCAGCGGGCCACCAAGATGCTGGCGTGTATTTTCGCGGCAGCAAAGCGGCAAGAGGTAGCAGCCCTGCCATACGCGCGCATGATGCTCCGTGCGGGCCTGCGCGGATGCGTGGAACGGCTGCACGCGGTAGACCCCGAGCTTGCCACCATCTTTCTAGATGTGAACCAGGAGCACGCCAACCTAGACGACCGCTTTTTGCTGTCGGCATGGGGCACCCTCACGACCAGATTGCACCCGCTGCTCACCGAGATCGCGATACGCTCGCTGGCGCATTCAGACTTTACACCAGAAGAGATCATCACGAGCAGCAGGCCAGTTACGGTTTATATGCGCTGGAAAGAGCAGGACTTGCTTGCCCTGTCGCCACTCGTCCGGCTACTCTGGGGCAGCCTGATAGATGAACTGGTAACAACCTACGATCAAAGAGCGGGCAGGGGATGCCAGCCGGTCATGCTCTTGATTGACGAAGCAGGCCGGACAGCCATACCCTCGCTAGCCGACCATGCTACCACTGTCGTTAGCCGGGGCATAAGCATATGGCTGGCGGTACAATCCCTCTCACAGCTTGAAGTTGTGTACGGCAAAGCCCGCTCCCAGGTACTCCGTGATAACATGGAGAGCCAGCTTTACTACCGCCCGACCGACATAGCCACCGCCCGCTATGTTGAAGAACGTTGCGGCCGTACATCCGCCTATGCTCACCACATCTCCGAGCAGCAAGGCGGCCATACCAGCGAAGGCCGCTCAGAGCAGGCAATACCGCTGCTCTCCGCTCAGGACTTCTTACGCTACCAAGACCATGAGGTTATTGGCTTTCATAGGGCGTATCCGCCATTTAAGTTAGAGCGGATGGACTGGGGACAACACTCCCTACTTCAGAAGCGACGAACGGTACCCCCTCCGAAGTTGCCAGCCCTGCCAGTCATCGAAGACTTGCCGATTTTACAGGGGCTCAACCTCTCGCACTACATAGACCCTGACCGCTAGCCTTTTCACGCATGCGTACAAGATGTCTTGGTGGTTATCTGCGGGGCAGGGAGTATGAGCGCGATGGTCAAGGAAGCGCTTGACGAGCATATCGCTAAAATGCGAGCAGTGTAGGAACAACGTTGCGTTTCTCCACAAGTGTTTTCAGCCAGATTTCAGAAAAGTATTTGCATCCATCAATGCTAAACCGTATGATGAGCGCAGAGTAGTAAGGTGGAGGAAGAGCAGATGCGGTACTTCGCGGTTCGGACGTGGCGGTTTATTTCTATTTCCTTCGCTCGGATGAAACAGCGCATCACCGCGCTGTTTTTAGTTAGAACCACATATGCAAACGCACTACCAGTACGTCGTTCGCTGTTGCTCAGCAAACGGCTAGCCTACATGTTTATTGCGCTTACGCTCGTATCGCTGCCGCTCTATAGAATCTTAATTTCATTGCATGCTAAAGCTGATTCACCGTCTTGGTTGAGTTCGAATAATCCAACTTTGACTCAGCTTTCGCAAAACTCGCAGTACGACACGATGCAGACCCCAGACCCGACGACGGATGGTTACAATAACATCGATTGCACCAATAGGACCTATGTCATAAACACTTCAACCACGAAGACTAGTTGTATCACATCCACAGCTTACGGGGGGATAGGGTACCAGGATTTTTATACCAACGAACTCTTACTAAATGGTACTACCGAGGGAGGAAGTATCTCCTATTCCGGCAATAATCCGGTCATCGCGGTACCGAACAGCGATGCCAGTGTCGCATATCTATCCTCAGTTGCCTCTGGTTTAGGCGTTGGGGTCTTTACGCACACCTACACCGAAGTTTCTCCGTCAGTCAATGCTTCTGACCACTCAGTAACCTATTCATATACAACTAGCCCTGATTATTATGTCAAAGATGGTGCCGGTAACTTTATTAATTCGAACGCGACATCCACGGCATTCTCCCAAAACGGCCAGTGGATGGTATACTATTCGCCCACTGCTAACGCCGTCGTCCGCGTCAACCTGCAAACGCGCCAAGTTCTACCATTTGCGGCCACCGGAGGATCGTACAATGCGATCAGTGATGACGGCCAGTACGCAGCACTGTCCTACTACGACTCACTGAGCAGCCAATGGCGTGTCAAGGTCTATGACTTATCTACGTGCAGTACGAACATTCCTGCCACTATAAACGGCCCGGTCAGTTGCAGCTCAAATGACTTCACGAGCTTCTTACTGAACAGCTCAATTCCGAACTTCTACCAAGCTTTCCAATTACGTTTCGATGGCGCCCAGAACCTTGACTTTTACGCGATGTATAACCGGAGCAACGGCAATTACTACACGGCCAAGTACCGTATGCTTGAACCGAACGTTTCGTCTTCTGCTAATGGCTACTTAGCGATGGGCGACTCGTACGCATCAGGTGAGGGAGCAGGGTTGGCGCCAGGAGAAACGACGGCTAACTTTATATGCCCACGGTCTTCAGGCTCGCAATGCTTTATACCCGGCACCGACGAGGACCTGAATGATTGCCATTTATCGTCAAATTCATCCCCGTACATCATGTCGCGGACGTTGAATATCTCTAGCTTCCATTCGGTTGCGTGCTCTGGCGCGATAAGTGACAATATAAGCGCTAATGGCAGCGCACAATACAACACTAACTATACGAATATTCCAGATGATAGCCTGGGCGCGTGGTTGCCGGGATATCAGCAGCAAATACGCTACTTAGATATGGCTTCCCCGAAGCCAAACGTTATCACACTTACCGACGGCGGCAACGACATAGGCTTCAGCGATATTGTCGTAAATTGCACGCTCGAATCTTCTGCCTGTAACTACTATTACCAGGACCGCTATATGCTGGCGCAGAGGGTAAACTCGGCATACCCCGCGTGGGTAAAGCTGTACACAGAAATTAAGAAGCATGCCCCCACCGGCACGAAGATATACGTCACCGGTTATCCCTCGGTCGTCGCTTCGAGCGGTACCTGTAAGCCGAACACCGGCTTATTAAGCGGCCCAAACCAGGCATTCGCCAATCAGTTTGTGACATATCTTAACTACGCAATAAAGCAAGCAACATTAGCTGCGGGTGTGCAGTACGTTGACATCCAGGACGCGCTAGACGGTCATCGGCTGTGCGAGAGCGAGACATCGCAGGCAAGCATCGCCATAAACGGCTACACCCAGGGGGAAGAGTACTTAGGTGCCTTTGGTTCTGAAAGCTTTCACCCCAACGAGTATGGTCAAACGTTGCTTAGTAGTGCCGTGCTCAGCGCTACCTCCAATTTCAGCTCCCCCCAAAATATGCCCGATACACAGACGATTAATCCGCCGCAGATGACCGATACTGACACCGCACTGACAACCCTCTTGACAGCACCGCACAGCACTCAGCAGATTCATGTTTCAATGGCGACGAACCAGTCTCCGGCCGCTGCCCAGAATAACTTCGTATATTTCCTGAACAACTCAGTTCAGGTATCTGAACAGGGCGAAGGCTTTGGATTTGTGCCGGGGGCAACCTACGATGCTTCAACGCATTCTGACCCGGTTGATCTAGGTACCATCACGGCCGACGCCAACGGCAATCTGAACGCCTCGCTCACCATACCGAGTACAGTCACGCCCGGCTACCACATGCTTGATATCACCGGTCTGAACATGGCCGGCCAGACCGTCGACGTGCAGCGCATGATCTTTGTGGCGTACAGCAGTACGGATTACCTTGGTACCGGCTCCAACAGCTCCAAGACCTGCCTGTTCGTCCCGCAGAGCGGGGTTGACGCCAACCAAGACGGCATTGATGATGCCTGTGAGGGCAACCTTGATGTCGCCGCTCCAACAACTACCGCATCCCTATCTCCGTCACCGAACAACGTCGGTAACTATGAACGAACGGTCACCGCCAGCCTGTCAGCCACCGCAACCCCAGGGTTCAGCGTCGCAAATACCTACTACACGATTGACGGCGGTTCGCAGCAGACGTACTCAGCCCCGTTTACTGTCTCAGGCAATGGTAGCCACACCGTCGTCTACTGGTCAGTTGACAATGCTGGCTTGACTGAGACGCAGAATACCAAAACCTTTACTATAGTCAACCCGCTGGCATCTTCTCTCATTGATGATTGGTCATCAGGTAGTATCAACACCTCCAAATGGAATAATTGGGGCAGCCCGCAGACGAGCGTGGTCGGCCAACAATTGCAGATATCCTCTACACTTGGCGGCGGCTATTATGGGGTCAATAGCAGCGTGAACGGTGTCGCTTACAGTCTTGCCAACTCATATATCCAAAGCCAGCTTGTTAATGCAGGGAACCAGTCTCTTACGTCATGGGGCGTTTACCCGGTCTCACTGGATAAAGCTGGGGACAGCAGCTACCAGCTCTATTGGGCAGTAGAAACGAACAAGGTTAGGGCATACAAAAACACTGCAGGAACACATACCGTTCTGGCGGAGGCAGCATATAACTCATCAACGCACAAGTGGTTTAGAATACGGGAAAGTAGCGGAACGGTGTATTGGGATTATTCAACTGATGGAATAAGCTGGACAAACTTTACCTCGATATCCGATCCGTTTGCTATCAACAGCGTAAATGTTGGGGCCGATGTTGGCACCTGGAACACAGAAGCCAGCACAACAACTGCAACTATCGATAACTTTAATAAGCCGTTAACCTCAAGCGTTACCGAAGATTGGTCTTCGGGCAGCATCAACACCACCAAATGGAATAATTGGGGCAGCCCGCAAACCAGTGTCGTCAGCCAACAATTGCAGATATCCTCTACACTTGGCGGCGGCTATTATGGCGTGAACACGAATGTGGGTGGTACCGTGCTCAGCCTTACTGGCTCGTATGTCACCAATCAGCTTGTTGACGCAGGAAATCAATCACTCACCTCTTGGGGCGTTTACCCGGTCTCACTGGATAAAGCCGGGGACAGCAACTACCAGATTTACTGGGCTGTTGAAACAAACAAGATACGGGCATACAAACGGGTTGCGGGCACAGCCACTATCCTGAGTGAGGCGACATACGACCCATCAGTTCATAAGCGGTTTAGGATACGGGAGTATAACGGCACAACCTATTGGGACTACTCAACTGACGGAAGCAGCTGGACGAACTTTACTTCCGCTGCAAATCCGTTTGATGTCTCGGGTGTTGTCATCGGTACAGATGTTGGTACTTGGCAGGCTGAAGCATCTAATACACATGCCACTTTCGATAACTTCAACGTCGCTCCATAAGCTATTAACAATACATCCTGAATGCTATACAACAGGTGGTAGTCGCTGGAAAGAACGTAGGGTCAATCGATATAACAAATGTTTCTTTATAGGCGCGCGGCAATATGCGAGAATAACTATAAATGTTAGAACGAGTCTATAATCATTATTCAGAGAAAACGACGAGGTAGGTAACGCATGGCTAGTAAAAAACAACTGACCACAACCATCAGATTATTCAAACGCTATGAAATTAAACTAACCAGAAGAGACAGTCTCTTGGCTATCGTGGGGCTGCTTGTACTGGCAGTAATAGTATTATGGCTTGCCGTAACCCAAATCCAGCGCCTGATTGCCATACACCAACAGCAGCAGCGATTTGATAGTATACATTCGGTTCAGCGTAGCTTTGAGACGAACGTACGGCAATTGTTGGGTCCCAAACTCACCGATATGAAGGAATATGACAGTTGCTACCACACGGCCCAACATGAAATGAGGTTCCCGTTCACCACAAACGGTGTCTTAACCTGTGGCATGGAGATTCAAGGTTCTACCTTTAGGTTACCCAATGATTCCAACAACCCCTTAGTTAGTGACTCGTGGAATACGATGCGGCATATTGCCGTCGTGGCAAAGGCTACCATGCAGCAGTCGAGACTGGCGTACACGCAATGGAAAAGCGCGCAACTTCCAGATTACAGAAATGAGTACCTCGGATATAGCGATAGCTACAACCTATACGGTGATATCGTCCGCTGTGACTTAAGCGGTGAGATGCCTGCTACTCTGCCGCCCGATCGTGCTGTCGTCAATGTAAAACAGAACCAGGTTTATTTCACCTTTAATTGTTATCAGGATACATCAAAAAACTTCTTTCAGTTTGTTCCTTCGCCGCTGGATAGATATTAGCATCATGCAGACCCACAATTACTCATTCATAAACGACTAGTGTTCCAATAGGCGACGTAAACCGGACAATGCAAATAGGCAAGACAGACCATTCTATTCAGCGATATACATACCAAAGATCGGCATAGCAACAAAGAATAGAACTAAAGCCACAATCCAGTTATGGAAGAGCACTACTGCCATTCCGGCAAACATCCCAAGCATAGAAATCACCAGCCCAGCACTTAGCAGCACTGTAAGTAATTTTTTATATTTAGACCACCGCGACTTACGACCCTTGCTAGTAAACCCACCAACCCAACTCGTTAGTACCAACATAAGGCCACTAACAAAAAATAAAATCAGACCGAGCGACATAACCATATACTAGCATTTACAGTGCTCAGGTACCATCATCTGGCCGTTGATTTGCATACGAGTAGTATGGAATATGACCAGCGTTACAATAACGACAGTTACGACTGCGCAAACCACCGGTATAACTTATAAGTCGCTGGGCAGGGCGCTCGGGAACTAAGCGATCGAATAGCATGGTCACAACTTCGTGCCCGCTGCATAGCCTTGTCTTTCCGTGATGTGGTTAGCGCTCCGCGCCGAAATAACTGACCAATACAACCGACGCAAGCCCGTTTTGCGTGTAGTCATGCCGACAGTTACGAACGATGTCACACATGCAGCCAACCGCGCAAAGCATGTTAGAATGAGGCTCAGAATGCAACTACAGCGACCAACTAAGCGAGATCAAGCAGGGTTCAGCATTATAGAGGTTTTACTTGTGGTTCTGGTTGTATCAGCCCTAGCTGTAATCTGCTTCGTAGTATATCAGCGCCATAAGCCCAGCAGCGCCATGAACAGCGCGGTGACAAGCCAAACTCAGACTACGACGCAACCCACTACCCAATACCTAACCATCAAGGAGTGGGGAATTAAGCTGCCACTATCTGACAGCATTAAGGATGCGTACTACGTAGCAGGTGTAGGAAGCGTAGGCACCGACAGAGTAACCAACCAAGTTTATCTAGGACTAACGTCCCTCAACAGCAACGGCTGCACCGCCGCAGGCAGCAATCACGGCCAAGACTCAGCTCTAGGAATGATATTCCGGTCAAAGCTTGGCGAAGTTGACCCCGTAACAAACAAGCTACTAACACAAGAGTATCCAAGCGGCGTGACCATAGGCAGCTATTTCTACGGCTTTGAGGGTTTCAACAACTCAAACATCAGCACCTGCAAAGCCTCACAGACTACCATCCAATCAGCAGACTCAGCATTCGCCACGGCTGCAAAAGGCATAGTTGCCACACAACCCGCACAGACGACATCACAATACCTCGACATCAAAGAGTGGGGAGTACGCCTGACGCTCACTAGTGATACAGCTAGCCTCTACTACTACATCAAGCCCGATCTTCCTGACGTTGCCTACCTGTCCCTAAAAACTATCAGTGATATTGCACCCGATTGCGCAGCCGACAAGGTGTCACTTGGTGCAATAGTCAGAGAAACACCCGCCGAACAGCAGAGCGCCCCAGACGCAAAATACAGTATCAAAGGAACCGTACATATCGGTAATTACTGGTATGGCTATGATAACTCACACGCCGCTTGCTATGCCCCAACTATGAATGCAGCTATCAGCAGGGCAGCGCCTAATTTCAACCGCAGCACTCTATCAAACACCTTCAACACGTTAGTAGCCGACCCTGCGACCAACTAGCCAATCATAGCGCCTCTTTCGGGCAATACCTACCTGCGTTTCTTCGCCGACTGTATGAAGTCGATAGTATAGATACTTATGCCTACCGCTAAGCACGCCAACCGCCTGCTTAGCTCCTAAGCAGCCCGCCCCCGCTGCTAGCGCCGCGCCTGCTGCTTGGCGGCCGGCATCGCTTGACCGTGCTTAGCGGTAGGTATATACTGGTAGATGGCAATCTAAGGGAAGGAGCCATATGCAACCAGAACCCCACACAAACATACACGCCGCAGCTCTCGGCCAACGCGGCGGTCAGATACGCGCGGAGCGATTAAGCGCTCAGGAGCGTAGCGCGATCTCACGACACGCCGCGCGGGCACGCTGGCACCCCCGCGAAGCCCAGGCGGAGCGAGAGAAGGCACAGGAGCTGGCCTACCTTATCCAGCAGACATTAAAAAACGGCAGGCAACTACCCCTCATCTGATACCGGCCTAGTCAGCTTCCGCATACTATAGCCATACGCTAACTGATGTGATTCTTGTAGTTCATGGATTTATCGACTCATTGCTAGCGAACAGGTCTACAACTTCAACGCCTGTCTCCCGTCGGGCAACGCCGCCGAGCCGCTTACGAGCCTCGGCCAATTCACGCTGCTCAGCTTGCCACTGGTCGAGCTGTTGTTGTGTCCACTTTTCGCCGGTGATCCCCCGCAGCCACTTGGCCTGTGCTTTCCCTTGTTGCGTAGCTGCACCAACTACGGCTCCGCACCGCGCAACGAGATCGTTGGCTTCCGGGATCGCCTCTTTGCTTCCGACCACCCATACCTCGGACCAGGCTTCGTACAAAGGCAGTATTTCGGCACGCAGCCGATCTTGCATTTCCAGCGGGTCAAGCGCTTTTTGCAACCGCAATGCTACGTCGATGCCTTCCTTCATTCCAGACCTGATTTCCATGGCAGCATGAAGATCGGCTGCGAGATGAGCAATGATGATCGATCGGGTGAGCAGCATTGAGTAAGCGCGGGAGCGCCGTTCAGCTTGTGCCGCTTTACCCGCTCTATTAGAGCGCCACCACTCCAAACCGAACGCTACCGCCCCGGTCAAGGCCGAGCTTCCTAATGCTGCGATCAGCACCAACAGTTCTGACATAAGAATGACTCCTCACTACACCAGATTTTAATAATATTGCCCCTTTATTGTTAAAACGAATAACAATCCTTGCTATCAATCGGCATTCACTTGGTCAACTATTTTTCGACTACTCGACTAGCTAGTATCCTCAACCTGTTAATACCCGCCAACATTTCGCCAGCAGCTCATTCTACATACGGGTAGTGCAGCGTATGACTAGCGTCCTAAAACATCCGTTTATGTGAAAAGCTACTTCTACACGATGAAGGGGACACTCAACAGAAAAGAACTTACTGTCACAAATCCCTGACACTTCCGAACGCCACCCGCTTGAGTATCACGTCCTGCATGTTCGCCATCGTCGCTGGCACAATCGTGAACTCACCGTACTTGTCATTCACCAGGTCAGCAGCCCGCGCTAACGACTTCGTGTCCAAACGGGTGCCGTCGAACAAGCCAAGCTGTTCGGGGGTCGTTGGTTTCAGCTTGTACACGGTGACGCCCATGTTGGTGGCTCTGGCTGGAATGAGGGCTTGGTTGAGCAGCCGCTGGGCGTGCAAGAAAATATCCTGGGTGCTGTAAATATCGGCTTTGGTGTCTTTGCCTTTCGCCCAGTAGGTTCTATTCTCGAAGCTCAGCCACAGGTAGATACCCGCCGCGATGTAATTGTGCGCCCGCATCCGCCGCCCGGTCTTCTCGCACAGCTTCATGAGCAAGCGCGACAGTTTTTCGCGGTCAATCGTCTTCTCGCCCAGGGCATACTGCTGCCCGTAACTCTTGCGGCCAAAGTCCACGCCGTCAATTTCATGCCCCCTGAGCCGTAAGTACCAGTAATAACCGTTGATGCTTTTGAACACGCTTTTTTTGAGTAGCGGCAGTGGCGCGTGCAAAAAGTGCAGTGGGGTAAAAATACCACCTGCGTTCAGTCTGGCCTCGTAGCGCACGTTAATGCCTGGCAGGTCAACTAACGTGAGCTGGCGGTATATTTCCTCAAGCTTGTTGCCGTCAATGACATCCAGGCCGTCCGGTTTGTGCAGACCTGCCGCCAGTTTGGCGAGAAAGCGGTTCGGGCCAATGCCGACATTGACGGTGACGTATTCACCGAGTGCTGCTTTGACGTCGGCTTTTATCTCGTGGCCGACCTCGACCAGGCTCTTGCCGCGCTGGACAGCCAGCGAGCCGGTAAAATCAATCACGAACTCGTCCACTGATTTCGGGGTGACGGTATCGGTGTAGTTAAGCAGCACTTTTTTGAAGCGCTTATGGGCATCAAAATATTTGTCCGGGTCCGGCATCATGACAACATGATAAGCGGCCGGTTGTAGTTAATAGGCAAGTCCGTCATGCACGGCCTCCAATATCCAGTGCAGGTTGCTGGTGTCCAGATTGAGCCGGAAGCACAGAGTATTTTCTCTATCTACCACCTCAAAAATATGGTGCAGGGTATCACCAACTTTGACCTTGTGGTAATAGCCGAGCTTGCCCACCGCATAATCTTTGTTTCGCCATCTGATGCGCCAGGGCAGGGCCTCCCGTTTTTCGGCACTGTAGTACATCACCACGCTCACTTCTTCGTTGATGGTTTCGCGCATATATTTGTCCTTTCAGAGTAAAATGGGTAGTATGTGCGGCCGGTATACGCTCTATGAAACTAAGGACTTGGGCCCACGGTTCAACCTCGCGACGCAACCCAAGTTTGTATCCCAGGACAACTACAACGTGGCACCCCGCCAATGGCTGCCGGTGATAGTCAAAGACCCGGAAAAAGGCCGGATTGCCGAGCCGATGCAGTGGGGGTTTATCCCGCCGTGGAGCACAGACCCGTCCAAAGGCCCACGGCCGATCAACACCAAGTCAGAAACAGTCTTTGATAGCCGAATGTGGAAGGGTGCTGTCACGCACCATAGGTGCTTAGTGCCAGCGCGGGGCTTCTACGAGTGGAAGCCGATAAGCGACCATTTGAAAGTGCCGTATTTTATTCATCCGAAAGACCAGGCGTTGTTTGCCTTTGCCGGAATTTACAGCGTATGGCATGACGTGGAAGGTAAACCGCTGTACAGCTTTTCCATCATGACGACGGGGCCCAATAGGGAAATGAAGCATATACACGACCGTATGCCAGTTATCCTGACGCCAGAGCATGAAACGCGCTGGCTTGATCTTCAGTACAGCGAACGGGAGCAACTGGCGGATCTCCTCGTTCCGTACGAAGACGGGATGCTTGAAATGTATACAGTGAGCGAAGATGTGAACTCGCCGCGCCACAACGACAAGCATCTTGTCGAAGCGGTAGGCAAGTAGCGTACTCCGATCACAATGGTGTTAATAAGCCTGCGTGGTGGAAGACCCGAGGGCCAGCCCATGCATTGCTAAACAGGATTATACACCTACCCCAAGCTGTGTATTTTGTTAACAGCAGTGCGAACACACCAAGGAAATCACGTACCTCATCTACTCATAACCCTTGCCCAGAAAGAATAAAGTCCTAATAGTTTGACTCGCACGCATTTATTACGTATGATTAGAGTATGGAATACGAAGAATTGGGGAAACTCATCAAAGCGGAGCGCGAACGGCATGGTTGGGAACAGGCCGAGCTGGCGACTCGCCTTGAAGTGGGGCAGCAGGCGGTAAGCGGCTGGGAAAGGGGCAAATCTCGCCCTCGGGTGGATGTGTTACACAAATTGGTCGAACTCTTTGCGGGCGACATCAACGAGTGGCTGCCGAAGGCTGGTTATAAGATAGAGAAACCAGTGCGCCCCCTGGCATCTTCGTTGCCGCTAGGCCATCTAACGGAAGAAACTTTTGAGCTGTTCTCGCGCGACCTTGTGCAAGCGCTTAACCCCGGTGCCGATGTACACCGATATGGCGCACGCGGACATAAACAGCACGGCATTGACCTTTATGCGAAATTGCCAGGTGGCAAGAAGGATTACCAATGCAAGCGTCACCAACAGTTTGGCCCCTCTGATGTGGACAAGGCGGTTGCGGATACCACGCTAGAAGCTCTACATCATTACCTCTTATTGAGCCGCGTCGCAAGCCCTGGCGCAAGAGATGCGATAGACAAATATGACGACTGGTCGCTTTGGGATGCAGAGGACATATCCGCCAAAGTGCGCCGGCTGCCAAAGGACGAAGCGCTGCGCCTTATTGATACCTACTTTCCAGGGTGGCGTAAGGACTTCCTGGGAGTTGATGAACCAAGCCCATGGCTGACACCCGAGCAGTTTTATCAACCTTTGGTAAATCGATTAAAGATTTTTAGCCACGGTTGGAAATTTGTCGGTCGCCAAAAAGAACTAGATGCTTTGGAGGCCTTCACCAAACAGACCGACGCCAGCGCTATTATCGTTAGTGGCCGTGGCGGCATCGGAAAGAGTCGCCTGCTACGCGCTTGGGCGGATAGTGTTGCAGGAGCAGCAAAGGTTGTGTTTGTGTCCCCAGGCTCCGAAATCGAGGCAAAAGACCTTGAATTATTGCCCCAAGGCGAATCGTTCTTAGTTGTTGACGACGCCCACGACAGGTCTGACCTTGTTGCCATCTTGACTGGCGTCGCGCGTATGCGGCCGAATATGAAGATCGTTATTAGTACCCGACCTTATGGGCTGACGCGCGTTCAAGACGAGCTAACGCGCTCCGGCGTCGGCTACGAACGTGACGATACGATTACTTTATACAATCTTAGCGTGGAAGATGCCACCAACCTTGCAAAAGAGATTATGGGCGAGGTGAGCGGTGATGTTCAGCACGCAAAACGCATCGCTGAAATTACCAGCGATTGCCCCCTCGCCACCGTCATAGGTAGTCGTTTAGTTGCCGAGGGGCGAATTAAGCCCGACTTGCTCAACAACTCCGAACAGTTCCGCGAGGAATTGTTGCGTAGTTTTAGGAATATTGTTGCTGGTGAGATCGGTGGCAAGGACGCCGAGGTAGTGCGCGAGTTGCTCGACCTTATTGCCATGGTGCAGCCAGTTGACACCTCCGACCCGAACTTCAAGGCGACTGCCGAAGAACTACTTGAGAGACGGTTTGATAAAATTATGCGAGATATGCGTGCACTGGAAGATGCCGGCGTGCTACTGCGGCGCGGCAGGCGTACACGCATCGCACCGGATTTGCTCGCTGACTATATTCGCGCCGACGCATCTTATGATGACGGACGCAAACACCCAACGGGCTATGCAGATAGCGTGTTCAATGCGGTCAAGGGCGACCTCGCTATTAACTTACTGGTTAATATTAGCCAGTTAGATTGGCGTCTTTCGGCAGAGGGTACTCAAACTGCTCTACTTGATGAAGTGTGGTCTAACCTTGAAGCGCAGTTTAAGGTCGCCAAGATATTTGGCCGCCAAGCCATACTCAAGGCACTTGCCAAGGTAGCCTACTATCAGCCTGAACGGGCACTTGATTTTGCTAAAATTGCGCTCGACAACCCTATTGATGAGATAGAAGAAGATGCAAAGCCTTATTCGCTGGGTACGCATACATCCTACCGCTATGTCGTTAGTGAGGTGCCTCCACTTCTGCGTTACGTCGCGTACCACGATACCTACCTCGAAGAAGCGTTAGATATGCTGAAAAAACTGGCGTACATAGACCCGCGCCAACCGAACCAGTACCCCGACCACCCAGTACGGATTTTGCGTGACCTAGCTGGCGTGGAACCAGGTAAGCCCCTTATCTTCAATGAACGTATAGTCAAACACGTTTTGCCCTGGCTCGACGAGCCAAGCAACGAAAGGTTTTCGCCTTTTGACATGCTAGACGAGCTATTAGCCACCGAAGGCCACCAGTCCGAAGCAAAAGGCATAACAGTAACTCTTAAGCCATACATGGTTAGGGCGGAAGCGGTTGTAGGGCTTCGCAAGCAGATTATTGACGCCGCTTTCAAGCAACTGCTTGATAAAGATGCCCGGAAAACGCAGCGTGCGCTGAAGACTTTGGAAAAGGCTTTAGAGTACCCGCATGGCTTCGGCCGCATGGAAATAACCGAAGCTGACCTAAAGGCTTGGGAGCCAGGCATTGTAGAGGTATTGAAGCGCTTGCAGAAATTGGTTGCTCAAGATGAAATCGACCCTTTCTTGGTAGTGCAGATACGTGGCGCGGTTTCGTGGCATGCTCGCCACAGCAAAACTGCAACCAAAGCCGCTGCCGACGGAGTACTGGCCGCGATACCCGCGACGCGTGAGCATGACATAGCTCGCGCACTCAGCGACAGCTGGGGGTGGACGTTTGAAAAAGAAGGCGGCTCTATGCGCAACCAGGAAGAGTGTGCGCGCTGGCGCGATCAATTGGCTGCAGAACTTATTGCCGAATACGAAGGCCGCTTTACAGAACTTATAAGTATGCTTGAGGAGCGCGTTAAACACCTTAATGGCATGCAGCTTCCTCGCGTAGATGTAGGCCCATTCATTGCTACACTTACGAAGGCATCCTATGAGTTTGCTAGAGCCTTGGGTGAACATTTATTAACGCAGACCAGCTCGCCGCTGTCTGTAACATTTGCGGTAGTTATTACCGTGTTGGCTAAAGAGCAGTATGAGTATGCAATATCGTTGGCTACACGCGCCGTGAAGACGGAGGATGTGGTTTTGACGCGATACTCGGCAGGCGCTCTAGGCTGGTCTTTGTTCGGCATCCCAATTACAGAAGCCGAAGTCGAGACCATTAAGACGCTCGCAAAATCTGATGATGTCTGGGTGCGCATCAATATAACTCGCGCCGTTGAACGCTTTGAACCGATGGATAAGGCGACGGCGCTAGATTTACTGATGAGCATAAAGTTCACAGACTCTAATGTGGTCGCCCATGAGGTGCTTGGCGAAATTGGCGAACATGGCGCGTTTAATGTTGACGACCTCTCGGCTGACCATTTGAAGCGCTTACTTGGCCAGCTAGTTGAGTGCACGTCCATCGAGGACTACAACATCGTGATGTTCCTTAGGGAACTATCGCTAGCGCATCCCGACATGGCGGTTAAGCTGTTCATTGACCGCGTGGAACACAATGAAGCTCACCCAGACGATCATGAATATACCCCGCTACCATACATACACCACAATGGCCCGTCGCTGCGATTTCATGACACCGCTGCTTACGAAAAGTTTTTGAGGCAGGTACGAGATTGGACGAGTGTCAAAACCGATAATTGGATACGGTCGCATTACGGAGCAGATCTCTTTAAGATGGTGTCGGCAGGCTTTGATGAAACCACGCTTAAGGTGTTGCGAGAATGGATTGTGTCCGGCGACAGGCAAAAACTCGAAGCAGCCGCATCGCTCTTAAGTGAAGCCTCGCGTACGTTCGTCTTCACGCATAGCCAGTATGTTGCGATGCTGCTTGAGCAAGCGGAAAAACAGGGTGAAAAATGCTACGAGCGTGTTTGTTCGTGGCTCATAGCTGCAGCCATTTCCGGCAGTCGCAGTGGTACTCCTGGCCAACCATTCCCGGAAGACATCGAACAGCGCGACCGTTCACATGAGCTTATGTCCCAGCTGCCGGGCGGTTCGCCGGCGTACAAGTTCTATAAAACTCTTTACGATGCCGCCAAGACCAATATTGAGCGGGATACACTCGAAGACCTCGATATGGACTAATCACCAGCGTCCCACAAACGAAGGATTAAAATACTCCGCTGTGGGCCGATTTTCTATACCTGCTCAGCAATGCCCAACCGCTTGCAATACTCCTCGCGTTCAATCTCACCACGTAAGTAAGCATTCAGCGCCTTCAAATCAGAAAGCATCTTCTCAAACACCGGAACCCACCGCGACCAGTCAGCACCAGTCATCCGTCACGCCGCCTCTAGCCGCGTCACACGGTGACCTAACCCAGCAACATCGCGGTTGGTAGCCGTCACCGCCGCCTTGATCGTCTGCACATCACTCTCTAGCGCGTCTAGACGTTGCTCTAGCCGGTTAATATCGGCGCGGGTAGCTTGGTCCTTCTGGCCTTCCAGCACAGCATCCAGCTTGGCGTTTTGGTCCTCCATAAGCACGCTGAAATGGTTGATTGCTTTTGTTGCTTCATCCATACCACCAGCCTAGCACTGTTTTTGAAGGTTGTCACCGTCCGCCGCCCGCTTGACATCTCTCATACAATGTGAGCATGGCATATGACTCTGCTCACGACCTACCTTCATTTGTCGAATTATCTAACCAGCTCAAAGGCTTGAAGCTTCTACGCTTTCTCTTGCCCAAAAATCAGCGCGACGAGCTTAAGAAACTAGAAGCGCAAATCAAGGAACTGGGCGATACGGTTGACGATTTCTACGAATTGCTTGGAGAGAAGCACTGGATTTTCCATGACCTGCTTAATATGGAGAAAGTACGCGCAATCCTCACGCATAACACGGGTGCCGAGGACGCAGAACGTCAGTTTATCGCCTTATATAACGATCCTGAGTTTTTACGTTTCGCTATCATGCGCTGCAATGGCTTTGAAGCGTTGCGCAAACGCAAACAACTTATCGAAAAAGCCCGTGATGATTACTTTGCGGGACGCTATTACGCCAGTATCTATCTTTTACTTTCAATCGCTGACGGTTTCGTCAATGAGTTTGAGCGTGAGCACAGAGGTCTCCATACACGTACTAGCGAAGAGCTTAGCGTATGGGATAGCCCAATCTCACTCCACAAAGGCATCGGCAGTGTCCATAGGATATTCTTGAAGCAAATAAGCGCAACAATTACTGAGCCCGTCGAGGAAC
>WNGM01002977.1_pt1 | contig 19221 bp, 14 predicted proteins | sample 5400571 | NCBI WGS metagenome assembly WNGM01 (sample SAMN13153378, study PRJNA577476) | soil metagenome | isolation source: 100 cm soil or saprolite under Garry oak tree replicate 2 | place: USA:California | collected 2016-06-15 | reverse complement strand
GAGGCATCGACGATGGCAGGCACGACCTTACGTGAGGCCGCCAGTGTACGTTGCGAGCGCAGTTGGCCCATCAGATCGCCCAGAGATTGAGATGAGTCCTGCTGGCTCCAGGTGGCGGTCTGGGCGAATGTAGCGGCATCCACCGCCTTGAAATCTACACGGAATGTTTCTACGCTGCCCCCCGCGTTTATGAATTTCGTATAGCCAACAGAGGCGGAGATGACACCAGGGATATGGCGGTAGGCTGCTTCTGCCTCGGCCACCTGGGAAGAGGTATAGAAATTGACGCGCAGGACACCATTGAAGTCGGCCCCGCTCTGGTAAGAGGCCACATCGAAGATGCGCTGGGATTGGGAAGCGGTGAAGACGAGAGTGAAGATGGCAAAGGCGGTAGCCAGGGCCAGCAGCAAGGTCATGCGAATGGGCTGGCGCGGCGCCCGTGCCATCTGTGCCAGGGCCAGCATTGGTGCAGCGCTGCGGTTACGAGTTGTGAACCACATCCCTAATTGCAAGATTTGTGGGAAAAACCGCAGGAAGACCAGCAGGGCGGCAAGTAATAAGAAGACCGCTTCGAGTAGTGTCAGCGGCGACAGCAGCAATAGGCGCAGGTGTGGATCGAGCACGTTCGAGTTGGTGATATACACTGAAAAGCCGTAACCCAGCAGAGCAATAATAGCGGCAATGATGTCCAGGTTCAGGCGCTGCCAGAGCGGGCGGTGCGTCGAGCGCGCGGCTTCCCGGCGCAAGGCCAGGACGTCAAGACGCATTGTGCCAACGACCGCGATGGCCATAGCGAGCACAGACGCTCCTACAGCTGCAAGGGCGTACCAGCGCAGCCGCAGGGCCACTTGCAGCAGACTGCCATTGATCAGGTTGAGAGCGCTCTGGTCGGCAGGCGCCAGCAGCCGCTGCGCGAGCACGCGTACCAGAAAGACGGCCAGCAGAGGTCCGGCGATAAGCGAGATGATACCCAGGCCGGTACCCTGTGTCAGCAGCGCGTTAAAAACCTGGCGGCGGCTGGCGCCGCGGCTGCGTAAGATAGCGATCGCGTTCATCTGGCGCTCGACGAGTAGTTCGGCCATCATACTCACGAAGAACAACACCAATCCAAGCACGAGCAGCGCAAGGCTGCTCACTGGAAGCTGGGCTACGGTGATGCGGCTGCGGTAGAGTTGCAAAGCGCTGGCTGGCAGGTATGTCAGGCTTTGTGTCAGGAACGGGTACTGCTCGAGTTCGCTGTCGTTTGAATTATCGACCTGCACCACCTGGACGCTGTTGATGATGGTATCCAGGTTATCCACGCTGATGCGCGGGGGATCGAGGTGATAATCCCAGGTTAAGCTGGCCGCTGAGTAAAAAGATGTCGCTATCGACGTGCCGTTAAAAGTTCGTGCGAGCGCTGCAAGGATAGTTTGGGTGGAGACGAGCGCTTTATACGTGGTAGGTCCATTATCCGGAGCCTGGCTTAAAAAGTCGTTTCCTTGCCAGAAAGAATCATCCTGGCTTAAAAGATTGAAGATGCCCACGATATGCAGCGTCAGGTCGCGTGCTATCGAAACACCGGTTTGCTCGTTGACGAGAATCACCCGCATGTTCAGTATAGACCCCAGGCCTACTTGATATGTCAGTTGCAGCAGAGAGGCAGTCTCCGGTGTGATAGCAATCTCGATGTCGCTGCCGTTTTCTTGAGGCAGCCGCCCCTGGACAAGCTTGAGGTGAGACATGGCCTGGTGCATCGAATCGCCTGTGAGCTGGATTAGCTCGTGTGTTGGGCGAAGTATTTTGCTGCCGTGTGGTCCGGGTGCGCTTGCTAGCAAGCCGAAAGACTGCGTATCAATGGTGAATTGCGCTGCGCCGAGATATGGGCCGAGATTCTTGTGAAATTCCCGATCGAGATGCTGTGTGACCTGGGCGATAAAAGAAGGAGAGATGCGCTTGGAGTTGCTGCGAACGACGATATCCGCGTTCGCTGGGGGCGTACTGAGGATACCGCGCAGGCCTGCGGTCGCGGCGATTTGCGAGTAGAGCGGCACCGCGCAGACAAGCGTCACGGCGGCGATCATACCGATGGCTGTCATGAAGAGCAAGCCCCACGCCTGGCGCAGCCGCCAGAAGGCCAGGGTTACTGCTGGTGGAACCAGGGTCCTTCGCCGCCGGGTCGAGCGAACGTCCACGAGCTGCATTTCTAGACGGTCGTCCGCTTCTTTTACCGAATGGGCCATCGCAACCTCTTTTCTCGAAGGTTATTTCCCTGCCAGAGGACTGCTCAGAGCATATACTGATCTGTAGATTGCACCATTTTAGCATGGAAGCGAAAGTAATCGCAAGGAAGGACCTCGGAGAGAGTGTAAGAAATAGTTGAAGGCAAACAAGAGTAGAGGCCGGTTATACAGTTTCACAAAATAATGCGACCATTTGTAGGGGCCGATTTATCGCGCTCGTGTTATGACTCCAGTCAACCGGGTTTCTATTTTGTCACGATTTGTACGGGGTGCGCCACAGGTTTTTGCACAAGCAATATCCAGGCGTAAGGAAAGCTGATAAGATAGATCTATCCTGAAGTAGAACGAGCAAGTAAAAGGAAGGAACACATCCATGAAACTCTCTCCATCCCACTCAGAACAGGCCAGGGTGTCCACCGCCCTCACATTCCAGCGCTACGCCTTTTCAGCCTGCATCATCCTTGCACCGCTCTCGATCACCCTCTACCTCATCTCTTGGGCGGGAAATCTCCGCGAACCTCTTATCGCCAGCGCGATGGCCGGTTCTCCTGGCAACACCCTGCACTTCATCGGCGCCATCGCCGCCTCCTTCTTCCTGCCCCTGGGCTACCTGGGCATGTCACTGCTGGGCATGAGGCGCGCGCCGTGGCTTGCCACCATCTCGGCGTCGCTCTCCCTGGTCGGCTGGATCCCCTGGGCCGCGCTCATGGGCATAGACTCCCTGGCCTACGACATCGCCCAGACCGGCAGCACCCCGCAGCTTGCCGCGCTCTGGATGCACTTCAACGGCGACACCGTCATGACGATCTATCTGCTCATCTACATCATCGGCCACCTGCTCAGCGCCGTGCTCATCGGTCTCATGCTGGGTCGGTTGCGCCTCATCCCCGCCTGGGCTGCCTGGGCCTTTGCTCTCACCAGTCCGCTCACCATCCTCATCTTTCCCGTGCATAATATCGTCTTCCAGGACGTGCTCAAATACCTGATCTGCGCCCTCTGGATCATCGGTGCCATCCCCGCCGCTCTTGCTCTGCTCAAAAACAAGGACCTGGCACCACCAGCGCCATCACCCACATAAGGACACCACGACTCAGGCGAAGAGGCCCAAGCCGCTACAGACAGGAAAAACGCCTTTCTGTTCCCCTTCCATTGAAGGGGAAATCACCGCATTCTCTGCTGGGATCTGCTCGTCAGCGCGGATCGCTGGCTCTCGACTGTCAACGCCAAGTCACACTCCAGACCTGGCGGAGCGAACGTTCCAGACAGCTTGATCTCCTGGTAGCAGCCTGCGAAACCTTGCCTGTTTCCCCGTTACCTGGTTGCTTGTTCTATGCTATGCTACTGGTGAGCCGTCTTGATTTGCTCCCATCCCAAGGTTCAGAACACAGCTTCGCGCGCGGAAGGTCACGCCATATCCCGCTGATCCATCATCTGGGGGTCTTCCCGCCCACGGGATGCGCAACGAGCTAAACTCAAGCAAAGAAGAAAGAAAAAACCACTCTTGGTGCGAGACACCAAATGTGCGTAGATCAAGGGTGATTAGCCCAATTGGGCAAAAAATCTTGTAAGATGATGCAAATCTGAGTACGATTGACGTATGAGCCAATATCGCGTTTGAGGTACACGGTGTCGAAGCACAAGCACACCTTGCGAGCCGAAGATCGGCAAACCATTCAAGGGCTGTCAGACTGTACTTCTTTGATCGGAGCGTGCGGAGGGCTTCGTGATGACCTTTCGGATCATGACTTTCAATATCCGTGGAGCGGTTCCTCATCGGGATGGTCCGAATGCTTGGGAACGCCGGGCTCCACTCACGCTCTCTCTGATTGAACGCACGACTCCCGATCTCATTGGCTTTCAGGAACTCATGTGCAGGAATCTGGAGACCTACCAGAAGCAGCTTCGCAAGTATCAGTGGGTTCTGGGGCCACCCACCATGGAGGAAACACGCCTCAACTACAATGCCATTTTCTGGAACCCTTCCCGTTTGGATCTCTTAGAGAGCGGCGGCTTCTGGCTGAGTCCGACGCCTGAGCAGTGGTCTCGTAGCTGGGAAAGCACCTACGTTCGTGCTGCTACTTGGGCACGGTTCCGTTGCCCTAAGACGGGCGAAGAGTTCTGTCACCTGAATGTGCATCTGGATTCTGAAAGCGCACAAGCCCGGCTCCAGAGCTGTCCTTTGATCCTTCTGCAGCTTGCTGCCTTTCACCTGGACCATCTCCCGGTGCTGCTGACTGGTGATTTTAATTGTCACGCCAATGTGCTCTCTGCTCCATGCGATGAGGAAACGGCCTTGACGCATGCCAGCTATCGCTTCCTTCTGGATCACGGCTTCGTTGATACCTATCTTGCCGCTGGTCATCTTGATACACCAGCTGCACTGACCTATCATGGGTTTGAAGGAGTTCATTACGAACCAGCATGGCGTGTGGACTGGATTCTGACTAAGAATGGGGTATCCTCCTTCACCGTCCACGCTTGTGCTATCCTGCAGGATGCGGCCCCTCCGCTCTATCCCAGCGATCATTATCCTGTGCTGGCCGAACTGGCGCTCACAAGTGGTGCGGTGTCTTGATGCGCCCCTGCCCACAGGCTGCGCAACGAGCTTTACCTCTTCCATAAAGTGGCTTTAGACCCCCTTCGTTCTGCCCGCTCGGCGATGAAGTGGAAACTCCCCCACCGATTGATTGAAAGCTGAGAAAGTGAGAGGGCTGAGATTGTTTGCAAGACCGCTTTCCACTGCTACCACTCCTTGTTCCGGTGCAACTGGAACTCTTCCCAGAAAGCCTGGGACAACCTTCCCAAATATATTCTCGAGAATCCGGTGCGTTGGAGCAAGGACAAGTTGTATCGGCGGTGGTAATCGACGAGGAAGAGGGCCGATAAATCGGCGCTGGGCGCGGTGAACCGGCCCCTACGTTGCCCGCTCCCGTTTGATTGATTGCCTACAAACAGCGTCAATTACTGAGAGAGATGGCGCCGCTCGCGTTATCCACGTGAATAGGGACGCTGGTGAGGGGTGTTTGGGCCGGACCCTGGACGACGGCTGCGTCTTTGGCGGGATCAAAAGCGGCCCCGTGGCAGGGGCAGAGCAAAAGTTTGCTGCCGGAATCGTATGATACCGGGCAGCCCGCGTGGGTACAGGCTGCATCGTACGCGACGAATTTACCATTGTCCAGGTGTACCAGCACACCAGGATCGCTGTTCGACGGGAGAGTAAAATCGGCTGCGCTGTTTGCCGGGACCTGGCTCACCTGGGCAATCACTCCAGGTGTTTGCGGGGTAGCTGCTGTGGCCGTATCCGTTGCCTGCGGAGCAGTTGCAACGGCGTTACTGGCAGGGCTATTCGGAGTTTGTGGAGCAGTATGAAAGAGGCTGCTCAGCCACACCAGTCCCAACATGCCTGCGCCACCGCTGACGACTCCCCACAGGAAGCTGCGCCTGCTCTGTTTTTTAAGTGCTGCCTGCGCCCGGTAATTCCGGCGCACATTTGTAGGGATCTGCTTGTTCTGGGGATTATTTGCGGCCGCAGGTGCGTTGTAGGCACCCTGCCTGGGGGGCAGGTATCCCGATGTATCGTGGGACGTTTCTCCAGTGCCAAGGATGAAATGTAGTAGGGGAGCGACCCATGCGCGTTGCTGGATCGATAGAGATTTGAGCAAGCGCACTGCCAGCAGTGTATCGAGCGAAGGGAGTATGCTGCTGGAAGGTCCAGCGATCAAGAGGGTGATCCAGCAGAAGATGAAGACGATGTCGGAGCCGTAAAAGTATGGGTAGACGCGCCAGGTTGCTGAAAGAAAAAATACCAGGTTGAGCAGTATACCGCAGAACGCTGCCGGTCGCAGGAGTAGCCCGAAAAGTGCGCCCAGGCCAATAGCCAGTTCGCCGTAGGCAACGAGGGCTCCGACAAGCATGGCATGAGGCCCTGCAACGTTGACGAGGAAACCATGCATAGGCGACCCGCTGGCGAATGCCGCGATCTGATTGCCGATATAGCGCGCGGCTGAAGGGTGGAAGTATTGTGGATCGGTAAGCTTCTGGATGCCGGCGTAGATAAAGGTGATACCAATGAAAAGTCGCAATGGCAACACGGCCCATCCCAGGATGCTTTTTGTGCGCAACTCGTGGTTGGCTGCTATGGTATTTTGTGCAGCTAAAGGGACGGTCGGAGGTTGTTGTTTAACAGTATCTATCCTGTTTTTCATGCTATCTGCCCTATTCGTGCTTTTTTGGGCATTGTAGCAAGAAAATGTAAAGGAATTATCAAGGAAAGGTGAGAATTTCCCAAAGTGTAGAGTGCGGATTTATCCAGCACGTCCAGGCAGCAGGTGCAGCGTACCCTCCGCGTTTTCCTCAATCATGCTGCGTTCAAAGAGCATGGGATGGTGTTGGACGCTCAGCCAGGGCTCGATGAAGTCGTCGTAGTGCTTGCTGGCAGGATGGCCGGACTGCCCAGGCGAGTGTCCCGCAAGGGAGGTTTTCAGGTCGGCCAGGTTCACGATCTGGCGATATGAAGGTACAGTGATCACGACCTCCGGTTGGTTGGGCGCCACTGCGCCCATGTTGACGGTATCGATATCGCCCCCTAGCGGAAATGGTCCACGATTGAATATTTTGTTAAGTGGCTTGACCATCCCCAGAGCGTGGTTGTAAGTCATCGTATGCACCGCGCCGTATTCCCAGCGCGAGGTATCATCTCCGCATCTTGTGCGCAGTTCCTCGATGGCTGCCTGGAAAGCAGCAGAGATAGCCGCGTCCCATGATTTAGAGCCATTTGAAATAGCTGAACCGGCGAACCACGTATCATCATGGGCATTCATTAAGCGAATGAGCAATGGTCTGCTGCGGCTGAGGTGGCCGTTGGTCAACGACAGCAGCGTTGACCCTACGCCCAGGTAGCTGCTGAGCAGTGCTTCATCTTCTCCCAGGAGCGCGCCAAAGACAATAGGCTCCAGTTTGCGCAAGAACATGGCATAGATGGCCGCGCCTGCACTGCCGGGGGCAAGCACATAGTTCCAGGTACGCAGGATGTCCTGTGCGGCCTTCTCCAGGGCAGCGCCGGTTTGAATCTTCAACATATGCGGCACGATCTCCACGGCGGGCAGGGAGTATTGATCGCCCTGGATGCGGGCCATGTCCGAAAGCGCCAGCTTCTCGCCAGGCGCTTTACTGGTCAGGAGATCGCGGATGCGCTGCGCGCGGTAGCCATTGAGCCATTCATGAGTGATGTAGTAGGGGTAATCGTCGTTCACCACGCGATTATTGGCGGTGACGATGAAATGCTGTTCCGGGTTGTAGGTCTGTGGCAGCTCATCAAAGGGGATATAGCCTGTCCACTCGTACTCACCCGTCCATCCTGGAGAGGGGAGAAGCGCCTGTCCTTTGGCACGGATAGGGATTGCGCCAGCCATGATGTAGCCGATGTTGCCCTCTCTATCACTATAGATCATATTCTGTGGTGGCACATCCCAATCTCGCAGAGCCTCACGGAACTCTTCCCAGTTGCTGGCGCGATTCAGTTTTTGTACCGCCACTATAATACGGCCCTGCTCCAGTCCGGTCCAGCGCAGTGCAAGGGGGAGTTCGGCTGTTCCGGCGTTCGCGCCGTTCTGCTCTGCTGTGGCGCCGCTGGTTGTACCTGACATGCTGGTCAGGATTGGCCCATGCCGGGTGATGCGCACCTCTTCGATGAATGGGACCTTCTTGCCTTTTATTTTAATTTCTTCGCGAACAACCTGCGCTTCTTCCCACTTGCCCTGGTACTCGTACTGGTGGGGGTCCTGTGGATTGAATTTTTCGATGTACAGGTCTTCAACGTCGGAGATAGCATTTGTAATGCCCCAGGCAATATGCTGGTTGTGCCCGATGACGATGCCAGGAGCGCTGGGGAAGCTGGCACCGGTAACATCGATGTCGTCGGCTACCAGGTGACACTCGTACCAGATTGACGGGGCAACCTGGCCCAGGTGTGGGTCGTTACAGAGGATAGGTGAGCCAGTCGTGGTCATGGTACCATCGACGACCCAGTTGTTGCTCGCGCCCAGCAAGCCGAATCCGCTCAGTTGCTTGAGTGCTGTGTACTGCTCGAGCATGCCAGCATTGATGCCCTGGTATTCGACGCCCGGTGGGATAATCAGCGGGTGTTGGGGATCATAGCCCGCCTCCAACCTGGCTGCGCGCGCAGCACCCAGCCTGGCGACAAGGTTTGCCCGCACAATCTCGCTTTCCCAGTTGCCGCCGAGGTTCCAGCCCATCATCCTGGCCCACTGGATACTATCCTTCACTTCCCATGGACCCGGTTTGAAACGCAGCAGGGTGAATTCGATGGGTAAATTATACCTGTTGTGTTCAATAAAGGCGTTCACGCCAGCGGCATAAGCGCTCAGGATACGCCTGCTGTGCTCGGCCAGGCGCTCTACCTCGGCCGCTGCGGCGCGGTGCATACCCAGGCGGCGGCAGAAGCGATCTGTTTCCAGGGCGATCTCGCCGAAAATTTCGCTGAGCCTCCCTGAGCCAATGCGCCGGTTGAGCTCCATTTGCCAGAGACGCTCTCGCGCGTGCGTGTAGCCCTGGGCGAAGTACAGGTCATCCTCGTTCCCAGCAAAAATATGGGGCACGCCATAACGGTCGCTGATGATCTCGACAGCCTCGTGTAGCCCTTGCAGGTGCAGGGTTCCCTTTGTCCTGGGAAGTGGCCTGCGCATGAGCATGTAGTATGCTCCTCCAGCCAGCCCGGCCACGCTTGCCGCCGCCGCCAGCGTTTTTTGCCACCAGGATGCCATGCCATTTACTCCTTCATTGAGATGGGCGTAGGTCCCCGATTTATCGTAGAACTGCGATAGATCGCGCCCTCGTAGGATTTCGCTTCAGGGAAAAGAGAGCATGATAATGAACTTTGACAAAATAATTAGGGTATCCGTAGGTGTATGGGTTACGATGTGTGTACTCCATACAGTAGGGGCCGATTTATCGGCCTTCGGTGGCTGTTCCGCAATCCAGTTTAAACAGGTAAAGTCCATTATTGCCTCTCTGCTGTGCCTCTGTATGTAGTAGTATACCAGATGAGGTATGTGTGCTGCTATAAAAAAAGAAACGCTTCCGGGTCAAATGTGGTTGGCTGATTGCATATTCGTGAAATAGTGATCAAAGAAGGACTCAATCATGCCTGACCTTCGTCATAGGCCGACTGAGTCCTTCGTATAGGTCGGTCTTACACCAGTTCCGTCCCCTTAGGCGTATCGCGTACCTCAAAGCCCATCTCTTTGAGCTGGTCGCGCAGTTGGTCGGAGCGTTTCCAGTCGCGGGCTGCTCGCGCCTCGTCGCGCTCGCGAACCAGGGCCAGCGCCTCCTCGCTTAGAGTGCGAGGAGTTTTTGCCTCAACCGTATCCAGGCGTAAACCTAACACGCGGTCGAAGTCGAGGACCAGGCGTCGTCGCTCTGCTGGAGCAATCGTGTTGTCGCGCACAACCTCGCGAGTGATGCTCAACGCAGTGGGCAATTCCAGGTCATCGTTGATGGCAGTATGGAAAGCATCACGCACGCGTTGTGCCGCCTCGGACCAGGTTAGCGCCTGCTCGGCTGGTTCAACAGGAAGCGAGGCGAGATCGTCTCGCAGGTTGTTCAAGCCATGCTGTGCCGCTGTGATCGACTCTTCGATGAAGTTGAGCTTCGTGCGATAGTGCGCAGTCAACAGCAGGTAGCGAAAAGCCATCGGGTCGAAGCCCCATTCTTTTAGAGTGCTCAGCAAAACGACGTTGCCTTTTGAGCGGGACATCTTGAGGTTGCCCCAATCCAGGAACTCGCCGTGCATCCACACCTGCACCGGCTGTTTGCCGCTCACACCCTGGCTCTGCGCGATCTCATCTTCGTGATGTGGAAACTTCAGGTCGATGCCGCCGGTATGGATATCGAATTGTTCTCCAAGGTACTGCGTGGACATGGCGGAGCACTCGATGTGCCAGCCGGGGAAGCCTATGCCCCAGGGACTGGGCCAGTTCATCTGGCGCTTTGCATCCCCGCGTTTCCACAGGGCGAAGTCCTCGGGCGCGTCTTTATCCTCGGCGATCTCCATCTGCTGGCGACCATGACCCCCCGCGCGCAGATTCTCGACGGTATTGCCTGAAAGCATGCCATAAGGCGGGAAGCGACTGACATCGTAGTAGACGTTGCCATCGGCTACGTATGCCAGCCCGCGCTCAAGCAGTTTCTCTGTCATCGCCAGCATCTGTGGAATATGCTCTGTGGCCTTTGGATTAAGATGGGCGGGCAGGATGTTCAACTTTGCCTGGTCGTCCAGGTAGCGCTGTGTGTAGAAGGCGGCTATTTCATAAGCTGAGCGACCGGTGAGGCGAGCTTCATTTTCCAGGCGGTCTTCGCCACTCTCCTCGACTTCGTTTTGCAGGTGCCCAACGTCGGTGATGTTGCGCACCGCGAAAACGTCGTAGCCGTTGTATTCGAGCATGCGGCGCAGCCAATCCGCCATCATGAAGGTGCGGAAGTTACCGATGTGGATGTCTCTATAGACGGTTGGGCCGCAGGTGTAGATGCCCACTCGCGGCGGGTTGAGTGGCTGAAACAGCTCTTTGCTGCGCGTCAATGAGTTATACAGGTAAATCGGCTTGGCCGAAACACTTGTCATGAGCGTATCTCCTCTAGATGGTATTGTAGAATGTTGGGTTCATATGAGAGGCAGCAGCTCAGGCGGGGAACGTGCAGGGAAAGATCGTTACTACTCTCTAGCAGCAGGCACGTCAAACCGTTCGCAGAGGGCTGAGCTACGCGCGTTTCCTCTGCGAACGCCTGGACAGGTGCAATAGTGCGTTCGGTAGTTCACGATCGTCTCCAACTTTAGCTTTGTCTGGTAGCAAGTGTTGTGCGTAGTATACCACATTTTCCGTCGTTGGAATAGACACTTTTTTGCATGGTGGATAGGCCTGACAGGGTCGACCCTTGGGTCGCCAGGCTTCGCTCAGATCGAATAGCTTTACAATGTAAAAATTATTTATAACTAGCTTGACTTAAAACCAGTGCAAATATTGACTGTAAAGAGACAATAATGGTAAAATTCACTCGAGAGCAAATCGATATATGGGTATATAATGTAAATTAGAGATTCTGAGCACGAGTCTCGGAGGGAGGCCAGGTACCATGGAAGCGATATATGTATCGACGTACTTTGGCATAGGTCCAGATGATGGAAACCCTGACGAGGATCAATTTGCAATAGGTCCGGAGGATGATGATCCGCCGCCTGAGCCTAAACCACCGGCTCTAAGCCCGAGCCTAAATCATCTGAGAATAGCTTCCGGCTTAACAATCTGGCTTTAAACAACTGCCCCTTCGGCTCTTACGGCGAAGTAGACAGCCTGGGGATGATGTACAACGATGGCGGCGGTTGTTTGTTCAGGCACGAACTGGTATGCCTCGGTGAGATCGACGCCGATGCTGTCCCTGGCGGGGAGCAGCTGGAGAACCTTCTCGTGGTCCTCCAGGTCGGGAATAGCCTGGTAGCCCCAGCTGTAGCGGCGCCCACGCTGCTCCTCCAATCCCAGTTCACGGCGAATGACGCGGTTCGTATATTCCGCCAGCGCCTCGGCCATTTCGACGGCCAGCCCATGCACAAAGTATGACTCGGAGTAGTTGCCAGCCTGCTGGAGTCGATGTATCGCCTCGCTGGCCGTCTCTCCCATCGTGACCACCTGGAAGGCTACAACGTCAATCCGGTCGCCCTCGACTGGGGCGAAGTAGTCGGCCAGGCACAGGCGTTCGCGTTCTCTTTGCCTGGGGAAGCGGAAGCGCATCACTTCGCGCCTGCTTTGACCTGCGTCGCGCGGGTCGTAGACAATCAACTCGTTGCCGCTTGACTGGCAGGGGAAATAGCCATAGATAACCCTGGGCTGCAGGTAACGCTGCTGGCGAGCCTCGCGCAGCATGCGATCCAGGCGCGGGCGAAACTCTCCCTCTACCAGGCGGGTAAATTCCGCGCCGTGAGCTTTGCCACCCCAGTGCAGCCGGTAAAGTGTATTGAGGTCCATGCAGGCAGCAACATCCTCGATGCCGATGCGTTCCAGGATGCGCGGTCCCCAGAAGGGCGGCGTGGGGATGGAGATGCTGGATCGTATACTGGAAGATGGAACCGCTAAAGGTTCTTCTCCGGCGGCAGCTTCCTGCGCACCCGTCTTTGCTTTTCGCAAACGCTCGTGCAGGGCCTCTTCCTTGATGCGATGCACAAAGGAGGAGCGCTGTTCAGGAGTACTGGTCAGGCGATCGATAATCTCCAGGCCTTCAAAGGCATCGCGAGCGTAGAAGACGCCGGATTCGTAGGCTAGTGGCATTGACTCTGGAGTCTGCTCATCGACGAAAAGGATACGCCGCCCATAGGAACGGTTGATGGCGGCGCCGCCGACAATCACCGGGAATTTCAGGCCCCGCTTGTGCAGTTCTTTGACGCACAGCGGCATTTGCTTGGAAGTGCTGACCAGCAGCGCAGAGAGGCCAATAGCATCTGCGTTGACTTCAATGGCCTTATCGAGAATGGTATTGAGCGGGACCTGTTTGCCGAGATCGTAGACGGTGTAGCCGTTGTTGCTCAGGATGGTATTGACCAGGTTTTTGCCAATGTCATGCACATCACCGAAGACTGTCGCCAGCACTACTTTGCCCTTCGTATAGCCTTCCGTTTTCTCCAGGTAGCCTTCCAGGTAGGCGACGGCACGTTTCATCACCTCGGCGGATTGCAGCACAAAGGGCAGGATGAGTTCACCCGCGCCAAAGCGGTCGCCAACGTCTTTCATGGCGGGCAAGAGGATAGTGTTGAGCACATTGACCGCCGCCTGGCTCTGAGGAATATCGAGCTCGTTGGCGCGTTCGTCGATAACCTGCTCGATCAAGGCCTCGATGCCTTCTTTGCGCCGGTGCAGGATCTGCCAGTGGATGCGTTCTGCTGTGTTCATTCCTTCGGTAGGGTCTACCCTGGTGTTCGTATCATCCCTTTGTGGGCCGTGCGCTTCAAAGTAAGCGATATAGTGCGGCAGCGCGTCGGGCCGGTTGTATATCAGATCCTCGGCAAGTTGACGTTGTTCGGCATCTATCTCGGCATAGGGCGTGATGTGCACCGGGTTGACGATGGCGGCATCGCGCCCAGGATAGTAAACACACCCGGCAGCTCTACTTTGATACGTTTGAGGGCCTCCAACGTCTCGATGCCCGCTGTTTGTAGTTCTTCCTGTCCCGTGGTGATAGGAAATGTGAGCGGGTCAAAAATGAGCGCGTTGGGCGCCAGGCCATACTCGTCGACACAGATATCATAGATTTTGTGCGCGATCTCGACCTTGCGCGCCGTGGTCTTGCCCATGCTGATCTCGTCGATGGTGAGAGCTACTACGGCTGAACCGTGCTCGAGGGCCATCGGTATGACGTTCTCGATGCGCTGGCGGCCAGTTTCCATATTGATCGAGTTGATGATGGCCCGTCCAGGGTACATTTCCAGGGCCGCTTTGATCACATCCGCTTCGGTCGAGTCGATCACGAGAGGTGCTTCGACACCCATGGACAGCTTCTTGATAGTCTTTGCCATCTGCCCTGGCTCGTCCGTGCGCTCGGTCAGTGCTACCTGCACATCTAAGACGTGCGCGCTGCCTTCGACCTGCTCGCGAGCGATAGCCAGCAATGTATCGTAGTCTTCGTTGAGCAGAGCCTTTTTTGCCAGGCGGCTGCCCTGGCTGTTGACCCGTTCACCAACCAGCAGCGGCGGTGGGTCCTGTTGCAGCGACATGGCGCGAATGCCGCTGGAGACGATTGGGAGTGAGATTTTGGTCCAGTCTTTGCCCGTGAAATTATTGCCGGCAATGGGGCGCGGGCGGCGCGGCGCGTTGCGACAGGCTTTGACGATGGCGCGCAGGTGCTCGTGGCTGTTACCGCAGCAGCCGCCGACGATATTGACGCCGAATTCGGTGATAAACTCCCGCAGGGCCTCAGCCATCGCCTCCGGCTCTGTCGGGTAGACGGCCAGCCCGTTGACATTGAGTGGGATGCCCGCGTTGGGAATAGTCGAGATGGGCAGCGGGCAGTTCTCTGATAGGAAGCGCACCGGCTCGCGCATGTAGTCGGGCCCTGTAGAGCAGTTCAGGCCAATAATGTCAACGCGCAGCGCGGCAAGCGTGGTCATGACGGCCGCAATGTCGGTGCCGAGCAGCATGCGCCCGCTGGTATCGAGCGAAACCTGCGCCTGGATGGGCACGCTGCGACCGGCCTGCTGCATAGCGCGGCGGATACCTGTAATGGCGGCTCGTACCTCCAGGATATCCTGGCTGGTCTCGATGATCAACACATCGACGCCGCCTTCCAGAAGCGCGGCGGCCTGTTCGTGGAAGATTTCAGCAAGCTGCTGGTAGGTGATATTGCTGAGCAGTGGATCATCCGACGATGGCAGCATGCCGGTTGGTCCGATGGAGCCTGCGACGAAACGCGGCTGTTCGGGTGTGCTATAACGGTCGGCAATGCGTCGTGCAATGCGCGCCGCGGTGAGATTGACTTCATGGGTGAGCGCGCCCAGGCCGTACTCGTCGAGCTTGAGGCGGCTGCCGGTGAAAGAATCGGTTTCCAGCACGTCACAGCCGACTTCCATAAAGCCGCTGTGGATTTCTTCGATGACGGAGGGCCTGGTAAGGACCAGGTATTCGTTGCAGCCTTCGGTAGCCTGGCCGCCGTAGTCTTCTGCGTCGAGCTGGTAGCGCTGTATATTGGTGCCCATGGCTCCATCGTAGATCAAGACACGATGCGCCAGGACATCGAGAAATCGACTCATGTGACCCTCCGATCAGTCTTCCCTGATATGTGCGAAAGTTTTATATCAAGCCCCTGAACCTCTATGGTTCATGCCGCCGGGTTGGAAAAAGGGACATCTACATATTGAGCCGTGGTTAGCGGCGTGGGAATCGGCTCGTGATCCTCAACCATGCCCCGCAAGTGCAAGGCAATAGCCTCTTGCATGTTCTTTAAGACTTCTTCCTGTGTATCTCCGGTTGTTATGCAGCCAGGTAAGTCAGGAACGTACGCGCTATAGTTGTGCTTCCCCTGTTCAATGATAATAAGAAAGCGATACATAGTCTTTCCTCATCCTGCGAGTGCTGCGACCAGCTCGCGGCAAAAATCAGGAATATCTTCGACGACACGGCCCCACACCATATTGCCTTCGCGGAACGCCGCCTCGTTGACCCAGGTGCCACCTGCATTGATGATATCGTCCTTGATGCCTGTTGAGCCTGTAGCCTTGCGCCCGCGCATGATACCCGCCGAGATGGGAACCCAGCCGCCATGGCAGATAGTAGCAACAATTTTACCCTGCGCGTGCATATCTCGCACGATCTGTAGGACCTTCTGGTTACGACGCAGTTTGTCGGGCGCCCAGCCTCCGGGAATGACGATGCCATGCAGCGTGTTGGCTGCCGGAGCCTCGTCTATGCTGACGTCTGGAGTCATCTCCAGGCCGTGTTTGCCGCGCACAGTTTGATTTGAAAGGCCAATGACGATAACTTTCGCCCCCTCTTCACGTAGTCGCATGACCGGGACCCAGAACTCCAGGTCCTCCACTTCTGCGGCAACGAAGACGCCAATTGTTTTCCCTTGTAGACGCATGGAATGCCTCCTTCTAGCAGTGCAGGTCGTTGTTTACCATTATACCATGCCATTCTTTCTTTGCCTTTTCACCGGCTCTAGATCTCTAGATTGGCTCTTGCACCCCAATCATTTTTAGGTGAAGATTGATCATGCCAGATATTGTAGTTATACATGGAGGTATGAGCATGATTCATGAATGGGCACGAGAGGAGTATCTCATCAGCACGGACAAGAGCCGCCTGGACCTGGCGGTGATCCATAATTACCTGACCACTTCATATTGGGCGACAGGTATTTCCATCGATGTCGTGAAGCGATCTATAGAGCACTCTCTTACCTTTGGTGTATATAAGGGTGAGCAGCAGGTTGGTTTTGCTCGCGTCATCACGGATTACGCTACGTTTGCCTACCTTGGCGATGTGTTTATATTGGAGCCATTTCGCGGGCAGGGATTGAGCAAATGGCTGATGGATGTAATTGTAGCTCACCCGGAACTGCAAGGCTTGCGCAGGTGGATCCTGCTTACCCGGGATGCTCACGGCCTGTACCGCAAGGTAGGTTTTACTGGATCAGCGTACCCTGATCGCTATATGGAGCGGCTCTTTCCCAACGTCTATAAGGGCGCAGAGTCCTGAAGCCCTGCAGTACCTCATCCTCTTCATCGCACTCATTCCCTACGCGTCGCGGCGATAAGAAATCTCCTCCTTCATCACGCTAAAGCCCAGCGTGCGATAAAGGGCCAGCGTTCCGGGCTCATCTCCCCACGATTCGAGCTCGGGAGCGGTGGGTTGTTGAGGCAGCAGCCAGTGAATGAGGGTCAGCAGCAGCGGGAGATATATACCGGCGCCGCGATATTCAGGGACCACGCCGGGCGCATCGATGTGCCCGGTCGGCACGCCTCGCTGCGCCGTGAGCTGTTCACTGAGTTCGGCACGGCCAACCCCGGCCACCGCTCCATCGGGCGCGAAGAGTAGAAAGATGCCTTCCTGCTTGAGCCGGGGCAGCCATCTGGCCTGGTTTTCCTCACTGGTCTGGAGATGGCCCCAGAGTCCCTCGTAGCTGCGGTTCATCGCCTGGGTGAGCAGATCGATACGTTGGACCTGGTCATAGCTGAGTGTGACAAATCCTGGCGGCAGCACTACACCAGGAAAGGGCCGCGAAGCGGAGACCGTCAGGCGGGTATAGGTAGAGACGGGCTCAAAGCCGCGGTTGCGAACGAAGCGATCGGCAGCCCGGTGTTGGATGTCAACGTAGCCGCGTACAGCTCGTGTGTTGAGTGCGCGGGCGCGCCCCAGGAGGAAGGTGAAGAGCTCGCTGCCAATGCCCTGGCCTCGCCATGAAGGGTGAACGGCGATGAACAGGTCGACATGCCCATCGTTGGGAGCCTTCAGGATCAGGCCGCAGCCAATAAGTGAGGCGCTATTGGGCGCTGTAACAACCCAGGTATTGGTCGCGGGATCTTGCCCCGTCCAGGTAAGCATATCATGCAGATCGGCTTCGCTGACGATCTCGTCGTCGTGGTCAGCCCGTTTGATCTCATTCAACAGAGCAACAAGGGGAATGAAATCGTGCTCAAGATCGAGTGGCCGATAGATGGGAGTGCCGGTGGACATGTTCATATGGAGAGGATACTCCTTCTGGAAAATCTTCTCTACAGTATAGCAGAAGACCATGGAGGGCATCATGAGTACTTACTGTGAAATCTTGGTCAGATTATCGTCGCCAGCATCTCGCAGAACCGTTCAATTTCCTCTTCGCTATTGTAATAATGCACCGAGGCCCGCACGAGGCGCTCTAACCCGCGCTCCTCCATATCCAGCAGAGTTGAACTGCGCTCCGAAACCGTGACGTTGATGGCGTGTTGCGCGAGCCTCTGCTTGATCTCACCGGGCTCTTTACCATCAACGGTGAAGGTGACAATACCGCATTGCGTGACGCCGCGATCATGCACAATAACGCCGGGAAGCGTACTCAAGCGGGCGCGCAGGTTGTAGGCGAGTGTTTTAATGCGTCTCCAGGTAGTGTCTAAATCCCATTGCATAGCGTAATCGATGGCGACGCCAAGGCCGATCTTGCCGGCGTAGTTCGTCTCCCAGTTCTCGAAGCGGCGCGCGTTGGGAAGCATCTCATAGCGGTCGCGCGCCGTCCATGTCGCCGCGTGTAGATCCAGGAAAGGAGGTTCGAGGCGCTCGAGCACGCTCTGCCGGGCATAAAGAAAGCCTGTGCCGCGCGGACCCCGCAGGTACTTGCGGCCCGTGGCCGAGAGCATGTCGCAGCCAATGAGGTTCACATCGATGGGCATTTGCCCAACTGATTGGCAGGCATCCACCAGGTAAAGGATACCGGCCTCGCGGGCAACCTTGCCCACGGCTGCCACCGGATTGACAAGCCCGCCATTGGTCGGGACATGAGTGATGGCGATCAGCTTCACACGCTCGTCGATAGCATTACGCAGGGCCTCAATGGAGATCTGGCCGTGCTCATCGTTGGGAATAGCCTCGACGGTAGCGCCGGTCCTTTGGGCAACTTGCAGGTAGGCGATATAGTTGCTCGCGTACTCGGCCACGGCAGTGAGGATGCGGTCTCCAGGGCCAAATGGAATGGAGTAGAAGGCCATATCCCACGCGCGCGTGGCATTTTCGATGGTGGCTATCTCGTCCCGCGAGCAGCCGATAAGTGTGGCAGCGGCATCATAGACATGCTCAATTGCATCGTGCGCTCGTTCCTCTGCCTCGTAGCCGCCAATCTGCGCTTCCAGTTGCAAGTGGCCGGTGGTGGCATCGAGGACCGGTTGTGGCATCAGCGCCGCGCCCGCGTTGTTGAAGTGCAAAACGTCCTCGCAGCCTGGTGTTTCCTGGCGTGCGCGCTGCAGGTCAAAAGTCATAGCTCCTCCAGATACTGTGAGCGCTCTTCGCGCTTTTGCCTGATCAGTTCTGCGGAATCTTCCTCGAAGGGCTTTCCTCCACGGTCTTGCCTGATCTTTTCACGTATTTCCCGCAATCGCTCTATTGCTTCGCGAGGCATTGGGCGGTGCTGTGTCAGGCTTGCTTCACCAGCAACAGCCTCTCCAAGGGTATGTTCAATATACTCTTTCAGTGAGAGGTTGTTCAGCTTGGCAGCTATTCGTATCCTGTGATACAGCTCACGGCTGACTGTGATATCGATGGTAATATGTGAGCGCGCCTTAGGTAGACTCATCTTATCGTCGGAATCATGTTCTTCTTGTGTCAAAGCTGCTCCTATCTTCTCATTGCTTCGCGCAAGGGCTTCAAGAATTGTCAGACTTGTTTGGAGATGTGTGTTGATCGGTGGGCTGGTAGTCGCTCATCCATCGTACCCAGTCGAGTTCTCCTTGTACTGCTTTCCATAACTTGATATCAGC
>WNGM01001429.1_pt1 | contig 19226 bp, 22 predicted proteins | sample 5400571 | NCBI WGS metagenome assembly WNGM01 (sample SAMN13153378, study PRJNA577476) | soil metagenome | isolation source: 100 cm soil or saprolite under Garry oak tree replicate 2 | place: USA:California | collected 2016-06-15 | reverse complement strand
CCTCGCCCACAATCCTGCCGATCCTCCATGGAAGTGTCAGGACCAACGACGGCAACCCATGCAGCTCGCACCAGGCGCGGCGTGAAACGCGCCAATCTGCGGCTCGGATCGACAGATTCGCGTCTTTGGAAGCATCGTCGAAATCCGTGAGCGCTTCTTGAAGCCACCCGAGCGCCCATTGGCTCAAAGGAACTCCGATACATATCACAGCGAGCACGGCGGCAAAAGTCATCTGGAAACTCGAGTCTTCGATCGCGTTAGGATCAACCAGCAAAATAATGAATGCGGTTCCCGCTATGGCATTGATGGGCGCATAGCCGCGGTCGAGCAATCGGCCTATGACCAGAAAGCACACCATCAATGTGGCCCGCACCACTGGCGTTTGGCCGTCGACGATGGCTGCATAAGTAAGAGCGCATATGAGGACGAACAAAATACGGGTATTTCGTTTCCATGGGATCCACTGTGCGAGCCAAAAAGCCGCGGCCGCAACTGCAGCGAGATTGAAGCCGGAAACAACGACAAGGTGGTAAAGTCCGCCCGCCTGAAACTGTCGTTCGGCCTCCGCCGTCAGACCGTATTTTCGTCCGAGCACCATTCCCATCACGAGCCCCGGTATCGCCTGGTTTCGGCGGTCGCTCGAAAAAGGCGCTTCAAGCCGGGCCTGGATCCAGTTCTTAAGTCGATCGGGTCCGTGCCACCCGTGGTCCAGAACCCTGATGAGCCGTGGACTCCGGATCGTCCCTGTCCAGTAAATCCCCTGCCGCTCCAAGTGGCGCCGGAAATCAAACACGCCGGGATTTCGGTAGACCACCGGCCTGTGTAGCTTCACCACGATTTCCAGATGATCGCCGGTTCCCAGTCCAAGCGCCTCGAAGAGCCGGCGCAGTTCCGGATCGTCGAGAAATTCGCTCAGGCGTGCCCGCCCGCGATAAGGCTGACCGTCTACCGTTTGTAATTCGACGTCCAAGTAAGTACCCAGTCCACGCCACTCCGGCGCCTTGGTGAGGCGGCCGACCAGCCGAACTGCGGTGTCACCGGGATCGGGAAGGACTGTGGCCTGGCGGCTGGCCAGGCCGGCACCAAGCAACGCAATCGCAAGCAGAGCGCACCACCGCTTGGCAAACGAGAGCAGAATGGCTAGGGGAAGACATATCCAGACGGATGTGGGATCCAGGCATGGAGAAATGCAAATGCCCAGAGTGAGGGCAAAGAGAAATGGCGCCACTTTTGAATCGGAACGCCCACAAGTTCGGTGCTGGACACTCCCCGTGTCCAGCACCGAACTTGTGGAACATCCTCAGCTCCAATAAGAAGGGCAAAGGGCGTCCCTATTTTAACTCAAACAACGCCACGATCTCGATGTGATACGTATTCGGAAATTGATCGATCAACGTGACGCGCCGGAGGTCGTAGCCCTTCGAAACAAGGATCGCTCCTTCCGGGGCAAATGTGGTCGGATTGCATGAGACGTAGACGATGCGCCGAGACTCGAGTGCCGCAATTCGCCCGGCGTTCTTGACGCCGCACCCGGCTCTAGGCGGGTCGAGCAGTATCACATCGGGCCTCAGACCCGAGCCCCGCAAGGTGACATCCACAGGCCTGTCGAAGAATTTCACGTTGAACCTTTCGTTCAACCGTGCGTTTTCACGCGCCTGCAGGACCGCGGTGCGACTGCCCTCGATGCCGATTACCTCTCTTGCGAGTCGAGAAAGGGGTATGGAAAAGAAACCGGATCCGGAGTAAAGCTCCAGAACATGGGCCGGGGAAGGCCCTGCCTGACTCAAAACTTCGTTGATGAACGGCATCAGCAAGAAGCGATTGGCTTGAAAGAATGTTTCCCCGCTGATCCGATATCGGATGCCGTCCACCTGTATCATCGCCCGGCCCGAGCGTTTGATCGTGCCGTCTTCGAAAACAAAGGTGGCCGCGATCGCCGGCGCGCTCACAACATGAACTTCTCGTGCGCCGTTCGGATCCATGGATGCGATGAATTGATTCAGCTCCGGAACCAATGATGCGCAACTTTGAATCGGAATCACCACGTTCGTCTTCTCCTGCATAAATCCGAGTCTTCCATTAATGACATGAAAAGTCGCACGAAGCCGATAATTCCTATCGGGTCCGGTTATCTCTCGTATCGGCTCGTCCCAGTTGAGGTGTCCGAGCCGCTGAAGACTTTCCCGAATGATGGCCTGTTTGTAATCGACTTGCCGCTCGTAGCGGATATGCTGCCAAGGACAGCACCCCGCTGTGCACATGGACTCCTGCCGGTCCGGCGATGGTTCCACAATCTCGGTAATGCGGGCGATGGAGTAGTCCTTCTTCTTCTCGATCACCTCGGCTTCGATTACATCGCCCGGCGCCGACCGGGGCACAAATACGACGCCCTGTTCGGTCCGCGCGAGACCGGACCCTCCGTAAATGAGTTTTTCGATTTTGAGACGCATGAAAATTAGCCGCGGATTACACGGATTACGCTGATTTAATCCGCGCAATCTGCGTAATCCGCGGCTAAATCAGATAGAACAGGCTCAGCCGTGGCACTTCGAACTTCTCCAACAGTTTCCTTCGCCACAACTGCTGCTCGACCATCATGAGTTGCGCCGCTGTCATCGTCGACCGGAATGGGCTGAGCTCGGCATCCACATCTCTTTTGAGTTCGATCACCGTTTTGTCATCGGCTGTGATTTTCAGCAGGGCTATCAATTTTTCTTCAAGTGCGCTCAGCGCCTGTTCCGCCGCTCTAAGGTCTGAATGGTCAACACGCCGAATGGATTCCGCGATTCCCTTATCGAAGGGTTCAATCTGATGGGCAATCTTGCGGATATAGGCAGCGATTTCGTCGGCATCCAAGTCGGGTAGCCGCGGCGCTTCCACCCGTAATTCCTTCATCTCCTCACAGACCTTCTCGACCGACTTCACGCAGTAAGCGAGCGAGCCAATCTCCTGCTTCCGCTTGGGACTTGAGAACGCCCTATCGATGCCCTTCAGAACTACCTCAAGAGGAATCCCCTGTTCCATCCAGTTTTCCATAAGAACCCAATCCAGGGGGGACAATAGCGTGAACGACCGGCGTTTGGATTGGAAGAAACGCTCAATCTCGGTGAAGTAGTTGAAGTAGTTCTCCATTCATAGCGTTCCCATGGATGGGTTGAACGCTGCCAAGGATGGCCGCTGCGGTCCAGCGGGTTACCGCTGGATCCATCCACCACCCACGACCACATCATCCCAATAGAATACTGCGGCTTGGCCCGGTGTGATCGCGCGCTGCGGGGAATCGAACTCGACAGTGACCTCACCGTTTGACAATGAGACCGTAGAAGGCTTTGGCTCAAATCGATTTCGGATCTGAACGTCGCATCGGATCGGTTCGGTTAGTGCCTCGATCGCAATCCAGTTCGGATCACGCACAGTGAACCGAGCGCGCTGAGGGTCATCGCCGATAACAATCTGATTCAGCTCCGCCTGGATTCTCACCACGTACTGAGGCCTTCCGGAAGCCACGAGTCCCTTCCGCTGGCCGACCGTGTACCTGTGAATACCGGAATGTGTCCCCACAACGCCGCCGCTCTCTGTGACAATTTCGCCTGCCTGGTTCGTCTGGACTCCAGCATATTGCTCTACGAAATCCGCATACGATCGGCCTTGAACGAAGCAGATCTCCTGCGACTCCGCCTTATCAGAAGTGGGTAGGCCCGCGCGCCGCGCAATCTCGCGGACTTCGGGCTTTGTCAACTCACCGAGAGGGAACATGGTCTTCGAGAGTTGCTCCTGGGTCAGTCCGAACAGGAAGTATGATTGGTCCTTGTTTCGATCCTTGCCCCGAATCAACAGCCATCGCCCGAGCGCTTCGTCATGTCTCACGCGCGCATAGTGTCCGGTGGCGACACGGTCTGCTCCGATGCCAGCAGCCTTATCCACCAGGTGGTGAAACTTCACGTAGTTGTTGCAAAGAATGCATGGGCTCGGTGTTTCACCCTGCAAATAGCTGTCAACGAACGGACGAACAACCGTATTCTCGAAATCCTTCTCGAGATTCAAGACATAGAAGGGAATTCCCAGGTGCGTGGCCACACGCCGGGCATCCCAGAGATCGTCCAGCGAACAGCATCGGCCGTTGTCTTTCCAGAGTTGCATGGAAAGGCCGACGATTTCCTCGTCTTGCCCCTTTAACAAAACGGCGGCAGTCGAGGAATCGACGCCGCCGCTCATGGCGACTGCAATCACCTTCTTAAAATCCTTTCAGTACTTTTTTGATGGCATCCGACGCCAAAACGCTGCAATGGATCTTGGACGGCGGCAATCCTCCGAGCGCCTCGACAATCTGCTCTCTTGTTATTCGACGCGCATCGGCGATGTCCATTCCGATCAACATTTCGGTTGCAAACGAGCTTGTGGCGATCGCTGCGCTGCATCCTTGAGCCTTGAACTTCGCGTCCTCTATCCGGCCGTTGCCGACTTTCACCCACAATTTTATGACATCGCCGCAAACGGGATTCGACACCTCGGCTATAGCGTGAGCATCAGGAATCTCCCCGACGCATCGCGGGTTTTGGAAATAGTCCAGCAGTTTTTCCGAATACGGCATCGTATTTGGCCGCGATCACGCCAATGACGGGAACGCGAATGGCGCAATTAGTGTAATTTGCGGCCTAACCCCTTTTGTAATACGGCGACAATTCTCTCAATCGCTCAACGATTCCGGGGAGAGTTTCGATCACGTAATCCACATCTTCCTGGCCCGTCATCGAGCTGAGGCTGAATCTTAAACTTCCGTGGGCTTCGTCGGGCGTCTTGCCGATTGCGGTCAACACGTGGGACGGTTCCAGCGATCCCGATGAGCACGCCGATCCGGTGGAAACAGCCACTCCTTTCAAATCCAGCGAAATGACCAGCCCCTCACCCTCGGCGTAGTCCACCATGATGTTCGACGTATTCGGCAGTCTTGGCGCACTCTCCCCATTCACATGCATGAATTCGATCCTTGATCTAAGACCCGCCTCAAGCCGATCCCTCAATTCGCGGACGCGCGGCATTTCTGTTTTGAGACCCTCCAACGCGAGCCGCGCTGCCTCTCCGAACCCCACAATGCCAGCCACGTGCTCCGTACGCGACCGCCGGTTGCGCTCGTGCCCGCCCCCCGTCATGGTTGGCTTCAAGATGGTGCCCTTCTTCACGAACAACGCCCCGATCCCTTTCGGGCCGTGGATCTTGTGGGATGACATCGAGTACAGATCCACTTTGAGTTTTCGCACGTCCACAAAGATCTTTCCAGTGGACTGAACGCCATCGGAATGAAAGTATACGTCTGCCTCTTCAGCAATCTTTCCGATTTCCTCGATCGGTTGAATTGTTCCGATCTCATTGTTGGCATGCATGACCGAAATCAGGATCGTGTCCGGTCGTAGCGCCGTTCGGACGTCGTTGGGATCGACGAGGCCTTCCCGGGAAACCGGGAGCCATGTGATTTCGTATCCCTGCTTCTCCAGATCTTTGCACGTGTGCAGCACAGCGTGATGCTCGATCCGGGAGGTAATGACATGGCGCCCTTTTGCTTTCTGTGTTTCGGCGATTCCTCGTATCGCGAGGTTGTCAGCTTCAGTCCCACCGCTCAGGAATACAATCTCAGATCCTTCCGCGTTGACGAGGCGCGCGACATGCTGCCGGGCTTCGTCCATCAATGCTTTAGCTTGCTGTCCGAACCAATGGATCGACGAGGCATTGCCGAAATGCTCCGTAAAAATGGGCATCATGGCCGCCAGCACCTCTGGCCGCACGGGTGTCGTTGCGTTACTATCTAGGTAGATTCGCTTCACAAGTCATGATTATAACGTTAACGACGGACTTTGGCCTCGCAGATCCCTTCGTCGGGATTATGAAAGGCGTGATTCTGGGAATTGCGCCCAACGTGCAGTTGGTGGACGTCACTCACGAGATTCCGCCGTATGACATCCTCGAAGCAGCTTTTCTTGTGGACAGCGCATATCCATATTTTCCGCCAGGTACGATTCACGTTGTCGTTGTCGATCCCGGAGTTGGATCGGTTCGGCGTCCGATGGTTGCGGCAGCGAACGGACACATCTTCGTCGCTCCCGACAACGGCGTGCTCTCCAATGTTCTGCACGCCGAATCCAGGCCCGCCCCGGCAGCATACTGGGTTACGAACGATAGACTTTTCCTGGATGCCGTGAGCCAGACTTTTCACGGCCGCGACATCTTCGCTCCCGTAGCAGCGCACTTGGCGCGTGGAACGCCAATCGAGTCGGTTGGACCGCGAATTGTCGATTTCATGCGGAAAGCGCCGTCGAAGCCCAATGTGCTGGATGGTAAACTGATAGGCCAGGTTCTGCGCATCGACAAGTTTGGCAACATCATTACGAACCTGCGGCGGCAGGACCTGCCGGCTGAGTTTTCCATCCACGTTGCGAGCCTCGTGATCACGCGATTGTGCTCCAGCTTTTCGGAAGCCGATCCTGGTGAATATTTCGCCATCGAAGGGAGCACCGGCTACATTGAACTGGCTTTGAACCAGGGCTCGGCTGCTGCTGCGCTCAAGGTTCGGCGTGGGGCTGAAATCGAAGTAGAAACTGGTTTGGTAAATCAATAAAATGTGCCAGCCGCGGATTGCGCGGACAACGCGGATGGCGAGGGATTTATGAAAGCGGGACTTGAGGACGTCGTAGCAGGCGAATCCGGGATCTGTTACATCGATGGCAATAAGGGAATCCTCGCCTATCGGGGGTACAACATTCATGAGTTGGCGACGAATTCCACTTTTGAGGAGACATGTCACCTCCTCTGGTTCGGCCGCCTGCCAAAACGTGACGAACTGGACGATACGACGAGAAAACTAACGTCCAGCCGCGCGATTCCGCCGCAAGTGTTGGATGCAATGAAGCATTTTCCCAAGACGGCGCTGCCGATGGAAGTGCTTCGTACGGCCACATCCATGCTTTCCATGTACGACTCGGAAGCGGAAGATATGTCGCCGGAAGCGAACCTGCGTAAGGCCATTCGGCTTACCGCCCAGACCGGCACCCTCGTGACCGCTTTCGATCGGATCCGAAAGGGCAAAGAGCCACTTGCTCCGCGCGCGGATCTCGGCCACGCGGCCAATTTTGCGTATATGTTGAATGGCAGTGAACCGAACCAGACGATGGTTCAGGCTTTGGATATCGCGCTTATCCTTCATGCGGATCATGAGCTGAATGCTTCGACTTTTGCTGGGCGCGTCACTGCCGCCACGCTGTCCGATATCTGCTCGGCGGCAACGTCCGCGATGGGTGCTCTAAAAGGTCCACTGCACGGTGGCGCCAATGAAGCCGTGATGCGCATGCTGATCGAGATCGGCGACGTTTCCAAGGTTGATGCCTACCTGCAAAAGGTTTTTTCGCAGAAGAAAAAACTTCCCGGCTTTGGCCATCGCGTCTACCACACGGAAGACCCGCGCGCGACGCATCTCCGCCGCATGTCTAAAGAGATCTGCGCGCGCACCGGGCAGTCGAAGTGGTATGAGATGTCCATTCGGATTGAAGAACTCGTGAAGTCGGAAAAAAAGCTTAACCCGAACGTCGACTTCTACTCCGCAAGCACATATCACGTGATCGGTATGCCGATCGACCTGTTTACCCCGTTTTTCGCCGTAAGCCGAATGTCGGGCTGGACGGCCCATTTCCTCGAGCAGTATTCGAACAATCGTCTCATCCGTCCTCGCGCTGAATACATCGGGCCAGCCCCGGATTTGAAGTGGGTGCCCGTCAGCCAGCGGTAGACGGCTTCAATCTGGATGCATTACTCTTCCGGTCGTCTATGTCGAGTTGGTATGCGCTTTACACCCGGCCTCGCCACGAGAAACAGGTTCTTGAGGATCTGACAAAGCGTGGAATCGAGGCCTTTTTGCCAACCTACAAAGTTCGCCGCCGTTGGAGCGATCGCTATAAGATCGTGGAGGAGCCTCTTTTCAAGAACTACCTTTTCGTCAACATTGATTACGATCGCCGCCACTATGAAACGCTCCGACCTTACGGAGCCGTAACTTTCGTCATGTTTGACGGCAAGCCTGCTCCGGTCCCCGACGGCGAAATCGACTCTATCCGGCGGCTCGTAACCTCTGAGCTCCCATATAATCCGCATCCCTATTTGAAGGTTGGCCGACGAGTGCACGTCCGTTCTGGACCGTTGGAAGGTTGCGAAGGTATCCTGACGCGAAAGAAAGGTCTTACCAGGATCGTCCTGAGCATCCAATTGCTCCAGCAGTCCGTCAGCGCTGAGGTGGACGCCGACTGCGTCGCGCCCATCTAGCAGCCCTTGGCCGGAGTCTGCCACGGGCTGCTAGCCGTCAAAATTCCTTCGAATTCTCTGAAACAGTAACCAGAGCAGCCGTTCCTGGCGCGTGATGAAGTGAACCTCGAAGGTCATGCCGAGATGTAGCTCGGGATTGAAAGGGTCCGGTGTAATCAGAACACGGAAGGCGGAAGTAAGCGACTCATTGAACCGCGCGTCGGGACTGATCGAAAGGACGGCGCCATCGGACGCGTTGTATTGGGCGGGCGGGAAGGATTCAGTTTGCAATCGCACCCGCTGATCGAGTTTCACGAATGGACGTTCAGCGGCAGGAAGCCATGACTCGATGAGGACAGATTGGGAGTGGGGCACGATTGTGGCGATCGTGGTTCCGGCTGACAGAATTTCTCCCGTGTGCAGTGATGCGAAGGAAGTAACCTGGCCGTCTACCGGACTTGTGAGACTGAACCGATTGATTTCAAGGCGTGTTTGCTCGAGCTCGTTATATAGGGTGGCGAGCTCGGCGCGGAGTGGTGTTGCACCGGCAATCAGATCAACCAGATGGGCTTCCCCCTGTGCGCGCTTGAGCTCCGTAGATTTTGCGGAGAGTCTGGACTCTTCCGCCTCCGCCTGTTCGAGAGCCAGGCGCGCATCGTCGTAAACTTGCCTCGCGATCAAGCCTTGCTCAAGCAACGAATCCGTCCGAGCGAACCGTAACCGGGCGTTTTCCAGCCCCGCTCGGGCATTGCGCCGGGCGGTCTCCCGCTCCAGCACATCGATAGATGCGGATTGTCCTTCAATAGCAGTTGCATCGGTCACCTGCCGCTGCAGATCGGCAAGGCGAAGCTCGGTGTAATGGATGCGGCTTTCAAGAGTCCTTTGTTTAAGCAGGAGATCGCGGGTATCGAGCTGCAAAAGAACATCGCCTTCGCGCACCGAGGAGCCTTCCTTCGTGTAAAGGTGACGAATTCGGCCGCTCACTTCGGAAATGATTCGAACGGGATCGCCTTTGGGCCGGACAATACCGCGAGCGTGAACGGAGATGTCGATTGGGGTGACATAGGCCCAGCCCGTCGCAGCCAGAACGAGCGACGTCAAGGCGTAGAGAGTTTTTGAACCACTATGATGCGAAGGCGCAAAGGCGGCTTTCATTCAAGTCGATGCTTCGGGAGACCTGCAAAGGGCGATGTGAAATCACAATAGTCGTTTGAATCCCGCGGCGTTGGTCGATCAGGGATTGAACCGACTGCTCGGACTGTGAATCGAGATGGCTCGTGGGCTCGTCCAGGACCAGGATCGACGGGTTCGTGAGAATCGCTCGAGCGATGGCAACTCGTTGACGTTGGCCACCCGACAGAGAGAGACCGCGTTCGACCACGATCGTGTCGTACCCTAGCGGAAGACAATCGACAAACTCGTCCACACGGGCGGCCTCTGCTGCTCGACGGACGTCGGCGGCGGTCGCTTCCGGCCGGCCAAACCGGATGTTTTCGGCAATGGATCCGTTCAACAGAAGAATTTCCTGCGGTACAAACGCAATCTCGCGCCGAAGACAGTCGAACGTGTAGTCCTGGACGGCTACTCCGTCGATTAACACGCGGCCCGATGCCGGTTCAAAGAAGCGTGCCAACAAGCTTACCAGTGTCGTCTTGCCCGATCCGCTCTCGCCGGTGATTCCAACGCACTCGCCCGCTTGGATCTGAAGGTTGAGGTTGGTGAAAACGGGCGCGCGCGAGCCATATCGAAAAGTCACATCCTGAAATTCAATCGAGCCGCTGATCCGAACATCGAGGGCACTTGCGTGCTGCTTCTGAAACTCCGGCTCGAGTTCTAAAACTTCACCAAGACGGTCTGCCGCGATGATGGCATCCTGGATGGATTGGTTGGCGTTAGAGAGACGTTCAATTGGGCCGAGAATTGTTCCGAGCATCGTATGGAAGGCCATCAGTTGCCCAACTGTCAGCGCGTCGGCCAGCACCTGGTGGCCGCCAAACCACAGTAGTCCGAGAGTGGACAAACCCACCATTAGAGAAGACACCGTTGTGGCGTGGACGGCGAGGAGCTGCGACCGAAACGATGCTTCCAGCATTTCAGAAAAGCGAGACTCCGTTCGGAGCTGAACCCGAGACTCGGCGCGAAACGCCTTAACCGTCTGAATAGCTCCGATCGTCTCTACCATTTGTGCCTCGACTTCGGCGCCCTTTTCCATGGCCATTCTCTGATGCCTTTTCATGGGTGTGTTCAGTACCCAGATCGCCCCAGCGAGCACCGGAACCAGTTCGAGCGAGCGAACCGTAAGCTCCCAGTTCAGCCAGGCCATGATCGCCGCTGTAGTTACGACGAGCAGTGTGTCGACAATTACGGATACGGTTGTGGCGCTGATGGCCACGCGAATCTTAATCGCATCGTTCATTCTTGAAAGGACCTCGCCGGTGCGTCGCGAGTAAAAGAAAGTCAGCGGCAGTCCCAGCAGATGGCGGTGGTAGCCCATCACCGTCTCCGCATCAATCCTCTGGCTAAGGTGGGCAAGCAGGTAGGATCTCAGTCCCAGGAAAGTGCCTCGCGCCAGCGATACGAGCAGCATTCCAAGGCCAAGCCAGTTCAAGGCGGGTTTACGCCCGAGGACAAAAACAAAATCCACGAGCGTCTGGATGAAAAATGACGAGGTGAGACCGAGGATCATCATCAGGACTGCCGCAATCAAAGCATCCAGAAAGAGGCGACGGTGAGGAAGGACAAGAGAACATAACCGGGAGAATGAAGACTTCGGTTTGACCACATCGCGTAGTCGCGCTGTTGGGGTGACGAGCAGGAGGACGCCGCTCCAGCACTTGTGAAATTCTTCCCGTGTGAGCTTCCGGAGACCTGATGCGGGATCGCCAATCACGATTCGCTTCAGCGAGATCCTGTAAATGACGACAAAGTGATTTCGATCGTTTTCGCGCCAGTGCGCAATCGCCGGCAGTGGAATCTGTGCAAGTGCATCACGGGTAGCGCGCACGCCCCGCGCATGAAACCCAACCTGATCGGCCGCTGCCACCAGCCCCGTCAGGTTCGTTCCCTGCCGGTCCGTCCCGGCCAACTCGCGTAACTTTGCAATTGAAACCCGCTTCCTGTAACGGAGGGCCACCATCGCCAGGACCGCCGGCCCGCAATCCGTCGCGTCGTGTTGGTGCACAATCGGGTATCGCATCACGGCGCGGGATAATGCACGTAGCAGTCCGTTCAGAAACGAAGGAGTTACGCTCAGAGAAGTTCGCGTAATTCGCGACATTCGCGGCTTCTTATCAGTCTTTTCCAGGAAAGGCGTGGCTGGCCAAAGTCCAAGAGTAGGGCCAATTCGAGATCCGTTGCCTTGAGATAGGAGATAGCCTGCGCGATATGAACGTCAACGATCCCGCTTACAGCTTTGATCTCAACGATCACAGTCTTCTCAACAATGGTGTCGAGACGATGTTTGCCAACGATCTCGTTTTTGTAGTGTATGTCGATCCGCAGCTCTGTTTGCGTGGATAGCCCGCGGAGGTTTAGTTCATGCAGCATAGCCCGGTGGTAAATCGATTCAACAAAACCGGGGCCCAAGCAGCTTGTGGACTTCAAGTGCGGCTCCAATGATTTTGCCCGTGAGTCTCACGGCCGCGAATTACGCCAATGACGCCAACCGGCGCTCAAACCATAGCGCGGACGCGATCGCGATTACGGGAGCCAATCCAATAGCGAGGGCTGCGAGCAGCGTGACGTGACACGCCATAAGGTTGTAAAGACCGAGGCCACCCGGGTGAAACCTCCCGAGTGTCTTCTGAACAGGCATGAAGAAGACCAGAAGAATCCAGAGCGGTACCATGGGAGCCCAGGGTTTCTCGGAGACGACCGTGCCTGCCATGCATATGGTGGAGAAAAGCAACACAAAGGCATTGAGAAAAAATAGAAGATGCAAGTCGCCAAGAAAGACCCCGGGCAGGTTGGCAGTGAATAAGGCCATGGAATACAAGGACGCGTACTTCGCCAGGACGAGTTCGAAGGGTTCGAGGGGCAGGCTCAGCAACAACTGGAGTGTACCACGCTGCCGCTCGCTGATGAAGCACGAATAGGCAAAGCTGTAGGAGGCGCTGATGAGAATACCTGCCAGCATCCCCTTGGAGAAGTCGGAGGACTTGTTCGAGACAATCAGAGGGACGAACATCCCCGCCGTCAAAAACGCGATCGGTTTTCCGTATTCCAACCAATCCTTATGAATGATGTTGAGAGCCAATCGCGCTGACAAAGATCGCCTCCAAACGGGGCTCGCCGTATTTGTCCAGAAGAAAGGACGCACGTGCGTACTCGACCACTCGCCCATTGTTCAACACCAGAACGCTATCGGCGATCTTGTCCAGGTCGTCGGAAATATGGGATGAAAGCACGATGGAAACATTCTCCTGCCGCGCGAGATTCTTCAAGAACCGAAGAATATCCTGCCGTATCAGAGGATCGAGACCCGATGTCGGCTCATCCAGGATCAATAATGACGGCCGATGCGCGACGGCCGAGATCAGACCCAGTTTGATGCGGTTTCCTTTCGAGAGCTTTTCGATTTTCAAATCCGCTTGAACTGCGAATTCTTCAAGTAGACGATTTGCCCGCGTTGTGTCCCATCCTTCATAGAAGTTGCCGACGAATCGCAGGAATTGTTTCGCTGTGAATGAGGGATAGAACTGAGGATTCTCCGAAAGGTATCCCGCGCGTAGCCGGACCTTCACCTGCTCCAGGTGAGGCTGCATTCCGAAAACTAAAATACTTCCCTGGTCCGGCCGCATGAAGCCCCAAAGTAATCGGAGCAGAGTCGTCTTTCCCGCCCCGTTCGGGCCCATCACCCCCAAAATTTCAGCGGGAGCGACGCGAAGATCCAATGGACCCAATTGAAAGACACTCTTAAAGGATTTGCAGAGTTGTTCTGTACGAACTGTCTCCATTTCTTACCTCGCGTCGCGCCAGTTTTAGAACGAATCGTAAAGCAGGAACGCGGCTCCGACAACGACCGCTGCTCCGAGCAGTGGTGCGGATGCCAGAACGCCCGCGCCGATGGCAAGACCAGAGACCAAACCAAGACTAGACTCTACATAGCCGCCGCCCGTAGTCATCGTCTGATCCGCCCCGCTCAATTCACGAATGTCTTTGCACTTCATTTCCATGTGTGGCCCCCTTTACCGTTGAATGTGGGCCGGTTCGTTATGTTCATAAACACGCGGAGTTCCACTCAGGACTGCTGAGAATGAAGGTCGTTAACGAGTCATACGTTGGTTTTGTCGCGACTAACGCGATTTTTATTCGTGAGGGAACCGACTATTCGCGCCAGCGACCGGCGGGAGCGAAGCAACTCCATCTTCACAGCAGAGATGGATTTGCCCTGGAGGTACGCGATTTGGGAAATCGAGTGGTCATGAGTATAGAAGAGATCGAGAAGGGTGCGTTTGGAGGGAGGAAGAAGCTCCAGGGCCCGGTGCAGAAGTTCGATTTGGCGGCGCGAGTCGAGATCGGTTTCGAAATCGGGCGCTCTGGAAATCAAGCGTTCGTCGATGGACTCGATGTCCTCGGTCGAACGCCGCTGACGCCAGTGATCCCGAACGGTGTCATAAACAATTTTCATGAGAAACGCGCGCGGGTGGGTTACCTGGCCAATCCGGCGAAATGCCTCCCATGCATGCAGCGCCACTTCCTGCTCCAAATCCTCATCGTGGACGGGAGTCCCGGTTCTTTTCGTGGCAATGTGGACCATGGCGCGAATCTCCGAAGGATTGATATTCATGTGACCGTTCTCCGACGTCAACGGCTATACCTAACATGATAGGTAGAAGCGAAGTGATGCAGAGACTACGTGAAAAAGTGGAAGCGGCCGCCCGAGTGTCGGGTTCGGTGCTTGTGACCGGCGAGACCGGAACAGGAAAAGAGCTCGTGGCGAAAGCGATCCACGAATGTAGCAGCAGGAGCAGTGGCAAATTTGTGGCCATCGATTGTGGAGCACTGCCGGATGAGCTGATCGAAAGCGAACTCTTCGGGCATCGTCGCGGCGCATTTACGACCGCCGTCGCCGACAAACCGGGACTGTTCGAGGAAGCCAGCGGAGGCACGTTGTTTCTCGATGAAATCGCGAATACTTCGCGGCGTTTTCAGGCAAAGCTACTTCGAGTGCTTCAAGACAAGCAGCTTCGGCGACTTGGGGACGTGATCTGCCGCAAGCTCGATATTCGGGTGATAGCCGCGACCAATTGCGATCTCAACGTCCTCGTCCGCAAAGGCGACTTTCGAGAGGACCTCTTTTATCGATTGAATGTTTTTCCGATTCGGGTTCCGCCGCTTAGACGGCGTATCGAAGACGTGCCCCTTCTTGTGGAGCACATGCTGCAGGACCGGAAAAGGATCAGCGAAGATGCGATCGTTAAACTTCTGGCGTACAGCTATCCCGGAAATGTGAGGGAACTTGAAAACATTATCGAGAGTGCGGTCTGCATGGTTTCCGGCCAGATGATTCAGGCGGAGGATATTCTGCTGCCATACGAATGCCAGAACGGATCGCTCATGGAGGAAGTCATTGTCGAGAATTTCTGGGAGTCGGTCGCCAGACCGTACTCGGAACGGCGGATCACCAGGAACCAGGTGGAGCATCTCATTCGACGCGGTCTGGAGCAGACTCGTGGAAATTACAAAAAGCTGCTGCCATTGTTCCGAATGCCGGAGTCGGATTACAAGCGGTTCATGGATTTTTTGAGACGCCATCATTGCAATATCGACTTTAGGCAATTCCGCAAGAAGTAAACCGCGGATGACACGGATGACCGGATCGAATCCGCGTCATCCGCGCAATCAGCGGCTGTACTCCTTAAACAGCTTCACTACAAAATTCCCCACCAGCAGGTGTTGTGTTTTTGCGACAAACTGTCTGTAGGAACGGCTCGAATGGTATTTGACACAGTCATCCCGCGTCCTCCACACCGTCAGTGAGACCGCCATCGTTCCGCCGTCTTCAATCATGAGCTGTGCGGATGCGAACCCGGGTTCACTCTTCAGTGCAGGCAGGACCTCGGACTCATAGATGCGCGTAAACTCCTGCACCTGGTCATCATCGACCGTTTCACCGATTACCATTCGCGCGTACATGCAGCCTACTTCTGTGGAGAGCGTTTGGCGACGATGAGGTCCTTGACCTTGTCGTACTGTTCTTTGGTGAGCAGCTGGCGTGTGACAAGATCGCGCTTGTTCCGATACGGACGCCCCTCCACGATCTTTTTCGCGAGCGGCCGGTCGATTCCGACCGACGCGATATCCGCTTCGGGCGCGGTGTTGATGTCGACGATCCTCGCGTTCAGAGGTTTGACCGGTGTCTTCGGCATCTCCTTTATTTGCGCGCCGGCCACCACCGTCCACACGAGACTGAGCACAACAATTCCAACGAAGCTTCGACGTAACATGTTTCTCCTTTTTTTGATGGCTGCGCCCTGTCGGGCTTGCATTCGCAGCCGCTCATTTGTTTGATGGCTGCGCCCTGTCGGGCTTGCATTCGCAGCCGCTCATTTCTAATCGGTTGAAAATTCTCCCGGCGGCCCGCGACCTGCGGCCCTTTGTACCCATCGATAAATACGCAGGCGCGCCCCTAGCCGCCGGGAACTCGAGATTTCGACTCCCGGCGGACTTTCGAAGGAGCCGGCCCAACTTGCCTCCCTCGAAGCTTCTGTCCGCCGAGAGTGGCCAGGAACTACGGCCGGTGGTACAAAAGCACGCGAGAAACCGAACGTAACTCGTTGAGATGGTAGGGAGGTTAGGAAGTAGTCCGCAGGATTAGCGCCCGCCTATGTCGCGAATTACGCGAACTATTCGCTCAGCAGCATGGCCATCCCAGAATTCGGGTGGCCCAGCGGGTTGCCAATCGCCGCTTGTGATTCGTCCAAAGCCGTCAAGGATCCGAGATTTGTCTGGACCGGCCAGCATGTTGGTTCCGTGAGTGATCGTTACGGGGCGCTCTGTGTTGTTGCGCAAGGTCATGCAGGGAACACCCAGTATGGTTGTTTCCTCCTGAAGGCCTCCCGAGTCCGTCAGAACGATCCTGGCATTCGAGGTCAGGTTGAGAAATTCAAGGTAACCGAGTGGCTCGACGGTGCGGATCCCGGTCGTGTCCAGGCCGAATTCTTGAATGCGCCTGACGGTTCGCGGATGAATGGGGAAAATCACGGGCATGGCGTTTGAAATCTCTTTGAGCGCTTCAAGGATCCCTCCGAGCACCCCGGGTTCATCCACATTTGAAGGCCGGTGAAGGGTAACAAGCGCATAGCTGCCGGGCTGAACCTCGAATCTCGAGATCACATCCAGCGCGGCGGCTTTGGTGCGGTGCTTCATCAGCGTGTCGATCATCACGTTACCGACAAAGTGGATTCTCGCGGGAGTGACGCCTTCGCGCTTCAGATTCTCATCGGCATCCCGGCTTGTGGTGAACAGGATTTCGCAAAGCGCGTCCGTAACAATGCGATTGATTTCTTCCGGCATCGCGCGGTCGAAGCTGCGCAACCCGGCCTCGACGTGTGCCACAGGAATGAGAAGCTTAACTGCGACGATCGTGGATGCCATCGTGGAGTTCACATCGCCGACCACGACCACGAGGTCAGGTTTCTGTTCAACACAGACCTTCTCGAACTCCACCATGACCCGAGCAGTTTGCTCGGCGTGTGTACCCGACCCCACACCCAGGTGCACATCGGGAACCGGAATACCCAGGTCACGGAAGAAGACATCCGACATTCCTTCGTCGTAATGTTGGCCCGTGTGGATGAGAACGCCCTTCAAGTCTGATGCCTTCTTCATCTCCTCCACGATTGGTGCGATCTTCATGAAGTTGGGCCGCGCGCCCACCACGTTGAGTATTTTCATGCTAATATCTCAGCGACTTGTGGAATTCGAATTGCCAATCTCGAACTTGGCATTTGGATAGACCTCGTGCAATTCTGTTGCCTGGCTCTTGAATTCGCAATTCCAAATCCCCAGTTTGAAACATATTTTGGAGCTCGCATGCTGAAATTGGTTTTTCGAGCGGTGTTGTTTGTTACGCAATTGAGCGGCCCTGGAGGGACGCTGCCTCAGGTCCTCCATCCTGATTTCAAGGCTGAGGCGCCGATTAAGGCTGGTAAGAGTGGTGAAGTAACGGTGTCCTTCAGCATTTTAAAAGGTTACGCGATCAACCATACACCACCGATCAACCTGAAACTCACTGCCACTCCAGGCGTTCAGCTCAAACAAACCGATTTCGCGACGCCCACGAAAGATCCGAAATCCAAGGACGAATACTACGTCGACTTGCCGACGATCAAGGTGCCCGTTACTGCCGCCAGGGCCGGTGATTACGAAGTTCCGGGCAAGCTTGTTTATTTCTTCTGCTCGAAGAATGACGGTTTTTGCTCCAGACAGGTCCTCGACGTTAAGATCCCTGTAAAGGTGGAGTAAGAGCCGCGGATGACGCGGATCGCCCGGATGGCGCAACCAAATGACTGTTGACGCGCCATCGGTGCGATCCGCGTCATCGCGGCTCACGCCTAACTAACTATGTCTACTCGAGTCGAACAATATCGCGCGGCCATACTCACGACAGCGAACCAACTCACGATCCTGCGTATCGTGTTTGTTCCTGTTTTCATCAGCCTGCTCGCATATAAAGAAATCGGGTGGGCGCTCGGCACATTTGTCGCTGCAGGAATCACGGATGTCTTGGACGGCATCATTGCTCGACGTTTCGGACAGAAGACCTCGATCGGAGCAGTGCTGGATCCGCTGGCCGACAAACTTTTGATGACCGCATCGCTTCTGATCCTTTCCTTGCCGCAGATGGAATTTCACAACACGATTCCGCGATGGCTAATGATCCTTGTGATCTTCAGAGATGTGTTCATCCTGCTGGTATCGCTTATTATCGTATTGATGGTCGGATGGCGAGTTTTCACGCCCTCGCCCTATGGAAAAGCCAGTACGGCTCTGCAGGTCTTCACCGTCCTGGCGGTCCTCTATTCGGACTGGAAACATGTAGCCGTGCCGGAGTTGAACGTTCTCTTCTATATGACTGGCGCGATCACGGCTTTCTCGGGTCTGCATTACCTGGCTCGGAGTTTGCGACAGTGGCATTTCAGTGAGTAACAAGAAACAATTTTCGGGCTCCGCCTATGTCCGGCATCAGGAGCCTGCTCGGCTGCAGCCTGCCATCCATGGCGCTGCTCCATCCCTTCGTGAGAGCGGTGTCAGTTTGCATAAGGCCGTGCATGAGTATCGAGAAGCGCCTGCGCATCGCATTGGCGAGCCACAGAAGCTTCGCGTGCTGTCTGTTGAACGGGGATCATTAGCAGATCGGATCGGCTTGAAGCCGGGAGACGAGATCCATGAGCTGAATGGGAAACCGCTGCTCGATGTTATAGATTTCCAGTTCAACGGCGCAAACATCGGCCGGCGCACGTCAATCCGGACACAGGATCGGAAGATCACGTTCGTTCGGCGCGAGTGGGAATCCTTTGGCCTCGAGTTCGAGCCGATCGAACCCCTCACGTGCAAGAATCAGTGCGTCTTCTGTTTCGTGCACCAGAACCCAAAGAACGTGCGCCGCTCGTTACACATAAAGGATGAGGATTACCGGCTGTCGTTCTTGTTCGGGAACTATCTGACCCTGACGAACGTTCACGACGAGGAGATGCAACGGATCATTGAACAAAGGCTGTCGCCGTTGTACATCTCCGTGCACGCCACGGAACCGGAACTGCGGACGATTCTGTTGGGCAACGCCGAATACGATGGCCTTATGGAGAAGATCGAGCGCCTGACGAGTGCGGGAATACAGTTGCATTGCCAGGTGGTATTGTGTCCAGGTCTCAATGACGGTGTGCATCTGGATCGCACGATCGTTGACCTGCTGGTGTTTTATCCCAGTGTGGCGTCGC
>WNGM01001428.1_pt1 | contig 19231 bp, 17 predicted proteins | sample 5400571 | NCBI WGS metagenome assembly WNGM01 (sample SAMN13153378, study PRJNA577476) | soil metagenome | isolation source: 100 cm soil or saprolite under Garry oak tree replicate 2 | place: USA:California | collected 2016-06-15 | reverse complement strand
ATGATCCATTTTGGTTGGTGCTACGGCGTGTTGGGTTGCATGTTCCCTGATTCTCTGCCTGTTTCATGTACTTTCGGTGATGCTCGGCGGTTACCGCGCCGGGGGTCACGGCGGAAAGGGTCACCAGCATGCGCACGGCGACGGCCGCGTTGGACACCGGGTTCACCGTGTCGAGGCGGTACTTCGACTCGGTGGTGGGCTTTCTGGACGGTGAGGCCGCGGCGGGTCTTCGGCACGCGCAGTTGGAGGAACACCTCGCTGAGGTGGGCCGGGAGTTGATCCGGTTGCTGCAGCAGGACCACACGAACCTGCGTGCGGTGCGGGAGCAGCGTCTGGACGAGGTCGCTGAGGTCGACGGGACCGTCCACACCCGGGTCGAGCACGGTCACACCCGGACTCTGGCCACGATCTTCGGACAGATCGACGTGCCCCGGATGGCGTACCGGGCACCGTGGTGCACCAATCTCTACCCGGCCGACGCGGTGTGGAACCTGCCGGATGAGAAGTACTCCTTCGGGCTGCGGAAACTCGCCGCGGTGGAGGCCGGGCGGGGCTCGTTCGAGCAGGCCGTGGCCGCGGTGCAACGAGCCACCGGGCTGCGGTTGGGTAACCGTCAGGTCAGCGAGTTGGCCGCGCGGGCCGCGGCCGACGTGGACCAGTTCTACCTGACCCGGGACCTGCCCGAGGAAGCCGGCGCCGACGTGCTGGCCCTGTCCTTTGACGGCAAGGGCATCGTCGTGCGCCCCGACGCGCTGCGGCCGGCAACCGCGAAGGCCGCCACTAGCGCCAAACTGTCCACCCGACTGTCCAAAGGTGAGAAACGTAACCGCAAACGCATGGCCGAGGTGGGCGCGGTCTACCAGGTCATCCCGGCGCCGCGGACCGCGGCCGACATCATCGCCCTGGCCACCGCCGTCCCCGGTGACGCTGACGGCGCTGCGGCCAAGGCCGCCGGGCCGAAAACCGTCGGCAAGTGGCTCACGGCCAGCGTCACCGACACCACCGCGCGGGTCGTCACGTCGGTGTTCGACGAGGCTGGGCGCCGCGACCCCGACCACGCCCGGACCTGGATCGCCCTGGTGGACGGCAACAACCACCAGATCGACCAGATCAAAGCTCACGCCCGAGCCCGGAAGATCACCGTCACCATCATCATCGACTTCATCCACGTTCTTGAATACATCTGGAAGGCGGCCTGGTGTTTCCACACCGAAGGCGACCCCAAGGCGGAGCAGTGGGTCGCCGACAAGGCCCTGGAGATCCTGTCCGGCAACGCCGGCCTGGTCGCCGCCGCGATCCGCCGCACCGCCACCCGCCGCGCACTGACCGACGAGCAACGCCGCAACGCCGACACCACCGCCGACTACCTCCACAACAAGAAGAAACACCTCGACTACCCCACCGCCCTGGCCGCCGGCTGGCCGATCGCCACCGGCGTCATCGAAGGCGCCTGCCGACACCTCGTCAAAGACCGCATGGACGTCACCGGTGCCCGCTGGGGCCTGCACGGCGCCGAAGCCATCCTCAAACTCCGAGCCCTCACCAGCAACGGCGACTTCAACGCCTACTGGACCTACCACCAACAACAAGAACAGCTACGCGTCCACAACAACCGCTACTGGAACAACGACCTTCCAACGTAGACACTCACTCCAGAAGCGACGCACCCTTATCAATCTGGGTCCGGCCGGGTGTCCGGCGGCGTGCTGGCCGGTACGCGGACCAACGACGGCCAGGCGTTCAGCCCGCGCAAGCCGACCACCACCGAGGTGTTCGAGTGCTCGGGTGCGCTTGGCGCTGGGCAACGACCAGGGCGGCACCGACGTGATCCGGGCCGTGGGCCGGGACTTCTGTGCGGCGTTCCACCGCGGCGTGGCGCTGAACACCGCCTTCTGGTTCGACCCCACGAAGTACTACCAGACCAACCCGAAGGACGACTACGCCGCCTTCTTCCACACAGTCGGTCTGGGCAAGCGGTGCTACGCGTTCGCCTACGACGACGTCAACGACCAGAGTTCCGTGCAGATCCTGGGCAACAGCAACCCGCCGGACCGGCTGACCCTCGGCATCGGTTGGTAGATCAGGAGTTTCCGGCGTCGCGCGCAGCCGCGCCGAGATCGCCGCGACGGTTGGCAGCCAGTCAGACAGCGGTCAAACCGTGGACTCCGACCGGTTCTGCAGGCCATAGGTCTTGGCGATCGGGTTCCACAGCGCCACGAACTGCTGCTTCGCAGTGGTCGCCGAGCCCGACGCGGCCTGCGCGGCGGTGTAGTTGTCGTCGTGCGGAGCATGGCCGCTGCACCCGGCCTGCGCGACGGCCTGGGCCCAGGCGGTGTACTTCTGGTCGGCCTGCCACGAGCTGGTCAGCGCCTGTACCACGGCGGTGCGCAACTGGGTGCCGTTGGTGAGCTGGTCGACCGCCAGGCTCTGACCCTGCTTGACCTGCCCGTCGCGCTCGGTGGTCACCTGCTGGAGTGTGGTGACAGCACCGTTGAGGTCGCCGCAGCCGTCGACCGCGGTCAGTGCCGGGGCGAGCTTCTGCCGGCTGGCGCTGCTGGCGTTGAGCAACTGGTCGATGGCGAGCGCCTGGGCTTTGCCGTCCGCCGCCGGCTGGGCGGGGCTGGTCGCCCCGGTGGAGGCCGCTGCCGACTGGCTCGCAAGGGGCGGATGCTTCGCGGCCAGCTTCCAGACCGCCACCGCCGCGCCGGCCACGACGAGCAGCGCCGCGATCGCGACCACCAGCCAGATCATGGAGGAGCGGGGCCGCTCGGGTGGCGGACCGGGCTCGAGGACCTGGTAGTTGCCGGACCAGCCGGTCTCCTGGGGTACCCCGGCCGGCGGGTGGACGCCGTAGTGCTGCTGTGTCGGGTCGTACCCCTGCTGCGGCACGTATGCCTGCGGCTGCCCGTACCCGGGCGGCTGCGGATACCCCTGATCCGCCCATTGCGGCTGGGTGTGGTACGGCTGGGAGTACTCCGGCCCGCTGTAGGACGGCGGCTGCCCGCCGGCGTAGGGCGACGACGGCGCCGCCGGAAGTTGCAGCGAGGTGCGGCAGTTCGGGCAGAACGCGTGGGCCGGGTCGACGTCCTGGCCGCAGGAGGGGCAGCGCATCGGCTCTCGATCGTGGGTCGGCGGGCGTGGCGAGGCTCATGCTACCGGTACCGGGGAAGGCGGGCCTACGGTCGACGGATGGACGTCGACGTGGCCGTGGTGGGTGCCGGGCTGATGGGTGCGGCGACCGCGTACGCCCTCCGCCGGCGGGGGAACGCGGTCGCGCTGTTCGAGGCGCGCGAGCCCGGCCACCGGGCGGGCAGCTCCCACGGCAGCGCGCGGATCTTCCGCCGGGTCTATCCCGACCCCCTTTACGTCGACCTGTCCGGACGGTCCCGGGAGCTGTGGCGCGCGCTGGAGTCCGCGGCGGGCGAGGAACTGATCACCCGGACCGGCGGGATCGACCACGGCGCGGCCCGCGGCACGCAGCGGCTGGCGGCGATCCTGCGCGCGGGCGGGGTGGCCGCGGAGTTGCTGACGCCGCGGGAGGCCGGCATCCGGTGGCCGGGCCTGGTATTCGACGGACCGGTGCTCTCGCACGCCGAGGCCGGGGTGCTCGACCCGGACCGGGCGGTCGCGGCCATGCTGCGGCTCGCGGTCGCGGCCGGGATCCGGTGGTACCCGAACACGCCGGTAGTGCGCGTCGAACCCGACCCGGACGGGGTACTGCTCTGGCTCGGGGACCGTTCGGTGCGGGCCGGTACCGCGGTGGTGGCGGCCGGTCCGTGGTTGCCAACGCTGCTCGACGGTGTCGTGGACCTGCCCCGGCTCACCGTGACCGAGCAGCGGGTGTTCCACTTCCCGCGGCGCGACCCGGCGGCGGTCTGGCCCACGTTCATCCACGCCGAGGGCGACCTGACCATCTACGGCCTGCCGGGCGGGCGCGACAGCGGGCCGGGCGGCGGCGTCAAGGTGGGCGCGCACTTCGTCGGACCGCAGACCACAGCCGACACCCGTACCGGCGTCGTCGACGAGGACACCCGCCGGGTCGTGGCCGGCTATGTGCGCGACCGGCTGCCCGGACTGGAACCGTTGCCGTACAACGAAACCACCTGCCTGTACACGACGACCGACAACGAGGACTTCGTCCTCGACCGGGTCGGTCCGCTGGTGGTCTGTTCGGCCTGCTCCGGGCACGGCGCAAAGTTCGCGCCGCTGATCGGAGAGCTGGCCGCCGACCTGTGCGCCGGCCGGTGGGACCGGGTACCGGAAAGGTTCCGGTTAGCGGCCCACCGGCGGTAGCGGGGCCTGCTTCCAGTTCAGCAGGCCCTTGAACGACGACTCCAGGCCGGCGTTGTTCACGTTGCCCTCGATGTCGGTCGGGTCGTTGGTGGTGGTCGCACCCCGGCCGTCCGCTGGGCGGAAAGATCCCATCTATCTACGACCCGCGCTGTTGCTGGGCAGCCCAGGTGGCCACCTGCGCCCGCGACGTGAAGCCGAACTTCTGCAGGACGTGCTGTACGTGGCTCTCCACCGTCCGCGGGCTGATCACCAGCCGGGTGGCGATCTCCCGGTTCGACAGGCCCGCGCCGACCAGCTCGGCCACCTCCTGCTCGCGGGGGGTCAGCGGCGTGGTACGCGGCGCTTCCGGCTCGCCGAGCGCGGCCGACCCGGCGGCGCCGTCCTCGCCCAGAGCGAAGGCGACCGCGTCGTCGACGGACAGGTCCATCCCGCGCCGGAACGCGGCCTCGAACCGCCGGTCCCCGAGATCCCGGCGGGCCGCCAGTTCGCAGTCCCGGTGCGGCGCGCCGAAATGCCGCGACCCGAACATCGGGTACCCGACCGAGGGCCAGATCTGGTTGGCGGCACCCAGAAGCAGGGCCGCCCGTTCGGCGGCACCGCTGGCGGCTGCGCTCCACGCCAGTACCTCGATCGCCAGTACCACGCCCACCAGGTCGTTGAAGGTCCGCTTGATGCGCAGTGACTGCCGCCCGTAGGTGCGCGCCTGGCGCAGCTCGCCGCGGCGCAACGCGACCAGTGCCAGCACGTAGAGCGCGTACGCGTAGGCCCACTGCTCGCCGTGCGCCTCGCCGATCGCCCGGCCCTCCTCGCACAGCTCCGTCGCACGGTCGAGGTCGCCGAGAAAGATGGCCGCGATGGCCAGTTCGATGTGGGCCAGCATGACGTTGCTGTTCATCTCGACCAGCCGGGCGTACCGGCGCTGCGCGTCCTCGAACAGCACGATCGCACCGTCGAGGTCGTCCCCGACGAGCAGGTTGCAGCCCAGCCGATGGGTCGCATACGCCATCGCGACATCGTCGCCGGCCCGGCGCGCGTACGCCCGGCACTCCTCCAGCATCGCGACCGCGGACGGCAGGTCTCCCTGAAGGGTGGCGACGTACCCGTCGACCCACAGCGCACGGGCCCGTTCCGGTCCGGGCTGCGGGTTGCGGAACAGGGCGCGGTCCAGCCAGTGCCGGCCCTCGCCGAGCATGCCGCAGCCGGCCCAGTAGAACCACAGGGTCGCGGCCATCCGCAGCCCGACGGGCCGCTCCTGGGCCGACTCCAGGCAGAAGTCCAGCGCGTCCCGGATGTTCGCGTGCTCCAGCCGGGTTCGGGTGCAGATCTCCGGTTGGCGGGCGCCGAACCAGTGCGCCTCGTCGTCCTCGGCGGCGGCGAGATAGTGGTCGCGGTGGCGGCTGCGCAGCGCCGTCTCGTCCCCCGACTCGCGCAGCTTGTCCCGGCCGTACTGGCGCAGCGTCTCCAGCAGCCGGTACCGGACGGTGCGGCCGTGGGTCTGGCGGGTGAGGACCGACTTGTCGACCAGCCCGGTGACCGCCTCGCCGATCTCGTCCGCCGGCAGGCCGTCCCCCGCGCAGACGTCCTCGGCGGCCGCCAGGTCGAAGCCGCCCGCGAACACCGCCGCCCGGGCCCACAGGAGCTGCTCCCGGGCGCTGCACAGATTGAAGCTCCACGCCACGGCGGCCGCCAGTGTCTGGTGCCGCGGTACCTGCCCGCGCCGCCCGGCGGCCAGCGACCAGTACCGGTCGGCCAGGCGGGACAGCAGGTGATCCAGGGACAGCGCGCGCAACCGCACGGCGACCAGCTCGATCGCCAGCGGGATGCCGTCGAGCAGACGGCACACCTGGGCCACCCGCGCCTCGTTCGCCGGGGTGAGCGCGAAACCGGGCTCCGCTGCCGCCGCGCGCTCGGCGAAGAGCATCAACGCCGGGTACCGCACCGCCGCGCCGGGCGGCAACGGCTGCCCGGGATCGGGAAGCGACAGCGGAGCCACGTGCCAGACGCACTCGTCGGGCAGGCGCAGGCGCTCCCGCCCGGTCGCCAGTACCGTCAATCCCGGCGCGGCGGGCAGCAGTGCGGCAACCAGGTCCCGGCAGGCCGCCAGCAGGTGCTCGCAGTTGTCCAGGACCAGCAGCAGGTTGCGGTCGTGCAGGTAATCGCAGAGAACCCAGATCGGATCGCGCCCGGTCTCGTCCGGTACCTGCAGGGCCTCGCTCACGGTGCGGGCGACCAGCGTCGGTTCGCGTACGTGTTCGAGCTCGACCAGCCACGCACCGTCCGGAAAGTTCCGGCTGAGGCTGCTCGCCACCCGCACTGCCAACCGCGTCTTGCCGACCCCACCCACCCCGGTCAACGTCACCAGCCGGGAGACGGACATGAGCCGGCGGACCTCGGCAGTGTCGCCCTTGCGCCCGACGAAGCTCGTGGTGTCGGCCGGCAGATTCCCGATCCGGGCGACGGAAGCGGGACCGCCCATAGCCGCACTCTATGGTTGGGGCGCTACCGGGGTCAATGTCCCTTATGCACGATTACTGATCGGCCCGGCTTCGCCGGACCTCGCTCGGCGAGGATGGGTTCATGACTGCGTTACCCGTCATCGACATCGCGCCGTTGGTACGCGACCAGGACCCGGCCGACGTCGCCCGGGAGATCGAGGCGGCATGCCGGCAGTACGGTTTCTTCTACGTCACCGGCCACGGCGTACCGCAGACCGCGCTGGACCGCTTGGACCGTGCCGCCCGCGCCTTCTTCCGCCTCCCGCTCGCGGACAAGATGGAGATCGCGATGGCCCGCGGCGGAACGGCGTGGCGGGGGTACTTCCCGGTCGGGGCCGAGCTGACCGCGGGCCGGCCGGATCTGAAGGAAGGGCTGTACTTCGGCACCGAACTGCCCGACGACCACCCCCGCAGGGGACTGCCGTTGCACGGTCGCAACCTGTTCCCGCGCCAGGTTCCCGAGCTGCACCACGCCGTACTGTCCTATGTGGACGCACTGGCCGGCACGGCGCAGGCGGTGCTGCGCGGCGTCGCGGTGAGTCTCGGCCTCGACGCTGACTACTTCCCGAGCGGATACACCGCCGAGCCGACGGTGCTTTTCCGCATCTTCCACTACCCGGCCGCTCCACCGGACAGCGCGGACTGGGGAGTCGGCGAGCACACCGACTACGGCCTGCTGACGCTGCTCGCCCAGGACGACAACGGTGGGCTCCAGGTCCGTACGCCGGCCGGATGGCTCGACGCGCCGCCGGTACCGGGTACCTTCGTCTGCAACATCGGTGACATGCTCGACCGGCTGACCGGCGGCTGGTACCGATCCACGCCGCACCGGGTGCGCAACGTGAGCGGGCGGGACCGGCTGTCCTTCCCGTTCTTCTTCGACCCTGACTTCCTGGCCGAGATCCAGCCGCTGCCCGGCCGGCCCGGCACCAGCCCCACGACGACGCGTACCTACGGCGATTACCTCGTCGCCAGAGTCGCCAAAGTGTTTCCGGAGCTGGGTTTCACGCTTCCCGGCAGGTGAGCGACCGTCAAGCGGTCGGTGGATCCCATGCTTCGGGGTCGTCGACCCACCCGGCGACGAGAACGAGCCCCGACTCCCGGTGTACCGCGGCGAACCCGAACGGCCGGTCGAAGGTCAGCCTGACCTCCCGGGCCGCGACGGAGAGGCGGAAGGCGGCGGCGACCCGGAACCCGAAGGCGGTCACCGCGGCGGCGTAGAAGCCCTTGGCCGTGAAGGCGGCGACGGCATCCTGCCGGGCCTGGCTGAGCGACAGCGGTTGGCTGCTCATCCCGGGCAGGTGCCCGCGGGTCTGGTCGGTGAGCGCGGCCAGTCCGAAGACGTCGGGCCGGGCCAGCAGGTCGTGCTCGGCGCTGACGGCGAAGCGCGGCAGGACCACCCGGCACCGGTCGTGGGGATCGTGTCCGGACACCATGCCGACCTCGATCCCGGGACCCGGCCGCCCCTCGGGCAGCGCGTCGCCGCCGGTGCCCGGGTGCTGCCCGGCCAGCAGGTCGACACCGGTGGCGAGGATGTCGCCGGGGGACCGGTCCGGCTCGCCCAGGAACAGATGCACGTCGATCCCGTCGGTACCGGCGACGCGCAGCTGCGTCACCGGGCCGGCCGGCGTCTCGGCGAGGGTGACCGCGGTCAGGTCGTAGCTGGTCCGGTTCAACGCGGCAAACCGGCGGCCGGCCCACGGGCCGGTTCCGGGGGAGACCTGGGCGCCGTCGTCGAACGGCTCGACCCAGCGGGTCCGGACGGTCAGCGCGCTCGCCAGTACCAGCACGGTGTCCAGGTCGACCTTGACCGGCATCCGCTCGATCAGGCCGTCGGTGTGCTCGCTCGCCCAGGTGTCCAGGCGCTGCTGGTCGGTGCCCGGTGCCCCGGACAGTTCGCCGTGCACCCCGGCGGGTACCCGGTCCAGCCAGGACTTCCGCAGCGGCAGGTCGGCCCGGCTCCACAGGCCGAGCGCGAAGCTGACCGCCGGGCCGGCGCCGAGCGTGTCGAGCACCGCGCGGGCCGCGTTGTCGGCTTCCGTTGCCGCCACGCCCAGCGCGGTCTCCAGCTCGGCGCGGGCGGTCTCGTCCGCGGCCACGGCCAGCAGGGCGAGCAGCGGCCACACGCCCGGCCCGGCCAGTACCGTGGACCGCCCGTCGGACGCCGCGACCCAGCGCCGGGTCAGCGCGTTGACAGCCGGTACCGGATCCATTGAGCCTCCCAGGTCGCTCCCGCGGAGCGCTTTGGTGCGCCGTCTTCCCTCGTCGCTTCGCTCCTCACTCCAGACGCCGCCGCGCCCCGCTGCGCTGATACCCCGCGAGGGTACGCGGGGTCAGTGGGTCACGGTGTCCCGGCCGGAGCGCTTGCCCTGGTAGAGGGCGGCGTCGGCGCGGCGCAGGAGCTGGTCGGGGTCGGGCTCCCGGGACCCGCCGGCTACCCCGACCGTGATGGTCACGGCCAGGTCCAGCGCCACCTCGTGCCACGGGTGCTCGCGCACGGCGGCCTGCAGGCGCTGGCAGGCGGCGACCGCCTCCGCGGTATCGGTGCGCGGCAGGATGACCACGAACTCGTCGCCGCCGAGCCGGGCGGGTACGTCGGTGGCGCGCAGATGCCGGCGCAGCAGATCGGCCAGCGCGACGAGGACCGCGTCGCCGGCGCTGTGCCCGTACCGGTCGTTGACGCCCTTGAACAGGTCGACGTCGAACACCGCGACGGACAGCGGCGCGCCGTACCGGGCGGAGACCCGGCACAGCTCGGTGAGCCGTTCGTTCATGAACCGCCGGTTGGCGATGCCGGTCAGCGGATCGGTCTGGCTTAGCTGGACGATCTCGGCGTTGAGCCGCTCCAGCTCGGCCATGCGGGCGGCCAGCTCCGACCTGGTCCGCTCCAGCTCGGTGATCACGGCGGCCTGCGCCTGGGCCTGCTCCCGGTACAGCTGGGCGTCGCGCTCGGCCTGCTCCACCTCGAAGGGCACCCGCAGTGCCCGGACCCGCTGGTCGTGTACCGCCCGGTGGACCTGCTCGGTGAGCCGGCAGCTGCGCAGCAGGTGCCGGTACGCGGCGTCGAGGTCGCCGGCGGTGTGCAGCGCATCGGCCAGCAGCGACTCGCCCTCGGCCGCCGCCCGGAGCGCGCCCTGCTCGTCGGCGAGCGCGATCGCCGTCTCCAGCGTGGTGCGTGCCCCGGCGATGTCGCCGGTGGGCAGCTGTGCGGTGCGGGCGAGCACCATCAGCAGCTGGACCTCGTAGGACGGGTTGGCCAGGGTACCGTCGGGCAGCCGGTTGCGTTCGGCCGCGCGCTTGGCCCACAGGCCGGCCAGGTCGTGCCGGCCGACGGCAGCCAGCGCTTCGGCATACGCGGTCATCGCCATGTAGCTGTCCAGCGGCATCCCGGCCTGCTCGAAGTGCTCCATCGCCCGGTCGCAGGTGGCGATCGCCGCTTCCGGGTTGCCGGCTTCGCGCTGCAGGTCCGCGATGGCCGAGAGCATCACTCCGGCCCCGCTGAGGTCATCGCACTCGAGGAAGATCTCGTACGCCCGCTCGTACAGCTCCCGCGCCCGGTCGTTCTCGCCGAGCTGCCAGAACAGCGAGGCCATGAAGCTGAACATCCGGCCCTCGCCGAGCCGGTCACCGCCGTGCTGGTACCCGACGAGTCCCTGGTGCACGTGTTCCAGCGCCTCGGACGTGCAGTCGAGCTGGTCATAGCAGTGTGCGACGCTGTGGTGCGCCTGTGCGAGCGCGAGTGGATCCGTGCCCCGCTCGGCCTCCGCGAGGATCTCCAGCGCGTCGGGGAGCGCCTGGGTCGCCGAACGGTGGCGGGCAAGGAACTCGGCGACCATCGCGCGGCAGCGCAGGCGGGCGGCGTCGGCACCGAGCCGGGTGGCGAGCTCGACGCCCTCCGCCGCGAGCTCGCCACGCCGCTGCGCGTCGCGGACCAGCCGGCTGGCCAGTTCCACGAGCGCGGTCAGCTCCGCCGCTGTCCCCGGGGCCGCGCTGCGCGCCTCCGCCAGTCGGCGCTCCAGCGTGGCCAGAGCCGGCACAGCCTCCATGGCCGCCTCCACCTCGCTCTCCGCCCCGGGTACGCCTGGCGGGTACCCGCAGCGGGGTCGCCCATGCCCGCGATCGTCCAGCGCGTCGCGTATCTGAGCGTAATGCGCCCGGCAAACCGGCGGCCGGTACCGGCGGTCAATCCGTCTGAGACCGGGCGAAGTGGAACACCACGGTACCGGTGTCGTCGGGGAACTCGGTCAGCACGACGTCGCCCGCCGCCCCGAGGTACCGACCGGTACCGCCGGTGATGACCAGCGGCTTGACCGGGTTCTCGGTCGCCGCGCCCTGGCTGGTGATCACGCCGTCGGGCAGCTCGAAGGTGACCTGGCAGGCAAGTTTGATCTTGTCGGCGTCGGTGGGGACGAACTCGGTGACGACGCAGGTGCCGCTGCCGTGCCCCACGACCTGGCCGTGCCGCAGTAACTGGTCGCGGAACGCGATGGTGTCACCCCGGCTGGGGTCGAACGGCTGCTGGAACGAGGTGACCTCGTGCACGCCGTCCGGACCGAAGTCGAGCAGGAAGAACGGCGCGAAGTGCACGTCGAGCGTCAGCGTCGACCCCTCCGGCGCCGCCTGGGCGGGGGTCAACGCCACGATCGCCGCGCCGGTCACGGCGACGACGAGTGCCGCGGCGCCGGCCAGCAGGGTGATGACTCGCTTGTTCATGGTTGCCTCCTGATGTCTGGTACCTACCTGGACACTGCGCCTGACCACCCACTGGATGGAAGGCGGTGTTGTCTGTTGGTGCGTGGCGTCGTGAGGTTCCCCTATGAGGGCAGTCACGCTGGTTGCACCGGGCAAGCTCGACATCGTCAACGACTGGCCGGAACCGGAGTGCGGGCCGCGCGACGTCATCGTGGCGATCCGCGGGGTCGGGCTGTGCGGGTCCGACCTGTCGGTCTTCGACGGCAAGCGCGAGGTGCCGACGATGCCGTGGGTGTTCGGCCACGAGGGCGGTGGCGACATCGTCGCGGTCGGCTCGGACGTGCTCGACCGCCACGTCGGCCAGCGGGTGATCATCGAGCCGAACTACGGCGACGGTACCTGCCGCTGGTGCCAAGCGGGCCACACGTCGGGCTGCATCAACCGCGCGGTACTGGCGATCAACAAGCCGGGCATCATGGCCGAGCGGGTGGCGGCGCCGGCCGAGTACACCTGGCCGGTTGCGGACACCTGGTCGGACGACGCGCTCGCGTGCTTCGAACCGCTGTGCGTGGCCGACACCGGGGTACGCCGCGCCCGGGTACCCGCCGGATCGGACTGCCTCGTCATCGGTGCCGGTTCGCAGGGCCAGTTGGTCTGCCTGTCGCTGCTGGCCGGCGGGGCGCAGCCCTACGTCGTCGAGCCGCACGCGGGGCGGTTGGAACTGGCGCTGTCGTTCGGTGCCAGGCGCGCCGAGGAGCACGACGGGGACAAGTACCCGTTCGTCTTCGAGACGGCCGGCGTACCGCAGGTCTGGGATCTCGCGTTCAACTCGGCCGACCTGTTCGGCGTCATCGTGGTCATCGGGTTCACCCAGAAGCCGGCGACGTTCAGCACCTTCGACCTGGTACAGCGCAAAATCACCATCGTCGGCCAGCACATCTACGACCATCCGCAGGACTTCCAGGCCACGCTGGACGGGGTGAACGCCGGGCTGCTCGCACCCGAGCGGACGGTCCAGAAGCGGTACCCGGCCGAGGAGGCCGCGGCCGCGCTCGCCGCGGTACGGGAGATCCCCGGCAAGACCTGGATCGACTTCACCGGTTGGCAGGCGTGATGCCGGTCGCCACGAGCTGACCGGTCCGGCCGGCCTCGCTGACCGCCTCGGTCACCCGCAGCGTGTTGAGCCCGTCCCGCCCGCTGACGATCGGCTCCGCCTCGCCCCGGATCACCGCGGCGAAATGCTCGATCTGGTTGGCCAGCGGGTCGGTCCGGTCAATGTCCAATGTGGAGGTTTCAAACGGCGAATACCACGAACGCCAGCCGCCGAACACCTTCAGCCGCATGGTCGGGATGGCCAGGGATCCGGTGGTACCGGCGATGAGGTACGCGTCCTCGTCGGGGTAGGTCGGGTAGTCCGCGTTCTCCCGCGAGGTCTGCTCCCAACTGCGCGCCGAGGCGGCCGTGTCGGACAGCAGGAAGGTACCGAGGGCGCCGTTCGCGAAGCGGAACACCATCGCGGCGGTGTCCTCGACCGGGAAGCCACGGGTGGCGTTGGACGTCATCGCCTGTACGGAAACGATGTCGCCGACCAACGACATCAGGTTGTTGACCTCGTGGATCAGGTTGAGCAGGATCGGCCCGCCGCCCGGTTGCCGGCGCCACCCGCCGCCGACGTCGAAGTAGTCGTCGGGCTTGTAGAACAGCGCGCTGCCCGTCACCGCCACGATCGGGCCGAGTACGCCGCTGCGGACGACCTCGCGGGCCTTCGTCATGATCGGGCTGTACTGGCGGTGGTGCCCGGTCAGCAGCGGTACCTTGGCCGCCTCGGCCGCCTCGACCAGCCGGGTCGCGCTCTCTACGGTGTCGCCGACCGGCTTCTCCACGATCACCGGTATGCCGGCCTCGACGCACGCCAGGCCGCCCAGGACATGCATCTGGTTCGGCGTCGCCAGGATGACCCCGTCCGGCCGGCCGGCCGCGAACAGCTCGGCGAGCGACGGATACACCGCTGCGCCGAACTGGGCGGGAGGCGCCGGGTCCACCACCGCGGCCAGCTCGGCCGACCGGCTCTTCTGTACCTCCTCGATGTGCCGCCGCCCGATGAGTCCCGCTCCGGCGACGGCGATCCGTACCCGGCTCATGCCCCGGCAAGTCCTCGAATGGCGAGTACGTACCCGTACACCCCGAAGCCGATGACGATGCCCCGCGCGACCGGCGAGATGTAGGAGTGGTGCCGGAACTCCTCGCGGCGGTGGACGTTGGAGATGTGGCACTCGATCAGCGGCAGGCTGGCGCCCTCGATCGCGTCGTGCAGGGCCACCGAGGTGTGCGTGAACGCGCCCGGGTTGAACACCGCGCCGATGCAGGTACCGGCCCTTACCGCGGCGCCCGCCTCGTGGATCCAGTCGACGAGCTGACCCTCGTGGTTGGACTGCTTGAAGTCCAGGTCGAGGCCGAGCTTGCCGGCCTCCTCCCGGCACAGCTGTTCCACGTCGGCGAGCGTCGTGGTGCCGTACACCTCGGGCTTGCGGGTACCGAGCAGGTTCAGGTTCGGTCCGTTCAGGACGAGTACCGAGGTCATGGGATCACGCCACCGCCGCCCGCAGCCGCTGGTACTCGTCGGGCGGTACCGGCCGGGCGCCCTTGACCCCGAGGTCGTTGAGGTGGACGCGGTACGTCTCGCGGGCGGAGAGGGCCGCGAGCGCCGCGATGATCGCGCAACCGAACGTGAAGCTACCGACGATGAGCGGCACGTTCGACTTGGGCGGCGCGACGACCGCGTAGATGCTCGGCAGGAACGCGGTGATCGCGGTACCGATGTTCTGCGAGACGGCGAACGCGGTGACCCGGGTCCGGGTGGGGAACAGCTCCTGGTAGAAGCTGGGGAACACGGCGTTGTAGCCCTGGTACACGATGCCCCACATCAGGATCGCGACGAGGAACGCCAGGGTGAGGTTCTTCTGCCCGACGAAGTGCAGGTACAGGTACGACAGCGCACCGGAGCTGAGCGCACCGGCGATGATGAGCGGCCGGCGCCCGATCCGGTCGGACAGGGCTCCGACGAACGGGATGAGCAGCATCGCGACGGCGTTGCCCACCACCGAGATCCACAGGTAGGCCGTCGTGCCGAACCCGATTCCGTAGGCCTTGTTCGTGGCGTACGTCGCGCCGAAGACCGTCGTCGCCGTCGGTACGACGTTCATCAGCGCCATGCCGATCACCCGCAGCATGTCGGTGCCGCTCTCCCGGACGGCCTGCACGATCGGCGCCTTGGGCACCTCGCCATGCACGGCCTCCTCCTTGAACGCCGGGGTCTCGTCGACCCGGCGGCGGATGATGTAGCCGGCGAGCACCACGAACACGCTCAGCAGGAACGGGATCCGCCAGCCCCACGCCAGGAAGTGGTTCTTGGACAGGAAGGCGGACATCGGCAGGATGACGGCGGCCGCGAGGATCTGCCCTCCCTGGGTGCCCTGCAGGGTGAAGCTGGCGAAGTACCCGCGCCGGCCGAACGGCGAGTGTTCCACGATCATCGCGCTGGCGCCGGAGATCTCGCCGCCCACCGCGAAGCCCTGGATCAACCGCAGGATCACCAGCAGCAGCGGCGCCCAGAGCCCGATGGCGCTGTAGGTGGGCAGTATCCCGACGAGGAACGTCGACGCACCCATCATCAACATGCAGAGCACCAGCACGTTCTTGCGGCCGTGGGTGTCGCCCCAGTGGCCGAGGAAGAACGCGCCGAGAGGTCGCGCGACGTAGCCGACGCCGAACAGGGCGAGCGACGAGACGATGGCCACCTGGGGATTGCCCTTGGGGAAGAAGATGTTCGGGAAGACCAGCGCGGCGGCCTGCGCGTAGATGAAGAAGTCGTAGTACTCCAGGGCACTGCCGACCCAGCCGCTGGCGGCGGCCTTCTTGGGAGTCTTGTGGAACTCGGCCGGCTCGTGGGAACCCGGCTGCTCGACAATCTCGTCCTGCATGGTGGGTCCTCCTGCGGCGGAACCTGCGCCTCCCCGAGGGGTGTGCGCCCATTGCAGCTACGCGATCTTCGTACCGTCAACGCCCGCTTTCACTCAGTGGGCAGCGCGGTCAGCGGTACCCGGGCCACCCCGCTCAGCTCGCCGGACGGATTCGTACCCTCGACGATCACCTGTGCCGACCGTCCAGTGTGGACGAGCGTGCCGACCGCGGTACCGAAGTACGGGCCGGCCAGCTTGGTCCAGGTGACCCGGGTCGGGGGGACCCGCACCACGCGGCACAAAACCTGGCCGAGCCGGGTAGCCGCCCCGCTCCACGCGGCCCGGAAAGCGATCCGCAGCGCCCCGGGTACCCGGTTGTGCACGGGCGAGCAGGTCAGCTGGTGGATCGGCGCCCCGGCCAGATCGGGCCGGGCCACGTACGAGTGGTGCACGTCGCCGGAGAGCACGCTGATGCTGGCCGGCACGGTACCGAGGGCTCCGGTCGCCGCCTGGCCGAGCAGCGCGGTCAGCGCGTCGAACGAGTGCCCGAACGCCGGCCAGTGCTCCAGGTCGAGCGCCTGGCGCAGCCACTCGCCCGCGGCCGCCGCCGGGCGCCGCCGCGACTCGGCCAGCGCGCTGACCGCCACCTCCAGGTCGTGCACGGCGAAGGGCATGAGCCAGGGCAGGGAGGAGCCGAGGACCAGGTGGTCGTAGCGGCCGTCGCGGACGGCACCGACCAGCCACTCCCACTGCGCGTCGGGCAGCATCGCCCGCCGCCCGGGCGTCACCACGCGCGCGCAGCGGTTGTCCAGCACGACGATGCGGGTGCGGCCGACGTCGAGGGCGTAACTCCACCGGTACCGGTACCGGTCCTCGTCGGCTCCGGCACCGAACTCGCGCAGGACCCCGGTGGCGTCGCGCGCGGAGACGACGGCGGGATAGACCGGATCCGCCCCGAGCTCGTCCGGGTGCAGGTTGCCCAGGTGCTGGTAGACCCAGTAGGAGGCGAGGCCGGCGGTGATCCGCTCGCGCCACCATGGCTGCCGTACCATGCCGGCCCGCCAGGGCGCCGAGATGTTCCAGTCGTCGATGACCTCGTGGTCATCGAAGATCATGACTGACGGTACCGTCGACAGCAGCCACCGGACGTCCGGATCGAGCCACGACTCGTGATAGAGCCGGGCGTACTCGACGAAGTCCACCACCTGGCCCGCCGGCTTCCCGTCCCCGGCGCGGCGGCGCCGCCTGCGCAGCCACCACCGGGTGCGCCGGGACGGCGCGTCGGCGTACACCTGGTCGCCGAGGAGCATCAGCAGGTCCGGCCAGTCCTGCCCGGTGCGGGCCAGCCGCGCGGCGTACCCGTCGAGCGCGTCGGGCGGCAGGTGGCGTACGGCGTGCGGGCTGGCCTCGCGGCACGAACCGAAGACGAGCCGGACCGGCGCCGCGTCGGCGCGGGTACGGATGGCCGGGGCCGGCCGGTCGTACCCCGGCGGCGGCCAGACCTCCTCGCCGTCGATGAGCACCTGGTACGGCGTCGCCGCGGCCGCCGGGAGCCCGTCCACCACGACCAGCGCGTAGTGCCGGCCGAACGCGGTGAACGTCCGCGCCGCACCGCTGCCGGTACCGGCCCGTACCGCCACGGTCGCCGGGGCGGACGTCTCCACCCAGACAGTCGCCCGGTCGCCCACGACGCGGCGCAGCAGCGGACCCAGCAAGAGCGTCATCACGCATGATCCTGATCGCCTCGCCGCTTCGCCGCAATGACGATCGCATGCAGCCGCTTCGCGTGCGCTCCCCGCCAGTACGGGCGACCGCAGGCCGGGCAGCGGGAGAACTCGTCGTACGAGCGCCGGGTACCCGGCTCCAGCAGGTGCTCCACCTCCCGCTTCGGTACCGGTGCGAGCCGGCCGTTGCAGGCCGGGCAGCGGGTCCAGGGCGCGAGCGGCGGATCGAAGCGGTCGAGCACGTCGCGCAACTGGTCGTCCGGGCGGCTGCCCCGCACGTACCCGCCCGCCGGCAGCGCCCGGCGCCGCAACAGGCCCCGGTCCTGGGTGAGCAGGATCCGCTCTTCGGCAGCGGCCTGCGCGACCAGTTCGGCGTCGGCCGCGTCGTTGCGGTACGCCGTGTCCAGCCCGAGCAGGCGCATCCGGCGGGCCAGCGTGCCGAGGTGGACATCGAGGACGAAGCGCGGATCGGGGTACCGCTGCGGCCGCCGTACCGGCAGCACCTCGATCGCGTCACCGTCGACGCGCAGCTCGCCGATCTCGGTACGCGGTACCCCGAGCGACTCGACGATGTGGACGAGGCTGGACACGCCGTCCACCGGTACCGTCACGTCACCGCCCCGGTTGGCCACGGACAGCAGGAAGCGCAGCGGCTCGGCCACCCGTACCCGTACCGTCCGCCCGTCCCTCACCCGCCTATTGTGGGCGAATGGAGCTCGGCGTCTCGCTTCCCACGTCCGGTCCACTTGCCGCCCCGGTCAACATCGCCCGGGTCGCTCTGGAGGCGGAGCAACTCGGGTACGCCGCGGTGTGGACCTACGAGCGGCTCCTGCGCCCGCTGGCCGACGTGCCCCAGCCCGGCCGCCCGCCGGCCGCGGTACCGGAGGCCGACCGGCTGGTCTACGACCCGCTGGAGACGCTGAGCTACGTGGCCGCGCTGACCGACGGGATCAAGCTGGGTACCAGCGTCGTCGACGCCCTGTTGCACCCGCCCGTCGTGCTGGCCCGCCGGTTCGCGACGCTCGACCAGTTCAGCGCCGGCCGGGTGATCGCCGGGCTGGGGCAGGGCTGGATGCCCCAGGAGTTCGAGACCGCGAACGTACCGATCCGCCGGAAGGGCGCCGGCATGGACGAGGTGATCGCCGCGATGCGCGCGTGCTGGGGTCCGGACCCGGTCGAGTACCGCGGCCGCTTCTACCGGATCGCGCCGTCCGAGGTGAACCCGAAGCCTGTACAGGAGCACCTCCCGATCCTGCTCGGCTCGATGACGCCGGCCGGGATCCAGCGGGCCGCGCGGATCGCCGACGGCCTCAACCCGATCGCCGTATCGCCCGAGGCCCTGCGTGGGATGGTTGCCGCATTCCGGGCCGCGGCGAAGGAGGCCGGGCGGGACCCGGCGCACCTGCCGATCGTGGTACGGGCCAACGTGCCGATCACCCGCGAGCCGCTCGGCGCGGACCGCCCGTACCTCGGCGGCTCGCCGCAGCAGATCGCCGACGACCTGACCGAGCTGGGCGACCTCGACCTGGACCAGGTCCTGTTCTCCAACACCGCGGCCGACAACATCGAGGAACACGTCCAACTCCTCGCCGCACTAGTCGATGCCGCCAACTGAAGGCCTGAATTCAACGAGGCGTTCGCCGTGGCCTACGACGTCCTTGGCTCATACCTCGTGGTCCAGCAGCTTGGCGAACTCGACCAACACTTGTCCCATACCGGCGCAGTCACGACGTAACGACATTCCTTGAGCGCCTTCGTCAGGAATTGCGGGAGCGCCGCTGGTTGGCCCGGTGGCTGCCAGGAGTCGATTCGGATACCAACGCGGGCCGACATGAGTTCTGACGCTCCCCTGTATCAACGTGATCCAGAAGCCTGGCGGGCTCACCTCGCCGAAGGCAACCGCACCCAGCCGCGCAAGCGGGTCGGCGCGGACGTCCTGTTCCGCGACGAAGCCGGCCGCATCCCGCTCGTCGATCCGCGCTACAAGCCGGACTGGGACCTGCCCGGCGGCATGGCCGAGGCGAACGAGGCGCCGCTCGACGCCGCCAAGCGGGAGGTCCGTGAGGAA
>WNGM01001425.1_pt1 | contig 19238 bp, 12 predicted proteins | sample 5400571 | NCBI WGS metagenome assembly WNGM01 (sample SAMN13153378, study PRJNA577476) | soil metagenome | isolation source: 100 cm soil or saprolite under Garry oak tree replicate 2 | place: USA:California | collected 2016-06-15 | reverse complement strand
GGTGACCGTGAACGGCGCGGTGTCGCTGAAGCTGAAGATGTTGTTCCGGGTGAACGTCTGGGTCGAGGTCCCGTCGAACCCGCCGATCGAGGTGAACGTGCCCACCGCGTACATGGTCCCGCCGCAGTCCGCGATCTGGCGGATCTCCTCGGTGGTCCCGTTGGGCACCAGTACGGGTGTGCCGGCCACCGGCGTGGGCGATACCGGGCCGGTCGCCGCCAGCGCCGGCGCCGCGGGCAGGGACAGCGCACCGGCGGCGATGCCCGCGATCAGCGCGCTGCCCACGCGGAGCCTGCGCCGGCGATGGCCATGTTGTCCTTGCTGCATGATGGATCCTCCTGTGCGGGGAATGGGTGGCTCCCCTGGTCTTATGCGTAGGGAAGGATGCAGATCCCGGCATAGCCGGAAACTCCGCCGCATGAGGTGTTGCCGCCGTAGTTGTCACTGGCGACCCACAGGCCGTCCCCGGTGATCAGCAGGTCGTCCGCGCCGCGGCCGCGCGACCTGCTGTACAGGCCGGCGGTGCCGCTGGCATTGGTGATCAGCAGCCCGGTGGCCGGGTTGATGCCGCCCAGCCCGGGCGCGGGCAGCGCGCCGGGGCCCTGGTGGTTGCAGCCGTTGGCGTTGTTCGCCCAGCGCTCGTGGCCGCCGATGTAGACGGCGCTGGAGTCGGCGGCGACCGAGTACAGCGAGTCGCAGCCGGTGTAGTTGATCCAGTGGTGGGTGACCTCGGTCTGGGTGGCCGGGAAGGCGGCGACCGAATCGCACAGCCCGGTCCGCGGCGAGCTCGTGGACCAGTTCCACGGGTTGAACCCGGTCGTCGAGGTGTAGATCGTCGAGTCGTCCGGTGACCAGGCCGCGGCCCGCAGGTAGAACGACTCCCTGACCGAGCACTGGTAGGCGTAGCCGCCGGGCAGGTTGCCCTTGCTGCCGTCCCACTCGGGGGAACTCCAGCCGGTGACCCCCGCGGCCGGGCCGCTCACGTTGAGCATGAAGATCTGCTGACGGGGCACGCCGCCCACCGAGGTGAAATCGCCTTCGACCAGGTCCAGCGTGCCGCCGTGGGACAGTTGCTGGTTGTAGACCTTGGTCGGGTTGGTGTGCACCCCGGGATAGACGTAGTGCCCGGAGATGCTCAGGTGCGCGAACCCGTCGTCCCGGCCGGTCGCGGGGCTCAGGCTGGCGAAGTACGGGTCCGCGGTGCTGCCGTTGATGCCCTTGAAGGCGCCACCGGCCAGCAGGTGCCCGTTCGCCACCGCCAGGGTGTCCACCTCGCCGCTGGCGTTGTCCTTGAAGCCGGCCACCAGCGCCCCGAGGTTGGTGTCGACCGCGGCGATGTTCTTGGCCGCGGCCCCGCCCACCGCGGAGAAGTGCCCGCCGAGATAGGCGGTGGAGCAGTCGGCCCCGTTGAACGCGATGGTGTCCACGGTGCCGTTGACGTCGGGGTCCCACGAGGTGACCGCGAACGGGGTGGTCGCGCTGAAGCTGAAGGCGTTGTTCCGGGTGTAGGTCGTGCTGCCGTGCTTGATCTGGGTGAAGGTGCCCACGGCGTACATCGTCGCGCCGCACTGCACCAGTTGCCGGATCTGTTCGGTGGTGCCGGTGTTCACCAGCGTGGGCGTGTCGCTGATTGGCGTGGGCGACACCGCCCCCGCCAGCGCCGGGCTGGCGGGGGCGGCCGAGGCCATTGCGGGGAGACAGCATGCGGCCGCGGCAATGCCCGCGGCCAGCGCGCCACGCGCGCCCTGCTTCCCCCATAGCTGAGCGCCGTTGCGCTGCTGCATACGTTCCCCTCCTGATTGTGCTTACTTGCGATGGTGCGTTGTGTTACGGGTACGGAAGGAGGCAGATACCGGCGAGCCCGCTCACGTTGCCACAGGTATCGGTGCCGCCCTGGTTGTCACTGGCGATCCAGATCCCGGCGAAGGTCCGGTAGATCTGGTCCGCGCCGAGGCCGCGGCCCCGGGTGTAGAGGCCGGTGGTGCCGCCGGAAGCGGTGAGCAACTTGCCGCTCAGCGTGAAGCCGCCCAGCCCCCGTGACGGGATCGAGCCCGGGCCGGCCTCGTTACAGGCGTTGGCGTTGTTCGCCCAGCGCTCGTGGCCGCCGACGTAGACGGCGCTGGAGTCGGCGGCGACCGAGTACAGCGAGTCGCAGCCGGTGTAGTTGATCCACTCGTGCTTCAGCCCGCCGGTCCTGGTGGCCGAGAAGGCCGCGACCGCGTCGCACAGCCCGGTGAGCGGGAAGGTGTGGTCCCAGTTTTGCGGGACGAACCCGGTGTCCGCGACGTAGACCGTCGACATGTCCTTCGACCAGGCCGCCGACTTGATGTAGAACGGGTGCTTGTCGGCGCAGAACGCGTTGAACTCGGTGGAGTTCCAGGTGCTCACGTTGCCGTGGGTGCCCAGGTTGAGCATGAAGATCTGCTGCCGGGCGTTGCCCTCGACCTTGGTGAAGGTGCCCTCGGCGAGCACGTGACCGCCGTCCGGGCTGAGCTGCTGGTTGTAGACCGCGGTGTTGCTGACGCCCGAACCTGGGAACACGTAGTGCCCGGAGATGTTCAGGTTGAGGTACCCGTCATCCTTGCCGGTGGACAGATTCAGGCTCACGTAATACCTCTTGCTCGATCCATTGATCGAGGTGAATTGACCGCCGACGAGCAAGTGGTTGTTCGCGGTTCGCAGGATCGTGTCCACTAGGCCGTTGGCGCTGTGCGCCCAGTCCTGGACCATTGTGTTGTTATAGGTCCTGATATACGCGATATTGCTGGCGCTTGAGCCGTCCACTTTCGTGAACTTCCCGCCGATAAAAGCGTGGTTGCAGTCACTCGTCAGCTGGATGGAGTTGACGGTGCCGTTGACGTCCGGGGTCCAGGACGTGATCTTGTAGGGCGCGGCCTGGCTGAAGCTGAAGATGTTGTTCCTGGCGAAGGTCTGGCCGCCCTGGCTGATCTCGGTGAAGCTGCCTACCGCGTACATGACTCCATTGCACGCGACTATCTGCCTGACCTGCTCAGTCGTCCCTGTGGGTGCGAGCGCCGGGGTGCCGGTGGCGGGGTTGGGGGAAACCGGGCCGCTCTGCGCGGCTGCCACTTCCGGCATCAGGCCCGCGGCACTGACCGTCAGTGCACACAAGGCGGCGACAGGCGCGTTGCGCAGCAATGAGCGCGCGAGTCCCTGCATCATGCCTCCATTTGCTCCGCACGACCAGCGCGGTCACTAGTCCCCCCAGATGCCGCGCTGTGGCTGTTTTGTGTTCCTATGTATCCTCAGCGCAACATTCTAGGCGCTGGCTAGCGGGCACACTGACAAACTATGCGATATAGCAAAATTCTCAGTGTTGTCCCAGGCCCGGCCGCAAGGACCGCGGCTGGGGCGATCCACGGGGTGCGGTAGCGGAGCCCTTCAATACGCGCCGTGCCCGCGGGCGACCGCTGGCCAGGTCTTCCAGAGGATGAGCAGATCGAACGCGAGCGACCAGTTCTCCACGTAACGCAGGTCGAGCCGGACCGCTTCGTCCCAGGACAGGTCGGACCTGCCGTGGATCTGCCACAGGCCGGTCAGCCCGGGCCGCACGGCCAGCCTGCGCCGCACGTAGTCGCCGTACTTGGCCGCCTCTTCCGGCAGCGCGGGGCGCGGTCCCACCAGCGACATATGCCCGAGCAGCACGTTGATGAGCTGGGGCAGCTCGTCGAGGGACCAGCGGCGAAGCCTGCTCCCGATCTTGGTGATCCGCGGGTCGTCCCGGATCTTGAACAGGACGCCTGCCGCCTCGTTGTGCAGTTGCAGCGCCGCCTTCTGCTGCTCGGCCTCGGGCACCATGGTGCGGAACTTGTACAGCCGGAAGGGCCGGCCGTCCTTGCCCACCCGCACCTGCTTGAACAGGGCCGGGCCGCCGTCCTCCAGCCGGATCATCAGCGCGATCGTCAGCATCAGCGGGGCGAGCAGGAGCAGCGCGGAAGCGGCCGCCACCTTGTCGAACAGCCCCTTGATGACCTGGCGGAGGCCGGACAGATCCGGGTGGTCCACGTACAGCAGCGGCAGCCCGGCGGCGGCACGGACGCTGGTGCGCGGCCCCGCGACATCGAGCAGCGCGGGCGCCAGGCACAGGTCGGTGTCGGTCTTCTCCAGCTCCCAGGCGAGCTGCCGCAGCTGGACCGGCTTGAGCTCGGGGCAGGCGAGCACCGCCACGGTGTCCGCGTCCGAGCCACGGACCGCGCTGATGACGTCATCGAGGCCGCCGAGCACCGGGACACCGGCGATCTCGTCGGGCCGGAACGCGGCACCGGCCAGGCACGCGGCGATGACGGTGAGCCCGTGGTACGGCTCCCTGCGCAGCTCGTTGACCAGGTCGGCCACGGCCTGCGGATGCCCGACCGCGACCGCACGGCGCATGCAGGCGCCCGAGTCGCGCAGCCGGTGCAGCCGCTTGCGCAGCGCGTAGCGGGCGACGAGGTCGATGCCCACGGCACAGGGCATCGCGATCAGCACGTAGCTGCGCGACACCTCGGCTCTGGTGGCATAGGAGAGGATGGCGATCGCGGAGGTGAGCCCCAGGCCGGCGTTGATGACCCGGCGGAACTCGTCGGCGCCCGCGCCGATGAACCGGGGCTCATAGGCACCGGCCAGCGCCAGCGTGCCCAGCCAGATAACCGGCAGGCTGACGGTCAGCACGATGTAAGCCGCCGGGACATGGCCGTGACTGTCATAGCGGCCCCGCAGCGCGATGAGCCCGGCCGCGAGCGCCACGGCGGCATCGAGGACCATCGCGTTACGCAGGTACCGCCCGACCCAGCCGCCTGCATCGGCTGTGCCACTCACGGCGGTCGGCATCGCCACATGGGCGTGCGGGCTTACCGCCAATCGCTCTCGCACTTACGTGCCCTCCCATTCCGACCCTGGGCCGCCGGAGATCCCCATATGGACACGCGACCGGGGCGGAGTGACTTCGCTGCAGGGCCCGACACCCGGTCATGTTCTGTCGACTGCTTGCACAACCTTAGCGGGGAGGCCCTTCAAATATACGAAAACTGGTAAACTCTGGAACAACATAGGCGGAACTAAGAAGCTTTGGACACATGCAGTATTGTGAATCGCCAGCAACCTAGTTTCTTGGTAGGAATACTTAATTAATCGCCGGCCGGGCTCGGCGCAGCCCTCCGCCATCGTTACGGACAGTAATGTGACGCCGGTCATGCTGGGGGCATGCGGCCACGCACCGTGTTGCCGGACGGTATCCTTCGAGAGTCGGGCATGTGAACGGTCTCGTCCGCGCCTCGTGACCGGTCATGACCGAGACCGGGGCAGGGGCGGGCCAGTCACGCAGCAGCCAATCGAGGAGCGCCGCCACGTGACTGTGAGCCGTCCGGCCGCTGTCGTCATTCTTGCCGCGGGCGCAGGGACGCGCATGAAATCCCAGCTCCCGAAGGTGCTGCACCCGATCTGCGGTGCGAGCATGCTCGATCACGTGCTGGCCGCCGCCAGGGAGCTCGGCCCGGCTGAGCTGATCGTCGTGGTGGGCCATGCCCGCCGTCAGGTCACCGCCCATCTCGCCCGGCACGCGCCGGACGTGCGGGTGGTGGTCCAGGACCGGCAGGGCGGCACCGGGCACGCCGTCCGCATGGTGACCGAGACGGTGGGCCTGGGCCGGGGCACCGTGGTGGTGACCTACGGTGACACCCCGCTACTGCGCGGTAGCACGCTCGCCGCGCTGGTCACCGAGCATGCCGCCGTGGGCGCCGCCGCCACCGCCCTGACGACCCTGATGGCCGACCCGGCCGGCTACGGCCGGATATTGCGCGATGGCCAGGGCGCCTTTGCCGGGATCGTGGAGGAATCGGACGCGACCCCCGGGCAGCGGGCGGTCACGGAAATAAACTCGGGCGTTTACGCATTCGAATCGGGCCTGCTGGCCGATTCGGTGAAGCGGCTGCCGACCGACAACGCCAAGGGCGAGGAATACCTCACCGACGTGGTCGCCATCCTGCGCGCGGAAGGCCACCGCGTGGCCACCGTGACGATCCCGGACAGTGATGAGGTCCGCGGCGTGAACGATAGGGTCCAGCTCGCCTGCGCCCGCCGGATCCTCAACGCGCGGATCCTGGACGGCTGGATGCGCGCGGGCGTGACGATCGTCGACCCGCTGACCACGCTCATCGACACGGGCGTGATCCTCGAGCCCGATGTCGAGATCGGCCCGGGCACCCAGCTCACCGGCTCGACGGTGGTCGAGACGGGCGCCTATGTCGGCCCGGGCTGCGTGCTCACGGATACCGCCGTCGGCAAGGGCGCCGCGCTGACCCACGTGGTCGGCGTGTCCGCCAGGGTCGGCCCGGGCGTCGCGGTGGACCCCTTCACCTACCTGGCGCCGGGTACCGAGCTGCCGGCCGGGAAGCCGGGGCCGCCGCGGAGCGGTGCGGGCAGGCCCGCGGGAAAGGCAAGAAAGGAAGCACAGGCGTGACGGGCATCACGGTCAAGGCCAGGAAGAAGCTCATGCTGTTCTCCGGCCGCGCGCATCCCGAGCTCGGCCAGGAGATCGGCGCCTGCCTCGGCATCGAGCCGACCCCGACCAGGCTGTCGGACTTCGCCAACGGCGAGATCTTCGTCCGCTTCCTCGAGTCGGTCCGCGGCTGCGACGCCTTCGTGCTGCAGAGCCACACCGCGCCGATCAACCGCTGGATCATGGAGCAGCTCATCATGGTCGACGCGCTCAAGCGCGCGTCCGCCAAGCGGATCACCGTGGTGACGCCGTTCTTCGGCTATGCCAGGCAGGATAAGAAGAGCCACGGCCGCGAGCCGATCTCGGCCCGGCTGATGGCCGACCTGTTCGCCGCCGCGGGCGCGGACCGGCTGATGGCGGTGGACCTGCACACCGCGCAGATCCAGGGCTTCTTCGACGGGCCCGTGGACCACCTGTTCGCGCTGCCGATCCTGGCCTCCTACATCGAGGGCCGGCTGGACGTGTCGCGGGTCACGGTGGTCGCCCCCGACGCGGGGCGGGTCCGGGTCTGTGAGCGGTGGACCGACCGGCTCGGCAGCCCGCTGGCCATCATCCACAAGCGCCGTGATCCCGATGTCGCCCACCAGGTCGCCGTGCTCGAGGTTGTCGGCGACGTGGCCGGGCGGACCTGCATCGTCGTGGATGACATGATCGACACCGGCTCGACCATCACCAAGGCGGCCGAGGCCCTGTTCGCCCAGGGAGCGGCCCAGGTCATCGTCGCCGCCACGCACGGGGTGCTGTCCGGCGCCGCGGTCGACGAGCTGAAGAACTCACGGATCGGCGAGGTCATCGTGACCAGCACCCTGCCCATCCCGCCGGAGAAGCGGTTCGACAAGCTCACCGTGCTCTCGATCGCGCCGCTCCTCGCCCGGGCCATCCAGGAGGTCTTCAGCGACGGGTCGGTGACCAGCCTGTTCGAGGGCCGCCCCTGACCGGGTCGCTGCCCAGCGCGACCGGCTAGCAGCCGAGCGCACATATTTGCGGATTTCATGACGCGATCATGCACAAAATTTTCCGATAACGTGCACTTTCGCGTCATAACGCGGCTAATACTCCTTGTGTTGCGGCCGTCGGGGGAATCATGCGATCCCGGAACCCACGCCGCACGCCCCGGCCCGCGCGGGCCGGGGCCAGGCATGTCAGGGAGCACCTTACGGGGAGGGCATGATGCGAAGAGTTCCGCGATGGCTAGCGTGGCACGGGGCAGGCGCCATGGTGGCCGTGCTCGCGGTGGGAGCCAGCGGGATGGCCCCGGCCGCGGCGGTCACCGGCCCGGTGTCCGCGACTCCTGAGGCGGGAACGCCGCAGCTGGTCACCACGGCAACCACCGAGCAGATCCGGAAGCTGGTGGACTGCGGCGGGACCATGTACGCGGTAGGGACCTTCACCGAGATCAGCCAGGGGGCCACCACCTTCACCAGGAACAACATCTTCAGCTTCAGCGACACGACCCCCTACACCATCAAGGCGTGGAATCCGAACGTCAACGGTGAGGTCAACACGATCGCGTTCAACAACGGCAACTGCGCCGACGCGTACATCGGCGGGAAGTTCACCACGGTGGGCAGCACCGCGGTGAAGAACATCGCCGAGATCGACACCAGCACCGGCGCCGTCGTGCCTGCCTTCAAGTCCAACGCCAGCGGCCAGGTCGAGACGATCCTGGCGGCCAAGGGCCACCTGCTGACCGGCGGCTTCTTCAAGGGGATCAACGGCAGCAGCGCCAACCCCTTCTACATCAGCCTGAACCCGGCCACCGGCAAGGACGACGGCTACCTCGGCCTGGCCGTCTCCGGGCACTACGTGTACACCGGCGCGAAGACCAACAACACCGAGGTCTACAACCAGCAGCTGAGCCCGAGCGGCAACAGCGTCCTGGTGGAAGGTGACTTCACCTCGGTGGGCGGCGTGGCCCGCCAGCAGATCTTCATGCTGAACCTGGGCGCCAGCCAGGGCACGGTGAGCGCCTGGAACTCCGCGCAGTTCAGTCAGTTCTGCGCCGACAACCGGCCGTTCTACATCCAGGCCGCGGCCTGGTCGCCGGACGGTACCGAGGTCTACATCGCGGACACGGGCAGGAACCCGCACAACTGGAACCACACCTTCCCGCTCACCGGGCTGTGCTCGGTGGCCGCGGCCTTCCCGGCGACCCAGGCCGGCGGCCTGACCCCCGATTGGATCAACTACACCGGCTGCGACTCGCTGTACTCGGTGGCGGCCGACTCGAGCGCCGTGTACGTGGGCGGCTCCGAGCGCTGGGCGGACAACGCCAACGGCTGTAACCACCCGGGTGCCGGCTCGGTCAACGCGCCGGGCATGGGCGGGTTCACCCCCGGGGCCTCGGGCGGGGCGCTGCTGGAGAACGCAGGGAAGACCGCCGGGCTGTACTCCCGGGCACGCGGGCTGGGCGCGGACGACATGCTGCTTACCGGCGCGGGCCTGTGGATCGCCAGCGACAACCTCCAGGGCTCGGCCATGTGCGGCGGCGCCGCCGGGCACGCGGGGATCTGCTTCCTGGCCTACTCCTGATCCCAGCAACGACCGAAGGCCCCGTGGCGCACCACGGGGCCTTCGGCCATCCGGGGTTCGAGAGGAGCGCTCCGCGGGCCAGCCGGGCCGTAGGCCATCGGGGTTCGGGGGGTCGCTCCCCCCGGGTAAACACGGGCCACCGGGAGGTTCCCGGGGGGCGTTCCCCCGGGTAAACACGGCCAAGGCCCCGTGACGAAGGAACGGGGCCTTGAGCCACCGGGGGGTTCCGGGGGTCGCTCCCCCGGGTAAACACGGCCCCGGCCCGGTAACGGAGGAACCGGGCCGTAGGCCATCGGGGGGTTCCGGGGGGTCGCTCCCCCGGGCAGATACGGCCAAGGCCCCGTGACGAAGGAACGGGGCCATGCGCCACCGGGGGGTTCCGGGGGGTCGCTCCCCGGGCAGATACGGTAAGGCCGCCGGCGGAGGGCTGGCTTTCCGCCGGCGGCCGGCCTGCGGGCCGTTGGTCTGATGACGAACGAATGGCTGCCTGGTGGTGACCGCTGCCCCGCCCCGGCAAGCGCGGGGGCAGCGGCCACCGGCTCTGGGAATCCGCGTATCGCGGCTCCGGACGTTCGCCAAGCTGGACGAGAGCCGTCCCGTAACCGTGCGGCCGCCCGGCCGCCATGTCACGGTTCGCTCCGGATCGCCCCCGCGGAGATCCGCAACTATTCCGGCCTCATCCGGCTCATTTCTCACACCGTGGTCGAAATCGAGCATCGCAGCATACGATTGCGCGACGATTGACGCGTGATTGCGCATTCCGGGGCGATACGGTTCCGGCTGCTCGGACCGGTCGAGGTGTGGACCGGCGACGGCTGGGCCAAGATCGGGGCAGCCAAACGCCGGGCGGTGCTAGCGGCGCTGCTGGTGCACCGCGGCGAGCCGGTGTCCATCGACACGCTGATCGAGGAACTGTGGCCGGACGGGCCACCGGCCAAGGCCGCGAACCTTGTCAGCATCCACATCTACCATCTGCGCAAGCTGATCGGGGATGCCGAGGGCCAGGTGCTGGTCACCAGGGCGCCGGGCTACCAGCTCGTGCTGGCGCCCGGGGAGCTGGACGCGGACCGGTTCGCCGCGCTGGTCACCGGCGGCCGGCGGGCACTGGGCGGCGATACGCCGGAACGGGCGGCGGAACTGCTCGGCGAGGCGCTGGGGCTGTGGCACGGGCGGCCGCTGGCCGATGTGGCGGCCACGGCGCTGGTGGCAGCCGAGGCGGACCGGCTGGAGGAGTCGCGGGTCGGGGCGGAGGAGCTGTTTGCCGAGGCCTGCCTGGCGTGCGGGCGGTACGCCGAGGTGGTGCCGCGGCTGCGGCGGCTGCTGGCGGACCACCCGCTGCGGGAGAAGCTGTGGGCGCTGCTGATGCGCGCGCTGTGCGGCGCTGGCCGGCAGGCCGAGGCGCTGGAGGTGTACGACCAGGCCCGCAAGACGATCTCCGAGGAGCTCGGCGTCGACCCCGGTGCCGAGCTGCGGCAGCTTTACCAGCAGATCCTGGACGCCGACGGCGAGCAGGCCGTGGTCAGCCTCGCCATACCTGGGCCCCCGCCGGCGCCGCCCGCGCCGACTCCGGCCCAGTTGCCGGCCGACATCTCCGATTTCACCGGCCGGTCCGGCCAGGTGGACCAGCTCCGGGAGCTGCTCGCCGAGGTGGCCGTGGCCGACGGCAGCCCGGGCGCGGTGCGGGTGGTGCTGGTCGTGGGCCCGGGCGGGCAGGGCAAGACCACGCTGGCGGTGCACGCGGCGCACCTGCTGCGCGAGGAGTTCCCCGACGGGCAGCTGTACGCCAGTCTGCTGGGCGCCACCCAGTCGGCCGACCCGGCCGAGGTACTGGCCCGGTTCCTGCGTGACCTGGGCGCCGACCCGGCGCGGATCCCACTGGACGCGGAGGAACGCGCGGCGCGCTACCGGACCAGGCTGGACGGCCGGCGGATGCTGATCGTCCTCGACGACGCACGCGACACCGAGCAGGTCCGGCCGCTGCTGCCCGGCAGCGCCTCCTGCGCGGTGCTGATCACCGCCCGCCACTGGCTGCCCGAACTGGCCGGTGGCGCGGTCCTCGACCTGGATGTGCTGTCCGGCGACGAGGCCCGGGCACTGTTCACCAAGATCGTCGGTGAGCGGCGGGTGACCGCCGAGCCCGGCGCGACCGGCGAGGTGCTCACGGCCTGCGCCGGCCTGCCACTGGCGATCAGGATCGCCGGCGCCCGGCTGGCCACCCGCGGCAACTGGAGCATCCAAACCCTCGCCGGCCGGCTGGCCGACGAGCGGCGCCGGCTGGACGAACTGCGCGTCGGCAACCTGGCGGTCCGGGCGTCGTTCGAGGTCAGCTTCGCCACCCTGCCCGGCCCCGCCACGCCCGGCGGCCCGGCCCCGGCGCGGGCGTTCCGCCTGCTCGGGCTGTGGACCGGGCCGTCGATCAGCCTGCCGGCCACGGCGGCCCTGCTCGGCGAGGGCGACGAGGCCGCCGCCGAGGCGCTGGACATGCTGTTCGACGCGCACCTGCTCGAATCACCCGAGCCCGACCGGTACCGCTTCCACGACCTGCTCCGGGTGTACGCGGCCGACCGGGCCCGCACCCAGGAGACCGAACCGGACCGCACCGCGGCGGTGGCCAGGTTGCTCACCTGGTACCTGCACACCGCCGAAGCGGCCGCCGCGGTCATCTCCGCGCGGCACGCCCGGGTCCCGCTGGGCCCGCCGCCCGCCGGTGTCCAGCCACTGGGCTTCGGCTCGCTCGAAAACGCGCTTGCCTGGTGCGATGCCGAGCGGCCCGGGCTGATGGCCGCCACGCGCCTGGCCGCGTCCGCGGGCCAGCACGAGATCGCCTGGAAGCTGGCGGCCGCCTTGATGAGCTTCTACTACCGCCGCAGTCACTGGGGTGACTGGGTGGCCACGCACCAGGCCGGGCTGGACAGCGCCCGGGCACTGGGCGACCGGCTGGGCGAAGCGTGGATGCTCAATAACCTCGGCATGGCCTACGGCGTGCAGCACATGGAGCAGGCCGTGGCGTCCTTCGAGCAGGCGCTGGCGATCTTCCGGGAGATCGGCGACGAGCCCGGCGAGGCACGGGCCGCGGGCAACGTGGCCCAGGCCTACGTGGACGTGCGCCGTTTCGACGACGCCTGGTCCGTCGCGCAACGGTCGCTGGCCATTCAGCGGAAGATGGGCAATCGCTATTCCGAGGGCGTGGTGCTCGGCCATCTCGGCCGCGCCTCCCGGGAGCTGGGCAGGTACGCCGAGGCCGTCGGCCATCTGGAACTGGCGCTGGCGATCTTCCGCGAACTCGGGCAGCAGTACGGCGAGGCCGATTCACTCACCGACCTGGGTGATGCCTACCTGTGCCTGGACCAGGTGGACAGCGCCGTCACCCACCTGCGCGAAGCCCTCGCCATCCGGCATGACATCGGTGACGTGCACGGCGAGGCGGTCACGCTCCAGTCGCTCGGCCTCGCGCTGGACCGCGCCGGGGACCACGCCCAGGCCCGCGACCGGCTCGCCGAGGCGGTGCGGCTGTTCGAGGAACTGGGGGATCAGGCGCAGGCCAGGGCGGCCGCGGAGGCCCTGGATGGCCTGGGCAAGCCGGGCAGCTAGGTCAGTGCCATCTTCCCGTTAGGTAATACTTCGGCCGCCTGGCTGAGGGTGTCCCGCCTCGTCGTTACGCTTCAGCTGGAATTATCCGGTCTGTTAGTTACCTTCCCGGTGGGCACTGGGGGAAAGGATCACTAATGGGGGACGAAGAGACTGACGCCCAGCAGGCGCCAGACGAGGAGCAGACCGAACCCACGGGGCAGCCAGATCCCAACGAGCCGGGGACGGACGAGCCAGACACCGGAGACACCAATGGTGAAGGCCCCCCCGACGACGGCTCCATCTATATCGGCTAGGCCCGGCGTTCCGGCCGCGGTGCCCGCGAAGGTGACGGGCGCCGCGGCCGAGCCGTAGTTCAGCCCGCCCGGCCCGATTCCGCCTGCGGCACCGGTGTCCTGGCTAGTCCTGCAGCCTGCGGCGGACCTCGGCGGCGACCCTGGCACCTTCGGCCCGGCCCGCGACCCGCGGTGTGAGGACCTTCATGACCTGGCCCATGGCGCGCGGGCCGCTCGCCCCGGCCTCCTCGATGGCGGCCGCCACCAGCTCGCCGAGTTCGGCGTCGGTCAGCTGGGCAGGCAGGTAGGCGTCAAGCACCGCGCCCTCAGCGCGCTCGGCCGCCGCCTGCTCGTCCCGCCCGGCGGCGGCGAACGCGTCGGCCGCCTCCCGGCGCCGTTTCGCTTCCCTGGTGAGCACGGCGAGCACCTCGCCGTCGCTGAGTTCCCGCGCGGCGCTTCCCGCGACCTCCTCCTTCGTGACCGAGGTGAGCGCCATCCGCAGGGTGCGGACGGTGACCTTGTCCCGTGCCTTCATCGCGGCGGTCAGGTCACCGCGGAGCCGGTCCTTCAGTGCAGCCATGGGCCTCATCTTGCCCGACGGCGCCGGGTTCGCCACGCGCATTGTGCCGCCGCGGACGGCCACTGCCGGGCCGTTTCGCCTGGCTATGGGCCTCTGGCCTGGGAACTCTGGCCTCAGCGTGTCCCGCCACATGGCACCATAGGTGGATGCGATCACCCTTGCGCGCCCTCACCCTGGCCGCCGTGGCCGGCGGTGCGGTGCTCGGCTACGGCAGCGTCCTGGAACGGAACTGGTTCGCCCTGCGCCAGGCCGACGTACCGGTTCTGCCGGCTGGCGCCCAGCCGGTCCGGGTGCTCCACCTATCCGACATCCACCTGACTCCCGGGCGGCACCGGCTGCTGTCCTGGCTCAGGTCCCTGGACGCGCTAGCCCCGGATCTCGTCGTCAACACCGGGGACTCGATCGCGCACGCACGATCCGTCCAGCCGCTGCTTGAAGCGCTCGGCCCGCTGCTGGACCGGCCCGGCGTGTTCGTGTACGGCTCAAACGACCTCTACTCGCCCATTCCGGCGAACCCGCTGCGCTACCTGTGGGACACCTCAGCGAACAAGCACCACCGCCATGTCCCCGACCTGCCCTGGGAGGAACTCGGGGCGAGCATGGCCGCGGCCGGGTGGATGGACGCGAACAACGCCCGCGGCCGGATCAAGGCCGGCGGTCTCGACATCGAGGTGGGCGGGGTGCATGACTCGCACATCGGCCGCGCCCGCTACCAGGACATCGCCGGGCCTGCCGACCCCACCGCGGACCTGCGGCTGGGGGTCATGCACTCACCGGAACCAGGCATCCTGGACCTGTTCGCGGCGGACGGCTACGACCTGCTGATGGCCGGGCACACCCACGGCGGCCAGGTCCGCGTGCCGGGGTACGGGACGGTGGTCACCAACTGTGGCATCGAACCGGCACGGGCCAGCGGGCTGCACCGGCACCCCGCCGAAGGCGACCCCGGACGGCCGTGGCTGCACGTGTCCGCCGGGCTAGGGACCTCGCCGTGGGCGCCGTTCCGGTTCGCCTGCCGACCGGAGGCGACCCTGCTCACGCTGGTTCCCCGTATCGGCTAGACTTCCGGGGGTTCCCGGGGCAAGCTTCGGGGGTCCATGCCGTTCAGGCGGCGGGGTGTGGCGCAGCTTGGCAGCGCGCTTCGTTCGGGACGAAGAGGCCGCCGGTTCAAATCCGGCCACCCCGACCAGGTAATAGGGCTACTTCGAATACTCATGCGGTAGAGGGGCAGCCGTTGAGTGACTAACTGAGTGACTGTCGCTCTTCGTTTTCTCACCGCCCAGGTCAGACCAGTCCCTAGCGGTTCCAGGACCCGCGCCCAACGGCCGCGCCATGGACGAACAGCACACGCGGCGGGCGCCTGGCCGCGCATCTGCCGCGCCGCCCCGGACACCGGCCGACGGGTCACCTTGGGTGACGGCGGCGGCACGCTCACGGCTCCGGAGGCCGATCTCCTGTGAGGCTCTGACCTGGCAAAACGCATCACAGCCCGTCCAGCTGGGGAGTGTATGGGGAGCAGCGGCCCCCGGCCCCAGCGCGGCGGTTCCCGGTCGGCCGAGCTGGTTGCCGGACGCTTTGCTCGTGCTTGCTGAATCCCACGCTCCTTTGCACCATGTGGGCGTGAACAGATCCCAACGGCCCGGTGTGACCGTTTCCGGATAAGGGGTGCAGGGTCACCACATGGGCGGGCCTGTAAGTTCACGCCGGTATCGACGTCATCGCCCGCCTCCCGGGTCCAGTGGGCGAGGTGGGCGCGGGTGGTCAGGGTTTCCGGGTGTTCGGGGCCCAGCACCCGCTCATAGATGGGCAGCAGCGCGGCGAACTGGTCGCGGGCCCCGGCCGCATCGCCCGCCGCCCCGGTCCAGTGGGCGAGGTTGTGGCGGGTGTTCAGGGTTTCCGGGTGCTCGGGGCCTAGCACCCGCTCGCGGATGGGCAGCAGCGCGGCGAACTGGTCGCGGGCCCCGGCTGCATTCCCCGCCGCCCCGGTGAAGGAGGCGAGGCTGCCGCGGACGATCAGGGTGTCCGGGTGCTCGGGGCCCAGCACCCGCTCACTGATGGGCAGCAGCGCGGCGAACTGGTCGCGGGCGGTGGCCGCATCCCCCGCCGCTCCGGTCCAGCGGGCAAGGTTGCCGCGGGTTCTCAGGGTGTTCGGGTCCTCGGGGCCCAGCACCCGCTCCTCGATGGGCAGCAGCGCAGCGTGCTGGTCGCGGGCGGTGGCCGCGTCCCCGGCCATGCCGGTCCAGTACGCGAGGTGAGAGCGGGCGACCAGGGTGCCCGGGTGCTCATGGCCCAGTACGCGGGCCCGTTCCTCCAGGATGGCCTGGGAGAAGTCGCGGGCAGCCGCATACCCGCCGCTGAACCCCAGATAGGACGCGATGTGTGACATCCCGTCGCTGTGAGGGGGCAGGGCCGCCTGGGCGTGCGGCAGTAACGCCGCGAACGTCGGCCAGGTTGCTGGCTGCCGCGGGTCGCCGGGCAGGGCGGCCTCGATCACCGCAGCGGCCGCCTGCCGCCACGCCTCACGCAGGTGCCCGGGCATCTGGTCGGCGGTGACCGCCCGCACCAGGCGGTGCACCGACACCGCCCCGTCCCCAGCCGGGCGGGCCAGCGAGAACCGGCGCAGCGCCGCGACCGCATCCCCGGCAGCCACCTCATCATCGAGCAGCGGGGCCAGCACCGGCGCCACCTCCGGGTCCAGCTGTTCGGCCAGCTCCGGGCGCGGCCGCAGCAGCAACCGCAGCGGGACCGCCTCGGGGGCGCAGAACGCTAGCAGCCGCAACAACCCGGCCGCCCCCGGCGCGGCCTGTTCGAGCTGAGTGAAGGCCAGCGCCCAGGTGGTGGCCACCGTCCCGCCGTACCCGGCCGGGCCGCCGCGGGCTAGCAGGTCGGCCCGCCGCTGGTGGAACAACGCCAGGTAGCCGGCCAGGCTGTTCCCGGTGGCCTGGGCGTAGGCGGCGGCCTGCTCCAAGGCCAAAGGCAGCCCGCCCACCGCCTCCGCCAGACCGGCCGCGGCCTGCCGGTCGGCATCGCCGGTGCGGGCGGCCAGGAACCCCGCCGCCGCCGCCAGGTCCAGCACCGGCACCTCCAGGCCCTGCCCGCCCGGCCACAGCGCGTTGCGGCTGGTGATCAAAACCCGCCCGTCCCCCATCGGCGGCACCAGCGCCGCCACCGCTTCGGGCCCGGGCGCGTTGTCGAACACCAGAAGCCACCCCACCGCACCGGCCAGTATCTGGTGCACCGCTGCCACCGGGTCCCCCTCCTGGGCCCCCAGCGCGGCGGCCAGCTCGGCGAACCCCGCCACCAGCACCGCCGGATCCTCCGCCGCCAGCTGCCACGTGATCCCCGCCTCCATCAGGTGGTTGTGCGCGTAGGCCAGGGCCACCGAGGTCTTCCCGGCACCGGCCAGCCCGTGCAACGCCACCACCCGCGGCCCCCGCCCATCCCCGCCGCCCAGCTGGGCCTCCAGCTCCGCCAGCAGGTCCTCCCGGCCCGCCAAAAACGGCGGCCGCGGTGCCAGCCGGCCCGCGCTGGCCCGGCCCGGGGACTGCTTCGCCAGCTCAGCCTGGATCTTCTCCAGCCCGGCCGCGACCCCCGTGCTCAGCCCCACAACCAGCCCCCGCAGATCGCCGAACTCCGCCGCCCGCACCGTCCGGGCGACCTCATCCCGGAACGCCTGCACCAACGCCAGCCTGCGCGGATCGGCCATATCGGACAGACTGATATCAGGGATGCTGGTGCGCAGCAGCGCGATCCGCGGCTTACCAGCCTGCCCGGCCCGGCGGAACTCCAGCCGGGTGATCGACAACCCCTCCGGATTGTCCTCCGGCGGCTGGAACCCATACCGGTGCCCCGCGATCAGCACATACAAATCACAGGTATCCACGTCGGCCAGGCAACTGTCGCGCACCGTGTCACTGTCCGGCCGGTAACTGTGCACGACCTGATGCTGCGCCGCCACCAGCCAGTCCATCACCGCCTGGCGCTCGGCTCTCAGGTCGGTGATCGTGGACGACACATAAACCCTGGCCATCACCCACCCCACCCGCCCCGGGCCCCGCCCTCAGCCCGTGACCCAACCCTCGCACGGCCCAGGCCGCCCTACCACCCACACCAGGCCAGTGAACGCACGGAAACTAGTTCATGGCCTCAGACACGGTGACGGCGGCGGCCCGGCGATCCATGCGGGAAGCGCTCACGGCTTCGGAGGCCGATCCACCTCGCACTCCCGACCTGCCATAACGCATCAGGCGTCATCGAGCTGGGGAGCGTACGGGAGCACCCTTCTGGGGGACCTGATCACTGACCTCTATTCTCGGCAGCTCACCACGAACCGTTGCTTAACGTATGACCGGCGGATTCGGTCCAGCGCGTTTCCTGGTCCTGCCCAGTGAGCGGACTTGATCATCGCGGCGCAGCCAGTGTGCCCGGTGCACACATGCCAGGCCTCCTGAGAGCTGAGCTTGCGGCTGACGGCGCGCCAATGACGCATATGCGACGCCTGCCGGTCCATGCCCAGCCGGGAGACAACCGACCCGAGACCTTCTTATCCGTAGAAACATGTCACTGCCACGTTTTCCCTGCTCCGCCCAGGTCACCCGCAGGACGCTTGTCCCTGGACGTTCCCGCTGGTCCCCTGTTATGCGGCCGTGTCGCTGTACTTTCCTGCTGTACTGGTCTAGACCATTGGGCACGTAGCGGGCTCGCCGATACCGTCGATGGCGATGTGCTGGCGGCAGGGTCGTTCGGGTTTATCTAGGCATGCTGGACACTGGCATCGGTCTAGATCGGAGGTCATGCTCGGTCAGCCACAGCGCCGACGATAGATGCAACAAGCGTCGAAGTGAGCATGCCGCAACACTCTAGGGCGCCGGTGCGACGTTCAGGTGGAAGCGGCGCGCGGCGACCGCTTGCATGCCATATCTGGTCAAGTTGTCCAGGACTGTGGCTGACCTCGTCAGGTCCCTCAGCGGCATCCGTACAGGGCCACCGTTCGCCGAATCCGTTGGTGTCAACCTCGGGTGTCAAAGACTCTGGCACCCTCGATGCGACTGGCTCCCCCGTGTGTCCATGGCCATGAGAAAGTCCCCGTGTGTGGCCAGGTCTAGGTCCCCGCTGGTGGCCAGTTAAAAGTCCCCATCCCTCGTTCGCCGTGTCTGCCGGGAGTTCAGGCCCCGGGCGGTGACGGTGGCGGTGCCATCCAGTCACCGCACCGCCCGGGAGCTTCTATTGAAGTCTGCGAGGGAACGAATGGACATCATCGCCGCCTACCGAGAGGCAGGCACTTTCCGTGGGGCCGCTCAGATCGCGGGGACCACGCACAAGACCGTGAAGCGGGTGATCGCCCGGCATGAGGCCGGCGGCACCGCGCCTGGGCGGGCACCGCGGGGCCGCAACTACGACGGGGTGGCCGCCTTGGTGGCGGAGCGGGTGGGGAAGACCGCGGGCCGGATCTCGGCGAAGCGGCTGTTGCCGGCGGCGCGGGCGGCGGGGTATGCCGGGTCGGACCGGAACTTCCGGCGCCTGGTCGCAGAGGCGAAGCAGGCGTGGCGCTGTGAGCATCACCGTGGGCGCCGCCCGGCGGTGTGGCCGCCGGGTGAGCACCTGGTGATCGATTGGGGCAGTGAGGGCGGGCTGCACGTGTTCTGCGCGGTGCTGGCCTGGTGCCGGTTCCGGTTCGTGCGGTTCGCTGCTGATGAGCGGGCGGTCACGACGCTGGCGATGCTGGCCGAATGCTTCGAGGTGCTGGGCGGGGTGCCGGGGAAGGTGC
>WNGM01003526.1_pt1 | contig 19249 bp, 18 predicted proteins | sample 5400571 | NCBI WGS metagenome assembly WNGM01 (sample SAMN13153378, study PRJNA577476) | soil metagenome | isolation source: 100 cm soil or saprolite under Garry oak tree replicate 2 | place: USA:California | collected 2016-06-15 | reverse complement strand
AAACAGGCACACACCGCCCACCAGGACGAGGATCAGCGTCGTCGACACCTGCCCGGTCAGGGTGTGGCGCAGCTCGGGCCGGCGGCCGGCTGCGATCAGCGTTCCTCCTGCCAACGCCGGAAGCAGGTATCGAGCGATCACGACCAGGGCAAGCCACAGCGGAAAGGTTCCGCCCAACGCCAGCCCGAGTACAAGCCCGCCCATGAAGACGCCATCCACGACCGGATCGAGCGCGCCGCCGAAGTTCGACGGATGCCCGAAGCGCCTGGCGACCGTGCCGTCGACCAGGTCCGTCAGGCCGGCCAGGGTGACCGCCAGCGCGAGAAACCCGAACTGGCCCGCAACCGCATATACGAGCGCGGGCGCCGCGAGATAGGCACGCGCGAGCGTGACCTGGTTCGCCTCGCCCGGGACGAAGGCGCCAACCACGGCGACCACCACGAGCCACAAGGCCACCAGCCAAACAGCACCCGCCGGGCGCGCGACCAGCAGCCACACCAATCCGACGGCGAGATAGATCGCACCCGCGACCACGCCGGTCCGGTTCAGACGCACGGCGACTAGTGTGCCGGTGGCGTCACTTTCGGCGCGGGCGCGGGCAAGGGCAACGGCGACGTTAACGGCGGCGTGTAGGGCGCCTCGCCGGGATACGGATTCGCGCCGCAGGGCATGCGCGGCTCGCCAAAACCCTTGAGGAAGATCTCGTTGTAGCCGCCGTTCGATATGTACCCGCCGTCATACGCGCACACCTGACGTGTAACGACACCGGCCGGTGGCTTCCACATCGCGGGCCACGGATGCTTCGTGTAGTACTCCGCCACGAACGGCTTCCACACCGAGATGCCGACGTTCTCGCCGAACAGGACCGACGTCGGGCACTGCCATCCGGACGGACGAAAGTTGGTCGCCAGGTACGCGTAGCCCGAGTTGCACTTCGGTCCATCGTTGATGTGCATCAACGACGCGGCCACCGCGAGGTTCGGCGTGTAGCCGATGAATATGGACCCGGTGTAGGCCTCGGTCGTTCCCGACTTGCCGGCCACGGGACGGGCACCCAGCGAACCGAGGTACAGCTTCACGGGCCCCCGCAGCAGGTCGGTCATCACGTAACCGAGCTCGGGTGTGATGACCTGTACGTGGCCGAAGTTCGGGTCGAAAGCCTCGACCACGCTCCCGCTCGCGTCGGTCACCCGCAGGATGCCGTGCGGGCTGACCCGGAACCCGCCGTTGTCGAACGCGGAATACGCGGCGAGGTGCTCAGCCATCGAGATCGCGTCATGGCCGAGCGTGGTCGACACGCCCGCCGGGTTCTCGATCTTGGCCGTCACGCCCAGGTTGTGCAGCAGAGACACGACGCGGTCACCGCCTTCCTGCGAGTACGTCCACAGCGCGGGCAAGTTGCGCGATTGCGCCAGCGCCGTGCGCAGCGTGATGTAGCCCTGGTGCTTGCCGTCCCAGTCGCTGAAGGTGTGCCCGCCGATGGTACCCGTCTGGTCGTTGAGCAGAGACGACGGCGTGACCAATCCCGCCTGCAGCGCGGCCGCGTACGTGTAGACCTTGAACGACGACCCGACGCCGCGCCACCCAAGCGGATCGGTGCCGGTCAAGTTGATCTGCCCGCGAATCGCCGCGTTGTTGTAGTCCGCGCTGCCGACCATGGCGAGGATCTCGCCGTCGTTCGGGTTCATCACCAGCATCGCCCCGGTGTTCACGCCCCGCTTCGCGTAGGCGTGGACGCCGGACTTGATCCACTTGTCGGCCATCGCTTGCGTGCTGAGGTCGAGCGTCGTCGTGATCGTCAGACCGCCTTCGTATAGCGCCAGCTCGCCATAGCGCTGCTTGATGTACTTGACGATGTAATCGACGAAGTGCGCGGTGAGCGCAGGGTGCGCCGCGGGCAGCGCCTTGCGCGCGGCGATCATCTTCTGGATCACGTTCTCCGCAAAGATGCTGTCGGCCGTCGGCCCCGCGAGCTGGCCGACCGCGACCAGGCTGTCCAGGACCTGGCGCCATCGCCCCTTTGCCGCGTCCACCTGGTCGGGCGTGCCGAACGGGTTGTAATCGCTCGGCGCTTGCGGCAGCCCGGCCAGGAAGCTTGCCTGACCCCAGGTCAGATCGCTGGCGTGGACCTGGAAGTAGGTCTGCGCCGCCGCCTCCGCGCCGTACGCGCCGTTGCCGTAGTTGATCGTGTTGAGGTAGAGCTCGAGGATCTGCGGCTTCGTGTAGCGACGCTCCATCTCCTCGGCGAGGAGCAGCTCGCGAAACTTGCGGCTGACGGTCCGGCTCTGCGCCTCCTCGGTGTCCAGGACGTCGTTCTTGACGACCTGCTGCGTGATCGTCGAACCGCCGAGCGTCGCGGTGCGGTGCGTCAGGTCATAGAAGACCGCGATCAACAGGCGCCGGTAGTCGACGCCCGAGTTGTCGTAGAACGTGCGGTCCTCGGTGGCGATCGTCGCGGCTTGCAGCTTGGGGCTGATCTTGCCAAGCGGGACGACGGTGCGGTTTTCGTGATAGAGCGCCTCGATCAGCTTGCCGTTGCGGTCGAGGATGCGCGTCGTCTGGCTGAGGTTGGCGGTCTGGATCGCATCGATCGAGGGCAGGTCGCCGGCGAAGTAGTCGACGACGCCGATCGTGGTGCCCGTGCCGAGCAACGCCGCGCACGATATGACGATCAGCGCGAGCAAAGCGAACCGCATCAGCGGGCGGTTCGTGGGCTGCTGCTTGGGGACTCGTCGGGTGCGCGCTCGGGCGCGAGCCCGCTTCTTCTGCGCGGTCAGGGCGGGGACCTCCAGGACGTTTTCTGCGACGCGTGCTCAGTTCGCTGGCGCTGAGTTTACCTAAGTCTCAGCGCTTCGGCCCCCTGATCGGCCAGTCCCAAGATCGGGTTGCCGAACACCCCGTAGGCGGCGATCACGACGCAGAAGGCGACCGCCCCGGCGGTCGAGAGCCCTGTGACCGCGGGCAGCGCGGCGGCCGCCCCTCGTCGGGCCTCCTCCAGAGGGCTCTGTATATAGAGGACGCGCAAGGTGCCGATGACCGCGGCGATGCTCATCACCGAGCCTAGGAGCCCGAGCCCAAGGAGGACGAAGTTCCCGCTCTGCGCGAGGGCGGCGGCGACCGTCAGCTCGCCGAAGAAACCCGCCAAAGGCGGCGCCCCGGCCAGCGACAGCATGGCCAGCCCGATACCGGCCGCCCGCACCGGGCGAACCGCTCCAAGTCCCGCGATCGCCGGCTCCCCACCTTCAGCCCGCCCGAGCAGGGCCGGACCGCACGTGGCCGCGATCGCAAACGCGCCCAGGAGGAACAGCGAGGCCGCGATCCCGGATCGGTAATGCGTCGCCAGTCCCGCCGTCACCCACCCGAGCTGGCCCACCGCCAGGTAGGCGAGGCGAGGCCGAGGTGAACGCACGGCGAGGGCGGCCGCTCCGCCGCCGACCATGGCCACCGCCGCGAGGACGTCGGCGTACAGCATGTAAACGGCGGGGATCGGAATGAGCGCCGTCACCAGCTTGATCGCGACCGTACCGGCGGCAACCGCTGTGAGTCCGACGACGAGCCCGGCGCCGAGCGGCGACGCGCCGACACCGGCGGGCAGGCCCGCGACGTGGAAAGGAGCGAGGCCGGCACGGACCGCAAGGCCCGCCGCAAGCAGAAGCATGGGCAGCGCCAGCGCCAGGGTCGGAGCCCTGTTCGCGAGCACGTCGCGAATCGCACTCAGGTCGGAGTTGCCGGTCGTCGCATAGAGGAACGCAAGGCCGAACAAGATCAGGCCGGTCGCGACGCCGCCCACGAGAAGCAGGCGCAGCGCGAGGTCGGGGCGGCGCAGGGAAACCATCACCACCGCCGCGGCCGCGGCGAGCTCGAGTCCTGCCCACAGTCCGAGCATGTCGCCGGCGGAAGCGGCGACCATCACACCGAAGGCCGACAGCAGCGGCATCGCGATTCCGATGTGCAGGGAGTCCTCGGCCGCCCAGTCGGTCGCCGCGAGGGCGATGGCCGCCGTCAGCAACGCGGCCGCCTTGGCGAACAGCGCAAACCGATCCTGGATGAGCGCGCCGCCGAAATAGGTCGTCACCGACGCGCCCGCCCAGAGCTCGATCCCGAACGCGACCAGGACGATAAGCGCGGTCACCTGGGGCAGGTACGCGCGAGACGTCCGGGGCATCCAGCCGAAGCGCCCGGCGAGCAAGACGACGACCGCGAGGGCGACCACGAGCGCCTCCGGAACCAGAACCGCGTACCTCATTGAGCAGCGGGTGCGGCCGGCGCCGGCAGCGTGTAGTTGGACGTGATGTCGGAGACGCCGGCTGCGATTTGACTCACGAAGCCGGGGTCGAAAAGCGGCGTGTCGGTCCCGGGAATCTTGGGTCCGCCGGGGAACAGCCCGATCCAGAGCAGCGCTCCAGCGAGGATGCCGAGGTACCAGGTCTCGCCAAGAGCCGCGTCGGACACGCCAGGCGCGTCTGAGTTGGGCGAGCCGAACAGGACGCGTCCAAGCAGTGCGGCCAGGGCCACGGCGGTGATGGCAAGGCCGATGGCCACGGCGAACGCTCCGATGGGCTGGGTCTTGAACGCGCCGAAGAAGGTCATCACCTCGCTCGCGAACGACGCGAAGACGGGCACGCCGAGCAGCGCGAATGCGGCGAGCAAGAAGATCCATGCGATGTTGGGCATGCGGGGCGCGAGCCCGCTCAGCAGGAGCAGGCTGCGCGTCTGAGCGCGCTCAGACACGGTGGCGCATACACCTGCGATGAGCGCTGCCGCAAGTCCGCCTGTAAAGAGGCTCAGCACGCTCCCCGCGATGCCCAACGGCGAGATCGCGGCGAGGCCCAGCAAGGTGATGCCGCCCGGCACCATCGCGAGGTAGGCGCCCGCGTGGCGGATGTCGACGGATCGAATCGCGGCGAGGGCGGCGTAACCCACCGTCAACGCCGCCAGGGCCGCGAGCACCGGCGAAAGCAGGTGGGCGGCCGCGGGTTCGGCACCGATCACCACGCGCAGGAGGAGAAAGGCGCCGAGCCTCGACGCAGCGCCCGACACGACAACCGCGACGCCGACCGGCGCCTCGGCGAGCGCGTCGCGCAGCCATCCATGGAGCGGGAACAATGGCAGTCGCGTCGCGCCGGCGACGATCATCGCGATGCTGACGCCAATCTGGATGCGCGGCGACTGGGCGGTCCCGAGGAGCGTGTCCATGTCGAAGGTGCGGCCGCCTGTCACAGCGTACAGAGTGACCGCGTACAGGGCGAGCGCGCCGGCCACGAGCGCCGCCGTGCCTAGTCCCCAGTAACCGACGATCCGCCACGCCGCCCCCACCCTCCGAGGGCCGCCCCAGCCGAGGATGAGCAGCGCGATCGGAACGATCGAGGCACCCCAGAAGAGAATGAGCACGAACATGTCGCGGGCGACGATCGCGCCGTTGACGGACGCCTGCGCGAGAAGCAGAAGCGCGAAGTAGGTGCGCACCCGTTCGCGGATCCCGATCGATGCCAGCACCGACGCGATACCCACTAGGCCCGAGAGCATGAGCATCGCGATGCCGGGACCATCGATGCCGAGGTGATACGTGAGCCCGATCGCGGGCAGCCACGCGATCTTCTCCTCGTACTGCATCGTCGGCAGGAAGTTCTCGAACTGGTGGTAGGCGATGAATAGGATGAACATCGTCACAAGGTTCGCGAAGAACGCGATCTGCTTGATCAACGTGTCGTAGCGGCCGCGCGGGTTGGGCATGATCGCGATCCCGACCGCGACGATCACGGGCAGCCAGATCAGGATGCTGAGCAAGAACGCCGAGGAGAAGATGCCGGCGCCGACGGATTGCTGGGTGATCGCAGACAGCGTCATCGCGCGATCCCTGGCGCCACCAGCGCAAACACGACAGCGAGGACGATGGCCAGGCCGACCACGATCGGCAGAGCGGGTCCGCGTCCCGCCGCCAGCGCCAGCTGGCCCGACGCAGTGGCGAAACGGCCGAGCGCTCCGTCGCCCGCGGCGATCCAGTCGGAGACGCGGCGGCCCGCGTCCGTGGTGGGCTCGACCAGGAAGCGGTCCACGATGCCGAGTCCGCCCGCCGCGTAGCGCCCCAGAAAACCTCCGCCGAAAGCCGAGAGAGCCAGCGCGCCGTCCTTGCCGCGCGTGAAGACCAACGCGCACGCGGCAAAGCCGACGATCGCGACAGCGGCCCACAACGCGATCGCCGGCGGCCCGGCGGCAGGGTGCTTCTGGCCGTCAAGGAAGTTCAACCAACCGGTCAGGAACGATGCGACGAGCAAAGCGGCGCTCGCGACAGCCAGCCAGTACGGAAACCCGCGCGCGCCCTCAGGCTCGCGAACGCGATCGGGATCAAAGGCGCGACGCCTGCGCAGGATGCCGAATGACGCGCCGAAGAAAACACGAATCGCGCCCACCGCGAGGAGCAGCACCGCCTCGCCGAGGGCGATGCCCAACCGCGAGCGCGAGCTGACGCCGAAGGCAAGCGCTCCGCTCGCAGCGAGTCCGATGACAATGGCGGACGCGAGCAGCGCGCCCGAGCTCGCCCGCATCCGGCGCCACGCCTCCCCCATCTCGGCCATATCGTCGGTGCGCATCGCGTTCGCGATGGTCGAAGCAGCGAGTAGCGCGGCGGCCCGAGCCGGCGCAACCGCAAGGACGGCCGCGACCCCGGCGATAGCAAACGTCGCGGGCTGGTGATAGGCCCCGTTGATCACGACCGCCGCGGCGACCGCGACCGCGCCAGAGCCGGCAAGCGTGATGACGCGCCGCGGTCCATTGCCGACCAGGCTGGTGGCGCCGGCGATCACCGCCGACACGGCGCACGCCACCAGGAACGCCTGCAGGGTCTGCCTGTTGGAGGCAGCGAAGATCGGCGTCAACCGGTAGAGGACGACGATGCCGACGACGGGCCATGCTGACTGCGCGATGGCGGACGCCGCGGTTGGGGCCGTTGCCGAGGTCATGGTGAGCCAGCCGCTCAACGGCCACAAGGCGAGCCGGCCCGCCACACCCACGAACAGGAGCACTGATCCGACCACGATCGAGCGGACCGTCCATCCGGGGTTCGTGTGCAGGATCGGCAAAAGCGTTGCCAGGTTCTGGGTGCCGTAGCGCGCGTAGAGCCACGCGATCCCGCAAAGCAGCGAAAGATCGGTCAAAAAGGGCAGCGCGAGCGCGATGCGGGCCCGTGATGCCGCCTCGTCGAACCCCCAGCGATGCGTGAGCAGGAGATACGTCAACGCGCCCGCCAGCGCCCAGAATCCGAACAGCTCGGCCAGGTCCCAGCTCACGAGCACGCCGGTGCATGCGAAGAGAAGCAGCGTGATCAATGCATGAAAGCGAGCCGCGCCGGGCTCGGAGCGGCCCATCAGCTGGTGCCAGCCGATCGCGGCGATCACGCAGACCTCGATCATGAGCAGCGCGATGACGGTCAGGTGGTCGACGTGGAACACGAGGTTGATCGCAAACGTCTGAAAGTTGGTCGGTCCGGAGAACGCGACCGACATGTTGATGTACTGGTAGCTGGCGACGTACGGCGTCGACCTACGGGCCAGGCCCCACGCCACGAGCAGGGTGAGCAGAAGCGACACCACCGTGCCGAACATCGCCGTCGCCGACGCGGACCGTCTCGTGCGGACGCTCGACAGCGCAAGCAGGAACGAGGCAAACGGTGCGATGAGCAGGACCGGCACGGCCCAGCCAAGGGCGTTCGCCGGGTCGAAGTTGAAGCCGGACGGTCTCGCTCCGGAGGCAGCCCCCGAAGCCGCTCCCGACGCCGCCGCGACAAAGTCGCCTGCGAGCGCGAAGAAGCTCAGCGAGCGCCCTCCCGGCCGGCGATGCCGAGGCCAAGCGCCAGCAGGGCGACGGCGGCGATCGCCAGCAGGACGGCAAACTCCTGGCCGAAGAGGTGCGGGCTTCCCGCCGCCGCGAAACGCGCCACGCCAACGAACGCGACCCCCGCTCCGCCCAGGATCAACGGGATGCCGCCTAGCGCGGCGGTCACGTCGCGACGCCACACGGCGGTGAACACGCCGACGGCGACAAGCGCCGCGGCGACGAACAGCGCGGCGACCAGGCTCGCGCTCAACGCGCCCGCTCCCTGACCCGCCACACCGCCGTGGCTCCCGCAAGGCTCACGAGGACGAGAGCCGCCACAGCTTCGGTGGCCAGCGCGTCGTGGGCGAAGAGGAGGCGGCCGATGGCCGATACCCCGAATGCGCCGCCGAAGAACTTCGCGGTGACGAAGTCGCCGCGGAAGGCGGCGTAGATGATCACAACAAGCAACCCCGCCGCTCCGAGGGCTCCGACCTGCCGCCACAGCGGCCCGACGACAACCTCCACCGAGCGGTATCGCGGGCCGGCGACCAGGGCGCCGCAAGCCAGGTAGCAGATCAGCGCCACCACGGCCGCGAAACCGGCGGCCAGCGAGACGTACAGACCTCCCAGTCCGACCCCGACGACCGCGAGGGCCGCGCCACGCAGCTCGCGACCGGGCAGCAACGCAACTCCAAGACCCCCGATGAGCAACACGCCGGAGGACACGTAGAAACCAATCGCGTGGAGGGAGTCCATGGACACTCCGTGGTGATGAAAGACGCGGCTATATGCCGGTTTTTCGGCTAGGCCCCCGGCTCGCGCCAAGCATACATAAAGCCGGCTGCGCCAATCGCCAGCGCGGCGAGCGCGGCCAGTACGCTCGCGAGGTCTGGACGCACGGTGATGCCCCCGACAACGAAGGCCGCCAGGAGGACCAGCGAGGCGACGCCGGCCCCCATCGCGGCGAGACGGAGCATGTCCCAACGCCCGAGGGCTCGCGAGAATACGCGCATGGCCGCAGTATCCCATCCGGCGCTCGTCGAGTTCGCCAACCACTTCAAGCAGCCGGCGGCGCCCGGGATAGAGGTCGTCGATACGCCGTGGTACCGAATCACGATGCAACCGGACTATCCGATCCCCGGGCCGAACAGCGTGTCCTGGATTCGCTGTGATGCAGACGACGCTGACGAGGTGATCGATGAGGTGCGCGCGGCGTTTGCGCTGCGCCACCTGCCGCTGATGTGGATCCTCGATCCCGACACGAAACCCGCTGACTTCGCGGACCGCCTTGCCGCTCATGGCGTCATGCCGGAGCCGCTGGCCCCCGAGCTCGCGGTGATGGTCCTACCCGCTGACGCGTCCCTGAACGGCCCGATGGCCACCGGACTCGTGATGCACGACGCGCTCGCCGACCCGGAGCTGTTCCGCCTCGCCGACGCGGTCAACGCCGAGGCGTTCGGCGACACCGAGCGCGGCGTCACTCCCGAACAGGTCGCGGCCCAGGAACGCCGCCGCCAGAACCAGCTGACCGCGCGCAACCGCCGCGTCGTGCTGGCAACCATAGACACCGAGCCCGCTGGCAGCGCGGGTCTGTCGCTTTACCCGCCTGACGGCGCGATCATCAACGGCGGCGCGGTGCGGGGGAAGTTTCGCGGCCGCGGCGTGTACCGCGCAATGGTGGCGGTGCGACTCGACATGGCGCGCGAAGCGGGCGCTCCGGGGATTGCCGTGTGGGGCGGCCCGATGTCGGCGCCGATCCTCGACAATCTCGGGTTTCAGACGGTCGGCTGGCGAAAGTTCTACCTCGACCCCATCGGGGGTTAGGCACGGAACTCCTCCCCGTTCATGGGGAGGCGGCAACTCTTCCCCATTTATGGGGAAGTACCGGCCGCAGGCCGGGGATGGGGCGGCCGCAGGCCGGGGATGGGGCGGCCGCAGGCGCCTACACCAACGATTCGGCCGAGGCCCGATGCGGCGATCCATAGCGTCCCGAGCCGGCACGCAGATCGCTTAGTTTAGCCGGCGAGATCCCTCATCGACACCATGCCGATGACCTTGCCGTTCTCAACGACGGGTAGGTGGCGAAAGCCGCTGTCGAGCATTGTCCGCAGCGCGTCTTCGGCATCCACGTCCGGAGCCACCGTCGTGGGGTTGTGCGTCATCCACGAGACGATTTCATGCCTTGCCGCGTCGTGGGCTTGAGACAGCGCGCGCACTGTGTCGCGCTCGGTGAAGATGCCCAGCAGCCGTTCGCCATCCATGATCAGGACCGATCCGATGCGGTTCTGTGCCATCACCGCGACGGCCTCGCCGACGGTGTCGTCGGGGCCGACCGTCTGCAGCCGCTTGGCCATCACGTCGCGAATTTGCGCCACAGCCCAATCCTATGCCGGTAGCGGAAAAGCGGCGAGCAAGGCTGTCGCCCCGACCACAGCAGTCGCCAGGACGGCTTCGGCCCCGCCTGCCGGCCACCCGCGACGCCAGGCAAGCGACGCGGCAAGCATCGCGAGGACGCCCGCTGACTTGAGCATCAGGACGACGCCATAGGTCGTCGTCCACAGGTCGCTGACGTCCGACAGCTGCTCGGTCGCCCTCAGCAACCCGGTCAGGGCGGTGACGCCGAACACGATCAGGGCAACGCGGCCGAACCGCTCGAGCAACATCCGTGCCTCGGGTGACCTCCACCCGTCGGACGGCTGCAGGCTGGCAAGGGCCAGGATGCCTCCCGCCCACATGCCGGCGGACAGCACATGGAGAGCGTCGGCGAACTCGGCCCCGGCGGCCTGCGGTGACACGCCGGACGCGTGACCGGCCAATGGTAGGAGGGCAGCCGCCAGAACGGCGAAGGGCGCGACATACCGATTGCCGCGCAGACACAGCACCAGCGCCGCCCCTTCGGCGGCCACGCGCGGCACGGCCCACCAGCTGTGCTCGAACGCCAGCAAACCCAGGCCGCCGGCCAGCGCCGCCGCGAACGCGATGTGCATCGGCGGGTTCGCCCATTCGATGCGAGGAGGCATCCGGCCGAGCCGCCGGACGACGAACGAGCCGATGCCTCCGAGCAGCCCGAGGTACTCGAGCCAGTGGAAAGCGGCGAGAACGAGGTCGGGAGAGCGGCTCACGCGGCCGCTGCGATGATCCCCCCGCCCAGCACGCGGCTGCCCGAATAGAGCACCGCCGCCTGGCCAGGCGCCGCGCCGAGGAAAGGCTCGTCGAGCATCAAGCGACCGTCCTCATAGACCGCCGGGATGGCGGGCGAGTGGTAGCGCAGCCGGACCTCGCACGGAAGCGGCTCGCGTGTCGTGCCGTCGATGAACGTGACCTCCTCGAGCGAGACTTCGCGCACGGCAAGGTCCTCGCGGCGGCCGACGACGATCTGGTTGGTTGCCGCGTCGATACTGGTCACGTACCATGGCCCCGGTTCGGCGAGGTCACCGAAACCGCTGCGCTGTCCGACCGTGTACAGCGCGGTGCCCCGATGAGTGCCGAGCCGGCGCCCGGCGGCATCCGTGACGGCGCCTGCTCGGACCGGCAGCCGCCGGGCGAGGTACGCGGCTGTCTGACCGCGCGGCACGAAGCAGATCTCCTGGCTCTCAGCCTTGTTCGCGACCGGCAGACCGAACTCCAACGCGTGCTGGCGCACCTCGCGCTTGCTCATCCCGCCCAATGGGAAGACGATGCGCGAAAGCCGTTCGCGGTCCAGGTGATAGAGCATGTACGACTGGTCCTTCGCGGCATCGACGGCCATGTGAAGCTCTGGACCTTGCGGCCCGCGTGTGATCCGAGCGTAATGACCGGTCGCCAGGCGGTCGAATCCGAGCTCGACGACACGCGACAGCATCAGGTCGAAGCGCACGAACGCGTTGCACCGCACGCAGGGATTCGGTGTTCGCCCCGCGAGGTACGCGCGATGGAAAGGCTCGATCACGCGCTCGCCAAACTCCTGCTCCAGGTTCCAGCAGTAATAAGGAATGTCCAGCACGGCGGCGACCCGACGTGCGTCCTCGACTGCGGACAGCGAGCAGCAGCCACCGTGGCGGGTGGCTTCGTCGGAATCGTCACGCGGCCACTGCTGCAGCGTCACACCGACGACCTCGTGACCCTGCGCCTGCAGCAACGCGGCGGCGACCGACGAATCGACCCCGCCGGACATCGCGACGGCGACTCTCACGATCTGTTGGCGACGATGTGCTGCGCGAGCAACTCTGCGTCCTCTCCCACACCGTAGAGGATTGATGACTTGAGCTTGCGCATCCAGTGGACGCCCGCGAAATAGAGCCCGGGGATCTCGGAAGCGCCATCGCGCTGAACCGGAAAGCCCATCTCGTCAAACACCGGGAGCTTCATCCACCCGTAGTCGGGACGGTAGCCGCTGGTCCAGATCACGGTGCCAATGCCTTCCTTGGCGACGTCGAGCTCGATCCGGGTCGCGATTCGCAGCGGCTGCGGCAGCTCGAAATCCGGCAGTGCCAGACCGGAAGCGGCGCAGTGAGCTTCGATGTACTTCCACAGGTCGCCGAGCCTTGCGTCACCGAAGTCGGCGCTCGCCGCCAGATCATCGGCAAAGCCGATCTTGTTGGCCTCGGCACCCCTGAAGCGGCCGAGCAGCTCGACTCCCATCTGCTCGAGCGTGCGGAGGTGCAGATCATGGCCGCCGCCATGGCCGGTGGTGACTATGTTTCCGACCAGCCGAGCTGCGGGCCCGGGGAGCGTCGCGGGCGTGCGGTCGAGGAATCCAGACTGCGCTGCCCACCAGACGATGTCGCGACCGCCGATCCGCCGAGGGCCCCACGGGCACCGGCCGCACGCGATGAAGACCTTGCGGCCCGCTTCGTGGAGCTCCTCCGCGAGCTGGCAGCCCGTCTGGGCGCTGCCGACGATCAGCACCGCGCCGGGAGGAAGAGTGGTTGGGTTCGAGTATTCCTCAGCCAGTAGCTGAAACAGCGTGGGGGGCAGCTGTTCGGCGCCCGCCGGCCTGTGTGCCCGCTGGTAGGCGCCGGTCGCGACCACGACGTTGTGCGCCCGGACCTTCTTGTCCGCCAACTCAAGGACGAAATCTCCGTCGTTTTTCTCGAGTGACGAGACGTTGCTGTTCGTCTGCACTGGCGCGTCGAACGAGTCGGCCCAGTGCTGGAAGTAATCGATGAGCTCGGCGAGCGGCATGAAGCCATCGGGGTCTGAGCCGGCGTACTCGGCACCCGGCAATCTGACGCTCCAGTTGGGCGTGACCAGGCAGAACGAGTCCCACCGGCGCGAGCGCCACGTCTCGGCGACCCGGCTCGATTCCAGGACGACGTGCTCGACGCAGGCTTGCTTGAGGTACCAGCTGGTGGCCAGCCCGGCCTGGCCGGCACCAATGATCGCGACATCCACCGACTCCGCCATTTTCCGGCGCCAATCGTAGTGCGGAGCTAAGCTCCGAACCTGTTGGCGATCAGCGACGTGCAGGCGACGAAGGCGCTCCTAGGAGCACGACTGGCGATGACGACCCGCTAAGCCGCCCATGGCATACCAGGTCCACGAACTCGCCGCGGAATGAGCCTCTCGGGAGGAATGAATCTCACCCCTGCACCTCCTCTGACCACCTGCCAACCACCTTCGTGCACGAGCCGGTGGTGGTGATAGCAGAGAGGCAGGAGATTGGGCAGGTCGCTCTTGCCGCCACTCGACCAGAACTCGATGTGATGCGGGCTCGTCATGTTGACCACGGCCGGTCGCATTCCGGGGCCGCACAGGTGCGGTGTCTTGCTTTAAGCGCTCGCCACTGCGACGGCGAGACGCTGCGCGTCGCTCGGCCGACATCGATCACGACCGAGTCGGCCTTGAGGATGCGGTGTAGGGTCCCGTCGCAGGCCAGGCGCTGCACGGTTCTGCTGGAAATCGGCATCCCGTTGTCGAGCTTCGATGCCGCCGCGCCAAGCTCGCCTCTCAAGCCTTCGATCGTGGTGCTGACGCTGATGTGCGGTTTGACTCCGTTGCGCCTGGGTAGCGTCCCGACGTCCATCGCGTGGCGCATGGCCTCCACGAGGGCGTCGGCCCGGCGCTGCTTCGATGTCCGGTGGTCATCAGACCCGAGCGGTTTGGCCAGCGATTCGATCGCCGTCTTGACCGCCAGGCCGCCTTCTGCGTCCAGCCAGGCGTCCAGCCGGTACATGCCGCCGCTCTCGCTGATGAAGAGCTGGCGGCGCTCGAAGTCGTCTTCGACTTTGGCCGAGAAGCCCTCGGGGTCGACCGCGTGCCACGTTCCGGCCGCGATGTCGCGCAGGTCTTTGATGGAGAAGCGCTTGGCGTTGCCGATCCACATCTCCTCGTCGAGGCGAGCGCCGATCTGATCAACCCGCTCTTGCAGATGGCAGATGACCGAGGCCGCCTGGAATCCGATCTCACCCGAGCTCAGCGCCTCTGCCACTATCGGCATCGAGCAGAGCTGGCTGCCGACGCACAGCCGATCGGCCGCGGCGGTCTTGGACATGTGGCATTCCCTTGCCACCCATGAGCAAGCGCTCTGGCCGGTCAGCAGATCCTGGTTGCGCTTCTTGGCCGCCGCCACGGCCCGGCAGAGCTTGCCCTGGAGGCGGTCGATGGCGGCGCTAAGGCGCCTGGGATCGACGAAATCGTCGTCGGCTTGGCGATCGAAATCGGTGATCGCAGACTCGAGCTTGACGAGTTCATCAAACATGTCGCGATTATACGAACTTATGTTTGGGTTGTCCATGTATTTTCAGTAAATTTATATTCACGGCAGGCCACCCTGCAAAGCCACCGTGCCCGCCTGGGTCACCCCCTTCACAGTCTTTCCCTTTGGACTTACACTCGCTCCCGATGGCGCGACGCCGACTCAAGCTCATATTCGGACCGTCCCTGGTCAAGGAGCCGGTGATCTACCAGGTCGGGCGCAAGTTCGAGATCGTCACCAACATCCGCCGTGCTGATGTCACTCGTGACCAGGGTTGGGTGCTGCTCGAGGTGTCGGGTGAGCCTGAGGAGCTGGACCGCGGCGTCGAGTACCTGGAGTCTCGCGGAGTGAAGGTCGAACCAGCCGAGGGAGACCTGGTCGAGTAGTCCCTAGCCCCCCGCCACCGCCGGCACGATCGAGATCTCGTCGTCCTTGCCGACCTTCTCCCGGAGACCCGACCCCAGGCGGACATCCTCGTCATTCACGTAGACGTTGACGAACTGGCGCAGCTCGCCCTTCTCATCGAGCAAGCGGTCCCGGAAGCCGGGATACCGGGCGTCCAGCGCTTCGATCGCCGACGCCAGGTCGGCCGCCTCCACGGGGACGGTCACCTGGCCGTCCGAGAGCCTCCGCAAGGGTCCAGGAATTCGAAATTGCGCCATTACCTAAATCGACACCTTCTCGCGAAACGACTTCATGGTGGGTTCTATTTCCACCCGCTTGGCGTGGCCGTTCACCGAGGCAAGCACGTCGGCGGTCTTCAGCCCGTGGCCGGTGACATAAGCGACGACCACCTCGTCGCCATTCCAGCGCCCCTCGCGCGCGAGCTTGGCGAGCACGCCGATCGTCACCCCGCCCGCCGTCTCGGTGAAGATTCCCTCGGTCCGCGCAAGGAGCCGGATCGCATCGACGATCTCCTCTTCGGTCACGGCCTCGACCACGCCGCCGGTTTCGCGCGCGATGCGGTTCACGTAAACACCGTCCGACGGGTTGCCGATCGCGATCGACCGCGCGATGGTGTTCGGCTTGACGGGCAGGACGCGGTCCGGAGTATCGGAATGAAATGCGTTGTAGACCGGCGCGCAGCCCAGCGCCTGAGCGCCTGTGAACGCAGGCACGCGGTCTCCGCGCACGAGGCCATACTCGATGAGCTCACGCGCCGCCTGGCGGTGGCGCACGAACTGGCAGCCACTGGCGATCGGGATGATGATCTCGTCGGGGAGCTTCCACCCGAGCTGCTCGGCGGTCTCGAAGGTCAGCGTCTTCGAGCCCTCGGCGTAAAAGGGGCGGATGTTGATGTTGCAGAAAGCCCATGGCGTCGACTCGATCAGCTGGCTGCACAATCGGTTCACTTCGTCGTAGTTCCCTCGCACCGCCACGACATTCGGGTCGAAGACGCTGATGCTCGCGACCTTCGCCGGCTCGAGGTCGACGGGGATGAAGACGAAGCACTCCAGACCCGCGCGCGCCGCGTACGCGGCCACCGCGTTGGCGAGGTTCCCGGTCGAGGCGCATGCGATCGTCTCGAAACCGTGCGCGCGCGCCCAGCTGATGGCGACGGAAACGACCCGATCCTTGAACGAGTTGGTCGGGTTCATGCTGTCGTTCTTCAGATAGAGGTTGCGCAGTCCGAACTCCGCGCCCAGGCGGTCCGCCTTCACCAGCGGAGTCAGGCCCTCGCCGAGTGTGACGACCGCGACGGAATCCTCGACGGGCAAGAGGTCGCGATAGCGCCACATCGACTTGGGTCCCGACTCGATGCGGTCCCGCTTCACGATCTTGCGCAGCAACGCCTCGTCGTAGACGGCGTCGAGCGGACCAAAGCACATCTCGCAGACGTGCGTCGCCTGGAGCTCGTACTCAGCGCCGCACTCCCGACAGCGCAGCCCGATGACCTTGGGCACGGGCTCAGTTTAGAGAGGGGTGATTCGAAGCCACCAGGCGAACGACGCGCCGGGCTCGAGCACAGGCGAGGCGGTCGCCGGTTCTACAGCGATCTGGCGATACCCGCCGATGTCGCCATTGCACATCCAGATGGCCACATCAGGCGTCAGCGACGCGTCCCAGCTCACCGCGATGCGCTTGCCGGAGCTCCACCCGAGCACGATATGGTCGACCGATCCAGCCGGTAGAAAGACCTTTGTGCTGGCGCCTTCTCCAAGAGCGCTCGGCACCTCCGCGCCGATCTCCATCCCCGACTCATACCTGAACAGCGGGTGCGCGCACCAGTACGCGAGCTGCGTTGACCTACCCACATTTCGGTACTGATACGCGACCTTGACCGCGTCATCGAGCTCGATGCGGCGCTGCAGCTCCCAAGGCACCAGCCGGCCCCGACACCGCATCAGGCCCTCATCCAGCACCTCCCATGGCAGCCGCCACGCCTCGCCGTGGTCGGGCAGCTCGTCGGTCGGTTCCAGGTTCGGCACGATCTCGTCCCAGCCCCATGCGCCGCCCTCGACGAAGCTTTTCGCGGTAGGCTGATCAACTCCGATGCCCTGGTCCAGCAGCTCCTCGCCGTCGAGGCGAAGTGAGGTGATCCGCCCACCCCGCTCCGGCCGAACGTGGAACTCCCACCGCCCGGATGCCAGTCTCATGGTCTTGCCGATCCTAGCCGTGATCGCTGTCGCGGCCTGCGGGCCGGCCCGCACCGCCGCGCATCCCAGCCCGACCCCCGTCGCGGCGGTGCAGCCGACGGCGAGTCCAACACCCACGGCGAATGCGTCGCCGAGCTCCTCGCCGACTCCCACCACGGCGCCGGCTCCGACCACGGCGCCCGCCCCCTCCCCATCGCACGTCTTCGTCATCGTGATGGAGAACCGCTCGTACAAAGACGCGCTCGCCGGTCGTTACACGTCGCAGCTGGCGGCGAAATATGGCCTTGCGACGAACTACCGGGGAGTAACTCACCCCAGCCTTCCCAACTACCTCGCCATGACCTCGGGCAGCACATGGGGAATCACGGACGACGGGTACCATGCCCTGCCGGCAGGCGGCCTCGGCGCGCAGCTCACGTCGGCCGGGATCTCTTGGCGCGCCTACATGGAGGGCATGACAAGCGGCGGCTGCCTCAGCAACACCACTCTCTACGCCGTCAAGCACAATCCGTTCGCGTACTACGGGGGCCGGTGCCCCTCTCAGGTCGTGCCGACGGCCACGACTGCTCGACCGCGACAGCCGACGCGTGGTTGGCTCAGACCGTGCCGACCATCCTCGCGACGAAGGCATGGAAGGAAGGCGGTGTGCTGCTCCTGACCTGGGATGAGGGCGAGGACAGCATCAACTCGGTCCTCACCATCGTCATCCGACCGAACACGCCGCACCGGGTGAGCGGCCACGCCTACAACCACTACAACCTGCTCGCCACCATCGAAGACAGGTTTGGCCTTCGCCGGCTGGGCTCCGCCGCACGCGCCGCGGCCATGACCGACTTGATGGGGTAGACGCTAGCCCGAGGCCGCGCTCATGCCGCCACGCCCGAGCGTCCCAGTCCAGAACGTGATCGAGTCCAGGTATTCGTGATCCACCGTCACTCCGAGACCAGGCCGGGTCGGCACCTTGAGCCTGCCGTCCTTTAGGACGAACGGCTCCGTGATGTCGCGGTGGTAGTAACGGTCTGACGCCGAGGTGTCTCCAGGCAGCGTGAAACCCGGCATCGCGGCCATCGCCACGTTGCCGGCGCGCCCGATCCCTGTTTCCAGCATGCCTCCCATCCAGACCGGAATGCCTCGCTCGACGCATACGTCGTGGATCTTGCGGCCCTCGAGGTAACCGCCCACCCGGCCAGGCTTGATGTTGATCACCTGGCACGCGCCGAGCTCGATGGCGTCGGCCGCCGCCTGCGCCGACGTGATCGACTCGTCGAGACAGATCGGCGTCTTGACGTTGCGCGCGAGCTTGGCGTGGGCGAGCACCTCCTCCTCCGGTAGTGGCTGCTCGATGAGCAGGAGGTCGAATCGATCCAGCTCGGCAAGGTGCTTTGCATCGGCGAGCGAGTACGCGGTGTTCGCGTCCACCTGCAGCGGCACGTCCCCAAAGCGCTCGCGCACAGCACGAACCGGCTCGACGTCCCAGCCGGGCTTGATCTTCAGCTTGATCCGCAGGTACCCGGCGTCGAGATACCCGCCGACGGTCTGCAGCAGCTCTGGAATCGAGCTGTGGATTCCGACGGACACCCCGCAGTCCACCGCCGTGCGCGTGGCGCCAAAGAATTGCCCAAACGATTTGCCGTCCGCCCGCAGCTCGGCGTCGAGCATCGCCATCTCGAGCGCCGCCTTGGCCATGTTGTGGCCGTGAATCGGTCGCAGGATCCGCGCCACGTCCGCCAGAGAGATCTCGCGGTTGAGCAGCCGCGGGATCAGGTGGCGGATGAGCACCTCCTGGGCGCCTTCGACGTACTCGGAGGAATAGGTCGGCTCCTCACCCGCCACGCATTCGCCCCATCCCTCACCCGCGTCGGTGATCGCTTTGAGCAGCAGGACGTCGCGTTCGGTCTGGACCCCGAACGAGGTCTCGAAGGGCGCGACGAGCGACAGCTTGATCCGGTGCAGCTCGACGGAGTTGAGCTTCACAGGCTGAGGCTATCCAGTCGGCGAACATCGTCGTCGCTGAGGGTCAGATCGGCCGCGGCCACGTTCTCCTCGAGCTGCCGCACACTCGATGCTCCCGGGATCGCGACCACGTTCGGCTTGCGGACGAGCCAGGCGAGCGAGACCTGCGCCGCCGTCGCGCCATGTGCGCCGGCGATCTCACCCAAGGCGT
>WNGM01003606.1_pt1 | contig 19252 bp, 14 predicted proteins | sample 5400571 | NCBI WGS metagenome assembly WNGM01 (sample SAMN13153378, study PRJNA577476) | soil metagenome | isolation source: 100 cm soil or saprolite under Garry oak tree replicate 2 | place: USA:California | collected 2016-06-15 | reverse complement strand
CCCGCGATAAATTTCCATATTGGTGGATTCGCCAATTACCACGAAATCTGGACGGATGCCTTCATGTTCTACAAGCGCATTCCCTGAGATTCCGTCACACCACTCCTCCATATTGCCAAAATAATAAAGCGTCCAGTCTTTGGCCAGCCCCAACTTTTTCAACGTGGCCAACGCATAGATCATAGGCGGAGTGGAACACTTTTCATCGCCAGCGCCGAGGCCGTAGATGATGCCATTCTCGAATTTACCTTTAAAAGGGTCCCATTCCCACTGCGCAGCATCAGCTACGCCCACCGTATCGATGTGGCTATCATAGAGTAATACACGAGGTCCATTACCTATGCGCCCCAGGATATTGCCCATAGAATCACGCCGCACCTCGTCAAAACCAAGTTCCCTCATGCGTGCGCCTATAGCATCCCCAACTGGACCAATTTGACTATCGAAGCTTGGAATTGCTACGATATCTCGCAGGAATTGGATCATAGTGTCATGATGCTTTGCCAGTTCTTGCCTAACTTTGGTTTGTGCTTCACGAATGTCCATAACTACCCTTTCTTGTTTTGTTTACATATCTTTTATACTGACAAATATTGTGCATTCGCATAATGCACCTTCTTCATATTCAACACTCCGCGCAATAATGACACCATGCGATAAAAGTTCACCCAGGCTACATCCTATTCCAAAGGGCCTGTGATAGTTCCCTTGCTCGCGCGTGGATACGCGCCTCATCTATAGTAAGTAACTGGCGATTGCGCATCAGCCAGCGGCCGTTAACCATGGTTGAGTTGACTTGATGTCCGTCCATGCCAAAGATCAGGTGCCAGGGGAAATTCCCACTCGCGAGTGGCGTCGGGGGCAGGTAGTCAAGCAACACAAGATCTGCAGCAGCGCCAACGCTAAGTTCGCCGACTCGCGGGAAATCGGGACAGAATGGGCTAAAGACGGCATCCATAATTCGGGCATTATGCTGAAATCCCAGCTTTAACACCAGGTCTGCTGGCATAACTCGTGGATCTTTAAGTGCCAGTTTATGAAGTAAATACGCCGCTTTCATCTCCTGCATCATGTTCATACTGAAACCATCGTTGCCCAGACCAACATTTACTCCGGCTCGAACCATCTCCTCGACAGGCATGCGTCCTACAGCATTGTTCATATTTGAGCGAGGATTATGAACGCTATTGGTACGAGTTTCGGCCAGGCGACTCATTTCACCACTACGCACATGCACACAGTGTGCAGCTATACTGTGAGGTCCCAGAATACGATCTGCCGCTAAACGATCCACCACACGCATACCATAGCGTGTAGTGCTATCTCTCTCGTCTAAAATGTCTTCGGCAACATGGATATGAAAGCCAACACCCAGTTCAGCACCACTAGACGCGCAACGTTCGAGTGTATCTGTGCTTAGAGTAAAGGATGCATGCAGACCATAACTGGCTGCAATCATACCAACTTCCGCCTGTCTCTTGCGTTCAGCACGTAGCGAACGGATGAAACGTTCATTCTCTCTAATCCCATCTGCGACTATAGTAAGTCCGTCACGGTCTGAGACCTCATATGCGAGACAGGCACGAATGCCAGATTGTTCAACGGTATCAGCGATGACATCTAGACTTCCCTCTACTGCATTTGGGCTGGCATGATGATCGACGACACATGTTGTACCACAACGAATGGCATCTGCCATAAATATTTCAGCACTGGCCCGAGCATCCTCCAGAGTTAAGAGTTTGTCGAGCCGCCACCACAGTCGCTCAAGAATTTCGGGGAAGTTGCGAGGTGGGTCTCCTGGAATAGCCATACCACGGGCAAACGCGCCATAAAAATGCGTGTGGGTGCAAAGAAATCCAGGCATTATCAAGCCGTCGTGCGCATCGGTATATTCAGCATCAGGATACTGCTGGCGCAGTGTAGTATCCTTGCCGATAGCCGCGATACGACCATTATGTACAAGCACGGCTCCCTCTTCGATAAGTTGGTTTTGTGAGCCAAGTGTGACAACCGTCCCGTTGCCGATGAGGATGTCTGTCATTGATTTATGCTCCTCTCCCTGGATTACAATGTATCACGACCTTTCCACTACCTTCTCTACCATCTGCATACCTTCAACTCCCTGTTCAATAGGCACTACACTGCCAGCACTACCAACAACAGCATCGATACTCTTCAGGCCACTTCCGGTTACTAGCAGCACCGTTCGTTCATCCTCCTCAATTCTGCCCTCTCTTAACAGGCGTACCAAACCGGCATAGCCGGCTGCACCTGATGGCTCAGCAAACACACCTGTTAGCCTGGCAAGCTCTTTCTCTGCCGCGAGTATCTCTTCATCTGATACGGTAATGCCAAATCCGCCACTTTCACGTATAACTTTTACCGCCATTGCTCCATTGCGTGGTAAAGTAACAGAAATACCGTCTGCTACTGTCTGTGCAGGAAAGGGACGCACAATGCCATCACCCTCCAGAGCACGCACAATCGCAGGCGATCCTTCTGCCTGTACGGCGATCATACGCGGAATACGATCGATCATCCCCAGACGATAGAAATCTTCAAAACCCCGATAGACGCCGCTGATAATACAGCCATCACCTGTTGGTACGAGTACGCTTTCAGGGACCTGCCATTGCATTTGTTCTGCAATCTCTAAGCCAACTGTTTTCTTCCCCTCGACAAGATAAGGATTGTAGCCAGTATTGCGGTTATACCACCCAAAGGTATTGCAGGCCTCAATACACAGATCAAAGGCATCATCATAACTGCCCTGTACAGCAAAGACAGTCGCACCACACATGAGTAGTTGAACAATCTTGGCACGCGGCGCATTGTAAGGCACGAAAATATAACACGGTAGACCTACCGAAGCCGCCTGTACAGCCAGGGAAGAAGCTGCATTTCCTGTAGAGGCACATGCCAACGTTCTTCCGTTCGCCCGCATCACCGCAATGATACTTGCGCGATCCTTGAGCGAGGCACTGGGATTACGCGAATCGTCTTTAAGCCAGAGATCTCGCATCCCCAAATGTGAACGTAGACGCTTCACTGGATAGAGTGGGGTTCCACCAATTGCCAGTGCAGGAACCTCCATCTGGCTATAGGAAAGGGGGAGGAGCGCACGGTAGCGCATGAATGTTGAATCGTGATCATTCATTAGCGTAACACGGCTGATGCGCTGTGCTATCCTATCATAATCGTATTGGACTTCCAGAACTCCTAAAGGGCCACATGCAGGACATGTATACTCGATCTTAGCGGGATCATACGCAGCTCCACAGATCACACATTGTAGGTGAAGTATATGGTCAGCAGACATTATTAGACCTCTAGTGAATCACCTCAAGTTTTACACGCGCTAATTTGGCTTTGTCTTGATCGCTGATTGGATGCTCGCGGTCTGGCACCTCCAAATCGGTGAAGACACCACAGAGTTCAGTTGAGAAATAACGCAGACCGTTGTCAGAGAGCACGGTTACAATCATACCAAGGTCTGGATAACGTTGTGCAACTTTGATGGCAGCCGCAACATTACAACCAGATGAGATACCACAGAAGATACCCTCTTCACGCGACAAGCGACGAGCCATCTGGATAGATTCATCTGACGTGGTGGTAACTACTCCATCCAGATATTCAACGTGCAACACTTCGGGGATAAAGCCATCTCCAATACCCTCGATTTTGTGTGGACCCCAAGTGCCACCAGCAAGGATATCGCATTCTGCAGGTTCAACAGCAAATACCTTAATTTTGGGATTCTGCTCTTTAAGATATTTGCCTGCTCCTGTCACTGTGCCGCCTGTTCCCTGTGATAACACTAACGCACCAATTTCCCCCTCAGTTTGCTCCCAGATCTCCGGACCAGTCGTACGATAATGTGCCTCGATATTATCAACATTGACAAACTGACCGACTTCCCAATATTTACCAGGAGCTGCAGCCTTAAGTTCTTTGACCTTCTCGATTACCAAGTCTACATCGCTCTCGGCTCCAGGAGTCAGTACTAATTCCGCTCCATAGGCGCGGATAGTTTTCTTACGTTCCTCGCTCATACCATCTGGCATCACAATAACAACGGGATATCCTTTCGCAGCACCTACACAAGAGGTAGCTATTCCAGTGTTACCTGTCGTACCTTCAATAATGGTCATACCAGGATGCAGGTCGCCTCTCCGTTCAGCTTCTGATACAAGGAAAGGCAAAATACGGTCTTTGACACTTCCGCTAGGGTTGAAATACTCAACTTTGGCCACGATAGTAGGTCTAACATCACCCACCACACGCCTTAGCCGCACCATTGGCGTAATCCCTGCCGTATTAAGGATGCTTTCGGCAATTCGCGCACGACGGTTCCAATCAACCATCAATTATTACCTCCAATAAACAATATTGGGACAGTCAACATAATTTGTCCCTTCAAGTACAGTACATGTGAAGGCGAAGCTTGCCTCCGCCAGACTCTCATATCCCCAAAGTTATTCCTACATTTTCACTAATGTCTTGTCGATGCTACTCAATGTCGGTCGACCAGAAAGAGCCATAGCCAGTTCAAGTTCCTTGCGCAGTATTTCCAGCACATGATAAGCTCCTTCTGCTCCGTTAGCAGCCAGTCCCCAGAGAACTGGACGACCAACCAGCACTGCTCGTGCACCAAGTGCCAGTGCTTTCAGTACGTCAGTGCCGCGACGTATACCTCCATCAAAGTAAACTTCGCATCGTCCCGCAATTGCTTTGACAATTTCAGGTAATGCTTCAATACTAGCCAGAGTTGTATCGAGTTGGCGACCACCATGGTTTGAAACAATAATGCCATCCATACCATGTTCAATCGCTAACAGCGCATCCTCCGCCGTCAATATGCCTTTGAGTAGAATAGGTAATGAAGTAATCGAGCGTAACCAGGACAGCGATTCCCAGGTGAGTGTTACCCACTCTTGTCCACTCTTTTCAACACCTACAAAATTTGCTTCAAAAAATGGCGGTGGTGGGATTAATACATTATTACGTCTGTCCTTCTCCCGATTACCAAGGGTAGGTAGATCTACAGTGAGAACAATAGCGCGATATCCAGAGGACTCCGCGCGGTGTACGAGTTTCTCCGCAAACTGCAGGCTAGGATAAACGTATAGTTGAAACCACAATGGGCCACTTGCCGCCTGAGCGATTTCTTCGAGTGATCGAGTCGCTGTAGTGCTGGCTATCATCAGCGTATTTGCTCTACCTGCTGCTTGTGCAGTCGCGCATTCGCCCTCAGGATGCGCCAGGCAATGCAACGCCATTGGCGCTACCATTAGAGGCATGCTTACAGGAGTACCAAGCACGCTGGTACGCGTGTCGAGCACGTTGGCGCTGACATCTACAAGCACACGTGGACGAAGCCAAATGCGTTCTAGAGAAGCACGATTAGATCGCAGCGTCACCTCGTCGTCGCTACCACCCTGAATGTAATCCCAGTGTGCGGGATCCATTTTGGCCTGGGCTAGCGCCTCATAATCAAATACGTTGATTGGGTCCAAATAAAGCTCCAATCATTTTTTCGCCCCTTGAGCATGAATGGCACGCAATACCCTCTCAGGTGTCAACGGAATCTGATGAATTCGGATCCCCAGTGCATCAGCGACTGCATTTGCTACAGCAGGAGCCATACCATCAATGGGAATTTCAGCAATTGCTTTGGCGCCAAAGGGACCGAAAGGATCACTCGTCTCAACAATATATGTCTCCATTTTTGGCATGTCCGGGGCACTGTAAATACGGTAATCGCTAAGATTAGTAGTGAGCAATGCACCACGCTCATCGTAAACCATCTCTTCACAAACGCCATAGCCAAGCGCCTGAGTTACTCCACCTTCAATTTGGCCCTCAGCAGTAATCGGATTGATAACACGCCCGGCATCGACGGCTGATATTGCATTGAGTACGCGCACTACACCTGTCTCAGTATCTACCTCAACCTCAACTCCCTGAGCGGCAAATGGCGGAGGTGATTCGTAGCTCATCCATGATGCTGTAGCCATTATTTGCTGCTGATTCTCGACATGCAAAGAGTGTAATGCCACCTGAGAAACTGTCACTGCTTTCCCGTTGGTAGACGTGATGATGCGGTCTCTAATAGTTAGATTCTCAGGATTAGCATTCAGCATATGACTTGCCACTTCGAGTATCTGTGAGCGCACTTGCTCTGCCGCCTTCTTCGTTGCTCCACCGCTGATATAGGTCGTTGAAGATGCATAGGCTCCTGTATCAAAGGGTGTGAAATCAGTGTCAGAAGAGTGCATAATGATATCTTCAACATGTACCCCCAGGACCTCGGCGGCAATTTGCGCAATCACAGTATCTGACCCTGTACCGATATCCGTAGCGCCTACCAGTACATTGAACGAACCATCATCATTCAGCTTGATACTGGCACCGCCCATGTCTAAACCAGGAATAGCTGTACCATGCATAGCAAGCGCTACACCGACGCCTCGTTTAAAACGTCCAGTTCCACCTTTTCCACGTTTCTCCTTCCAGCCCAATCTCTCCTCAACTATGCGTAAACATTCCGGTAAACCACAACTTTCAATAATCTGTGTATAGCCCTCTTTACCTTCGCCCAGGGCCTTCGCTAACGGGTTTTCGTCGCCAACTTTAATCCAGTTCTTACGCCGGAACTCTAACGCATCCATGCCTATCTGTTTGGCTATTTCGTCCATGTGGCTTTCCAAAGCGAAAAAGCCCTGAGGGACACCATAGCCACGAAAAGCGCCAGGAGGTGGCAGATTTGTATAAACAACTTCTGCATCAAACCGAATATTTGGACACGGATAAAGTGGGAGTGGCTTCGATCCAGTATTGCTTTGAACAGTCAGAGAATGCGTACCGTAAGCTCCTGTGTTTGCGAGTCTGTCAGTAGCAATAGTCAGCAGTGAGCAAATATCTTCTAGTAGGACCTCTTGTTTTACACCGAAACCGCCGCCAATACGCGGTTTGATGACATGAATGCGGCGAGGAGGTAAGCCTATCACTGGAGCAATAATCCTGCGCACATGATAGGGCACCTGTGTACTAGTCCTTACAACAAGACGATCATCTTCATCCCAATAAGTAATCACTATATGATTTTCAATTGGAGTCTGCTGCACTTGTGGGACAATATACTCTCCCTCGACAACCAGGTCTGACTCGGCAAATCCGAGCTCCACATCACCTACTTCTGCGTGCAGATGTGCTGCAATGTTACGTGACGCATCATGAATGTGGTATGACTCTGGCTCTGGATGCAATCGAGGGGCATCAGGTTCCATTGCCTTGCGTGGATCAAATAGTGCTGGTAAAATTTCGTATTCGACATCAATGAGCTTTAAAGCTTGCTCGGCAATTTCTGGCGTCTCGGCTGCAATTGCTGCAACACGATCGCCAACAAAACGCACTCGATAATCGAGGCAGTATTGGTCATGTGGGCCTGGTTCTGGCCAAGATTGTCCAGCAGTTGTATATGGGATTCTTGGAACATCTTTATACGTCAATACTGCATGCACTCCAGGCAAAGCTCTAGCTCGAGATACATCAATATTACGAATGATAGCATGTGCATGAGGACTGGTGAGTAGGCGTCCATGCAACAAGCCACGCAATTCAATATCATCAACAAAAGCTGGCTTTCCAGTAACTAGCTTAACAGCGTCTACCTTGCGCTCGGCTTTGCCAACAATATTCAGATCAGTGGAAACTCGAGTGCCCACAAGTGTTGCTGTTCCTCCACCTGACGATCCATCGTCTTGGGAGGATTGGTCATTTTCTCCACTAACTCCGGTGGAATCGCTATCATCTCCCTGTCTGTTTGCATCATGTTCAGCATACTCAAGCGGGGAGCGTCCAGGGTCCCATGGTTGGAAGTTCCCACCAGAATCAGGCAGACTAATCGGTGCCATCTTTTCACCACGCAAAATTGCAGCAGCACGTTGTATAGCCTGGACAGGCTTGACATATCCGGTACAGCGGCATAAATTGCCCGAAAGTGCATCACGTATCTCATCTTCTGTTGGATTGGGATTGCGCTTAAGTAATGCATGTGCAGAGAGTACCATCCCAGGAGTGCAGAACCCACACTGAATTGCACCAGTGTCAATAAAGGCCTCTTGTAAAGGATGCAAATTCCGCGCAGAGCCCAGGCTTTCAACAGTGGTCAATGTACCCCCCCCCACCTGAGCAGCGAGTGTGACACAGCTAGGTCGCGGCATACCATCAACTAGTACAGTACAAGCTCCGCATTCACCCGTCTCGCAACCATGCTTGATACTATAATAACCTTCTTGTCGTAACACAGTCATCAATGATTCATTAGGCGCAACATCCAGGCTCTTTATCATCCCGTTGATTCTCAATTCGAGTTCCATATCTATTGCCTCTCCTTACTTGAGACCATATTACGCCAACGCGAGATAGTAGCAGCTTCTTCAAGCACACGAAATGCCAGGTTCATGCCACTCACCCTCCGATATGCACCACTTGCACGAAAATCTTCTGGTGGCGAAAAGTTCGCCATGCCCACTTGAATCGCTGCAATAATTTGTTGAGTATCAAGGGCAGTGTTTGAGTCTCCTGAGGTAGCAACAACTTGTCCTTCAAGTTGTTGCTCAACAGCTTCAATACGAACTGGCTCCATATTTACTCCACCCAAAGCCAGCCGTACTTGCTTGTAGACACCATCATTCACCTCTACGAAGGCTGTTGCATTTATTAGTGCTACATCTGTAGGAGTGCGTCCGACACGCATGAAAGATGCAGCACTACCATAGGCAAACCGAGGAACTATCACTTCAATAATGAGTTCGTTTGGTTTGCGCTCCGTGGCAATAGATTTACTGGGGACACGTCGCTCCTGTTTGCCTTTAAAAGTAACGCCCGGCAGAGCGAGACCAGGACGGTCGGCAGTACCTCCACTCAGATTTACTTTTGACTTTGAGCCAGAGCGCAACACCACCTCGGCATCCATTACCGCTAAAACGGTGAGCAGGTCAGCCTGCGAAGCGGCTCCTGCTGCTAGCGTCCCGCCAAGAGTGGCGCTATTGCGAATCAAGCGCGAAAACGACGATGCTAATGATGCACGCGCGAGTATCCCCGTACTAAGGTCTTTGAGCAGTGGAGAATCACCCATTGTTTGTAGTGTGGTCATCGCGCCAATATGAATTCCGTTTGCATCTTCAGTTATATACTCGAGTTCAAGATCGCGCAAATCAACCACAGCCTGGATAGTGTTATCCTCTAGACCAAGCAGATAGGTTCCTCCTGCCAACGGCACAGTTTTGGTATCTGTACGCGCTAACAACAGCAGTGCATCGTCAATGCCTTCCACCCAATGGTATTCCAAAAGATTCAATAACATTGTCTTCATCCTTGTAGTGGTACCAACTTGAACGTTTCAACATCAATGAGTCCCTGGTCAGTTAGCTTTAGAGACGGAATAACCGACAGCGAAAGGAAGCTAAGCGCCATGCAGGGATGTTGCAAGCTGCAACCAAGCTCGGCGGCGGCGGTATCTAGCACATGTAGTTGCTGCACCAATTCATAGGCAGGTAACGGTGAGACAAGACCACCATATGGCAACGGAACTTTGGCACGAACTTCTCCGTCCACTACACAGGCAAAACCACCACCCATCTCTTCCAGAACCCGTGCCGCCCGCAAAATATCACTGTTGCTCACTCCCACGATCACCAAATTGTGAGCATCATGGGCAACACTGGAAGCCAGGGCACCTTTGCGCAAACCAAACCCCTTAACTATCCCCAGACCTACCTTACCACTGGCATGGTGCCGTTCGATCACCACAAGCCTGAGCAAATCACGCTCAGGATCCGCTACAATTTCTCCGTCTCTAATAGACGCCTCTTCCCGTAGATGCTTTGTCGTAATTTGCCCTGGTTCGATCCCAATCACTTCGATCAACCCCGGTTTCCCAGCTATGCGCAAATCATTTTCGCCTATGTTCCCGATATGTACGGTATCAGTCACACCTGTAAATGTAACAGTAGGTACATCAATTAGCAGCCTGCCATCTTGAGCAACCAGTTTACCTTCCTTGTAAACTGACTCGGCCTTGAACGTGTTAAGATCATCCAATACTACAAGATCGGCAACAAAATTGGGGGCAACTGCTCCACGATCATACAAGCGAAAATACTGTGCAGTATTCAAGCTTGCGAGGCGAATTGCCTCAACCGGGTCAAGTCCCATTTCGATTGCTCGGCGCACCATCGAGTCGATATGCCCTCGCGTCGTTAAATCCTGTGGATCACGATCATCAGTGACAAAGAAGACGCGCGGTGGGTGTAACTCCTTGACAAGTGGGAGTAATGTATCGAGATTGCGCGCTGCTGACCCCTCGCGGATCATTAGCCACATACCATGGCGAATACGCTGACGAGCTTCTTCAATTGTTGAGCATTCATGATCAGACATCACACCGGCTGTGGTATATGCGCACAAATCACGTCCATTAAGTCCGGGAGCATGACCATCTACGACGAGGCCATGCTGCCTGGTGGCAACAATCTTCGCAAGCAGTTGTTCATCTCCTTGCAATATGCCAGGCATATTCATCATTTCTGCCAGACCGAGCACCTGCTTATCTTCTAAAAGTGGTAGGAGATCGTCAGCCATTAGTACACGATACGGGCTTTCAAAAGAGGAAGCAGGAACACAGGATGAGATCATCACATAAGCGGAGAGTGGTAACCCACGACCGGATTCGAGAACATAGCGTATGCCAGCTACACCCATGACATTGGCGTATTCATGCGGGTCGAGCATAACACTGGTAATCCCTCGTGGTGTCACGATTTTTGCAAACTCTGAAAGCACAAGCATGGTGCTTTCGATATGCATATGACCATCGATTAGCCCGGGAGCCAGCCAGCGTCCTTGCAGATCGCGCTCCTTAAGCCCTCGATAGCCCTCACCAGGGGCGCTTACACCAACCACAAGTCCATCAGCAATAGCAACATCTGCCGGATAACATTCGCCACTACACACATTCACGAGCTTAGCATTAAGTAATACAAGATCTGCAGGGATCGCTCCACGCGCAATCTGAATGCGACGTTGAAGTTCGTCCATAAAATATACATCCTCCGGTCTAAAATAGTACATTGACTCCTGATGCTTTTGCTGGACATCCTATCAGAATCTCGGCTTATCGTCGAGAGTTTGTGAGGCTTTTTTCTTTAAGAATGACGTTGTTCTTAAGTATACCTTTTCAAGACAGGAATATGGAACGCTTTTCCATTGAGTGGGATTGGGTCTCACCTTTTCCCATACAAAAACATAGCGTATACTCTATATAAGGCATTTGTCAGGGTTCGAAGTGTACCAGGGAAATTCTATTTCCTTCATCTCGACGACATAGGTAGTACAAAACAAATGGCTAAAGAATCATCACATAACAAGAGGAAGACAACATGACAACACCACATCATACAATGGCGCCAATCGAACGTGTACAAGCAGCACTTGTAGGAGAACATGTAGACCGTGTCCCATTCTGCTTCTGGCACCACTTCAAACCCGAAGGATCAGGAACACGTATGGCCGAACTCACAATGGAATTCTTCCGTGAGAAATTCGATCTGGACATTGTAAAAATCATGCCAGACTTGCCTTATCCTGCACCTGAACAAACCATCACACTCGCCAATCAATGGAGCAGCTTACCAGGCCTGGGACTTGACACACCCATGTTTCAACAGCAACTTATCTGTATTCGCATGCTGCGTGCACAACTGGGAAAGGACTTTCCCCTGATTCTCACCATATTTAGTCCGCTTACTCAAATCTTCCGCTTCATTGGCAAAACGCAAGCCATTGCGCATGCCCGTGAGAACCCTGTGGCCTTCGAGCAAGGCCTGGCGACACTGGCCACCAATCTACGTCTGCTAGCTAGCGCAGCGATCGAGGCTGGCGCGAGCGGTATCTTTTTCTCCAGCATGGGTGCAACTAACATCGACTTCACGCCCTTGGAATATGCACGCTTCGGTCGCCCATACGACCTTCAGGTACTCGAAAGTACGAAAGCTGGCTGGCTTAACATTATCCATGCCCATGCCGATCCTGCTCAAGAGGACGATGAAATCTACTTTGAAAACTTCATTGACTATCCAGTACAGGTGATGAGCTGGAGTGATCGGATCACAGGACCAAGCCTGAGCGAAGCTCTTTCCATGACCGATAAATGCCTCATGGGTGGTTTAGCCGAACGTGGTCCATTAACACACGGTGGAGAAACAGAAATAGAAAACGAAATCATGGCAGCTGTGACTCAGACCAAAGGAAGAAGGCTGATCCTGGCCAATGGCTGCTCAGTGCCAGATGATACACCCGAAGAGTGGTTGCATGTTGCACGCAAACTGGTTGATCAGCTCAAGTGATATTTTTATGTGTAAAGTTCAACTTTTCCCCCCTCCTCACGTACATGTATTAAATTATCAGTAATGAATTTTTTTCACCGGGGGAAAAGGAAAGGCATATGGAAGAGCCAACTGCCACAAGTAGCAACCCAATTACCACTCAAAGAACAACCGGCAAACTTCCTCAGGAAAACACAAATAATTCAAATACCTATAGTAGCACCAATAGTGATACAGACCAGCCAGCTAGCCCTTATTATAGTCTGCAACTTATCATTATTGAAGGCTTCCAGGTTGGGCGTGGAGTGGCACGCATTGACCCGACTGATATGTCGCGTTTGGGGTGTCAGCCTGGCGATATTGTTATGATCACTGGCGCCCGCACTACTGCCGCCAAAGTTGTACCAACGGCTCTCATTGATCGAGATCAGCAGATCATCCAGATGGATAGTCAGGTAAGACAAAATAGCGCATCGGGTCTAGGTGAGCGCGTTACTGTTCATAAGGCGAAAGTGAAGAAAGCAGAAAAGATCATATTACTCCCTCTTTCTGGAGGAGCACCAATACAGGAGAGCGACCTACAATATATCTCACGTTATCTAGTTGGACTTCCTGTTGTAATTGGCGACCTCCTGCGTGTTGGCACACCGGGTACAGCACCCCGTGAATTTCTAATCATTGGAACCACACCTACTACTCCCAGTTATGCCATACACAAGCGTAATTCTGATACACTCGATGAACTAATCCCTCCAGTACTACCTCAATCCGTAAATGACACCGAGGCGGTACTTGTGCAGCAGGGAACCATTGTACGTGCGCAGGCACGTGGAGCAACTAAACCTGGAGGGCTGGGACGAGTAAGCTACGAAGATATTGGCGGACTTGGTAAAGAACTCCAACGTATCCGCGAAATGATCGAACTGCCGTTGAAATACCCGGCAGTCTTTGATCGTCTGGGCGTCGAACCTCCAAAAGGAGTACTTCTATATGGCCCTCCTGGTACAGGAAAAACGCTTATAGCTCGCGTCGTGGCATCTGAAACCAATGCAGCCTTTTTTGTAATCAACGGGCCTGAAATCTTGAACAAGCTTTATGGCGAAAGCGAGTCACGCTTGCGCTCAGTGTTTCAGGAGGCACAACGAAAAGCTCCCAGCATCATCTTTATTGACGAGTTGGATGCCCTTGCTCCCAAACGCTCAGAAACAAATGGTGAGCTAGAACGGCGCATTGTTGGGCAATTACTAGCATTGATGGACGGCATAGCCTCGCGAGGGCAAGTCTTGCTGATAGGAGCCACGAATCAACCTAACTCACTTGACCCTGCGCTTCGCCGCCCTGGTCGCTTTGATCGCGAAATATCCTTACACGTACCTGATTTACGTGGGCGTATGGAGATCTTAGGCATTCATTGTCGAGACGCGGCCCTGGCCGCCGATATCGATTTTGCCCGTCTGGCACAGCTTACACCAGGTTTTGTTGGTGCTGATTTGGAGGCACTCTGTCGCGAAGCAGCCATGATTGCTCTTCGCCGCGTTCTACCTCATATCGATTACGAACGTGGTTATATCCCGTACGAAATACTAGTAAACCTTAACATAACGATGGCTGATTTCCAGGCAGCTTTGCGTGAAATCGAACCATCAACAACCCGCGAAGTCTATGTTGAGGTCAGCGAAACCTCCTGGGATGATATCGGAGGTTTGACAAAGGCCAAAGCCACCCTTACCGAGGGCGTAGAATGGCCTATACGCTTTCCAGAACTTTACGAAAGTGCAAAAATTGAGGCTCCACGCGGTGTCCTGCTTTCAGGACCTCCCGGAACGGGCAAGACTCTCCTGGCTCGCGCTCTAGCGAATCAATGTGAAGCAAGTTTCATTTCGATTAAAGGACCAGAGTTACTTTCAAAATGGATTGGAGAATCAGAAAAAGGCATCCGAGAGGTCTTCCGTCGAGCGAAACAGGCAGCGCCATGTATTGTGTTTTTCGATGAAATCGACGCTATAGCTGCTAGACGCGGCGAGATCGATGGACACGCCGTTGATCGCGTTATAGCGCAATTGTTAACAGAGATGGACGGCATTGAAGGACGTACAGGAGTAATCGTGGTGGCAGCCACCAATCGCTCAGATTTAATCGACACTGCACTCTTGCGCCCTGGCCGCTTTGATCTTGTGGTCGAGCTAGATTATCCTGATGAAAGCGAACGTTGTAGAATCTTTGGGATACATACCAAAGGTAGACCTGTTGACCCTGAAATTTCGATAGGAGAATTGGCTCGTTTCACCGAAGGACGCAATGGAGCGGATATTGAAGCAATCTGCCGCCGTGCCTCCCTTCTTGCCATGCGCGAATGGATTGCTCCAAGGTTGAATATGCAACATGTAGAGGTCACTGAAGAAACCGAAGACGATTCTTCATCTACAGATCGTGCTACCAACACAGACCTGATGACCTCCCCTGAAGCTAACTTACAACAAATACAGAGTACATTGACAAGCACACTCCACTTACAATTCCAGATTCGAATGAACCACTTTCGCCAAGCCATTGATGAGCAAAATGTTCGCTATACTGCGCAAACAGCTGTTGAGCAGGCTCAATCGCGCAAAGAAGCTGGACGACAGCGTTTAATTGAAATGGCAGCAGATTTAAATACTAATGAGAAACCCCGCCTTCGAGGTTTTCGGCTATGGCTGGCGCGCTTATTCGGTTTAGCCCCGTAGGAATATCAGCAAATCTCAATTGGGTTTCTTCACATCTAGCGGAACAAATGCTTACATTCACGTCTCGCTATGTATTCACATCGACGCTCAAAAGTATATATGTGGAAACGCATTACTTGCATACAAACACACCTATATACGCAAACATCCGTAATACTTGAAGAGTTACTGATTGGCTACCCACTTACAAATTACAATTAACATATGGTATAATAATGAAAAAGTGAATTTATCAAAGCAGTGAAGGGAGTGGCAACGATGCATATGCCCAATATGTCTGACAACTCCTCTTCAGCATACAATGAAAAAGTTGTAGAATCCTACTTAAAGGCCATACAACTCATTGATGATCGCGTTACACCCTTTTTAGGGAAAGCTACCACTCGTGTTTTAGTACAAGGTGCCGCTAGAAGGGTATCGAATGAGTATCCCTTCCTACATTTCTTAGAAAAGATGCCTTATACCGAAGTAGTTCCAGCAGTTATTACAGAACAATGGAGTTCTGTTTCACCTCAGGAACTTTCTGAGGGTTTGCAAGCATTATTGCAGGAGTGCTTTGTAGGTTTGAGAGAGCTGACCGGGGAATTGATTGGCCCACCCCTCCTCGACGAGGTAACTCGTCAACTGGAGCAGATGCCCTAGAGAAACGAAATGGAGAGCAACGTGCAACCACAGTCGCATGCAACGGAAAGCGCGTACCGCTCCTTCATAGCACAAAATGGTGATGGGGATTATATAACGTCTCTCCGTAAGCAAATGGAGCAACTCAACACCATCGGTAAGCGCTTTGTGGCAGCAAATGACCGTTTTCAAGTGCATCATGCATTACTTGCCACCCTCCAGGAACTGTACAGCTTTTCAGCCTGCTCTATCTTATTAAAAGGCGATCCTTTCGAACTTTCCATCATCCCAAGATATCCCCTCACCAGTGCTTTTTTACAAGCAATGATCCAAAGTATAGCCAGAGCCGCAAGTGTCGTAGATTTTTCAGGTGTGTCAGCTCAAGAATTAGCGGTGGTTGCTGATTTAGACGCCCCTGACGATTTAGCCACTCCCTCATACGAAATTCCCTCGGTAGCAACTAAAATCGGCGATTTTCTCAATATACCTTTGACGGTTGAAAGCCGTATTATTGGTATACTGAGCCTCTTTGATGAACATGAGGGGACCTTTGATACTGACCTGCTCCAACTTACTACCATGATTGCAGATTATGCTGCCGTTGCGTTGGAAAATGTTCGTCTGCGTGAACGCCAGAGAGCCCTCTGGAAGGAAGCCGAGCATGAACGCTACCGTCTGGAACTCATTATTAGCAGCATGGCTGAAGGATTGCTCATCACCAACGCTCATGGAGCAATAACTTCTCTAAATAGTTCAGCTCGACATTTATTTTCACTGGCTGAAGTTGATTTACAACAGAAGCCTCATACTTCACTCCGCCAATTGGCAGCGACTACAAGGGTCAATTGGCTTCTCGACTTTGCAGAAATTGTAGACCAGGCTCTGGCCGGAAATATAGTTATGCACAAAGAACTAACTGTTGGCACGAACAGCGAAACTGTCCCATTGACATTTAGTATAAGCGCTGCGCCTCTTCACGATGCGAACCAAAATATAACACAGCCAATTGGTGTAGTGACTGTCCTCAATGATATTACCTCTATCAAACAAATAGAGAAACTGAAAGACGAGTTTGTATCTATAGTATCTCATGAGCTTCGTACTCCACTCACAGCAATAAAAGGTTATACGCAACATCTCATACGTCGAATTGAGCGCCGTCTACGCGAGGCACGTCAAAAACAACAAAGTACCAACCCCCTGATAGAACTTCCGGAGAGCTACGATCTTCGTAGTTTAAACATTGTACAAAGTGAAACTGAACACCTGGAACGGCTCGTAAGTGATCTGCTCGATCTTACACGTGTCCAATGGGGAGAGTTGGGTCTCCAATATTCCAGTTTCTATCTTGCTGATGTGTTGACCGAGCGTGTACGTCTAGCCCAGGTAAGTGCCGAACAACATGCAATTTACCTCGATATCCAGACACAAGATAGCAGAATCGTTGCAGATCAACTACGTATAGGACAAGTCTTTGGAAATGTTTTGGATAATGCAATCAAGTTCTCTCCTCCTGGCAAGCAAGTGACGGTAAAACTGCAGGAAAAAGATGATGAATACTTGATTAGGGTTATTGACCAGGGTATTGGCGTAAGTCCAGAATCTTTTGACCACATCTTTGAGCGATTCTATCGCATTCGTAATATTGCTAATCGTCAATACACAGGAATTGGTATGGGGTTGTTTGTTGCAAAGGCAATCGTTGAAGCTCATGGAGGGCGTATCGGCTTTTCCAGCAATCTGGATAGTGGTAGCACATTCTACTTTACTTTACCGCGCGTGCCACGCACCAGCAAACTACAAATGTGAAACCTTATTACTAAATGACTGTAGTAAATCTGCCGGATTAGATCCAAAATGTTCGCGCAAGTAAGATAGGCCAAATGGGGTGAAATGAATTGAAGCCCAACTTGCGCGCAGCAATTGAATGCTGCGTAAGATACGAGCTTCACCCCACAAGGGATAACGCAAATCACGCATAGCGTCTAAAAAATCTACAGTACATGTGATCAAAACCCCAATAGTAATCACTAGTATTTCAACAAGTGGATTATTTGGCAAGGTAAGCGGGCTTGGTAGAGCGGTAAACAGTCCAAGATAAAGAACAAAAGCTGACACTACAGCTGGAAAGAGAGCATTGAATAAAATAAACACCGGCGACGGTTCGGACAAATACAGTGTTGACACCCCAAGCGGCCCAACAGCCCAACCAACCAGGGGATCATTTCTATACGCTCTCACAAGTATTCTCGCACACTCGACCAGGACGATCCAAATTAACAAATAAGTAACCAGCCCCGGGATGCTCGTAACATATAAACTGGCTATAGTGCCTGGCATACCTACTCTCCTTGAACTCCTGTACAGTCGAGAAAACAGACGAGCAATATTCTCCTCAAAATATATTATAAGCTATTTTACACATTCGGCAATAGTTACTCACTCCAGCCTGCTGCACCAACTAACGGAACAAAAATACATCCACCTAAAGAGCGCTTCTCCGGTCCCCATGGTGCGCGATTAACCACAAACAATTCCTGGCGTTCTTGTCCCCCTACCGGTATCACCATTTTTCCCCAAAGTACAAGCTGTCTATACAGCGGCTCAGATACTTCAGGCGCTGCCGCAGTAACCAAAATGCGATCATACGGTGCCTGATCTGGCCATCCTAACGAACCATCACCGACCAATACCGAAACGTTTGAACACCCTAGTTTTTCCAAACGTTTTAAAGCCAGGCAAGCAAGTTGCTGAATACGTTCGATACTATAAATGTAACCAGCCAGATGTGCCAGAATGGCTGTTTGGTAGCCAGAGCCTGTACCAATCTCAAGTATTCGCTCATTTCCATCTAATTGTAGCGCCTGCGTCATAGTGGCAACTATCAATGGCTGTGAAATTGTCTGGCCCATACCAATGGTAAGAGCTCGATCTTCATATGCCATATTACATTGAGTTTCATGAAGAAACATCTCACGGGGAGTGTCTGCTACTGCGTCTAGCACACGTTCATCAGTAATCCCATTCTTGCGAAGAGATTCTATTAGATGTTGGCGTTGTTTCTCAAGGTCATGAGCCATACTTGCCTCTCCAAATGAACGAGAATGAGAGGAAAAATTCGCATTACGAATTTGTTAGAAAATCAATAACGGCAAAGGGATCTTTCTTTCAAGTGTAGTGCGTGAAACATGTATAGTCAAGCAAGATGATTGATGCATGTCAATGCATTCTGTGTTTTCCTGGTCACATCCTGCTGATCGCATTAGAGCGGGGATCGTCTGGTGAAAGTATTCGTCGCCCTTCTCACTTTTATATGAAGTCTCTTGAAGGTTATAATGGGCGCTACTGGTTTCGAACCAGTGGCCTCTTCGGTGTGAACGAAGCGCTCTCCCACTGAGCTAAGCGCCCTTGTTGACATGAGAAACTATAGCATCAGAGAGAGGGGATGTCAAGCAATTTCTTTTTCATACAAAAATCTCCAGGAGATGCAATCTCGCGTTGAATCGCATC
>WNGM01002260.1_pt1 | contig 19255 bp, 20 predicted proteins | sample 5400571 | NCBI WGS metagenome assembly WNGM01 (sample SAMN13153378, study PRJNA577476) | soil metagenome | isolation source: 100 cm soil or saprolite under Garry oak tree replicate 2 | place: USA:California | collected 2016-06-15 | reverse complement strand
GAGAACTGTTGAGGCGTGGGATTGACAGGAAGAATCGGGAGGACGAACGCTTGCTGCGCCAGCGTAGTAGCGACCTGGACGATCACTCCCACGACCGCAAAGAGAACGAAATACTTCGAAAAGTCTCGTCGGTACACCTCGAAGGTTTTCGAGATAACCTCGCCGAGACCCAATTCGCGTCCAATACCTTGCTCCGGCTGCATCGTCATGTCAACCCATCCTGGTATGGAGCGCCATCGCCTCGTGTATATCACCTTGCCTTGCCTCATCATTTCAAATTTAGTGCGCCTCTCTGAGACAGAGTGCTGAACTAGTCAAGGCTGACGAATTCGTAAGAATCACAACTCTTATTGAGTGACTCCGTCGTGCAGCGTGAAGAACCGATGAGTTCTTACTCGAAGGCTGGTGCGGCAGGCGTAGTTCTCCTGGTCACTATCATAGAGGACGCTGGGTTGATCGCCTGGTTGATACTAGCCCGCGCCTCCATGTTCTACCAGAGCATCCCAATCGCCCCGCTCGTCCTCCTTCTAGTGCTCCTCGTCGAGCATTCGATCATGCAGCGCGCGGAGAATCCGAATTTTACCGGCAAAGTATTCGCGCAAATATTTGGCTTTAGCTTGCTTGAAGTGGTCAACTGGAGCGTCTGGCTGACCCTCCTCTCCAACACTTCGTCCCTGCTCTCGATGAGTTCGCTAATCGCCTCGCTCTACTTCTTTGTCGGCTTCTATATTGAACACCAGATTACCGAGAACGTGATCACGCAGCAGCCATATCTCCGCTTTAGAAATCCAAGAGGCGCGATCACGGCAGGAGTCATTCTCGAGACTCTGAGCGAAGGCGTCGGAGCACGCCTCTGGTTGCTTTATGGACCGATAGGTCCGATATTCCTCGTAGTAGGCTCGTTGATAGAGCACTCGATCCAATACATAGTTGGAAGATTGCCCATAACGGGTCTCGTTCCAGCCCCTGAATCTACGTAGAGTAAAAGTCAAGCTCGGTTCCATCCCGCGTTTGATCTCGGGCTTCAAGAGCTTCCGCTGTTGCCTTCGAGCATTCAAATCTTCATATTCTTAGATGAACAATTATCGATAGCCAGCAATATTTTGATAGCGGATCCTCTCAAGGCTTAAATTCTCGAGAGAGGAACGCGAATCGAAAAATGTTATCGACAATATCCACTCGCCAAGCAAGGCTTGCAAGGTCAACGATTCTTTCTCTCTCGATTCTAGCAGTTGCAGTCCTCGCAGTGTTTGCCAGTATCGCTCATGCGGAATCGGTTGTCACAGTAATCCCGGTGAACAATAAACCCCTAGGGGTCGCGGTCAACCCTCTGACCAACAGGATCTACGTTGCCGCTAGTTTGAATTTCGAGGGAAACGTTGCGGTCATAGATGGTGCGACGAATACCGTCATCGATAGGATTCCCACAGGGACCGGAACCTCCGCCTTCAAGATCGCGGTCAACCCTGCCACCAACATGGTGTATGTGACTAATACGTTGGGAAGCAGCGTCGTCGTAATGGACGGGCGTTCTGACACAGTAGCAACGAGCATAGCTGTCTGCGGCGCTGGCAGCCCGAACAATGTGGCAGTGAATTGGTGGACGAACAGAGTCTACGTAGCCTGTTCAGGACCTGCCGCTCTCGCGATAATAGACGGACAAACCAACGCCGTCGTCACCACAGTGCCACTCTCAGCCTACGTAGGCAGCGCCCGTCCAGTCGCCGTGAACATAGGCACAAACAGGATCTACGTCGGCGACGGCTCCGGCAGAAACGTTGTGGTGCTTGACGGCAAAACCAATGGCGTGATCGCCAATATCGTAGCCGGAAGCGACTTCCACCTCGGAATAGACGTCAACCCCTTCACTAACATGGTTTATGTCTCAAACGATGTTGCTTATGGCGCGCCCGGTTGGCCCTATGGATCTGTCTCTGTCATCAACGGCTCTAGTAATGTAGCGGTTGCAACGATCCCAGTTGGGCCAAGCCCGTACGGCGTCGGTGTTGACTCTAGGACGAACAGGGTCTATGTCGCAAACAGTGCTGGCACCAGCAACAGCAGTAGCATCTCTGTGATCGATGGCAAGACCAATATTGTCACCGCCACAGTTCCAGCCCCGGCATGGGCGATTGACGTGACAGCCAACCCTTGGACCCGCCTGGTCTACGTTGCTGAATACTACACCTGCAAATCCAGCAGTTGTTCCGCGGATCCAAACCAGAATTCGGTCCTCGTCATATCAGAGACACCTCCAGACCAAGGCTCGAACTGAGCATCCATAGGTCCTCGTCAGTAACTCCAAAACCTCCCCGTTTTCTTTTTCTGGTAGGCTTATTGGCCCTAGTGATTGATTACCTACCGGCGGGGCGCTTGGTTTCTTCCGTTCGTCGACTGGAGCTGACTTCTATGAGTTCTTTTACCAAGGAGCGAATGTCAAGAAGAATTTCCATCTGGATCATGTAAAAGTCCATCATCGTCCGGCTTCTTCCAGCCTGTCTGATGATCTCTTCATTGGTCCTCATTTGCAGTCCGCCCCGATGTATGATTAAACACCACTTAGCTTCTTCGCCTCCGACCTGCCTAAAGGCGCTAGGTCGGGCTCACGCTGGCTGTTGATCGCGGCTGATGTTTTGTGATGCTCCGTAGGAACGTTGCCCCGGTGGGCGCCCTGTATCAGTCCGGTCCATGGACCGGCTAACTGAGTGACTTGTTCTATTTGGTCTCACTCTGGACATTGAACGGACGTTGCTTGGTGAAGTCGTACGTTTCCGGCTTGTCTTTCAAGCCCGGCTCTGCACCTTGCTCCGTCCATCCTCTGGCAGCTTCAGGCTAAACTGGTGGCAGATACACGCGTTACAAGTCGTCTCGCCCACGCCTGTCTTAGCGCTGTGACTACTCCTGTAGTGTCCGCATTCGCAGTTGTCAAGGGGGTATGGGAAGCGCATCGGCTAATATCTCTACATCAAACCGGAAATAGGTTGTGTCCACGGGTGAACACAGGTGCCTACAAGATTCTAGGATCCCCGAAATTTATCCACCACGTATGTTCGATTGTGGTTGAATGTTTGCACTATTGTTTGACTTGACTAACAATCGACGATCAATCACTCCTTTTCCTTATTGAATTCTCTAGCGTTTGAACGTGTACAGCCAACTCATATCGATCCAAGCCTAGGATGGGGTGTGAACGGACAACGACCCAAGGTTCTGGGCTTAACGAACGCTGGACCCAACAGACCTCGACTCTCGTCGAGAGGCAGATCAATTTTGACAACGACATAGTAAGATGGTCATGCGCCTGTAGAATCCTAGAATCTGCTAGATATCACGTCCAAGCATCCGACTCCTCAGACCCAACGGTCAGCGACCTCGCGCTCGTAGGGGTCGAAGACGTTGGCCACCGAAACAGGATAGTGGGCATTCACAGCCAAAAAATGCGAATCTACAGCGACGAGATGCCCGTAGCCGTCTTCAGCAACCAATACTCCACAGACGCCATGCAAGCCGAGGATGCCAACACCGTGGAATCAGGCCAAGCTTACGATGCCGAATACAAAACTCAATCTTTGCCTGGGACTTTGTTCCGCGCCATTGGATTTGGTCTTGGGATTACCGGTTTGTGTGTTATGGCTTTGACTTTGGTCTTAGCGCCCGTTTTGGTTGTGGAACCCAACCAATGGATTCGTGATCTGGAATTGTTCTGGATAGGTGTTGGCTTAATTTCCTTGGTTGCCCAATTGTTTGCCGCTAAGCGCTGAAGTTTGAGTCCATTCTTAGTTCAGATGAGAAGCTAAAATACTCGAATCGCATCATCCATCTGGTCCAGAGCAAACTGGGCATTCCGAGTCTTGGGAATTGTTTTTGGGTTTAGCTGTGCATACTTGTATATCCAAGGATAGAAATCGAATGGGCTAATCATCAACCCTTATTATCAACAGAATCGGTTATCGTTGATTGAACCCTTCGTGACCGACATGATAAGTGGTGGCAGCAGAGAGGCTGAACGAATGGAGCAAACCTGGCTCTCAGACCGCTGGAACGGTATCAGTCGACCCTACTCCGCAAAAGACGTCTGCAAACTCCGGGGCACGATCAACCCCGAACACACGATCGCAAAGCTGGGCGCCGAAAAATTCGGACGCCTCCTAAAAGACGAACCGTATATCCCGACGCTAGGCGCACTCACCGGCGCCCAAGCGCTTCAGATTGTTCAGGCCGGCCTCAAAGCTATCTACATGAGTGGCTGGCAAGTAGCCGCGGACGCCAATCTATCCGGCCAGACCTATCCCGACCAGAGCCTCTACCCTTCAAACAGCGTACCCCATCTCGTAAAAAGGATCAACCAGGCCTTTCAGAGAGCGGATCAGATTCAACACATGAGTGGCAGAGGAGCGATCGACTGGTTCGCACCGATAATTGCCGACGCCGAGGCCGGATTTGGAGGCCCACTTAACGCATTTGAGCTAATGAAAGCAATGATCGAAGCAGGAGCATCGGGAGTACACTTCGAGGATCAGCTTGCTTCAGAGAAAAAGTGCGGCCACTTGGGCGGAAAGGTTCTCGTCCCAAGTCACCAGTTCATTAAGACTCTAATCGCAGCCCGTCTCGCGGCTGACGTGATGGGCGTCCCGACCTATCTGATAGCCCGAACCGATGCAATGGGAGCAAAGCTTCTCTCAAGTGACGCTGATCCACGAGACCTTCCCTACGCGACGGGGGAGAGGACCCCGGAGGGTTACTACAGATTCAAGGCCGGATTACAAGCTGCCATCGCGCGCGGAATAAGCTATTCCCCGTACGCCGACATGATATGGTGTGAGACTGCTACGCCGGACCTTGAAGAGGCTAGAAGGTTTGCGGAAGGCATCCATAGAGTCTACCCAGGTAAACTACTCGCCTACAACTGCTCGCCCTCATTCAACTGGGAGAAACACCTCGAACCGCATGTAATCCGCGGCTTCCAGAAGGAACTGGCCTCGATGGGCTACAAGTTCCAGTTCGTCACCCTCGCTGGCTTCCACAGCCTCTCAGTGTCGATGTTCGAACTCGCCAGACAATACGCAGTTGAAGGAATGTCTGCTTATGTTCGTGTACAGGGAAGAGAGTTCGAGGCTGAACGCGAAGGCTACTCGGCGGTAAAACACCAGGCGTTCGTAGGAACAGAATACTTCGACGAGGTTTCGACTGTAATATCGAGCGGAACATCCTCAACCACGGCGATGGATGAGTCTACAGAGACAGCTCAGTTCAGAGACAAAACAGCCATGGTCACGCCTCCGATCCGGCGCTCCGAAAATGATCACGACAAGAGTCAACAGAATTGAATCGCCAATCTAAGCTGACTATCGATCCGAAGTCTAGTTCCGACCGTAGAGCCTTATGATACCATCTCCTACCCTTGAAGGCTTCGAAGAGATACTGACGCCTGACGCGCTGGCCTTTGTAGGCGATCTGGCCCGAGAATTTTCTCCACGCCTAGATGTGCTACTTCAGAAGAGAATCCTCGTCCATGAGAGCCTACGCACGGGAACGCTTCCGGATTTTCTCGACGAGACGAGGGAAATTCGGACCTCCGATTGGAAAGTCGAGCCGATCCCGCCGGACCTTCGTGAGCGGCGGGTCGAAATCACAGGCCCGGTCGACCGGAAGATGGTGATTAATGCCCTAAATTCCGGTGCTGATGTCTACATGGCGGATTTCGAAGACTCCCACTCGCCAACCTGGAAGGGAACCCTGCAGGGCCAAGTTAATCTTCGAGACGCAGTCAACCGGACGATCACATACACGGGTCCAGACGGACGAGATTACAGGCTCGGAGAAAAGCTTGCGACACTCTTTGTCCGACCTAGAGGCCTACACCTCACCGAGAAACATATTCACTTCGGGTCCAATCCGACTCCAGCCCTCCTCCTCGACTACGGTCTCTTCGTCTACCACAACGCAAAGAAACTAGCCAGTCGCAGGGCTGGACCCTACATCTACATCCCCAAGCTAGAGAGCTATCTGGAAGCCCGTCTCTGGAACGAGATCTTCGACCATACGGAGAAAGCTCTCAAGCTTCCCCACGCCAGCATCAAATGCAGCGTCCTCATCGAGACTATTCTTGCAGCTTTTCAAATGGACGAAATCCTCCACTCATTACGCGAGAGGATAACAGCCCTCAACTTCGGCCGCTGGGACTACATCTTCAGCCTCATCAAATTCCTCGGTGAGAACCCCAGATTCGTCGTCCCCGAAAGACCATTACTCCCGATGACCACGCCTTTCCTCAAATCCTGCTCGATACTCCTCGCTCAAACCTGCCACAAGAGAGGCGCCTACGCAATCGGAGGAATGGCTGCACAGGTCCCCATCAGAGGAGACCCGCGTTCTCAGGAGGCCATCGACAAGGTGCTCGCTGACAAGAAGCGCGAAGCTTCAGAGGGATACCAAGGCGCATGGGTCGCTCACCCAGCACTAGTACCTGTCGTCATGAAAGTATTCAACGACCATCCGTTGGAATTCAACGACGGTGGCGAGATCGTAAAGGTGGGCCGCGAGGATCTCCTCAGGGTCCCGGAGGCGAGGATAAGCGAGCAAGCTGTCAGGGCGAATATTTCCGTGAGCCTGAGATATCTAGAGGCGTGGTTGGGAGGCTTAGGGTGCGTCGCGATCAACAACCTGATGGAGGACACGGCGACGGTGGAGATATGTAGAGCACAGATCTGGCAGTGGATTCATCACTCTGCCAAACTAGTCGAAGGACCCACCATTACGCGCAAGCTGTTCCGCTCAATGCTGAGAGAAGAAAAGGCGCGAATAACGGAAGAGATCGGATTGAGAGCCTATCATACGAGCAACTACAAAGGCGCGGAAGAGTTACTTGACAGACTGACGACCAGCGATAGCTTCCCCGAGTTCATGACGTTAACGGCATACGATCATCTCGCATGACCAACCAGTCCATCCGACCGGTCAGAACTCGAGACGCCGATGGTCTTCTGCGCTAATCGTTCTTAGCTTTCTCTGCTTTTCGTCCCGGTCTTCTTCTCGATGCTTCGGATGTTGACTTCTCTAACGAAGGCTTCCGTGATAATGTCGAGAGCGTCAATCTTCTCCTGCATCAGAACATCCGTAATCTTCAGCGGATGCTCAGGGATAAGGAGATTATCGTTTGAGGCAACGAAGTGCTCCCAGTTAATTCCCACATCCAGCACTGTGTCCGCAAGTTCCTCGTCAGTCAGATTCACGGTCTTCGCTTCGTTGATGAAGTTCTGAAACTCCTCCTCGGGAACCTGTAGATCCGTAACGGTCCGAATGGGCCTGGGAGTTGTCCCTCCCAGCTCGTGGGCGAGTGCGTAGCCTAGAAACGTGAAGTTTTCGACCTCTGTGAAGTGTTTCATCCTGATTTCTAGAGGAGTGTCTCCAGTAGGGTTGGAGTCAGGAAAGTCTGAGATCTGAGGAGCTCCAGTCTGCTGATCGACGAATCTGAAAACCCTTGACAGCCTTAGCGGGCTCGATTGCTGAGTAGTTGTCCTTGGAGACTCCTCCTCGGTCCACGACTCTCTTCCTTTCGTCTGTGAGGCCATCTTGATCCTGCTTGCAATTGCGGGCGCGCGTGTTCTTTTTTGATCTGCAACCCGTGCATTGACTCGCGGGTTCTAGTCACTGCTGACATATGGAGTAGCTATTTTCAAGAAACCGTTAGATAAGGAACCCAGCATTGATCACTTAGAGTTACAACATCGAGTTAACTCCAAACGCCTCTTTCAACCACCGTTGAGAAATGTCTCTGACCAAGCAGGTATCGGTGTCGAATACCATGGAAGTTCACAAATCGACGATGGGCAAGGTCAAGGCGGGCAAGTTCTTCTGCGTCTGCGGACACTGCGACCATCATCTTCAGAGCGACTGTCTCAACAAAGGTTGCTGGTGCTGCACAACACGGGTAAGCCAGTGAGCGTCAACTAACGCTTTCTGAGATTATCAATCGACCTCTGATGAGAAGCCATTCTCGCCACGCTCCTCACGGTTTGGAGATTGGGACACTATAAGACCAGTGGATTCCGGCTAAGTCATAGAAGAGTCATACTATTTCTGTAAGTTTTATTGCGGGGTAGCCTCGGTCAAACGCGAATTCGACTCCGTAGACATTTGTGAACGGTTTAACGCCATAGATGACCATTGTGTCGTTGATACTCTCAATTTTGAGGTAATAGTCCGCTGTTCTCAGGAATGCTTCCCTGATCTTATTCGGCTCCGATGCTACCGCGAGTGTGAGCGCGCCGGCATCCCGTATACTGGCTCCTAAATTTGCAAGGCTAGGAAGCATTAGATGGTCCCCGTAAACTTGGACGAGTTTGTCGAGGTCTATTGATAGGATTATTGACGATGAGTCTGTCTCTACCTCTTTCCAAATTTTGCCGAAGAGCGTAAAGTCATCCAGTGGATTCCCTTTCAGCGGCACCCTCCATTTCTCCGGTGGGAGTTCTTGGTTGTATTCCACGATGCGGACTCTCTCGTTGAATGTAGTTTCTCCAACAATAGGTCTCAGGGACTCTGCGACGTTTTCCGAGCTGACGGTACTAAACGGGACGATGCAGGAGAACCCTCCTTGATTGACGAAATTTGCATTGATTATTCTTAGGAGAAGTCTCACTCCCATTGTAGGGACGGTATTGTTCACGTCGATCAAGATCGAGGAGCCCTTTCGGATCCCTCCCTTGAGCATGATATCGAGGTCTTGACTCCCTGTTGAGAAGAAGGACTCGGTGTGAGGAACGGGTGAGAGGATGTGTGGCCTCTTTGAAGAATCGCTCTCGAATTGCGTATTTGGGAGCAGTTTGAACTTGCCTTTGTCGAGCGAGAACAGTGCCCGGTCTGATTTGACTCTCTGGCCTCGCAGTTTGTTTACAACGATCGTTCTCAATCGTCGACCGTCCAGTTCAGAAGATGATAGAGTTACAATTCCATCGACCAGATTTGGCAGGTCACCAACGCGTCCACCCTCGCTCACCAAGACCACTCCTACTCTGTTGTCGTCTGGATCAGATAGTATCGCAGATTCAATCATTCGGCGCCCGTCCTCGCTCGTGTTCCGGAGGGCTCCTTCCCAACTGTCTATGACCATGAGACCTCTGAGCCTGGAGCGCTTTAGAGTAAGAACCTTGTTGAAAACATCGTCCGCGTCAGACACTCGTATCTCGGCAGATCCTTTCATTGAGTTATCGCCTGAAGTGTTTTTTGATAACGGGTCATGCATTTCGTGGATCCAAGGAAAGTGCTTTCGAAGTTTGTTGGGAGAAACCCGGCTCGGCACGTAGAACCTGGCAGGCGGAACCACGGTGCTTCCCATTCGTGTTGCTTGTACTCGTCGCAAGAGCTCAAGCGCCAGCGTCGTCTTCCCAGCGCCGGGCGGACCTTGGACTAGCAGAACGTTTCCGGCCGATTCCAGAAATCTCGAAATGAGATTAAGCATGTCATTGGTTCCATTCCGATTGGCCGGTAGAGTATCGCTTTCGTCGAATTGTTGGATAGCAATGGTTTGATCCGGAGGCTCATCTCTAATCATCAAGAATCAATTATCTAGCAGGAGACTATTCGCACACAAGAGTTCCGTAACTTAGAATGTGGTTTCGAGGTTAGACCCAATCCACCCCCGTCTGACCAAATGTTGGAGAATGAGTTGTGTGTCAACGAAGTCTCCCCGTATCTTCTTAGCAAGTTCTTCGCCAGTTAGCCGCGATAGAATCGGTCGCCCGCATTGGGGGTCTGTTCGGATATGCTAGGGTCCACGTGATAGTCGCTGGGCTAGGCAACTCCTGTACCCTTGATCCCGCTCAGCGCTAGTTGCGAGAACATTCATGGCACGACTGACGCGTCGAACATTTGCCATTCAGCCAGACGTCAGTGAGAAAATAGACGCTCTGGTAGATGGTCATACTCTAGAAGCTAACTTGCTCGTCGACAAAGCCCTGCGACGCTACCTCGAATGGGGAAGATTCGTTGAGAATTTCAACCTGGTTACCAGCGACCCCCGACTGATGAAACTGTTCTGGTCGCATCTAACCGTTGAAGAGGCTCGAGAAATGGGGCTCCAGAACGGTAACAGCGCAGTCGTCGAGTTCATTCTCTACTATTTCCGCAAGTTCGACCTAGAGTCTGTTCTGAAGACCTTCCGGGTGATAGGCGCGGAATATTCCAACTCGTTCGTCTACTCTGAGTCGGGAGATGACCGTAATCGCACGATAATTCTGAGGCATAGCATGGGACAGAGCGCGTCCGCCTATTATGGCGCGTCCCTCAAAGCCTTGAGTGTTCGACTGGGATTGGAAGTGGAGCTAGAGGAGAGCGACGATCAACTCGTATGCAAAATTCGGAGCGTCGACAAGGAACAGGTCGCGGCCCCTAAGACTCTCAAGGCATGACCGCGTCGGCCTTACGGTTGAAAACCAAAAGGAACCTGCGAGTACCGTAGGAACTGTCAGCTCGATTGGCTGCGATCGTCCGCAAAGTGACGCATAGAATTAAGGATCCGTTCCGTATCGACCCTCGGTCTTCGGATGGCCCGTCGGCGGCGTGTGCTCCGCGGTTTCGCAGATGGTTCGACCACCTCGAGAACGGGCATTGAGGGCATAGGAGGTGCCTCTGCTTGTTTGGATATGAGACGCCATTCTTTACCCAGTTTGCGCGTCGTGCCCATTTCGCCTAGCAGGGTGAAGGTGCCCAAAGCGAATACTGACAAAGTGATTACGGACAGAGTTGCGTTGGCGATGATGTTGGATACGAATAGGCTGATCACGTATTCTTGGAAATATATGTCGTTCATGTATTCTTGGTACATCCAGACGGCAAACGAGAGGATCGTGGCTGCCTGGGCTAGGATGATGATCTTGACATAGCCAGGCATGGCTCTGTAAGAATGATTAGATCGCTCAGTTGAGGAGGATGACATCTACAGGGTTCCTTCGCACTTGCTCATGGTTGATACTCTTCTGTTCAATCTAAGCTGAACGAAACTCCACCCTATTACTCGAAGTAACTTCCGAGTCTGGGGGTCGCGTGGAGTTTCCGCTTGGATGATGAAGGAACCGATTGTTTAACTCTCAAAGTTACAACATCGAGTTACACATGCTCCCCTTTCTCACTCGCCGTTGACAAGTGTCGCCCTCGTCATAAGCGATACTCCCGTCGATGTCTGAAGGGCGGTGAGTACGCTAGAAGGGCCGTGCAGGACTGGATCTGCGGCTATCCAATCGCGCACTTGAGGGCAGGCTGTGACGAAATGTCCTGATGATCTGATGACTGGTCCTGCGGGGACGACCACGAGAACCTTCGCCAGGGGGTGGCAAACCTAATCGGATCAGGATTCGCTTGTGGTGAATGTTAAGCGTTGGGAATAATTCGCTCAGCTGTCAGCGTGAAACTGTTCGACTGTGCAACCCGCAGTCCTGCCACTGAGATCAACTGAGTGAGACTTCGCCATATAGTGGCCTTTTTGTACCGAGGATGATACTTTGAACGTTGCTGAGCGTGGCTGTTTGGCCGGTCTGCCACGCTAACATTCTCAACAACCTGTCCAGTCAAAATCACGATCTGCGGATACACCAGTCTTCCTCCACAGGATTCGCGGTCTAGACGAGCATCAAGACTGTATCTTAGCACGTGCAGGATGGAATTTTGGGATAAGGATAAGAGGGCTTGAACCATAGTTTGAATGATCTTGACATGTTTCGCTGCCGTATATGCGGATCGATAGGACAGAGCCCTCAAGCGTGTGGAGTCTGTGGCGGAGCTGTCCGTGAGATCAGCGAAGATCCTTCGGGACGGTCAACAGTTTCTCGTCAGCTGGTCCGACCATTCTGGACTGGGACAAAGATTGCTGCATCGATGATAGTTGTCCTGTTCATCGTCTCGACTGTCGGTGCCGGATTGTATCTTTCTGCTCGTCCCTCAGGTCCCTCTTGCTCGAATGGTGCGGTGAACTATCCTCCCTGTAATAGTTGTGGTTCACGGGAGACATACAGCTCGTCGGCAAACTTGTGTTTCTGCACGGACGAAGCTGTCAACGCACCAAAGTGCAACCGGTGGTGCGCCAATAACGCGATCAATCCTCCGAACTGCGACCGTTGCCCTGATAATCATACCGATATAGTCTGCCCGCCCGGCTTACCTCCTGAGACCGACAAGACTAAGAACAGTTATCGTTTCGCACATTCACTCTCGTAAGGCTCGGACTGTACTTTTTCCGAAAGGAAGATGTGGTTATCGACGATCTTGAGATATTATTTCGGACAGTTATCTGGTTATTCTTAGGGTTCGCACGCCCCAGACTCGTTCGACAGTGTAGAGTTTTACTTCGCTGATAATGAGCGGTGTCTTGATCGATCTCATGTTTTGTGGTGTGAATTCCATGTAGAGGGGTATGCCTGGTGTATTGGTGTATAGTGCGCGGTCGACCATGTAGAGCCTGTTGAGGTCTTGGAGGCTGTTGCAGACCGTCGCTTTGATCCGTAGAACCTCCTCGTTGATAGTGTCCAGTAAGACCTGGTCTGTATATCCAGAGTCTAAGACTCGTAATTCGCCTAATGCACCTGGGTCAAGCTTCATGTCTCAACCAGCCAGAGCAGATCTAGGAAGAGTGCTCTACGAGTAACTAGTGCTTCGCCGCTTATAATCCGTATCGCAACCCACGCGTCCCGCACGTGGAACATCCATCAAACCTCCACGAGTTTCAGCGATTCCGCGAAAACGCAAAATGAACAGTTCCACCACCATCAATGAATGTTGTCCGTTACTGATCGTTTAGCTAGCTGGCGGGTATCTCCTTGATTATTCTCTTTTCTGAAAAGAGAAAAGTCAAATCCGAACTTGAAGGGTCTAACACGTCGTGAAAACATGACCTACAAAGCGTACATAGACAACATCAAAGCCAAGACCGGTAAGGACCCCGAGTACTTCCAGAAACTGGCAAAAGAGAAAGGGTTGGTATCGCATGCTGAGCTACTCTCCTGGCTCAAATCAGACTGCGGCTTGGGACATGGTCACGCCAACGCCATCATTCTGTACATCAAGGATCCTGAACTCGCAAAAAGGAAGCTAGTGGAAGACGCAAAAAGAGAGAGAGCCAGAAAATAGTCCATCTCTTGCCCCCGTCCCAGAGTCTTGTGTCGAGGGCGTTTTTTGAATTTGGCGCCGCCGAGAGGGTTCGAACCTCTAGCCGCGCCGTGTAAAGGCGCTCTGACCAACGGGTTGCTGCAGTGGCTTTCTTTAACAGCTTCAGCCTCAGTTTTCAGCTGAGCCCGCTGCTCTACCACTGAGCTCGCGCCCCTGTTTGAGGGAACGGCGGCCCGCTACTAGCCGGCGGCAACGGCAATCCGGAAACTCCGTTTATTAAAGGATAAGGCTGACCTTTGGAACTGCATCAAGGAGATTCTCAGAAACGGGCAACATCTTTTTCGGGAAGAACTGTCTGTAAGGCAGGAATAGAGCCAGAAGAGATACTAGAACAAACACGACGGCTAGAACGATCACCATCGCGGAGCCAGTCAACAGATACACGTTCAGCTGAGCAGCAAGTATTCCAATTGGCATCGACCAGGATACGTACCAGGCCCACTTTTCGCCCCTTCTGAAGCTCGTTAGGGAAACGAGCATGCCGAAGATAGCTAGGCCGACTCCTGAAATACCGTCATCGACGAGGACGGAGGCGAGAAAACTAGCGAGTTTCGGGTTCGTCGACGCCAGCTGGCTCCAGCTCATTCCAGTCGAGGATCGTATCGCTGTCTGGGCACCTGGCAAACACCCTATGCAGAAATCTTGCAGATTCGGGAAAAAATCGCGCACTGATAACACGAGGTGGAGTGTCCAGAAGGCGAAGAGAAGGGTCCACGCATATTTTTCGTACGCCTTGAGAGGCCTAGCGATTGCCATAAGGTGGTGGGAATCGTGCGTACGTTTTAGCTGTGTTGGAACATCCTTGAGCGTAGACTCAAATATTAGAAATTCGTTTCTCAGACGCCTGACGAGGCAAGAAATGATTATCGGGTGATCATGAAGGAGAATTGTTCATTCGTGGCCGTGACCATAATTATCGTGTAGGGGTAGCCTGATTGGAAGACGAACGGGGTTCCGCTTGAAGTGCAGCTAGTGCATGCTGACGAAATTACGATAATCGCGTTTGTCTGATTCCTAGGTGCGAACGTGGGTCCTTGCCAGTTGGCGTTTGTATACTGGTTCCCTGTATAGTCATTCACGTAGTATGACTTCAGTGTTATCGGAGTAGTGCCAATGTCTCTGATGGAGAGGTTTACAGTGTTGTTCGAAGTGAAAGATGCGTATTCCAGGCTAATCGATTCGGTCGCTAGCTTCTGAGGAGTCGCAATTGCGCCGAATAGACCCGTCGCGTAGATATAGACCATTACAGATGCGATTACGACAATAGCAACCATTAGAACTGAAGCGATAATCGTGTCAATACCGCGCTCGTTCTTCAGAAATCGCCGGAATCGCAAACTGTTGACCTTCGTATTCTAAACCACGAGTAGACTGCTCTGTTGAAGCTTGTATCGTTACTGGTGAAGAAAACGCCAAGTTACACTTGCTCGCCGGCTCGGCCAAGCCTTGCGCGAACCGCTATCCTGCTTCACTTTGAAGTGTTTTACTAAACATTAAAACTTCAGAACATAGGGCACCGGCTTGAGGGCCCGTAGCTCAGCCAGGTTTCACATCAACGGACTGAAAGAGCGGCAGGCTCATAGCCACGGTCAGAGACACCTGACGGTCCCCGGTTCGAATCCGGGCGGGCCCACCACGGTAACGTTGACTTTGAGAAGATTCGAGAGGTTTGCAGGCTATCCCATCACAGGAATTGCTAGACTGCCCAGATAGACGATTGTGAGGGTCAGAATAGCTACTGACGGGGTCCGCATGGGATTTGCCTTGCTGGACAAGCAGTGGCTATGACGGGTCTTTTGCTTTTTCGCTTGTCCGGACGGTATACCCCTACCCCCTCCGTGAAGGGTCTCCACCAAGGAAAGTTTCACTTTCCTAGGGAAAACTGTCTGTTTCGTGCGTCTTTGAGCCGGGTTTCTGATCAGAGTGGGTCTTGGAGACGGATTCTATAGCTGGTCGTGTTCTTGGTTACTGTGGCGATCGCGAAGGATACCTTAGAGCTCGCTGACGGGCAGGGACCTATCCAGCTCTTGCAGAAGGACTGGGTCAGCCACATGACCGGCAGGTTCGAGTTCAGCAAACCGACCGCTCTTCCTTACGTCAAGACGTTCTCGCCTGGCAGCGCAGTGTTCGTCGACAAATCTCACTATCAAAAGACCCGTCTCGTTTTCAACCCTGAACGCGTCCGGACCCAGACGGGTGAGGTTCTTCGGCCGCCGAACACACGCTAGAACTGTTCAGATCGATCAAAGGAGCACGGTTATGCGTCATTCCTGACACTACACACCTCTTGTTATCGGAAAAGCCAAGCGTTGTGAATAGGGTGATACCGGAGCTCTTGCAGTCAAGTCCGAAGCCAAAGGAATAAGCTGGACCAATAGATGGAAGTCCTCGCGCGAGGACTCAACTATGAAATTGGCCGTGTTTGGAGGGACGGGGGGTACGGGTCTAAAACTAGTCGAAAAGGCCCTCGCCCAAGGTCACGAAGTCACCGCTTTAGCCCGTCAACCAGATGTTCTCTCAACAAGATTTCCGGGAATCCGGGTTATCCCGGGCGACGTCCTCAAACTAGAAAGTGCTGAAGCCGCGGTTAGAGGTAGCGAAGCCGTAATTTCCACCCTTGGTTTCGCTGGACGGACCAGAAAGACGAGGATCTATTCGGAGGGAGTACTAAATGTTTCCAGAGCTATGGAGGAGGTTGGACCTCGACGGCTGATAGTGCTTGCGGCTTCTCAGGGAATTGACCCACACCCTAATTTTCCATGGTATGCCAATATCATGATGAAGATCTTGATCCAGCCGATGTTTGGATTCGCCTACCGTGACATGGCAAAGATGACGGACTTGCTGGCTCAATCAGAGATGGATTGGACTCTCGTGGGCGTCCCACTACTCACGAACGGCTTCGGAAAGGACCGCTACCGAAGCTCGATAAGCAAACCCCTTCATCACGCATTTCGAATAAGCAGAGCCGATGTTGCCGACTACTTGCTCTCGATCATCGACGACAAGGCCACCTTCCGAAAATGGACAGAGGTGGCTTGGTGAAGGTGCTGATCCAACGCATCGAGACTGACTTGACCATCAAATAATGAGACAACTGTCTGCAGCAGTTCATACTAACTCCCCCTGCATCATCGAGTTACGGCTTAACTGTGAGATTACCTTTCATCCAAGAATGGAGCGTACAATAGTAACTGTAGACGCCTGCTTGAGCAAAAGTGTGGGAATATGTCTGTCCGGGATTCAGGATTCCTGAGTCGAATAGTCCAGTCGTGCTGGTTACAGTATGAGTTGTGGTATCCTTGTTCGCCCAGGTGACCGTCTTTCCGACGGTTGTGGTGAAATTGGCCGGCAGGTAACCAGTACTACCGGGCGTTCCAGCGCCTCGAGGAATGGTGATATCGGCGGAGGTTCCAGCGGACGAGAGAAGCTGATTTTCTGTCCCAGCTGCCAAGGCGCCCACCGTGAATCCTCCTATTATGAATCCTACGGCTAGAACAGCGATTGTGCGTCGGAGGATTGAGAACGTAAGGGAGCTGGCTCGTGCTGGTTTCCGCATTTCCAAAAGTCCCATTGCTGGATAGGAGACTGCGGCAAGTATCAATGGAAAGATGGTCATCACGTAAACGAAAAGCCCAGTGTCTGCAGGGCTGGAAAGCCCTTTCACAAAAGTAAATGGAGTGAAAATTGCAACAGCGACAAGCCCGACGATTATGCTCAGCAAATAGCCGATTCTTGGCCGCGTCCACACGAGAAAGATGGAGAGGAGGAAGAGAACGATGAAGGGTACATGGTAATAGTCGAAGAAGGGTATCGTTCCGCCAAGCCAGTCAGCCACAAATTGGATAGTGGCATATGCTACGAAGTAGCCGAGACCAATGATTGTAATTACTGTGTAGAGGGACTTTCGGTGGAAAGACAACATCGTTCAATCGTCATCACAGCAGATTGGGGCCCGCGTATCATCTTTTGCTATGAACAATCGCTTCACTTCCCACCTCGAATGTGACGTGTGTAACTCTCGATGCAACTGCTTCCGTGATCTTTTACACGAATGTCATTAGGTCGGTCATCGGGGATCTGGACTGCGCCTCTTGGCTTGCCGTTTAGCGGCAATGTCAACGACCCGGTTGACTAGTTGGAGATCGTCCAGTCGGTTGGACATGGCGGTAAAGCTAGGGTTAGGTCCACGCCAACGAAGCTCGTTCGCTGAGCGGATCTTCGGCTCTTTCGTTCGCAGGGTGGCGAGATCTCGGAATAGCAACGCGAGCTTGAAGTTCTCTCGGAGAGTCTCAGCAAGACGGTCAGCTCGCCGAACCGTAACCTTCCAGTCCAGAGCTGAACTAGGAACAGCCTCCAAGTGCTCATAGAAACCGATAACCGCTCCAGCAGACTTGTCACCCCAGCCTGTGAGACCGGGATATCCATCCGCACTGTCGCCAACAAGAGCGAGATAGTCGGGAATGGACATTGGCGAAACGCCGAACTTTTCACGGACCCCAGCTTCATTCCGCACTTGTCGAGCTCGACGATCAAGCTGTACTACACGATCGTCTTTCACGCACTGTGCCAAGTCCTTGTCGGGGGTGCAGATGTAAACGCGCGACACTCCGGAGATCATGCTAAGAGACAACGCCGCGCCGGCGAGAGCGTCGTCAGCCTCCAATTCGACCATGGGCCAGACCACAACCCCCATGGCTTTCACCGCCTCCTCGAGCAAGGGAAATTGTGCAAGTAGGCGAGGATCGACGCCCTCACTCGTCTTGTACCCAGGCCAGAGATCGTTGCGGAAGGACTCGATCACGTGATCGGTCGCGACCCCGATGTGCGTAACTCCCGATTCAAACATCCCAGCGATACTTCCCAACACTCCCCGCGTCGCGGCGACCTCCTCACCACGCTTGTTAGAATGAGGAGGCATAGCGAAGAAATGGCGAAAAAGCTCGTAGGTGCCATCGACGAGGTAGACTTCCAACTGAGCTGCCCTAGGATTCGGTTCTCATCAATTAGACGAGTGCTTCGAGAGAAACCCTAGCACCAGTTGATTGAACTCCTGGGGTTTTTCGATGTGCGGGAAGTGTGCCGCTCCAGAGATCGTTGAGATTTCGCTCTTGGGAATCGCCTTTCCGAGGCGGTCTACGATGGCGTGCAAGACCGTCGGGCTATCGGTTCCGTGGATCAGAAGTGTTGGCGCGGATATCCTGGACGCTTCTTCTCTGCCAAACAATGGGACTTCAGCCATTAGTTCTCCGACCGTTCTCTCATTCTCCTTCACCATTATGCGCACTGGTTCAGGAAACTGTTCGAATGCTCCATGCCGATTCATGATACCGTCAAGATTGAATCTGAGCGACTTATCGAAATCTCCTCGACGAAACGACTTAAGCGACGGGTCTAGTGATCCTCTCTGAAATCGTGCGGCTGACCTCGCTATGGACGGATGAGCAAACAGAAAGCCTAAGAATTGTGAGATGCTCTTCCGATTCTTCAGCAAGATCGTTGACACCGCGGGTTCGATCAGCGTCAGGGTTCGAATTAGTTGTGGTTTTGTTAGTGCGCAGTAGGCTGCGGCGAATCCACCGTACGAATGGCCCACCAAATGAGCCGGTGAGACTCCTAGTTCTTCTATCAAGCCAACAAGATCAGCTGAGTTGTTTTCGATGGTGCTCTTCTCATAGTCCATGGCGTTCTGGTTCGGCTGGGCGAGGCGTCGACTGTAAGCGATCACATGATACTTCTCAGAGAAGGGTCCAATCTGGCTGCTCCAAGCACGATAATCGGTCGGTATTCCATGAACAAATACTACCGGTTCGCCGCTGCCAGCTTCAACATAAGCCAGTTTCACCCGACCAAGATCGGCAATTCGAAGATCTATCGGCTGCACACTCCTAACCAAATCTTCGGGTAGGAAGTAGATATCATGGTCGCTCCTGTCAACTTCTCGAATGTTTGAGATTGCAGGATGAAGCTAGGTCTTAGTAGCACTCTGATAACCGGTGGACCATGTCTCGCATCGAGGTCGTTCGAGGCTCTGAATTAGGAGCCGGGGATTCGACTGAAGGCATCGTTAGAAAAAAGGCGTTCGAATCGGAGACTA
>WNGM01003869.1_pt1 | contig 19258 bp, 15 predicted proteins | sample 5400571 | NCBI WGS metagenome assembly WNGM01 (sample SAMN13153378, study PRJNA577476) | soil metagenome | isolation source: 100 cm soil or saprolite under Garry oak tree replicate 2 | place: USA:California | collected 2016-06-15 | reverse complement strand
CTCCTGAGACTAGAGCGGTGGAGATCATGTGCGCGAAGTCAGGCTCGTAGGGGATTTCGCTCATCAAGAGACCCTTCCAGGTGGTCTTGCCGGTGCGGCGGGCGATTGCTCCAATTTCATCGAGCCAGTTCTCTGCAAAAGCCACCTCGCGATGGTCCACCTTTGACATGAACTCTAGCTCCGAGAGTTTGAGTCCATACTTTGACATGAGCAGTACCAGGTCGAACGGGGTCTCGGTTTCGAGCGCTTTGCGGACAGGTATTGGGTCGATATTCTTCGGGAGAGGCGCGTCGGTGAGGATGACTGCGCGGCCTGGCTTGAAGCGGCCGACTCTGCCCATCATCTGGAGCAGACTGTTGTTGTCTATGCTCGTGTAGTGGAGGGTCTTCTGGCCTAGCTTGTCCTTGCTGTCGATAGCCTTCAAGGCCTCCGTGAATATAGACGCCGCGATAACCGTCGGCGTACTTTTCGACCAGCTTCCTTGTGGGAAGGAAGACTAGCCAGGACTCGTCGCGGGGCTGCGAGTAGAGATATCGGTCTAGAATCCGGAACATCCCATTAAGGTCGCCTGCAAGCTCGGTCTCGATCTTGACGGGGTATCTGCGGCCACTCATGCGGTAGAGGTTTGAAATTCCTAGGAAGAATAGGAACTCTTTCGGGTCGATTGTGGCGCTCATGACCCGGAACAAGTTTCTTGCATTGTCCTCCTCCTTCTTCGCGAGCGATATACACAGTTCCAGCTGTGAACTCATCTGGTGGCTTTCATCAAAGTAGATCGAAGAATCATAGATCGACTCCTCGGCCAGCATCCGTAGCAATACCCCGTCTGTGACTATCTTGATCTTGCCATTGACATTGATCTGAGTGTCCTTTGTAATGACCGCCAGTTCATCGTCAAGTTCTGGATAGAGCGCCTGGAGCGAATAATGGAGAGCATTGCATGCCGCCCTCGACGGTTCGCGGATGACGATCTGCCTCAGTCCCTTGCACAGCTCGTATTCGTGAATCGGGGTTACGGTGCTCTTCCCGGTCCCTACGTCGCCTATTATCAGGAAATGTTTCGAGAAGTCTATCGAGTCAAGGATCGAGAAGATCGGGAGTTTCGATTCCGGCCGTTTGTCAGCCGCTTTCTCTGCTTGGCCCTCAACTCTACCTCCTGGCACTGCTGGAAAACGGTCAGCAAAATCGACGAGTTCGTTTCCAGCCAAGTGGACTCAGGCCCTCCAGAATATCGTTTCAGTAAGGGCAGAAATAAACCAGCGTCGTCACCTTGGGGCGGGAAGCCTGGCCTCATGCCGGCTTGAGAAAGGGATCGGTTCTAATGCAGGGTTGCTGAGAACTCTCGTCCGGTTTGGGATTTCTCTCCTGGCTGAATGATCTCTTCGAAGGTTATGAGGGTGCAGTTCATCGTTGCTGTAGGAGCGGCGGGGACGGGGATGAACAATCCAAGACTGTTTATCGCGTTTGAGCCGCGTCTATCTGGATCCGAGGCTTAGCACAAGAAGAGATAGGAAAGATATTAGCGCTAAGGTAACAAAGGTCCAGAGTAAAGCGATCAGCAACCAGATTCTGTCCTTGGGACGAGGTCATCGAACCCATTGATAGAGAGCGTCCAAAGAGAAGGCTATTGGAATAACAAGCAGGGTGGGAATAATCACGCCTTCAAAAACCAGCAGGTAGAAGGCAAACGTAGCATATGCGACCCAATGCAACGAGATGAAACAGTTTCCTTTTCATGATGTTCATGTCTGAACAAATCCTCTGAGGTGTCTGAGTGTGGTGCTCAAAGTGCTGCGCATTACGCTTTGCAAATTGTCGTTTTGCACTCAGTTTCTGCCGGGACCTTGAATAGCGTCACCCAGAATTGTCATTGGGCTACTATTACTACAGGTAAACGAAATTGCGTTCGAGCCTCCTATTCGAGTTATCAAATAGTCTGTTTCGGCTTGGCCGAAATTCGAATTAGCCGCGTTCTGAAATGGTGAAATCCCTTGACAACTCTGATCATCGTTTATGGCAGTGCTAACTATCACGAAATCTTGCGCTGCTACAGGTGAGAAACCAAGGGTACACGTTCTAAGATCTGAGCAACCTGAAGACTGTGCCTCTTCCACGGGTAGTTTACGTGACGGGTCCCAGGGATGTTGAGTGTTTGCTCCACTGATGCCCAGCGCGACGAAGCCGACAAACGGGTTTGAACCCGACCATGTGACATTTATTCTGTCTGAGGACAGGGGTGAATCAGCAACGGTGTAGTATTCCCATATGGGACGACCCTGCGAGGGCGTGTATGCCGCACGCAAAATCCACGTGTGGCCTGCATCATCGACGATTGATGTTATGTTATCAACAAATGAAGGCGGGCAGCATGATGCGCAACTGCTGAAGATTCCGCAATGGGCGATTAGAACTATCACATCATTGCCATTTGTCGTTGTAAGTAGTGCAGAGGCGGTGCGGTTGTTGTCACGGAATGTGCTGCCAGTCGCAACGCCATCTAGCCTAATGCCGGGGGTGACAGCAGAGACTTGTGGTACATAGACCAGCATCACTATCAAAGGGACCAGAACTAATCGGGTAGGTACTGATCTTGATATCACTAGGAATTGCCGCGTTCGGCCTGCACGGCTCCACCTTTTAGGCGTAGCGGCTCAGCCAAGACACGAAGTCATCATCGGCTTCAATGCTATGTATGAGGGATTCAATGGTTGGATTCCGGGGCGTCTGAGCACTCTTAATATCGATGGAGCACTCTTGAATTTGGTCGTCCAAGTTGGTTTTCGGTCCGTCGTCTGAGAAACGTGCGCTCGCTCGAAGCGTGGTTATCCAGGAGTTTCCTAGATGCCCTATATGTAAGGGGAATTCTGGTTACGATGTCTCGGGTTCTTCGCTGAATGCCGTCAAGTGCAACTTGTGTCAGGCGAAGTGGGAGTCGAACGCTCTCACCGGCAACAGTATTGCCTCGATGAATCTCGTCCAACCTTCATTGTACGATTTCCGCGGCATAGAACTCGTTGGAGTGAATTGTTACCCGGCCTTCTACAAGACCTTCGATGCGTCATATGGGGCTTTTCTCAAGAATTGCCGTTCACACATGACTACTCAGCTGAGCTCGAAGGTGTCCCTCGAAATAGACGAGGAGCTGGTATGGTCATGGCCGGGCTCTGCGTGGGTACGAGTGCCGGCTGCTCTGCAACCGTTGGTGGGCCAGGTATTGCCCGCCCAATTCGCGCAACATGCTGGCCAGCTATTCCTAACAAGTGAGAGGCTCATCTGGCTTCAAGATGGAGTCTTCAACTTCGAAGTGCCTCTCGAAGACCTGACCAGTTTCATAGCCGCCAGCACTTACCAGGGAAGCGACGAGTCATGCATCATGCTCCGGTCTGCGCGAAAGAACGTCGACGCATGGCTCAAGCTCTGGCTATGGTGGGGGACAAGAGCCAACGTTGAGATCGCCAAGGACAATCGTGCCTTCACCAGAGTCCAAGGAATGATATTCGGGCAACAAAAGAAAAAACGCGAGCGCTTGCTGAAGGAAAAACAAAGAGAACACGTCCAGGTCGTTCTTGATTTCTCTTCTATCCGAGATACACTGTCGAAAGGAGGAGTAGTGATCTCTACGTTCAAGTGTCCACAATGTTCAGGACCTCTCGAACTTCCGGAAACGGGGAAGCAGACGACCTGCAAGTACTGCGGAGCGTCGATAAAACCCGTCGACATTTTCGATAAAATCAAGAACATTGTGGGCTAACTGCTGAATGGAGCTCAGTGAGCAATCGTGTCAGGCACTACCACCACATAGTGAGACGCGAGATTTTCGTTTCTCCAAACCTAAATCCACTGTCACGCTAAGCAGGACTGTATGAAGTCCGAGACCCTAGCCATCTTCAGCTTCTTAGTGTCGCTGATAGCCTACGAGTTCATAGGCCTCCTGTTATTGTATGCTGCGGTGACCTCCTCCGCCGGTTCTGGCGTCGTAGTTACTGGTTCGGTGATCATTGCGATCTTCGCCGTCATAGGAGCATTTCTAACCGGGCTGAAGGTCTACGCAATTGAAAGAAGCTAGGGCAAGCGTTCATCTCCAGATACTCCTTGAATCAAATTATCTCGCTTGCTCTCTCAATTTCTGGCGATTGACTAGGATTGAATCTTGACCCCGAACCCCAAACTAAATCCACCACATTTGGTAGCGGTCACTCTGACTTTCTAGGGGCTGGTACCTCGCTTTACCACAAGTTCAGGTCGCGCAGGGATAGCTGAGCGTGAAGGCTCGTCATTTAGGTTCGTGCTCCAGCCATTTCTCTTAAGTAAGAGCTAACACTGCGACCTAGGACCCATTATGCAAGTAGCCTCTCTGACCGGACAACCAGTCCAACTGGTCAGACAATACGACCTCTTCTTCGACATCGACTTCACCGGGCTTTCATTCACAGGGAAGGCTACGGTTGACCTCGATACGACCGGAGACATCAGCCTTGATGCTGTAGGATTGCAGGTCAAGAGTGTCAAGCACGGCAACAGAAACCTACAGTACAAACAGACTAGCAACGCTGTCGAGATCAAAACCGGCAAGCTTAGTGGACCGTTGGACATCGAGTTCAACGGGAAGGTCTCGGACAACTTTACCGGGTTCTACAAGGCGTCGTATGGTGACGGCTATATTCTCACGACTCACCTTGAGGCGGTTCAGGCCCGCAAACTGTTCCCTTGTCTAGACCATCCTGCGTTCAAGGCGGTCTTCAAGCTCGTAGTCCGGACGGGCCCCGACCTCAAGGTCATCTCCAACATGCCCGTCGAGTCGGAAGAGGTTCGGGCCAATAAGAAGGTCGTATCCTTCAAGCAGACCCCGAAAATGAGCACCTACCTCTTCTATCTTGGCGTCGGGAAGTTCGTCGAGGAGCACAACCGTCACGGCCAGACACACCTCTACGCGGCCCACGCTCGGCCCAAAGGCAGTATCAAGACAGAGTTCAGCTTCGAGGCGGCCCAGAAAGTCCTCGACTACTACGAATCCTACTTCCAGATACCGTATCAGCTGCCAAAGCTGCACCAGATCGCAGTCCCAGAGTTTGCCTATGGGGCGATGGAGAACTGGGGGGCAATAACCTACCGCGAGATCCTGATGCACGTCGACCAGAATACAAGCGTCAGGGCCAAGAAGGCGGTGGCCGGGGTCATTGCTCATGAGATTGCGCACATGTGGTTCGGCGACCTGGTCACGATGAAATGGTGGGACGACATCTGGCTCAACGAGAGCTTCGCCACCTTCATGGGCCACCACGCCGTCGACCAGGGCTATCCACAGTGGAAGGTCTGGCAAGACTTCGTCCGGACCCAGACCTCGGGAGCGATGGGCCGAGACGGTCTGAGAAGCACACATCCGATAGAGGCGCGAGTCAAGAATCCAGAAGAGATCGAGGAGCTGTTCGACGAGATCAGCTACGGCAAGGGCGCGAGCATCCTCCGGATGATCGAAGCGTACATCGGACCAGACAAGTTCCAGAAGGGGGTCGGGAAATACCTCGAAAAATTCCGATACTCAAACGCCGCCGGCCAGGACCTCTGGAACCACCTCCAGGAAGCATCCGGGACTGATGTGAACAAGATCATGGAGGCCTGGATCCGCAAACCCGGCTTCCCCATCATAACAGCCACACTCTCAAACAAAGCTCTCCTGCTAGAGCAGGAGAGATTCCTTCAGGCCGGCGGGATCGAGAAGCAGACATGGCCTGTTCCGATAACGATGACGGTCGATGGCAAGCCGCAGAGTCTTTTGCTCGACAAGGAAAAGGCCCAGGTCAACATCGGCCCCAGTCCCAAGTCAGTGAAGCTGAATGTCGATCAGACCGGGTTCTACCACGTCCACTACCAGGGGCGTGCGCTGCAGGATCTTGTCTGGAAGAGCAGGCTCTCGCCTCTCGACAAGTGGGGCCTAATCAGCGATGCGAAAGCCCTCCTCCTCTCGGGACGCCTGCCGATCAAAGAATACCTCAACCTTCTGGAAAGATTCCGGAAGGAGGAAGAGTATCTTCCAATGTTCGAAGTCTCGGACCAGCTCGAACTCCTCCACGTTCTTGCCCCGGCAAAGATTAGAGATACGTCGCACAGATTCCACACGGACCAACTGAAGATCCTTCAAGCCAAGAAGGATGAGAACAATATGATGCTCAAGGGTATCGTCGCTTCACGCCTCACGCTGCTAGATGAAACGTATGCCAGAGAGCAAGGTTCGAAGATCAAGGAACTAGCGAGCGTGGAGCCGGACATGAAACGGCCAGCCGTCATGGGATATGCGCGCTCGAGCAGCGACTACGACGGACTCATCAGTCGCTTCAAGAAGAGCGCCACGGACGAAGAGCGGCTCCGATACTTGGAAGGATTGGCCAGCTTCGACAAGCCAGATCTCGTTGCGAGGGCGCTGGAGTTCTCGTTGAGTGGTCAAGTCAAGAAACAGGATGTCAGAAACATGGTGGCGTATGCGACAGCGAATGCAGACGCGAGGAATGTCACGTGGGAATGGTTCAAGACGAACATTGAGAAGCTCGAAAAGATGTACGAGGGAACAGCCCAGTTGTCGAGCATTATGCGCGCCTTCATTTCGATCGCGGGCGTAGGGCACGTGGGTGAAGCAGAGTCGTTGTTCAACCGGTATCCTGTGCCGGCGGCCGATGCCACGCTGGAAAGACTCAGAATCTACGACAGGCTAGCACGCAGTATAATCGGCACGTCCTAGCCAGCAAAGGGTCGCGAATTGTCTTCAAAAAGAGCTATGAGACTACGACTTCGGCCGTCATGCGCGGGTGTAGCGTGCAGTAGTATTGGAATGTCCCCGCCTGTGTGAAATTGAACTCGTACCTCGCGCCGATGTCCATTATTCCAGAGTCAAACAGATTATCCTTGCTCGTGACAGTGTGGGCCGTCGTATCTCTATTCACCCATATCACTGTCTGTCCTACATGGGCCTGGAATGTGGCTGGGCTGTATGGCTGAACAGTGCTGGACAAGGCGGCATCTTTTACAATTGTGATGTCTGCTGGGGAAGAATTGGCAAGTAGCCGGGATTGCGTGGCTCCTGCAATCAGGCCGACCGCGATACCTCCCATAACGAATCCAAGGATGAGCAAGCTTGCAATGGTGTATCGGGGGATAGTGTTGGCGGGCTTGCCGGTGTCTGGAGGATGTCTTTGAGCTCGCAGCCCCAGAACGGAGTAGACAAGAACGGTAATCAATGCAGGGGGAAAGCTGATGGCAAACAGGAATGCTTGCGTGTCAGCAGGACCCGCCAGTGTAGGAAGCGGGTTTCCTATCCCTACGAAGATGAAGAGAGATACTGCGGAGACCACGGTGGACATGATGTATCCTGCCCGGGGCTTCCACCAGAGAGCCAAAAGGCTCAGCGTATACAGCGTCAGCAATGGAGTCCCAAGCAACAGCGCAAAGAAATCTCCTGCGATAATCGACAGCAGGACATTAGATGCCAGGACCAGATCCGCGCATAGAAGACCGAGGACAGGTATCAGCACGAGCGGATCTCGGAGACGCGACCATCTTGACCGGGGCTGCATTTCCAAGCTACGGCCGCCGGGGTTTCTTTATATGAATTCCCGAAAATGCCTTCAACTCTGGCGCTAATGGCCGAGTCAGTCGCCTTGGCTCAACCGAATCAACGTCCACGGCCCCGAATCGAGTCTCTCACTGATCTCGTCTTCGGCCTAGCTCTCTCAATAGGTGCTATCAGTCTGATCAGCAACAAGCCCACGAACCCCGGCTACCTCTACCAGGCCATCGCCGCGTTCGGGTTCAGCTTCCTGATCCTAATCCAGATCTGGTTCCGCTTCACGGAAATAATGTCCGTCCTCCCCGTCGAGACGACCCGGACCCGGATCCTCAACACCATCCTCCTCTTCCTCGTCGCTCTAGAACCATACCTGTTCAACATCATCCCCTTCTTCGCCGCTTCGCAAACAGGTCCACTCTACGACGCTGCTTCAACCATCTACGCTTTGGACATAGGCGCCATCTACGGCATCCTGGCTCTGTTCACCAACGTTCTCGCAACCGAGGAAAAGAAACTGGTAGCGCCTGATCTGCTGAGAAAATACAGGCTCAGTCGTGACCTTGAGATAGTAGTTGCAACCATTTTCCTAATGTGGGCGATTCCGTTCTGGACCCTGAACCTTCGATACTATATCTGGGCGACAACATTCTTCGTATATCGTGGAGGAAAAGTCATGAGAGGACTGCGGAAACAGTCTTCCGCCGGATAGCCTCAGGGTTACCTTCAAACATCGACTGGATGGATTGGGGCACTGCGGGAATCGGTTCTGGATTATTGGTTCAGTTTTTCCTTGTTGGTCGAGGTTTCATCGTGAACGGCTACTGGTTTCGGAATCTTATCTTCCTGAGGAAGAGATGACGCAGCCGCGGTCAAACCTGCGATCGAGCCGCTAGCGTTCTTCGACGGGTCTGGAGTTGGTTGCTGTGTCGCTTGAGGGTTTGCCTGTTCGGCGGGTCCAGTTGGATGGCCTAAGAGATTACCGCAGTATGGACATTTCTCGAGCTTCGGGTCCACGCTGGCGTGGCACTTTGAGCAAAGAACTCGACGCTTTCTCGTAAGCAAGAGGAATGCAAGGAGTGCGCCCATAAGGGCCGTGATGAGACCCGCGGCTATCCACCAATAGACGGTTGGGAATGAACTGTTAGGCGGTGATGGGGGTGGATTGGTTGGCGGGGGGTTCGATGGTTGGGCGGGACCGGAGATGGATGTGAGGAGGATGTTGATCGTGTTCGAGGCCTGGTCTCCAGCTGTATCATTTCCAGTGGCGCTGACAACGTACGTGCCGTTCGGGAGATTCGCGCTGTATGGCCAGCTTACGGCGAATAGTTTGCTAGGCGCCGCGGGGTTGGTTGTCAGCGAACTCCCGGATCCGCTGAAGACCGTTGTAGACCCCGGCGCGGTTATGGTCACTGTGGCGTTGGCGACGTGGTAGGCTCCAAACGGGTCGGCTACGTGTATGATGACATAGACGATTCTCTGAGAGGTAGTCCAGTTGAGACTGAAACTGGTCTGGGACGTGAAGTTCGCGTTGAATGTCTCGATGAGATTGACGGTGGGAATGTTCGCGACGGGTATCGTGACGGCTGACGAGTAGCTCGCGCCATCATACCAGACATAGAGCTGGGAGATCCTAAACAAGGTCATGGAGAGTTTGATGGTGGAGGATTGGGAGAAAGTGTGGTTGATGTTGAATCCCAGCGTCAGCTTGTAAGGAGTGTTCGGGCTGGAGTTGAGCGTGATCACTTGGGAAGTGGTCACTACAGCAAGCTGGCCTGCAGCGCTCGCATCGTAGACCGTCGCATTCAGCGATCCGGGAGCGCCGGAGACGGTGACCCAGAGGACGATAGAGCCCGGTCCTATCGAGGTCAAGGACGACGTGAGGGCAGGGTAGAGTGTGAAGTTGAATATGTTGTACCGGAGGTTCGGTCCAACGCTGGTCCCGCCCCAGAGAGTTGTCATATTCAGGACTTGGCTGGTCTGCACCCCGGAGACGGTCACGTTTCCCGGAAGATGATGAAGGTAGAGCGGAATCCCCGGGCTGTTCGACGCGCTCACGGGCTGAGTGTGGGTGGCCACGAAGCCACATAGAAACAACCCCAGAATAAGGAGGGTCTTACAATTGCTCAACTGTCGGAGGCTATTGCCCAAAGTCGACGCGGGGGGCTAACAAGGAATGAGAGTGAAATGTGTGGTGTTACTCTTGATTGACGGTGCTAGCATATCTGCACGTACCAGTGAGCCAGGTGAACTCTACCAAGGCATTTCTGCCAAGCTAAACTGGGACACTCCTTGATCGGGCGTCCTAGCCTGTTATTCGACCACTAGTGCTGGGCCTGTTGGCGGTGTTGCTTGCTCGGCTTCGAGTTTAGACCATTTCGACACAAGATTGGCCACGGACTGTAGGTATTCTCTATTGTCATAGTGCCATCCTGTCCCGTCGGCGTAGGTCTTGTATGAGAAGGTCTGAGTTAGCTGGGTGGCTGGGTCCAGTTGAATATAGGAGTAGCCTGCGAGTACGTCTTCTCTTGCAAGAGAGGAGAGAAATGTCATGAGGTTGGTCATCTCTTGGCGAGGAAGGTAGATTCTCACGGTGATGGAGTGTAGCCCGATGATCGGTGTTATGTTCAAGACGAACGGGGTCTTCGAGAGCACCTTCTCGGCGGTTTTCATGAAGCTCTCGGTCGTGAAGTCGAGACGAAGCTCCACAAGGTCGGAGACTTCCGGAACGAATGGCAGAACACTGATGACATAATCTGCAACGTATCCGTCTTCGACGAGTCGATCGAACCTGTACTTGGTTGCGGGTAGGGTCATGCCCAGCAGTTTCGAAAGGGCAGCGAGTGTCACTCTTCCGTCCAACGAGAGCTCTTTGAGAATGATCAGATCCTTCTTGTCGAAGCCGCTTCCGTTAGCGGAGGAGGGTTTCTTCCCATCCGCGCCTCTTCCAGATTGGATTGCGCGGGACCATTCTTTCCATTCGAACCTCCAGCTCCTCTCCTTAGGGTTATAGTACTCGAAGTTTGCCAGAGGAGCGTAGCTCTCTCCAAGCCAGAAAAGTTGGTAGTCTTTGATCACGCTACGTGTCACGAGCTGATCGAGGTAGAGACGGAAGTCCTGCTGGTTAGAAGCAGGGATCGCGTGGAGAGAGTAATATCCGTTCGGTTCGCCTGTGCAGCGTATTATCCTCAGCCAGTAGCCTGGGACCTTTAGCGCGTCCCTAACCAGAAGCTCCTTTCCTGGGAAGGGCCTCGCCAGGACCACGGCCCGGACTAGTCCTATCTTGGAGAATGAGGGGTGAATGTAGGATCTCAGCGCGTTGAGGCTTTGAAGCTTGGCGACTCGGCCATATACTGTAGTATAGGGAAGCTTTGATTTTCGTGCGATCTGTTGCAGATTTCTCGGCCCGTACTGCTTCATCGTCTCAAGAATCTTGATGTTCTCCTCGTCGAGGAGCGACATTGTACGGTGAAGCCTCGCGTACCACTCGTTCGCGCTAAAAACGCTCAATTGTATCCAAAGAAAGAGGGAATATTGTGGTTTCTTTTAAGCTTCGTCCGTTATCCCGGTCAGATTGGCCACGGGACAAGAGGTTCCGGTGGACCCGGGTCGCCATCCGCATTGATGCTCAGCAGAATCACCCCCACTGATGCGGCACGCGGTTAGGTTATTCAGTTTAGCCGCCGCGAAATGCCCAACAAAGTAATACAGCTCCGTTCGAGGGTTAAGATGCGGTGGCGATGACCCGCTGGAACCGGTTACTCAGGGTCACCGGTTCCCTGCTTAGTAACGGGGAATTCTATAGCGGAGAAAAGTTGCGCGTTGTCCGTTTGGTTCGAGAGGATCTCTTAGAGGTTGGTAGATCAACAGGCGTAGAGCTGGCGCATTGTATCGACGAGTTCTTTGAGACCCCTGTTGCTTCGCTGCACGGCCCGACTACGGACTAGCCGGAGGGGAGAGGCTTTTACTCAAGAATATTTAGACACGAATACTCGACCTAGCTTTTTTCAATTGCGTAGACCTTCAGCCCGGTTGGCAAAGCTCCAATGATGGCGAAGATCGCAATGATCACCGAACCAGTAACTACGACGCCAGAACCGGCGGAGGAGGTCACCGCAGCATACACTAGGAGCCTCAAGAACTCGTAGGCAATCAGCGACACTAAGGAGCTGAAGATAGCTAGGATCTCGGGCTTCATACTCCACGCTCAGTGTCACAGCAGATTTAGCTTTTAAGAAGCTGTCAATCAAACCGTTTTTCTATGCTGTGAGTGACATGCGGAAGTAGCGAAGCGTTGTTCCGCGGATCGTAACACCTCGCGCGGCAACGGCTTTCCCCTTCCTGATAGCTTTGTACAAAAAGTGAAGTACGTACTATAGCTGTGGCCGCGCGACTGGGAGATGAATATGTGAACTTGGGAGCTGGTTGAATGGAGACTTGCTTATTCAGTCAACGCGTTTGTTGTCTCGCGCAGGCGTCTTGCGAGTTCTTTCATGACGCCCATGGCAACCTTCGAGTCGGTTTCGACCGCCGCTTTGAAGTTCCAGACGGGCATTACCAGACATTTGGTACCCGCTTCGGCGGAGACGACCGTGGCCGACCTCGGTTGCTTGTCGATGAGAGCCATTAGAGCCATTTCTCCGAAAAACTGGCCTCGACCCAGTTTGGAAACCAGCTTCTCTGCCTTACGGACCTCAACGGATCCGTTTGTAATTAGATAGAAAGCAACCCCGGACCCTCCTTCCTTCTCTATGACCTCTCCCGCGCCGTAGGAACGTTCACGAGCAAAGGCGTTTGCAACCGACTTGATCTGTTTACCTTTGAGCCCGGCAAAGAGCGGAACTTGCGCCAACATCTTGGCGGTCTGCGGATTCTCTTTCTTGTCCAATTATGGTCCCAACTGACGCCTAGCGCATTTTTTGGCCGCTTACTTAAAGCGTTAGCCCCACGGTTTCTTAGGGGCGTGTTTCCGTCTACATTTCATGCGGGTTTTGGTGATATAGGGAGAAATCGATTCAGGACAAATCCAAATACCCGTTCTCAGATAATTCGATCCATGCTCGTAACTTTCCTTGGAACAAGTGGTTCGGTTGTAACCAGGGAGAGAATGTGCGCGGGGGTCTTATTCGAGGATAAGCTGATCGATGTTGGGTTCGGGGTGGTTACCAACCTGATCAGGTCCAGAATAGACCTCGATTCGATCAACGACGTCTACATTTCACACACCCATTCTGATCACATTGGGGACTTTACCGCACTTGTCTGGGCAATGGCGATGGATAACAGAGCCAAGCAGATCCGAGTGGTAAGTTCGGCAAGTACGGCTGATGTTCTGGAGAAGATCCTTGAGCTTCAGTCGACCCCACGCTCTTGGGTGAGATTCAACATAGTTTTTGTGAGACCGGAAGAGGTCGGTGTGAAGTATGTCACGACGATGCATGAGCCTGAGAACCTCGCTTATCGGTTCGAGACCGAGCAGGGTGGCTTTGTCTATGTGGGTGACACTTCGCGGTCTGAGAAGATTGCCGAGTTTGCTAAGGAGTGCGACTTGATGATTCACGATGCAATGTTTCTTGATGGTCAAGAACCCCTGGCAGCTGTGACCCGCCATTCTACCGCGAGAGACGCCGGAAACGTTGCAAAGCTTGCTGGGGCAAGTAGATTGGTCTTAACTCACATTTCACCCGGGAACGAGGGTGCCGAGAAGAGGTATCTTGCCGAGGCCTCCTCAGTTTTCGACGGCCGAATCATCGTGGCAAAAGATCACCAAACGCTAACGGTGTAGGAAATCGGGTAATCCTCGGTCACATGATGTTCCAAGGCCTATTGTAGGTGAGTCTCTGCCAGCAGCCGATTATATCTAGAGTCGTTTCTGAACCTCTTCAAATCCGGACTAAACCTGAGAGAGGGGAAAGCAATCCTGCCTGATTCGAGAGCTTTTTCGGCCCATCGAAACGCGTTGTCTTGATCTCCCAGAATAGAGTAGACTGTGATGAAGATCGTCGGGTTTGAATATCCAAGCTTTGGGTCTGCCATCGACGCATCGAACAGCCTCTTAGCTTCCTCGGTCTTTCCTGACGCAGCGTGGACGTATGCGAGATGCGCTATGGCCTCCGCCTTTCTCTCGCTGATGTCAACCAACCTTTTTGCCTCCTCCGCGGCCTCTTCGAACATTCCGTTTTGCACGAGGAGGTGGATCAGATAATCATGGGCTACGACGAAGTTAGGATCCATCTCGAGGTACTTGTGGCATTCATCAACGGCTTTGTCATACTGTCCCGACAAAAAGTAGGCCTGAACGACGCCCATCCCGATTACTGGAGAAAGAGGGTCCAGTACCTGTGCTTTCTCGGCTGCCGTAACCGATTCTTGAAGCCTACCAGTTGTTTGCAAGAGCACTGAGTGCCAATAGTGAGCAGTGGCGTAGTTGGGGTTCAACTGAATCGCGCGTCTGAACTGGTCCTCCGCAGCGTCCCAGTCCCAGTTGTAAATGAGCAGAACAGCCGCAAGTGAAGTATGTGCTTCTGCAAGGTTATCGTTGAGTTCCAATGCCCTGTTCGCGTAGTCCCGCGCTTTCGAGAAGGCTTCCTTAGCGGGGAGGTAGAGATGGCGTCCCATCAGAGTATAGCAGTCCGCCATTCCCGCATGAGCCAGGGCGTAGTTAGGGTCCTTACGTATCGCTTCATCAAAATACGCTATTGCCCTCTCAAGATCCTCCTTGGTCCGTTTGCTCCAATGGTACCTTCCTCTTAGGTAGAGGACATAGGCTGCAATGTCCTCGGGAGCTTTCTGCTCGATGATTGCTCTGTTCTCTCTGAGTAGCTGAACCTTCAACGCCTCGGCAACTCGCTCCGCGATGTCGGTCTGTATCTTGAAAACGTCTTCCAGCTCTCTGTCGTACTTCTGAGCCCAGATTGGTACCTCGCTTCCGACATCGATCAGCTGAACGGTGATCCGCAATCTGCTTCCAGCCTTCCTAACGCTTCCCTCTAGGATAGTTCCAACTTTGAGTTCTCGTCCGATCTCGCCTACCGTCTTGTTTACTTGCTTGTACTTCATCACCGATGTTCGCGCGATTACCTTCAGGCCAGGAATTGAGGAAAGGGTGTTGATGATTTCCTCGGTAAGGCCTTCCGCAAAATACTCGTCGCGCTGGTCCGAACTAAGGATGGCTAACGGAAGGGCCGCGACTCTTCGGGGCTCGAGAGCATCGATCTTGGTCAACTTAGCCCCTTCCATTGGGGGCAGAACTCTGTAAACCTCGGTGGGAGTACGCACATTCTTCAACTGGTTTTGTCCAAGCGCTTCGGTGCGGAATTCTTCGCTGTTCCGTACGTGATCAAAGACTTGTTGAGTTATGCAGATTCCTCCTGGGTCTGCGAGCGACTGGATTCTTGAGGCGATGTTCACGGCATCGCCATAGACATCTCCGTCTCGGTGTTCAACATCGCCGAGGTGAACGGCAACCCTCAGCAGTATCTTTCTATCGCTGGGCACGCTTTGGTTCCGCCTGTGCATCACTTGTTGGATCTCTAGGGCACATCTTACTGCTTCAAGAGCGCTTGGAAATTCAACGAGGAAACCATCGCCGACGGTCTTGACTTCACGACCTCCGTGTCTCACGAAGACCGGGCGCAGCAATTGTCTGTGATCTTCGAGCAGTGTGAGAGCAAGTGCCTCATTTTTTTCCGACATGGTCGTGTAGTCCACCATGTCGGTGAACATTATCGCAGCGAGTCTGCGCTCGCCCTGTGCCAACTGGACCATCCGTCGACGATTGATTTCTATGTTAAAAACCGTTCATGAAGCCTGCAACAGGCTAGGCGGTCTCTAGCTTGTCGATGGCCGAGGGACTGTCCCCACAGCCGGGAGAATAGTTCGGACGAGATTGGTCACTTGCCCAGTTCCACAAGGTCTTGGAAAGGTCAGCGGATTGGGGCGGCTTGCTTTAGTCCGAGTCTGTCTAGGAGATTCTGGTATCTAGGGTCGGTGCGGACCCCATCGAACATATCGTCGACTGCGATGGCGAGTAGGGCGGACTCGCGTCTTGAGTAGGATTTCTCCAGCCACTCGAACCCTTTATCTTTCTCGGCGAGAAGGAAGTGGAGCCCGGCCACCTGGACGGCATCGCCGCTCAGCGGTTCCCCAGCATGCGCCTCCAGTTCTGGCATTAGTGTTCTCACACTCTCCTTATCGTCTTCGAGGTATGCGATCATCGCATCCGCAACCTTGCCGACTTGAGGATACGACCCTTGAATGAGTCCGACGCCGATCTTCAGCTCTCGCCTCATTTCATTGAACATCTTCAGCTTACCATAGACTCCGCCGAGCTCGAGGTGTGCCAGAGGAAAGTTGGGATCCAGTTCCGTTGTTTTCTTGCATAGGTCTAGCGCTTTATGGTAGTCTCTCTTCGCGTCATAGTACTGGGCATGGTTGAGGTTGATGATCTGTGAGAGTGGGTCGAGTTCCAAGGCTCTTTCGATCTGTGTGAGTGCTTCGTCCCATCGCAGCTGGGGGAAAAGCAGGTGGTAGTACCATTGGTGGGCAGTAGCGTAGCTTGGCTTTAGTTTGATCGCTTTCCTGAACTCTTCCTCTGAGTTTCGTAGGTCGTAGTCGTGTAACAATATAAGCGCCCTCGTCGTGTGAGCCTCTGCCAGATCGGGGCAGATTTCTAGGGCCTTGGTTATCATGTCCTTGGCCTTCTCATGTCGGGGTTCGGGTTCGATGTGATAGTTGAATGAGAGCAGTTCGTTAGAGTCTGCCAGTCCTACGTATCCGAGGGCGAAGTCTTGATCTTCCCGAAGGGCCTTATCGAAGTATTCCTCCGCCTTCTTGATGTCATCTATGCCTCTTCTGTTCAGGTGATATCTGCCCCGCAAATAGAAAGTGTACGCCGTTGCGCTCTCCGTCGGCTTTCTCTCAATCCGGTCGACTTCCGGAGCGAGAATCCTGATTCGGAGTGCGTCTGAGACCTGCTTGGCAATGTCGGTCTGGACGCCAAAGACGTCATCAAGATTTCTGTAGTAGCTGTGGGTCCAGACGTGCCGATCGTCCCTAACATCGATTAGCTGTGCAGTTACCCGTATCTTGTTGCCCGCCTTTCTGAAGCTACCTTCGAGAACGGAGCCTGCCTCAAGCTCGCCCCCAATTTCCTTGACCCTCTTCGTTGTTCCCTTGTAGCTCATGACAGAAGTACGAGAGATGACGTTCAGCCCGCTTACGCCTGAAAGCGTTGAGATTATCTCCTCGGTGATACCATCCGCAAAATACGAGTCACCCGGATCGGGGCTCATGTTGGCGAAGGGCAGAACCGCGACCCTGCTTGGGTCCAGCTGCTCAGCGGGACTCCTCTGCTCTTTCTCCCAAGGCAGCACCATCTGGTACACCTCAAGTGGTGCACTGACGTTTTTTACGGATCTAGTCCCGAGGCTCTTGAGTGGGAGGTCGAACTTGTTCTGGACCTGGTCATAGACCTGGCGAGTGACGCATACGCCGCCGTCCTGGGCCAGGGAGTGCATCCTCGATGCGATGTTGACTGCATCTCCCGAAATGTCTCCTTGGGATTCTACTACGTCCCCTAGGTGGAGACCTATCCGAAGAATGATTCTCTCGTCTCTCGGCTGGGAGATGTTGAACTCTCTTGAAGCCCGCTGTATATCGTAGGCGCATCTGACGGCGTCAAGCGCGTTGCCAAACTCGACTAGGAAAGCGTCGCCCATGGTCTTGATTTCTTTGCCGCCGTGTCTGTTGAAGACGGGTCTCAACAGCTTCCTCTGTTCTTCAGCTAATGCCAGCGAAAGCGACTCGTTTCTCTGACCCAGGGCAGTGTAGCCGGCCATGTCTGTGAACATGATTGCAGCGAGTTTGCGTGTGCCTGGCCACAACAGAACCGTCCATAACCGCCAACCACGAAGTTAAAACCGTTTACGGGCCTAAGACTCATACCGTTGGATGTCAGGCGGAACCCGCAACCGCTTATCGCTGGGATCTCGACTACTATTCGATAGCCCCATCTTTCGCTCTATCTCCAACCATCTGGGGTCAGAGCGATACTCTGCGTACCAGGGGAAACCCCTAAAATAGAACAGAAATCCGTCGTGTTCTTCGTACGCCTTTTCAAGGCAGTCAAACGCTTCGTCATTCTTGCCAAGGCCAAACTTAACCATTCCAATAACGGCCGGCGACAAGTATTCTCCGGACTCGGTGATCTCGATTTCCTTTAACAATTTAACAGCCTGCTCTCGCTTTCCCGCTCTGGCGTAAATTATGGCTGGGCCAAGCCTTGCCGCGCTGGGAGCTCCAGGTGCTTCGGCGCCTCTCGTCGCCTCCTTGATCGCTTCGTCAAACTCCCCGCTACGTTCATGTGCCCAGGCTTTCCAAAAGTGGACAGACGCGAAGTCAGGATCTCTTTGTTCTACCTGTTCGAATTGAGCCATAGCTTCTCGAACCTTGCCCATGATTAGGAGTACTATTCCGATTCCCTGACTGAACGTACTCGAATAGGGGTCGAGTTCGAGAGCACGCTTTTCAAACTCGAGGGCTTCTCGCTGCCTTCCCGTATCATTATAGAGCAGGGTGGCATACCAGTGATATGCAGTGGAATAGTTGGGCTTAAGCCCAATCGCTTGCTTGAATTCTCTCTCGGCTCCTGCGAGGTCCCACTGATGGTACAGAGCGAGGCCTAGCGAGGCGTGTGCTTCCGCCAAGTTGACGTCTAGTCTAACCGCATTCTCCGCGTGCCCCTTGGCGAGAGGCCATGACTTGTTATGGGACGCCCACCCCCGGTCCTCAAGGATGAGGTAGCAGTCAGCAAGCCCCGAATATGCTAGGGCAAAGTTAGGGTCTAATCGTGCTGCTTCTTTGAAATACCGGATGGCTTTATTCACGCTCTCATTCGTCCTCTCGTTCCAGAAGTAGCGTCCTTTGAGATAGAGAGCGTATGATTCAGGGCTGTTTGTGGGCGTTTGCTCCAGTGCCTCCTTCTCTTTCGAGAGGAGTTTCACTTTCAGGGCCACCGCCACCTGCTCTGCTATGTCCCCTTGAATAGCGAAGATGTCGGTGAGATCCCGGTCGTAGCTTTGAGCCCACAGGTGCTTGTCGCTCTTGGCGTCGATGAGCTGCGTTGATATCCTCACCTTGTTGCCAGCCTTCCTAACGCTTCCCTCCAACAATGTTCCAGCTGACAGCTCTCTGGCGATGTCTCCTATCGGCATAGTCGTATCCTTGTAGCGCATAACTGAGGTGCGAGAGATGACGCTGAGTTCGCCGATTCTGGAAATGGAAGAAATCAACTCTTCCGTCATCCCGTCAGCAAAGTACTTGTCGTTGGGATCTGCGCTAAGGTTCGTCAGGGGTAGGATCGCTATGCGACGCGGGTCGAGAGCTGGTTGTTCGGACCCTGTCAACCCTTTGGGCACTTCCACAGAGTAGAGTTCGACCGGGTGTCGGATGTTCTTAAGCTCACGGGGTCCTAACCCGATCATTTTGTAGTCCGATTTTCCCTCCAACTGGTCGACCACCTGCCTTGTAATGCATATTCCGCCCGCCACCGCCAGCGACTGAATTCGGGCAGCCACATTGACCGCATCTCCCAAAATATCTCCGCCCGAATGAACAACATCGCCCACATGTATTCCAATTCTGAGAAGTACCCTTTCATTTCGCATTCGCTGCTCGTTGAACCTCTGCATTTCTCTTTGAACT
>WNGM01006039.1_pt1 | contig 19279 bp, 16 predicted proteins | sample 5400571 | NCBI WGS metagenome assembly WNGM01 (sample SAMN13153378, study PRJNA577476) | soil metagenome | isolation source: 100 cm soil or saprolite under Garry oak tree replicate 2 | place: USA:California | collected 2016-06-15 | reverse complement strand
ACGCGAGCAAGTTCGCTCTCGAAGGATACACGGAGTCGCTGCGGCATGAGCTGAGGCCCTTTAACATCGGCGTCTCACTCGTCGAACCGGGATTCTTCAAAACGAATATCGGCCGCAATCGGCAATATGGAGCGGAACCGATCAACGACTACGACCCTTGGCGTCGTCGCGGCTTGAGTTCGATCGAACGGTTGGAGAGCCAAGGTCCGGGACCTGCGGCCGTGGCCGAGTGCGTCCTGCGGATTGTCGAAAGCCGGTCACCCGCGTTGCGGTATCGAGTGGGCACGGACGCCCGCCGTTACATCCGCCTTCGCCGGATCTTACCTGCCTCCGCGTTCGAGAGGGGCGTGAGACGGGCGTTCAAACTGGACGCGAAGAGTTAGTCAGCGCGGGACGAGCACGCTCTTCCGCCGCGTAACCATCTCCTACGGGAAACCAAACCGCCTGAAGACCTTCAGGCGAGACTTTCGTGGCGAAAGACCGCCGTGTCCATCGAGGCGGTGAGTCGCGCGCTAGGGCATCGGACGACTTGGACGACAGAGCTCTACTACGGTCGCATCCGACCGCAGTAATCCCTTGCCGAGTTCGAGCGGGCGATCGCGGCACTCGTCATGTGTGTCTCGAAGTAGGCCTAATTTGCACCAGTTCTACGGAGTGCTCCCGACGGGATTTGAACCCGTGTCAGAAGCTCGAGAGGCTTCTATCCTTGGCCACTAGACTACGGGAGCGCGGAGACGCGCTAAGGGTGGGGCCGACATAAAGGTTGCGCGACGCCTCACCCGAAGGGAAAGGGGCGAAGCTTTTTCCCGCTCCCGCTCCCTTGCGGACGACGAGGCGGCAATGAGGGCGGCGCTCGCGCAGCTCGATCCGGCGGTCGGGGACAAGGCGAAGAACCTCCGGAAGCTCGAGGCGACGATCGCGTCGGCGCGGGCGGATCTGCTCCTCGCCGGCGAGATGTTCCTGACCGGCTACATGGCGCGCGACTCGTTCGCGCACCTCGCGGAACCGCTCGACGGCCCGACCGTGAAGGCGGTCCAGAAGATCGCCGCGGAGCATGGAACGCACGTCGTCTTCGGCATGCCCGAACGCGAAACCGAGACGCGCAAGCTCTACAACACGTCCGTGCTCGTCGCCCCGGACGGCAAGGTCGCGTCCTATCGGAAAGTGTACCCCGCGAACTTCGGACCGTTCGAGGAGGGCCTCTACTTCGGGCGGGGGGACGGCCTCACCCTCGTCGACACGAAGCTCGGGCGGATCGGCCTCCTGATCTGCTACGACGCGTTCTCGCGAAGGCGTACGCCCTTCAGGGCGTCGACCTTCTCGCAATCATCAGCGCCTCGCCCGCCACGTCGAAGCCGTTCTTCGATCGCATCTTGCCGGCGCGGGCAATCGAGAACGCCGTGTACGTGCTGTACGCGAACCTCGTGGGAGCCGAGTTGAACGTCGTTTTCCAAGGCGGCACGCAGGCGATCGGCCCCCGAGGCGAGGATCTCGGGAAGGCGCCGGATTTCCAGGAGTCGACAGTCCTCGCGGAAATCGACGTCCGAGACGTCGAGACCGCGCGGACCTTCCGGCCCACGATCCGCGACACGCGCAAGGAGTTCTGGGAACCCGTCGCTCCGCCCGTCCCCGTGAAGACCGTCTGATCGCCGAGCGGCGGTTCCTCCGCCACTCAATTCGCGGTACGTTCAACGGGAAGGCACGCGGGCGATGTGCGCCCCGATCGTCCGCGCGAGCGCCTCGCCCATGCGGCGGTACCCGTCGACGTCCGGATGCAGCCCGTCGGGCGTTCCCCGCAACCGATGAGGCGCCGTCGGGTCCCCGACGGCCGCGTGGGTGTCGCAGAACGGGATGTCGAGGACCTTCGCGAACGACTCGATCCAATGGTTCAAAGTGAAGATCGCGGCGGTGGCCGTGGGCGTCGCGCGGTCGTACGGGAGGACGGAGGCGGCCACGGGAACGATGCCCCCATCCAGCGCATCGGCGTACATCGTCCCAAGGTCCCGCTCGACCGGCTCCGGCTCGCCTCCGGAGAAGAGATCATTCACCCCCGCGAGGATGATCGCGACCGCGGGCCTCGCTTCTACGACGTCCCGCTTGAAGCGGCCGCGGATCTCGGCGGCCGTCTGCCCGTCGACGCCGCGGTTCAGGACCTTCCACTCGGGATGGAGGCGCATCATCCAGAAGGCGTACTGGCTCCGCGGATCCCCGGCCCCGTGCGGCGGGGATTCGAGCGGCGAGCGGAAACCGGGCGTGCCCGCCGTCGTCGAGTCGCCGATGCCGACGATCGTGAGGGCTCGGGCGGACATGCTGCGCGCCACATCACCAACCCCGGAAAAGGCCTTTGGGGGCGGCTGGGACTATTTCGTCTGGACCCGAAGGAGGTACGCCTGCGCGACGAGGCGAAACGCCGCCTCCACGTTCGAGCCGGTCTTCGCGCTCGTGTCGAGGGAACGCCAGCCGCGCGCCTTGCACAACTCGTCCACGTCCGCGGCCGAGATCGTCTCCGGCCCTTCGAGATCGGACTTGTTCACGAGCAGCACGGCCGGCGTCGGGCCCGCAACGCTCTCGACGGCCGCGGCCCAGTCGAGGAGGCTCCAGAGGCTCTCCGGCCGCGTGCGGGCGCACACGTACAGGACGGCCTGGCTGTTCGAGAAGAAAGCGTCCTTCAGGAGTTCGCGGAAGCCGAGCGACCCCATGACGTCCCACACGCTCGCGCCGACCTCGATCGACGCGCTCGCGCGGCGCGGATCGTCGACGCGGAACTTGCGGGACGAGACCTTCGTGCCCAAGGTCGACACATACCGGTCGTCGAACGTGTCCGACACGAACCGCCGGACGAGGCTCGACTTGCCCACGCCCGGGTCGCCCGCCAGGGCGATCTTCAGCGTCAGGCCGATGCCCGGGCCTTCCGGGACCGTGGCGCGGGTGGCCGCCATCTCCTCAAGGTCCGGTGGCGCGGACGATAAGGGTTTGCTCGTCGCTATCATCGAGGCGACTTTCCGAGGGCCAGGGGAATCGGCGGACGCGGATGGGCGGAGCGGTATCCGGTCCGAAGGAACCAGGCGAGCGGCTCGTCGAGGTCCGCGAGTCCGTCCCGCAGCCCGTCCCAGTGCCGGAGCACGTCGCCCCACGCTCCCTCGATCGCCTCGAGGAACTCGGCGATCCGCCGGTCCAAGTCGAGCGGCGCCCGGCCCTCGAAGACGAGCGCGAGGAACACGAAGGCGCCCTTCGCGATCGCCACCGCGCGCTCGTCGACCGTCAGGCTCTTCAGCTCCCCGGGAGCGCCGCTCCCGCCGAAGGAATCGCGGACGAACTGCGCGACGACGGTGAGCATGCCCGAACTTGCGAGCTCGTCGCGCACGGGACCCTCCGCGCCGCCAATCCGCGCGATCAGCCGGCCGTCTCCGTGGATCAGGTAGAGGTCCGTCGGTCGGAACGGTCCGGCCTTCACGCGCCGGAGGACGACCCACGCGAGCGGGACCATCGCGACCGCGAGCAGGAGCCAAGGCAGGGCCGCCAGGAAGTCGATCGTCCCGAGGGGTGCGCGGTACCCGAGGAGGAGCCGCGGTCGGGCCGAGGCGTTCGAGGCGTCGCTGCTGAAGAACTCCTTCCGGCCCAGCGAGATCCCGAGGTCGTCGTCCGCCTGGCGGACCAGGAGCCCGTGATTCGCGACGGTTCCGTTCCACCAGCCCGTGACGAGGGACGTGACGTTCCACGAGTACCAACCCGTGCTATTCGTCACGCCCGTCACGATGTCGACCGGGGTCGGGTCGAAGTCCCCTCCGCCTCCGGACGCGTTCCACGCATTCGCGCCGTCCATGTCGTTCCAGGTCGCGCCGGACTCCGTCCACGGACTGGTCATCCGGTGCACGGTGAGGTCCATCGCGTCCGGCGTGTCCGCGGTGTGCATGTAGAGTTCCAGGTGCGCCGACAGGAGGATCGAGTTCGCGGGGAGCGGCAGGGCTGGGAAGCGAAGGATGGATCGGGTCCATTCCGGATTGCCCCAGTAGCCCACAAACAGATCGGCCGACATCCCGTAGGCGGTATTCGATCCGGCCCCGTTCCGCAGGTAGGTGTCCGCCAGCTCGGCGGGCGTCGGCTGCCACGCGACGCTCGTCATGGGACCGAGGTCGCGGGTCCCCGGGCCGGCGGCGGTTCCGGCCGAGAGGACGACTAGGAGGACAACGCCCACGAACGGGGCATGGGGCATTGGACCTCCGAGGTGGGGATTCGCCCATCTAAAGCTTCTCGGGTCGTTATCAGCGGACCGAATCTCCATCCGGAGCGGATGTTCCGTCGAACGTAGGAGCGGTCCGTCGACCCGTCAAAGCGCGTCGCGGTCGCCGCTCGTTCGGAACGAAACCTTCTCGCGTGAGGCGGCGTTTCCCGGTCCGATGGTCCGCGCCGTCAAGCCGGGTCGCAGACGGGACGGCCGCCTCGGCCCGCCCGAGGGCTATCCGAAGGACCCCGACAAGTACGGCGATCCGGCGAACTGGAAGTATCCCGTGCACACGCCGTTCCACGCGCGCGCCGCGCGCCGCTACTTCAACGAGCCGCGCAACCGGGCGAAGTACACCCCGGAGGAGCAGACGTACATCGACAAGAAGATCAACGAGGCGCTCGAGCGCTTCGGCGTCGCGGTGAAGATCAAAGGTGGCCAGGTCGAGGATGAGGCCGCCACGATCCAGGCGGACGTGCCGATCAACAAGGACATCGACAAGATGACGTTCGACGAGCTCCTGCTGGTCTTCCTCGGGAAGAACCGCCTCGCCTCCGCGCACGGGATCGACCCCGCGGTCGTCTCGGTCGACAAGGAGACGGAAACCCTCCTCGCGGGCACCGTCGAGCAATACTCGGTCCTCATCGACCGTCAAGAACGCCGCGTCGAGCACGACTGCGTGGACTTCAAGACGAACCGTGCGGTCGGGCGGCTATTCTGCAAGCATCTCGGTGCCTTCCTCATGCGGGGCGATCGCCAAGCCGCGTTGCGGTTGCTCCGCGAGCTGTTGCGGGGACGGGATCGATGGACGTTCGAGTGAGGGGACGACCGATCGAAAGGCGCGTCGAAGTCCCGCCGACTAGGACACCGTCACGGTCCCCCACGGGCCCAAGACCTGGTCGAACGAAATCCGGAACGGGACCGCGCTGGACGGCGTTTCCCAGATGACGGTGACGTGGGCGGAAGCGCCCGGGGCGATCGTGCCCGGACCGATGACGGTATGCGCGGGGTAGCGGGCGCCCGCCGCGTCTTCGAGCAGGAAATAGAAGACGTTCATCTCCAATCCTCCGTGCCAGAGGTTGGCAAACGTCAGGTTGACCCACTGGAACGCGTAGCCGGGATTTGCACGGAATCCGTTGTTGTCCTCCGAGTTCGCCGTCACATTGTCGACGTGCATGTCAAACTCGGGCGGAGGCGGAGGCGGCGCCGGGACAGAAACCGCTTGGCCCCGGTATTCCAGTCGATATCCGCCGTCCGTCGCGTTCACCGCGAATGCGACCGTGATGGTGGCTTGCCCGCCCGGTGCGAGGGTCATATATGCGGTCGGCTGCAGCACCGCGCGGTCGTACAGGCCCCCCGTCGCGTTCAGCCGGAAGTCGGAGAAGGCGAGCGATCCCGGGCCGGACCCGACGTTTCTCGCCAAGAGGTCGATGACGAGGTAGTACTCCCCGGGCGTCGAGTGGAACGCGAACCCCGGAGACTCGAACCGGTACTCCGAACCCGCCTCGCTCACCCGGATGTCGGGGGCGCCCGGATGGATCAAAAGGAACCCGGCGACGGCGACGATCGCGACGACTACCGCGAGGGCGAGTAGACCGACGAGCATCCCGAGGAGCAGGCGATGCTCGCCCCGTCCGGCGGGACGGCTCGCCGACCGCGATGTCGGAGGCGATCCGGACGCCATTTCGTCATGTTATCTGAGGACAGGACGACGCTAAATAGATTCGGAGCCGTGGACTCGGCGCCCCTGCGACTCAGTCCGAGATATCGCTCAGAGGCGGCTGAAGTCCGCCTCGCGGTCTTTCTTGCGGGCTTCGCGGTCCCCCGAGGCGAGCGGCGCGTGGCACGTCGGGCACCCCGCGTCCGCAACGACGCATGCGTTGCACAGCCATGCGCCGCAAATGTGTCGCTCAACGCCGGGCGCCCCATGGGCCGAGCATTTCATCGGCGGGGCGTCTGGGCTGGCTTTCGGGGATGTCTTCGGCAGAGCCGGTCGCTCCCCCGGCCGGGGCTCGTGCGCCTCGGCGTCGCCGACTTCCGCGGGATTCAGCGCGGGGACGACGTGGCCCTCCGCCTTCGCCTTCTTCGGCTTCGGGTCCGGCGGCTCGCGCGTCGTGATGCGATACGCGCCGCCCCGGAAGATCTTCAACGAGACCTCGAGCTTCTTCGCCTCGAACGGCCCCAGGTGCAGTTCCTTCGCGAGATCGACGAGGTTCCACTCCTCCTTGGGGAGGTCGAGCGCCTGCCGGATCAGATCGTCGTTGTGCCACTCCGGCGTCGGTTCGAGCGGCGCGTCGCGCACCCAATCGATATAGCCCCAGATCGTGCGCGCCTCGTCCAGGTCGACGTGCGGCAGGACGGTCGTCACGTCCGTGAGCCGGATCGCGTCCAAGTTGGCCGCATTCCCGACGTGCTGCAACACCGCGGCGCCGACCGCCTCGTACTTCCGGAGCGCCTCGGGCTCGATGCGGTCCGGGGCGAGCGGAGCGGGCTCGTTGACGTATCGGATGACTTCGTCGAGGAGCTCGAGCGGCACGGAGCAGTACTTGAAGATCTCATCGCGGGTCGCCGGCCTCTTGAGGTGCGTCTCGAACCGGACGACGGCCTCCGCGAAGCCCTCGATCGTCGCGACGTGGATGCGCTCCTCGGCGCGTCGCTTGCCGTCCGCGGCCGGCTCGAACGCCGGATCGAGCGCGAGCCCCGCATCGAAGCACTTCAGCGCATCGTCAAAGCGGCGGAGATGCAGGAGGGCGAGCCCCTTGCTCGTCCACGTCGCCTTGTCGCGCGCATCGAGCCGCAGCGCCTCGTCGTACGCCGACGCGGCGGCGTCGTATCGGCCCGCCCGCTCGTCCGCGAATCCGAGGGTGGTCCACAGCTCCTTGTCGTCCCTCCGCGCTTCGGTGGCGCGCGCGAGCGCGTCCGCGGCGTCCGGATAGCGCTCCAGTTTCAGGAGGACCAGGCCCCGTCCGCGCCACGCCGAGCCGAGCGCTTCGTCGGCGTCGATCGAGGCGTCGAACGCGGCGAGGGCTTCGGTCGGCTTGTCGAGCGCTTGGTACCCCTCGCCCTTCCACGTCAGGACGATCGCATCAAGGGGATGGGCTTTCAGCGCGAAATCGAAGCACAGGATCGCGTCGGCCGCCCGGCCCGTCCGCAGGAGGCAAACCCCTTTCGTCCGGTAGGCGTCGTAGTTGTTTGGGTCCTTCCCGAAGACGATCGTCACGAGCGAGAGCGCGTCGTCGAAGTGCGCCTCGGCCGCGAGGCACATCGCCTTGCCGTTCAGGAACTCGAGGTTCTCGTGATCCAGGATGAGGCCGTCGTCGAACGTCCGGAGCGCGTCGGCCACCCGGCCCGCGTCGAACAGGAGACGGCCCTTGGCCGCGAGGGCGGGACGGTCCCCGGGGTTCAGGGAGAGCGATCGGTCGTACGCCTCGAGGGCCTCCGGCTTTCGACCGGTGCGGACGAGCAATGCGCCTTTCGCGTTCCAGGTGTTGCGATCCATCGGGTCGATGCGGCCGGCGGCGTCCAACTCCTCCAAGGCCGGGTCGACTTTCCCCAACCGCTCGAGGGCGACGGCCCGTTCGCGTCGGGCATCCACGTCGCGCGGGTCGATCTCGAGCAACCGCTCGCCGACCTCCGCGGCCGCCTTGAAGGATCCCTGGGACACGAGGAGGTCCCGCTTGACCCGCAGGAGGTCCGTTCGCTCGGGTGCGAGGCCGACGGCCTTCGCGATCGCCGAGACCGCGTCCTTCCCTTGGCCGATCGCGCTCGCGTACCGCGCGCGACGCGCCCACGCCTCGACGTCTTTCGGGTCGGCGAGAGTCAGCCGACCGCTCGCCTCGAACGCCTCCTTCGTGCGGCCGAGGCCCTCGAGGGCGGTGCACAGGCCCGTGAGCGCGGCCTTGTCCTTCGCATCGGCAGCGATGACCGTCTCGTAGATCGGGACGGCCTCCTCGTACCGGTGCAATTCCAGGAGGCACGAACCTTGCTTCAGCAACGCAGGCATCATCGCCGTGTCCCGGAGCGCCGCTTGGCCGTACGCGTTCGCGGCCTCCTCGTACCGCTTGAGCCACTGGAGCGCGGTGCCTTTCCCGAGCCACGCCTTCGCGCTGTTCGGCTCGAGGGCGAGGGCACGGTCGAAGGCCGCGACCGCCTGCTCGTAGCGCGTCGCGCCTTCGAGGGAGAGGCCGAGCAGATACCAGCCCCTCGGATCCGAGGGCGCATAGCGGATCGTGCGGTCGAGGGAATCGGCGGCGTCCGAGTAGGCCTTGAGCCAGTACTGGATGCGGCCTTTCTCGAGCCACAGGTTCGCGGACGCGGGGTCGGCGTCGATCGCCGCGTCGTAGGCGCGGAGGGCGTCTTCGTATCGGCTCAGGTGGGACAGCAGCGCGGCCTTGCGGGCGGCGGCCTCGGCGGTGCGCGGATCGAGCCGCAACGCCGTCTCGTATGCGGCGAGCGCGGCCTCCGGCTCCGAGAGCGCTTCGTGGGCCTCGCCCTTCGCGACCCAGGTGGACCGGTCCGCCGGGTCTTTCGCCAAGATCAGGTCGCACGCATGGAGGAGGACTTTCGGGTTCTTCGCGAAGCGCAACGCGTCCCGCTGGCCTCGGATCGCATCGAGGTCGTCCGGCGCGACGACGTGGAGCTGGTCGAACGTCGCATACGCCTTCTCGGCCTGCCCGAGGGCGAGCTGCGCGCGGCCCTTGTCTCTCAAGGCGCGGAGATTGTGCGGCTGCAACGCGAGGATCGCGTCGCACGCGGCCACAAGGTCCGCCCATCGCTCCGACGTAAGGAGGAGCTGGCGCTTCGCCTCGAGCCCGTCGTACGAGCGCGGCTCGACCGCCAGGAAGGCGTCGAACGCGGCGAGCGCCTCGTCGGGGCGGTTCAGCTGGAGCAACGCGTGGGCTTTCGCGTACAGAGCCGGGCCGTTGCGGGGGTCGAAGGAGGCGACCTTGGCGGACTCCTTCACCACCTCGTCCCATCGCGCGAGGGCGCGGAGCGCCTCGAGGCGGCCCACATGGGGCGGGAGCGCCTTGGGCGTGAGGGCGATCGCTCGATCGTACGACGCGACCGCATCGACGCTCCGCCCGATCGTCTGGAGCAAATGAGCCCGGGAGAGCCAGGCGACCGCGTCGCCGTCCCGGAGCCGCACGGCCTCGTCGTAGGACCGCAGCGCCTCCTCGTCCTGATGCGACGCGGCGAGGACGTCTCCGCGGAGACGCCACGCGTCCGGGTCGTAGCCGTCGAGCTGGATCACGCGGTCGAGACACCGCAACGCTCGCTGCGGATCCTGCGACCGGAGGTACGCGAGCGCCTTGCCCTCGAGGGCGGCCTTGCACGCGGAATCGACGCGGAGGGCGCGGTCGTAGGCGGCGTGGGCCTCGTCGAGCTCGTCGCGCCTCCGATGGGCTTCGCCCTTCCGGACCCACATCTCGACGTCCTCGGGCACCAGCGCGAGCACGCGCGCGTACCCATCGACGTCGTCCGGGTTGAGATTCACGACCTGGATGTACGCCCGGATCGCCTCGGGACGCTGTTCCAGGGAGGCGTGGGCGTTTCCCTTCCGGGACCAGACGCCTTTCGCCTTCGGGTTCGCGCGCAACGCCGCGTCGAAGTACGGAATCGCGTCCGTCGCGCGGCCGGCGGCGACGAGGAGGTCCCCCTGGACCGCGAGGGCTCGCACGTTCGCGGTGTCGCACCGCAGCGCCTCCGTAGCCGCGGCCTGCGCCGAATCCACGTGCCCGACCGCGAAGAGACCCGCTCCGACTTTCGCGCACGCCTCAGCCCATTCCTCGGGGCGTTCGATTGGGGCGGTCTGTGTCTCCAGGAGGCTGAGCGCCTTCATGTACGCGTTTGCCGCGCGAGCATCCGCGCCTGCGTTGAGCGACGCGCCGCCGGATTCGACGAGCCGGCGGACCTTCTCGAGAGTGCGGCCTTCTCGATCGAGCAAGCCCTGGAAGAGAGCCATCCCTGTGATCCCATCCGGCGCACGCGGCCCATTGAGGGTCGCGTCGGACAACTGGCCGACATGCAAGCTGGATGACTTATAGATATCGCCAATGCCCATGCACGTGGACAATCGCCCATGGGGACGGAACGGCGAGGCGCCGCCGATGCCGCTAAATACCGCGGAGCTCATTCACGACGGACAATCGTCGGACGGGATGGGACGAATGACGAAACGCGAGTCGGAGCACGCGGATCCGGCGAGGCTCCGTAAGGAGACACGCGAGTGGCTGGCGACCCGCACGATCCCGAATGTGCGGGAGGTCGCAAGGGACCTGGAGAACGCGGGCGAGGACGTGCACGACCTCATGGCGGCGATCGACGAGCTGGAGTCGCTCGTCCGAGGGGCGCGGACGAAACCCCGCAAACGGGCCGTCGCGAAATCGCACGTCGTCCGAGGGGCGCGGACGAAACCCCGCAAACGGGCCGTCGCGAAATCGCACGCGTAAGGAGTGCAGGGACCGGGATTTGAACCCGGGTCTCAGGCTTGGAGGGCCTGGGTCTTAACCAGCTGGACCATCCCTGCGCAGGCGCGACACCAAGGCAATTCGCATTAAGCTTTTCGAGGATTCCGAGACGGTTCGACGGCACCGTGGATTCTCGCTCGGGTCGGCAAAAAGAAGTCGACCGGCGGAGTTGTGGAGGCGACCCCTCTCCGCCGATCAGTGGGATGGATGGGCTGTAATCGTTAGCCGTCGTCGTCGGATGCATCGAATTCGAGCGGGCATCCGTACGACGCGTAGACGTCTTGCCAGCTTTGGTCTTCTCCCGAGTACGTGTCGTTCACCGGGGCCATGATCGCCGCGCTTTGCACGGACGTCCGAAGGAGCCGCCAGTATAAAGGCCGGAACGGGGGAGAGGTGCGCGAAAGTACTCGGCTGGAGGCGCGAAAGTACTGTCAGGCCCGCCGTCCGCATCGGGATCCTCCGTCCGCCCCCCCCCCGCGCCGCCGAGCTCGTGACCCGCCTCACCGCATCGTGAACCACTCGAACGCGTGGTTCGCAGCGAGGGCCGCCCCGACGCCGAGCACGAGGAATGCGATCCCCGTCTCCCCGGTCCACGCCAACCCGACGGACAAGACCACCGCCGCGACGGTTCCCGCGATCATCCGCCGCACCCGAATCGTCTCGATGAACACGACGAGGAATCCGAGAGCAAGGAGGAACACGACGACCGCGTAGATCGCCGCGACCGTGAGGTCCGGGAGGAGCGGCATCCGGGCGCCGATGGCGGGCCATCCGCTTAACGTTACGGACCTGGGGCGACCCCGTGGCGGACATGGACCGCCTCGCCGCGGCGCAGGTCGACCATCTCCCGCCAGCTGAGACGCGCGGTGCCGGCGGCGCGAACTTCGCCTGCGTGACGGACGACGACCTCGTCTCCAGGGCGGATTTCGCGCGCCGCGTCGACCACGCCGACCGCGAAGACGTTGCCCTTCGGGAGGAAGTCCTCGATCTCGACCCAATACGCGTCCTGCTTCGAGAGGATCGCGCCGCCGTCGAGGGTGAGGGACAACATCCCCCGGCCCGTGTGCATCGCCACCTGGCGGCCCCCCTGGATGATACGGACGTCCGGGAAGCGACCGCGGAACGTCGGTCCGTCGACGAGGGCTCGGCCCGGCTCGCCGAACTGGAAGCGCGCGATGTTCCCCATCTCCTCCGCGAACTGGGCCCCTTTCGCCACGCGCTCGTATCGCGCCGTCGTCTCGTTCAACGCGTACGTGAGCGAGGCGAGGGATTCGTCCGACGCCGGGCGTTCCTTCGACGTCGGGATGGCATCGGGCAACCCCTCCCGGACGATCGGCATCTCGGCGCCGAGGTGGGCGATCACGGCGTCGTACCGATTCGCCCCGACGTAGGCCCGGAGGTCGTCCGCTACCATGGCGGCCTCGTCCCGGCTCCAGTCCCCCGTGACGGGGATGTCGTACGCGCGGGCGGGGTAGAAGCGCTCGAGCTCCCGGGGGATGAGGCCGAGCGGCGACGTGACGATCACCTCGTGCACGACGGAGGGATTCTTCGACGCCAGGATCGCATCGCGGAAGCGACGGTGGCTCCGACTCAGGGAGTACGGCTTGCGGGCGGAGCACGGCAGCAAGAGGAGGACCCGCGCGGAGGGCGGCTTCGCGTAGCGTTCCCGCACCCGACGCCGGAACCGAACGACCTCCGGCCGGGTGAGCGACTCGCGCGAGTACGCGAGGAGCTCGCCGCCGACGACGGGGGTGTATGGCTCGAGGAGATCGTACCCGCGGAGGTCGAGATGCCGCACGATGGCGGTGTTCCATGGTGCGTTCGCGAGACGACGTTCGACGAGCTCCCGCAACCGTCCGTGGGCGAGGTGGTTCCGGACCAGGAGCATCTCCCGGAACAACGCGCGTTCGTTGTGGGCTGCAAGGTCCTCCCCCGTCGTACACGCGGGACAGCCGCACGCCTGCCGGTCCGCCTCGCCTTGCGGCAACACGCCGTCAGCGGTGTGGAAGAATCCTCGGGCACTGTCGAGCCCGATGCGGCTCGAATCGACGACGTCGACCCCGGCGTACACGAGGACGGCCAGGTTCGACGGCGTCGCAAGCCCCGTGACCGCGAGGACCTTCCCGGGGCCGAGCTCTTCCCGCACCCGCTGCACGGCGGCGACGAAGTCCCGCGGCGAGCGTTCGAACTCGGGACCGTTGGCCAGGAAGGCGGCATCCGCGGCCTTCGCCGCCCCGACCTCGGAATCGCTCGCGACGACGGCATGTCGAGGTCCGCCATCGACGCCGGCACGCCTTTCGTCGGCGGGAGATCGTCCGGATGGCCGGCGGATTGGGGAGCGAATAGGCTGCCGCTCACCCGGATCTGCGGCCGCGGGTCTTGCGTCCGCTCGCGGACGAACAGGACCTCGGCATAGTCGGGCGCCCTTCGGGAGGGGAGGTCCACGAATAGGACCGCCGGGAGAGCCAACGAACGGCCGCCGCGCTGCCACTCCGCACTGCGTCCGAGGCCGCCTCGGTGGAGGATCTCGAGCATCGATCGGACGCGATGCCGGCGGCCCGTCATAAAGCCGCGGACCTCACCGGGCGTGTCTCATACCCGCGAGATCCAAAATGGCGTCGAGCGACCGCCGCCAGATCGGGTTCAATCGAGCGTCGACGTGTTGCGCTCGATCAACGCGAGCTCCTTCGGCTCGAACGCACGGTCGTCGACGCTGAGGATGACGGACGCGCGGTGCAACGCGATCTGCTCGTTGGCGTACTCCAAGAACTGCAGGATCCGCGCGAAGTCGTTGTTGATCATGAGGTACTCGATCCCGTCCAGGAGGATGACCGCCCTGGGGCCGTCGGTCACGAAGTTCCCGACGAGGTTGCTGAGGCTGTTCAGGTTGTGCGGGTCGATGTAGTCCTTCCCAAGGGTCGTCGACAGCCAGACCACCCGGATGTCGTGGTCCCCGCGGCGCCGGAGGACGTGGTTCGGGTGCTGGCGGGTGATGTACATCGGCCTCCACCCGGCGTCGATCGCCTGATGGAAGTAGCCCAGGCCTTTCTCCGGCTTGCGTTCCTTGACGAGGTAGGCGCGACCTTCTTCGAGGTCCTTCTTCTTCCCGAAGAGCAGGTCTCTGAGAAGTTCGTCCTCCTCGAACGCGAGCAGGAGCGGCCACAGAAGCCGCCGCATGTTCAGAACCGTCTTGCCATCCGGAGGTCCGTTTTTATACGTATGGTGTCGCGTATCGGAGGTGAGATTCAATCCGCACCGGATGTGTCAACGCGGATCGAGGCCGGCGCGCTCGCGCTCGACGAAGGGGCTTCCGCGAACTGCACGCCTCCCACAGGAGTCGTCCCTCAGGACTCGCAGGGCTGCGGACCAACCCGCCGTCATGTCGGCGGGCCGAAGGCCGAGAACACACGGCCGCAGCGCATGCAGAACCCGTGATCTGGAGGATTCACGGCGCCGCAATAGGGACATGTGAGGAAGGCCGGGACCGGCAGCCGCGGCAATACCGGGCCTTCTTGCTGCCGGATCAGGAGCGCGGAAATCACCGCCAAGACGACGAGGATAGGGACAAGGACGACCGACGCGAGCAACCAACTTCCGGACACGCCCGGGGAGGACCCCGGCTCAGGCCCGTAGGTCGCCATCCCGATCCGCCACCCCCACGCGGCCGATTCGCCTCCGAAGTACATTCGCGTCACGCCTCCGACGGTGACCGTCTTCCCGACGGCGACCCCGGCACTGTCCCAAGACCCCGAGGCGCCGACGCGGAGGATTGGGTTCGCCACATCTTTTGTCCAAGCTCGGCCGTCGACCGACGTCGCGTGGCCGATCTGCGGGAGGCTGAAACTGGCGGTGTAGTACAGATCGTACCCGGAGGATCCCACGATAATCCCGGTGGGATGGACCCGCGACTCCTCCCACGAGACGTCGGGGGACATCAGCGGATTCGCGGCGTCCTCGGTCCAGTTAAACCCGTTCGGGGACATGGCCCGTCCCATCCGGTACGTGTAGTCCCCGGAATGGCCCGAGAAGTACATCGTGTACATGGCGCCTTCCTTGATCACGACGGGGGTGCTCGTCGAGGCGCTGTCCCACGACGCGAGTCCGCGGAGCACGGGCGCGCTCCCGAACCGCCTCCAGTTAATCCCGTCGGGTGAGGTCGCGTACCCGATCTCAATCGCGGTCGGCCCGTTGCCCGCATACCACATCTTGTACTCTGCTCCGTCGTGAATCACGACCGGGTTCCCGAGGTTCTGGTCCCAGCCAGATGCGTCCGCCGTGTACACAGGATTCGACCCGTAGCGGGTCCACACGACCCCGTCCGAGCTCGTCGCGTACCCGATGGCGCACTGGACCCCGGCGCACCCCTGGTACCACATCTTGTAGACGCCGCCTTCATACAGCACCGTGGGGGAATCGACCCAGTCGGCTTCCCATCCGGTCCCGGGACCGAGCACCGGGTTGGCGGGCGACTTGACCCAGTTCGCGGCGGTCGGCGAGGGGAGGGAATCGCCGCGAGATGTCGACGCATCGAGGGCCGTCCGCGGGCCCGTCCGGAACTCGGCATGGCTGGACTGAGCGAGGGAGCCGGCCGCGGAGGCCACGACCGCGATTCCGGAGAGAATCGCAACCGTGAGTGCCACCGAGGCCGCGATTACGCGGGCAAAGGGTGGTCGTTGCTTCAAAGCGACCCTCCGTAAGTCGATGGCCGGGCGAATGGAAGAACCTTCCCACCACTTCAGGCGCCTCGGTGGTCGCCCTCTTCCCGGCCGGGGGCCCGGAAGCTTTATCGGCCGAGGGCTTCTCGTCCGCTCCCGTGGCGCCGCCCCTCGTCGGGATCATCGGAGGCTCCGCGCTCGGGGACGCGTTCGCGCTCGAGGACGAGCAGGCGCGGTTCCTGGTGACGCCCCACGGTGCGCCGAGCGATCCGCCCCGAATCGGCAAGCACGGCGAGCGGACGGTCGCGTTCCTCCCGCGCCACGGGAAGGATCACCGCATCCCGCCGCACAAGCTGAATCACCGGGCGAACGTGTGGGCGCTCAAGGAGCTCGGGGTGACGCACATCCTGGGGACCTCGTCGACGGGCTCCCTGAAGGAGACGATCCGCCCCGGGATGTTCGTAGTGCCCGACGACTTCGTCTCCTATTGGGACATCCCGACGTACTACGACGAACGGGTGGTGCACGTCACCCCATCCCTCGACGACGGGCTGCGGAGCGCGCTCGTCGCGGGCGCGAAGGAGGCGAAAGCCACGGTCCGCGGAGAAGGCGTGTACGTGCAGACGACGGGCCCGCGCCTCGAGACGCGCGCGGAGATTACGTACTTCAAGACGATCGGCGACGTCGTCGGGATGACGATGGCCTCCGAGGCCACCCTCGCGAGCGAACTCGGGATCCCGTACGCCGCCCTGTGCACGGTCGACAACTTCGCGAACGGGATCGTGGACGAACCGTTGACGTTCGAGAAGATTCGAGAGACGCAGCGATCGAATGCGGACCTGACGAAATCGATCGTCGTCAACGCCTTGAGGCACATCGGATGAGCATCCTAATCAGGGACGTTCAGCTCGAGGGCGACGTCACGCAGATCTACATCGAAGGCAACCGGATCGCGGAGATCGGAAAGAGACAGGAGGCCGACACGGTCCTCGACGGCAAGGGGCGCATCGCGCTCCCGGGACTCGTGAACCTTCACACGCACGCGGCCATGAGCCTATTCCGCGGCTACGGGGACGACATGGACCTCGCGACGTGGCTTGAGACGAGGATCTGGCCCGCGGAGGCACGGCTCACGCCGGACGACGTCTACTGGGGGACGAAGCTCGCGTGCCTCGAGATGATCAAGAGCGGCACGACGACGTTCAACGACATGTACTTCCACGCGGACCAGGCGGCGAAGGCAACGAAGGAGATGGGGCTCCGAGCGTTTCTCGCGGAGGGGATCGTGGACCTCAACGATCCCGAGCGGGCGGCGAAGCAGCTCCGGGCCGCGGACGCGGCGACCCGCAAGATCGAGTCCCTCCGGACGGAGCGCATCACCGCGGTCCTCGGCCCCCACGCGATCTACACGGTCTCGAAGGATTCCCTCCTCCGGATCCGAGAGCTCGCGGACAAGACCGGCACCCTGATCCACCTCCACCTCTCGGAGACCAAGCGAGAGGTCGACGACTGCCTCGCGGAGAACGGGATGCGACCCGCCAAGTACCTCGATTCAATCGGCTTCCTCGCGAAGGACGTCATCGCGGCCCACGGTTGCTGGCTCGACGCGGGCGAGATCGAGATCCTCGCGCACACCGGCACGAGGGTCGCCCACTGTCCCGTGTCGAACATGAAGCTCGCGGCCGGGCAGGCGATGCCCTACGTCGCGATGAAGGAGACGGGCCTCGTGATGGGCCTCGGCACGGACGGCGCCGCGAGCAACAACAACCTGGACATGTTCGAGACGATGAAGGTCGCGGCCCTGCTGCAGAAGCACGCCCACGGAGACCCGAAGGTCTTGCCCGCGCGCGAGGCCTTCGAACTCGCGACGCTCGGCGGCGCGCGGGCGCTCGGGATCGATGCGGGGATCCTCGGGGTCGGGCGCCTCGCGGACCTCATCCTGATCGACCCGAGGCGGGCCGAGTTCACCCCTCGCCATGATGATGTCAGTAACTGGGTCTATTCGGCGCACGGGAACATCGTCGACACGCTGATCTGCGACGGACAGGTGCTCATGCGCGGACGCCGGGTGAAGGGCGAGGCGGACATCCTCGAGAAGGCGGCGGCGGTCGCGCGGGACCTCGTGTCGAGGGCGTGACGATGGCCCTCGAGCGACTCCGGGCGAGCCTCGTCGAGTGCCCCGTGGTCCGCTTTGGCGAATACGAGTATTTCGTCCATCCGATCACGGACGGCATCCCGCTCGGACGGCCCGAGGTGCTCGACGAGGTCCTGACGGAACTCGCGCGGATCGGCGACTGGTCGCGCTGCGACAAGATCGTCACGGCGGAGTCGATGGGCTTCCCGCTGGCGTCCGGCGTCGCGCTCCGCGTCCGCAAGCCGTACGTCTTCGTGCGGAAGCGACGGTACGGGCTTCCCGGCGAAGTCTCCCTGAAGCAGACGACGGGTTACTCGAAGACGGACATGTTCATCAACAACGTGCACCCGGGGGACCGGGTCGTCTTCGTCGACGACGTCATCTCGACCGGCGGCACGCTCCTTTCGATCGTCAAGGCGCTCCGGACGATCGGCGCGGAGGTCGTGGACATCCTGATCGTCTTCGAGAAGACGAGGGAGCGGGCCCGCATGGAGAAGGATCTCGGCTTGCGGATCAAGACGCTGATGAAGGTCGACGTGGTCGGTGGGAAGCTCGTCGAGCGGATCTAGCGGAGGTCCGCGGCCGCCTCCGCCTTCGCGCGTCGCCGCTCGTCGTCGACGCCGGCCAGCGCTCGCTTGAAGAGCGGGGCCGGGAGCACCGAGACGAGGATCATCACGACGACGAGCACGGAGAACAACGACTCGGCGATCACACTCGCGCTGAGGGCCGCCAGCGCGACGATCAGGCCGACCTCCCCCCGAGGCGTCATGCCCCATCCGACCGCGAGCGCCTCGTGGCGGGTCATCTTCGTCAACCGCGCGGGGATGCCGCAGCCGACGACCTTCGTGAGGATCGCGACGACCGTGAGGACGCCCCCGAAGACGAGGAGGGCGACGTTCCCGAGGGCCAGCGGAAGATCCACCTGGAGCCCGAGCGAGATGAAGAAGATCGGCGTGAAGATCGCGCCGAGATATCCGGCGCCCTCCGTGAAGTCCTCGCGGAGCGGCGTGCTGGCGAACAGCGTCCCGGCGAGGAATGCGCCGACGACCGCGGAGAGGCCGACGATCTCCGCGACGAAGGCGTAGAGGAACGTGACCGCCATCGCGATGATGAATCCGCCGTGCTTGAGGCCGAGTTTCATCCCTTCGACTTGGATGCGCACGACGACCCGCCGGAAAAAGTAAATCCCCACCGCCATCCCGACCCCGATGAAGGCGAGCGCCGCGAGGACCAGGAGGCCGATCGAGAGCGGGTCGACCTCACCGCGGCTCGCGCCGACGACGAGCGACAGGACGACGAGGCTCAGGATGTCGTCGACCACGGCGGCGCCCATGATCGTCTGGGCCACTGGCTCCTTCATGAGGCCGAGGTCCAAGAGGACCGACGCGGCGATTGCAGTGCTCGTGGCGGTCAACGTCGCACCCATGAAGATCGCCATCGTGAACTGGGTGCCGCTCGTCCCCACCGCATTCGGCGGGACGAGCAGGTACGCCGTCACGAACCCGAAGACGAACGGCAACGCGACGCCGCCGGCCGCCACGAGGACGTTCTTCGTCGTGTAGATGGCTCGGAAGTCGCTCTCCAGTCCGATCAGGAAGAGCAGGAAGATCGCACCCAGCCCCGCGAAGCTCGCCACGAGCGACTGATCGAACGGATAGACATTGAAGTAGAAGCCGAGGACGCTCGGTCCGATCAAGATGCCAAGGGCAATCTCGCCTACGATCGTGGGCTGGTGGAACCGCTTGATCGTCAGGTGGCTCAGCGTCGCGAGGACGAGCAAGATCGTGAGCTGCTGGTAGAC
>WNGM01004506.1_pt1 | contig 19291 bp, 15 predicted proteins | sample 5400571 | NCBI WGS metagenome assembly WNGM01 (sample SAMN13153378, study PRJNA577476) | soil metagenome | isolation source: 100 cm soil or saprolite under Garry oak tree replicate 2 | place: USA:California | collected 2016-06-15 | reverse complement strand
AATTGATCAACGACTCGCTGCGAGCCGTAACTTTTAGTGAGTTTATCAACGACGATGGCCTCATCTCCAGCAGATTGCATTCCACTCCCCTGCTGGTTGATCATCTGCGCCGTTGTCTGCGCATCAGCAGACATAACATTATCGCTCCTTGACTGTTAAGGATTGGCATCCACTCTGTATAAAGTACAGCAGTTTTCTCGAGATGACAAGCTTGCGAAAAATTAATCCTTATTATTTCTTCATTTGACGTTCCTCATCTCAGATGTTACACTATGAAGAAATATTCATGACACTTGCCCACCGACAATCAATAGCGATGGGCGAGCCGCCAAGGCTCACTATCGGTGGAGGCCCGGCGCACGCTTGAGCGCGCGTTGGGCGTTTTTTATAAGGAGGACGCCGCAATCATGTCTCTGGCGCATAACCAGGGCACTTTCGATGAGAAATTTGCCCTGGAAGGCTTCACATTCGATGATGTACTCATAGTTCCCGCCGCCTCATCCGTACTCCCTCACGATGTTTCTACCTGCACCCGCTTGACACGTACCATCAATCTCAACATCCCCATCGTGAGCGCCGCCATGGACACCGTCACCGAAGCACGGCTGGCGATTGCCCTGGCTCGCGAGGGCGGCATCGGTATCGTCCATCGTAATCTGTCCATCGAAGATCAGGCCCAGGAAGTCGATAAAGTAAAGCGTTCAGAGTCAGGCATGATTACAGACCCCGTAACCATGGGGCCTTCCGCCTTGTTGCGTGAAGCCCTGGCCTCCATGCAGCGTTTCCACATCTCGGGCATCCCCATCACCGAGGACGGTAGACTTGTAGGCATCCTCACCAATCGCGACATCCGCTTCGAGACCAACCTGGACCGTCCCGTGTCCGATCTCATGACGCGAGACCACCTGATCACCGTGCCTGTTGGGACAACCTTAGAACAGGCCCGCGATAGCCTGCACCGCTACAAGATCGAGAAACTCCCCGTGGTGGATGAACACGGCATGCTCAAGGGCCTCATCACCATGAAAGACATCCAGAAGAAAATCCTCTACCCCAATGCAGCCAAAGACGAGTATGGTCGCCTGCGCGTTGGCGCTGCCGTGGGCGTGGGATCCGATACGAACAACCGTTGTGCCGCGCTGGTCGAAGAGGGCGTAGATGTGCTCGTGGTCGATACCTCACACGCTCACTCTCACATGGTCATCGAGACCGTGGCGCGCGTCAAAGATCGCTTCGGGAAGCGTGTGCAGCTGGTTGCCGGAAACGTCGCTACCGCCGAGGCAACCGAGGCGCTTATCCAGGCGGGCGCGGACGCCGTAAAGGCAGGCATTGGCCCTGGATCTATATGTACAACGCGCATCATAGCGGGCGTTGGCATGCCGCAGATAACCGCTATCTATGACTGCGCCTGCGTTGCCCGCCAGTATGATGTGCCGGTCATCGCAGACGGCGGTATCCAGTACTCTGGCGATATCGCCAAGGCCATCGCTGCCGGTGCAGACACCGTCATGCTGGGTAGCCTGCTGGCGGGCGTCGACGAGAGCCCCGGCGAACTGATCATCTCCCACGGGGAGCGCTTCAAGGACTACCGGGCGATGGGCTCGATCGGGGCCATGAAGCAGCGCAGCTACAGCAAGGACCGCTACTTCCAGGGCGGCGTAATCGATGAGAGCCGCCTCATCGCCGAGGGCATCGAGGCGCGCGTGCCCTACAAAGGCATGTTGGGGCCGTTGGTCTACCAGTTGGTCGGCGGCCTGCGCCAGTCGATGGGCTATGCCGGCTGCGCCACCATCCAGGAGATGCAGGAGAAGACGCGCTTCGTCCGCATCACCGGCGCCGGCCTGCGCGAGAGCCATCCCCACGACGTAATGATCACCAAGGAGGCTCCCAACTACGCCGTCAAACACAGGTAACAGCCTCTCCTAGCAGGGCGACCGCAAGGGTCGCCCTGCAAAACACTAGCCAAGATGTCCCATCTTGTTGCGCCACTCACCACCGATCAGGTAGAATGGCAACAATTCACGCTGGCTCAACAATAGCGCTACCCGTCGAACGGGAGGAGACAATGGTAGATCTCAAACAGACACTAAGCCGCTTTTTATCAATCCCTGGAGTACGGTTAGCCGTCCTGGTGGGGCGTGATGGCCTGATGATCGAAGGGCTGACCCGCGACGGTAAAGAGGACATGGAGGCTGTGGGAGCCATTATGACCACGGGCATGGGCGCAGCGGAAGCACTCGGCCACGAGATTTCACGTGGCAGCGTCGTCGGTGCCCTCATGGAATACGAATATGGCCTGGTCAGCGTCGATCCACTGGGTGACTTCGCCTTGATGGTCACCCTCTCGGACAGTGCCTCCAGCATTGGCCGCGTACGCCACCTGGTGAAGGCAAGCCGCAGTGAAATTCTCGAGGCTCTTGATATTGCTTAATGTAAAATGCGTATATAGATGATAACCTTTGCCAGGCGCGTACACGGAGGGCAGCGCGTACATGGAACAACTTACTAACCTCATCATCTCAGATCGTGAGCTTGCTATCATTTCAACCGCTCTGAATAAGCTCGTGCTTGACACCAGCGCCAGCTCGGTCATGCTCATTGACAAGAGTGGCCAGGTCGTTGCTACCCAGGGCTCGGGAGTGCGGCGTAACGCTACCTCGCTGGGTGCGTTGCTCGCCGGCGCCTTCTCCTCTTCGCGCCATATCGCTGAACTACTTGGCGAAAAGGACTTCCGTACCATCTTTCAGCAGGGCGTCAATGAAAATATTTATACCACGCTAGTTGAAGAGCAGTGGTTACTGGTGATCGTCTTCGACAAGCTCACACATATAGGCCTGGTCAAAGTGCTCTCCAAAAAAGCCTCCGACGAGCTTGGCCGTGTACTCGAGCGGGTGAAGTCCGATACCACCCGCAGGAAATCTTCGGTTATCAATGTGGAATTCCGTTCCTCGGTCGAAGATACCATTGATCTGCTCTTCCGGGACTAGAGGTACTGTGCTGTGGCGCTCATCAATATCGCTTCCCATGAGATCCACTGTAAGATTGTCTACTATGGCATAGGTTACTGTGGCAAAACTACCAATCTACAACATGTTTTCAGGAGCATCCACCCCAATGCTCGTGGTGACATGCTCTCCATTGCGACCGAGACGGAGCGTACGCTGTTCTTCGACTTTCTGCCGCTCGATCTTGGCACGGTGCATGGCTTTCGTACGCGCTTCCACCTCTATACCGTCCCTGGTCAAATCCTGTACGAGCGCACCCGCATGGCGGTGCTCAATGGCGCCGATGGCATCGTCTTCGTCGTGGACTCCCAGGCCGAAAAGTTTGAAGAGAACATGCAGAGCATTAGCGAGCTGGAGATGAATCTGCGCCGTACCGGCAAAGACCTGGGCAACTTCCCCTTCGTCATGCAGTGGAACAAGCGTGACCTGTCTACCGCGCTGCCCGTCCACGTCCTTGATCGCTACCTCAATCGCCGCCGTGTGCCCAGCTTCGAGGCCGTCGCCTCTGCTGGCAGAGGCGTATTTGCAACCCTGCGCTGCATTAGCAAGACCGTCATTACCCAACTGTGAAAATCTATGGATTTGACTTCACCAGTGCGCCAGGTCCCAGAAAGCCCATCACCTGCGCCGTATGCGATCTTCTCGAGGGTACCTTGAAATTCCATACATACGTGAAGCTGTATAACTTTACAGAGTTCGAGGCGTTTTTAAACAGCGCCGGTCCCTGGCTCGCGGCCCTCGATTTTCCTTTCGGCCAGCCGGGAAGGCTCATCTCCCGCCTGGGCTGGCCTGAAACGTGGGAGGGCTACATACAATTTATCGCAGCAGTGGGCAAACATTCGTTTGAACATACACTGACTCAGTATTGTGCGAGTCGCCCTCCCGGCGATAAACACCACTTGCGCGTAACCGATGTGCGAGCCGCTTCGCGCAGCCCGATGATGCTGCACCGCGTTCCTGTGGCGAAGATGTTTTTTCAGGGCGCGCCAAGGCTGCTGGCATCAGGCGTCAATATCCTGCCCTCCCGCCCCACGAACGACAATCGCATGGTTGTCGAAGGCTATCCCGCCCTCGTCGCCCGCCGCTGGATCGACAGGCGCAGCTACAAAAGCGACGAACGCTCGCAGCAAACCGCTGCTAAAGCTGCCGCGCGCCAGGCAATCTTGCGCGGTTTACGCTCCCCTGAATTGCTCGATTACTACGGCTATACACTTGAAATACCCACAGCACTGGCCGAAGCACTGATAGAAGACCCAAAGGCCGACAGTCTTGATGCTCTTTTGTGCGCCGTTCAGGCCGCCTGGGCCTACTCACAGCGTAACAACGGTTACGGCATACCTTCTCATTGTGATCCCCTCGAAGGCTGGATTGTCGATCCCTCTGTGCTAGGCTCTCACCCTGACACATTTGGCGAATGAGGTCCCCGTTCCTCATTGAAGAGAGGCATGTATGGCGTAGCCGCGACATTTATGGCGCCCCGGGGTGGGGCAAAACCCAGAGTAATGTGTTAAATCGTATTAAGATAGCCTACTATATCAGCACGCCTACGATACCGATCAAGGTTACCACCACCCCGATCACCGCCGCCATCGATGGCACCTCGTGCAGCAGGAAAATGCCCAGCACGATGCCGCCCGTTACCTCCTGCGTGGCAATCAGATTAGCATAGGTGGCATGCACCCTACGCACGGCTGCGTTGTAGAGCGTGTGCCCCAGTCCGAGCGGGAAGACACCCAGCGCGACAACAGCTCCTACCGCAGCCAGGGGATAAGCATGTTGAAAGGCGAACAGCAGCATCACGGGTAAGAGCCACAGCGCTGCCAACCCATACACGTTCGTTGTGTAGCGGAAAAGCGGGTGGCGGTCTCGCTCGCCGCGCCCTGCCACCGAGTAGATAGCGAAGCATAGCCCCGCTAGCAGCGCCATCCCATCGCCCAGCAGCATACATTGGCCATGCAGCGAGCAGGTGGTATAGTGCGGTTCGAAGCCAACCATGATTGCCACTCCGATTACTGTCACCCCGATACTGGCGTACTTGCGCACCTGCAAGGGTTCGCGCAGCACGATGGCAGAGAAAAGCGTCACAAAGATGGGCGAGGTATAAATAAGAGCCAGCGAGTGGGCAATTGTAGTAAAACTGAGCGATGCAACATAAAACAGGAAGTGGAGAGCGGTAACGAATCCATAGAAGATAAAACGCGCTACTTCCTGCCGTTTGAGCAGCAGGCGTTGACGAGTGATAATACCCAGTGCCGCTACCAGCAGCGCGGCAATCGCCAGCCGCCAGAAGGCAATTTCAAACGCGTTGAATGGCGCCGACCAGCGCACAAAAATGGGACTGGTGCGACATCTGCTCGAGCAGGGGGATAGTTGTTTGATTGTCAAGTAAGGTCAATAGCCAGACAATAGACTGGCGTTCATGCTGATCGTCGCGGTGAAGCGAACGCACAAGCTGCATAGCAAACTGCTCGCCAAATGTTGCTACGCCGAGGAGCAGCTGCTCTCGCATGTCGCTGCTAGTGATAGTGGGATCGTCGACGAGTTCTATCAGCTCGTTTACTTTCCGGCGCAGTTGTCTGCGAGACTCAAGCTCCACAATGTTCCAGTGCTGTTTATTGATATCGGCCGCGCACAGGAACTGCCTGGCGTCTCTCTTTCCCATCAAGCTATGCCTTCCCGGAGTTATATGTGGCTCCGCACAGTGTTGCGTCAACACATTACAAAGATTGGACTACCCACCAGGTCAGGATAGAGTCGTTCGCGAAAATGGTTCTCGCTGCGCCGCGATCATTGCTAAAAGATCGTGCAGCCCCTCTTGTGCTCCCTCGCGCTGCGCCTCACTGAGCGTCGTATCCGAGGCAAATTCATCTTCATCCAGTATGAGTGGTTTTTGCAGTACCAGCCTTTTCTTGTGCCGTCTGCTCTGGCAATATCGAAGATATTATACCATCGCCTGGTGTAATAGTATTCTATAAACCGGTCTCCCGGTTCAAAACGCGTGTAGCCCAAATCTCTTGCTGCAAGCGTCCAGTAAGCTTGAATGACCACCCCATCCGCCACTTGTTCGATAACCTCGCCCTCGTATGTTATCTTGACTTCCCCCAGCGCATTCAGTTTGACGACTGTAATCATGTGTCGATCTAATATCTTGTCTCGCCGTTTTTGCCCCATACTTTACGGACCTATCATAGTGTAGCGTATTTCTATCTAATATGCAAATCGGGTTATTTCTTCCTTTTGCTGGAAAGTCTAAAGGATATTACAACAGCTTCACTGACAGCCAATTCCCCAATTTCAGCCTGCCTCACACCTGTGAAGTGGCTGTCGTGTGAAACGCTTGCGAAGCCGAGTCGTTCTCCCTGCTCATCTTCAACAATGAAAAGCATTGTTTCGGTTCCGTGCTGCCCGATGCTCTTCGTGAGCCAGCGCTGTACCGTCGCCAGCATCTTGTCAGCATCGCGCCAGGCAGGTATCCCGATAACCAGGCGCGGCGCAAGGCTCAGCACAAACGCCTGATCGGCAGGATCATAGGATCGAACGCGAATTGAAGAGCCTTCTTGAAAGGAAAAGGAAGAAGAATCTGACATAGTATACCTCCTGACTCTCACGTGCTCATCCATTCCCGCAGCATAGCCAGGCTCTCCTTCAATCGCTCCAGGTCAACGCTGCCATCGCGTTGGATGGCCGAAGCCTCGAGGCTGATATTTCCCGCGAACCCGCGCTGCTTGAGCGCATCAAAGAAATGAACAAAGTCGATATAGCCCTCACCCGGGTGCAGGTAGCGGCGCCGCTGATCGCCGGTGAATGGGTGGCCATCGAAATCCTTGATATGTATATGCCGCACCCTGTTGCCCTGCCATAACCAGTCCGAGTTCAGAGCTGTCTCTAACTGGTGGTAGAGCCCCAGGAATTCGGTATCGAGCGCGACAGTGCAGCGCTCGTCTTGATCGACCGCTCGGCGCACATTGCTCAATGGGTCGGCCTTGCTGCCCGGTATCGTCTCCACCGCCAGTTGTAACCCAGACTGCTCCGCCAGTGTAAGGCAGGCTTCGAGTCCTTGCAGGTTATATTCAAGCTGCTCGTCCAGTTCCGGCAAACCCCACAGGTGCAATACCAGTACTCCTGCCCCAACCAGTTTCCCCAGGCGGCAGTTCGCGGCAAAGCGCTCTATGCCCTGCTCGCGTTTCTCCGGCTGCGAGCTTCCCAGCAGCGTGCCAATACTCTTCTCGACGTGAACGGCAGGAAAGCGCAGCCCTGACCTTCGCAGCTCTGCCGCAATATGCTCAACCTCCGCGTACCAGCCTGCATAGAACAACACCTCAAACCCATCTACCTCCAATTCCGGACCGTATGCCAGCACGGCCCGGTAGTCGGTATAGTCCGGGTCCCGGCTGAATGTCCCCGTGGAGCATAAGAGCTGCATCGCTTCGCTCATCCTTGCGCAGCAAAGGCTTGTGCTGGTGTCATCGTCCTTCCCTCGGCCCACGCGGCGGCAAATGCCTCCTCACCAAGTTGAGTGCGTATCGCTGCTATCCCCCATTCGTTAATGGCACGCTCGAAAGAACGCAGAGGCACGCCAATGGCCTCGCGTAGAGCTTGCGCTGCTCCCCAGAGCCGTGCTGCCCACAGGGCGCCTGCAAGAGATGCCTCCGTAGAACTTTGTTCCACTGCCGCAATCGCCAATCCCTCCAAGGATACGGCAACGAACCACTTGTCGTCTAACTCAATCATGATCGCCAGGCCCTTCTCGTAATGGGCACGCGCCGCCACATAATCACCCTGGCTGAGCGAATACCAGCCGAAGGTAGTGGACGTATAGCCGATACCCTGCCGATTCCCCAATGCCTTGTGTATCGCCAGGCTCTCCTCTATCAGAGAGCAGGCCGCTGCTCCCTGACCTTGAAGCATGGATAGGAAGCCCAGGAGATTGAGTGAGTAGGCCTGACCTCGTCGGTCTCCCAACTCCCTCGATATGACCAGGCTTTCCTCCACCATGGAACGCGCGGCTGCCGTATCAGTTCGATCAATGCGAAAAATGACTGCAAGTGCCGAGTAGTAAAGCGTATCGGCAAGGCTCCACCTGTCGCCCAATTCTCTGAGAAGCACCAGACTCTCTTCGAACATAGCCGATGCCGAAGCATAGTCGCCTCCCGCCATGGCTACAAATGCCAATCCATTGATCGAGGCAGCGATACTTCGCCGATTTCCCAGCTTCTGGGACAGTTGGAGGCTCTCCTGGTAGAGAGCCTTTGCTCGACCGTAGTCACCCTGATTGACGGCAAGGCCCGCTGCACCAGTGAGTGCCTTCGCCCACATCAGCATCGATACTGTTTCCGTACTGCCGCTGGACAGGATGCCTTCCAACCGCTGGCGACCTTCACTCAAATGACCGTGTATCGTCCAGAACTGGCACAAGGCTATACCGAGCCGCAAAGCCATCTCGACTTCTTGCTGCTCCACCAGCCAATTGAGAGCAGCGCGCAAGTTATCATGCTCCATTTCCAACCGCTCCAGCCATGTGACCTGCTGTGCGCTCCTGAGCTTTTGCTCCGCCTCCTCCGCTAGCTTCAGATAGTAATCAGCATGGGTCTGTCGGATGACCTCGAGTTCCCCGCTGGCCACCAGGAGCTCCAACCCATACTCGCGGATCGTCTCCAACATCACCAGGCGTGGCTCCTCGCCTTCTTGCCCGATTTGTTGCAGCAGGCTCTTGTCAAGGAGGGATGCAACCCCCTGTAAGAGATCCATCGGCGGGTCGTTGACTGCGTTACAGACGGCTTCTGCTGCCTCCAAGGTCCACCCACCGACGAAGACCGAAAGCTGCCGGAAGAGCCGTCGTTCATTGGCATCCAGGAGGTCGTGGCTCCATTTGATTGTGTTGCGCAGCGTCTGCTGGCGCTCCGGCATGGTACGCGGTCCACCGGTCAGCACCTGGAACCGATGCGAGAGCCGTGCCAGGAGCGCCTTGGGCGGCAACAAACGGATGCGGGCCGCCGCCAGTTCAAGGGCCAGTGGCAATCCGTCCAGCCGCACGCAAAGTTCGGCGATCGCTCCTGCATTGGTCTGCGTGAGTTTGAAGTCCGGTTTGATCGCCTGGGCACGCTGGACGAAGAGGGACACCGACGCATACTGCGCAAGGTCTTCATTGTCGGGAAGACGTGAGAGGTCGGGCAGGGCGAGTGGGGGGACCAGGTAGAGGTGTTCTACTTTCAGATGCAGCACCTCACGGCTTGTTACCAGGATGGTGAGCTTCTGGCATGCTGCCAGGAGGTCCTCCAACATCGGAGCAGCAGTGACGATTTGCTCGAAGTTATCGAGCAGTAAGAGGAGATGCTTGTCTCGCAGCCATGCCTTCACGGTCTCCAGAAGCGGCTGCGCTCCTCCCACCTGGATACCTAACTCGTACACAATAGAGGATAACATGAGGGTGGGGGTGTTCAGAGGAGCCAGGGCTACAAGGCAGACACCATCGGCAAAGTGATCTCGCATCTGGATGGCAACCTGAAGAGCGAGAGAGGTTTTCCCAATGCCGCCAACACCCAGGAGTGTCACCAGGCGCACCTCTGGACGGGAGAGCAGGGCACAGATAGCAGACAGATCCTGCTCGCGCCCTACCAGGGACGTCAAGATGGCCGGGACCTTCCACACCGGTCCGGCGGATGGCGTGTTAGTGGGCGTATCCTGCCGCTCATATTCGATCGCAGGACCAGTTACAGCATCAGGAACGGTCATGGTCTGCTCTTCGGACTGTTCCTCGGCCAGGATAGTAGGAGGAGTAGAGGCCGCGAGAGAAGGATGAGGGACCTCTGCTGCAGATGCCGCAGTCCCAGCGGCGAGTGGTGTGACGGAGAGATACTCAGCTTGATGAGCGGCATGCTGCAGGGCGGTGGCAAAGTCCTGTACGGAGGCGAAGCGAAGCTCAGGCTCTTTGGCCAACGCACGCATGACCACCTCCTCGATAACAGGTGGAAGGTCAGGCTCCATCTCATGTAAGGAAGGCGGGGAGGCCGAGAGATGCTGCATGGCAACCTCGATGGGAGTCCCGTGGAAGGGACGCCGGCCAGAAAGCCATTCATAGACCACCACACCCAGTGCGTACTGGTCGCTCGCTGGTTGTGGTTGGCCTTGCAGTTGTTCGGGCGCCAGGTACGGTGTGGTTCCGGTCATTGACTGGTCCATCGCCTGCGTCTTTCCTGACAGGGAGGATGGCATGAGCATGGCCAGGCCAAAGTCACTGAGCAGCACCTGACCACGAGCGCCCAACAGCATGTTCCCAGGCTTGACGTCGCGATGCAAGAGACGCTGGTTGTGAGCATACTGCAAGGCGGAGGCCACCTGGGTGACATAGGTAGTGATATGCTCGAGTGAAACGCGCGTCCCCTTTGGGTGCAGTTCTCGGAGGCTGCCACCGGCTGCATATTCCATGACGAGAAAGGGTGTGCCGTCGTGGACGGCGAAATCGAGCACGCGCACAATATGTGGGTGGTCCAGGCGCGCAAGCGTCTGCGCTTCCTGCAGGAACTCTTCGGTGTCCTCTTCGCTAAGCTGGGTGCCCAGGACTTTGAGAGCGGCGTGATTCTTGAGATACGCATGCTCTCCTAAATATACTTCGGAGAAGCCTCCTCGTCCTAAGAGGCGAAGCACACGATAATTGCCCAACTGTTGGCCTATATGGTCAGCCATATCTCGCCCCCATGTTCAAACACACGTTCATTGAACACGCGCTAGCCGAAGGCCCGACAAGCTAGGACTAGCATATACTACGGTGAAGGACGAGTCAAGATCGATATTGCTTAAACCGCACATAAGGCATGTGGAAATAATTCATGGTTGGAGCGCATGTTCTCCTCCTTGGATCCTGCCAGTACCGTACAAAAACACCTGTGCTATACTGTCCATATGTTGAGCCTTGATTTTATTCGCCAGTACCCCGAACAAGTACGCGCGGCCTTGCGCCGCCGCTGTGATCCCCAGGGCATCGACGAAATCCTGCGCCTGGCCGAGCAGCGTCGTGGCCTCGCCACACGTTGCGATGGCCTCTACAGCGAGCTCAAACAACTGCGCGAACAGGTGCGCGCGGCTCCTGTTGAAGCCCGTGCAGAGCCCAATAAACGGGTAAAAGCGACCGCGCGGGACATCCGGCAGCTCGAACTCCAGATCTCCGATATTGATACTCGCCTCCAGTTTCTTTTACTCAATCTACCCAACATCCCTCATGATGGCGTCGACGACGGTGAAGGTGATGCTGATGACCGCGAACTGAGACGTTGGGGAGAGCCGCTTCCCATTCATTTTGAACCGCGAGCTCATTGGGACCTGGGCGAACGCCTGCAACTCATCGACTTTGAAGGTGGCGCCAGAGTGGCAGGGAGTCGCTTTGTTGCGCTCAGAGGCGCAGGGGCACGCCTGGAACGGGCCCTCATTTCATTCATGCTCGACCTGCATACCCATGAGCATAACTATACCGAGGTCATCCCGCCCTTTCTCGTGAAGCGCTCGGCTCTGCTAGGAGCCGGGCAGTTACCGAAATTTGAGAACCAGCTATATAACTGCGTCGAGGACGAACTCTACCTCAATCCCACTGCCGAGGTGCCTCTGGTCGGTTTGCATGGCGACACTATCCTGTCACCGCACACACTGCCGCTGCGCTACGTCGCCTGGACCACGGCGTTCCGGCGCGAGGCCGGGTCAGCCTCGAGCCAGACGCGCGGCCTGCTGCGTCTCCACCAGTTCAACAAAGTTGAACTCTTTCAGCTTGTGCTCCCCCAGGAATCCTACAGCGCATTTGACGAGCTGCTGGAGCATGCCGAGGCCGTCTTAAGGCGCTTAGAGTTACACTATCGTGTGGTCGCCCTCTGTACCGCAAATCTACCCTTCGCCTCTGCAAAAACTATCGACCTGCAAGTGTGGATGCCTGGCCAGCAGCGCTACGTCGAGATTTCCTCAATCAGCAACTGTGAAGCTTTCCAGGCCCGCCGTGCAAACATAAGGTATCGTCCCGCAGCTGGCAATCGTGTCGAGTATGTGCATACATTGAATGCTTCGGGCCTGGCAGTTGGCCGCACCATGGCCGCTATCCTCGAGTCCTACCAGCAGGCCGATGGCTCCGTCGTTATTCCAAAAGTCCTACGCCCCTACATGGGCAGTGCGTTACTATCATCCTGATGTGAGAGCCCCTTCCATTGTGGGCTAGCTATATGGTACACTGTCAGCGGAGGGATGGCAGAGTGGACTATTGCGGCTGTCTTGAAAACAGCTGGGCGAAAGCCCCGGGGGTTCGAATCCCTCTCCCTCCGTAAAAAGGTAACCTTGCCTTTTTTGTTTTCAGATAGTATTATCAGTGTCAGGAACCCTCCGCTTACAAGCGGGGGCATGCGAGCAGGGGATGACTTCTGCCCGTCTCTCGCAAGCTCGATATCCTGTCCAGGCTCAGTGCTTCGAGCACTCTGTTAGGCGCGAATACATAGGTACGTCAGAATGCCTCCTCAGTTCTGACTTCTACGGTGTAGGATTAAATAGGCGTAGCGGGGTTAGGCTAGTGTTCTACACACACAAACCGCGCCATAACCTTGCCGAGAGGAGCGAGAGAGCAATCTCTCCGTCACACAGCCCCTTACGGGGAGGGTTTGGCCGTTCCCTACAGAAAAACGGCTCCCCGCAAGGGGCCATATCAGAAGGGAGTGGAGGCGCTTTTTCCCCGTCTTGAAGGCGCGGGGCGTGTATGCCGCAAGTTCTTGGTAGCTTGGATGGGCCTTCAGACCTGGCGCAACAAGTCGTCCTGGACTCTCGCGCTCCGTGGGGGAAGCGGAGCTAGATATTGAGAGCCGTTCTTCGGATGGGCGGTGAACTACTGTGTCATTTATAGGTACGCTAGAGCAGCTCAAACTACCGCAAGTCTTCCAACGACTCGAGGCATATGAGAAAAGCGGGCTACTCGTAATTAAACAACGGGAGATGTGGGTAGAGTTCTATTTTCAGCAGGGACGGTTGATGTGCGTGGGTCCTGTCAAAGCAAATATAAACTTCGGGGAGCAGCTTCTACACGCTGGCGTTATTTCTCCACAGGCGCTGCGGGAGTTGATATTCACCACAGATTCGATACAGCTCGATGAAACTCGTGTGGCGCTCACGTTGATGGACCTGGGGCATGTAAATCAAGAGTCGTTGCGTGCCTGGGCAACAACGGAAGCCACGGAAAAACTACAGGTCGCCCTCTCCTGGTCAACAGGCGAAATCTATTTTGAAGATGGAGCGAAGCCGCCAGCTGGCAGATTGCTCATAGCCCTTTCGGTTCTGTCGCTGCTGTCCTCGCTCCCGTCTCAAGTGCCCGTACCCCAGCCTGCCTATACGGCAGCTGCATCTACCGTAACGCAAGAACGACCTGATCCTATGACAGGTGTACCCGTTACGCCTGCTAATCCACCACTCTTAAGCGCATCAGAGCTGGTGTCTGAGGCTTCTTTCGTGCCGCCTGTAGTATCTTCTCATGCTTCGTCTCAATCTTACCAGCTTCATATCGATTCCAGTCCATCGCACACTCCGGCAACATCCCTCACAGCGCCCAGGCACATTCCCAGGCCTGCGCTGCCCAGGCGCATCGACACCTCGTTCATGACCCCGGAGATGGTGCTTGTGCCGATAGACTTGTCCTCGCTGCGCGAGCAAAATCCACATGTGCAACTGACTCCTGAGCAGTGGCGACTCTTTACTCTGGCCGATGGCTCCACTTCATTGAAGATGGCCTGCCAGGCGTTAGGGGTTGCCCGGGAACTGGTCTGCCTTGTAGCTGGCGAGTTGATGGCGCTGGGACTGGTGCTTGTCGTCTTGCCTTCGGCTGTGCCTGTGAATGAGCTTTCGCCTGTCTCGAGGAATCTCGTGGCCTCTGGTTTAAACAATGGCTACCTTACGCCGGGCTACGCAGCCTCTACTCCTCAGCCCTGGGCCGTCATGCCTGCACCTACTACCGGGACCTTAATGCCGTTTTCGCCTCAGACTTCCATGGCGACTCAAGCGCAGTGGGGTGATAGCGAGAGTGATTTGATGTTTGTTCCTGAGCAGGGTTGGGTACAAAAGCCTCAGCCCCTGCGAATTGTACAGCAAAATGACCCGGTTCGTACATTCAATGGCGTCTATACGCGTGTGGGTGGTGGTCGCTAGCTTTGTAGAGGCGCGATTTTAAGCCTGAACACGTTCATGATGGTATGAAGGAAGTCTCCTCATCGTAGAGGTAGCGATGCATCGTGCCCACGCCAGTCTTGCGTTTCATCGTGTCTACTATTAATTTGTTCATTTCCATACCCTGTATGGCTAGATGGGTACGAGTGTGAAGGGGCAAGGGATAGCTATTTGTCAACCACAGCCTGAGCAACCAAGGCAAGAAGGTACGGAGAATCTGCTCATTGGCCGCAGTCCAGCCATGCTCGAAATTGCTGAGACGGTACGCCAGGCAGCTGCCTATCGAGATACTACCGTATTATTGCAGGGGGAAAGCGGCACGGGCAAAGATGTGGTAGCGCATGCAATCCACGCGTTAAGTAGCCGCGCTGACCATCAGTTTGTTGATATTAACTGTGCTGCCATTCCTGATAGCTTGCTGGAGACCGAACTCTTTGGTGTCGAGGCCGGAGCCTTCACCGATGCAAAGGTCTCGCGTATGGGCTACCTATTTCGTGCTGACCGGGGAACGCTGTTCCTGGATGAGATCGGCTCGATGTCCCCCGTTTTGCAGCCTAAGCTCCTGCGCGTCCTGGAGACGCTTAGCTTTCGCCGTGTTGGCGGCCTCAAGGAGATGAAGGTCGATCTGCGCGTCATCGCCGCCACGAATACCGACCTCTTCTCTGCTGTGAAGCGCAGAGCATTCCGCGAGGACCTGTACTACCGTCTCAATGTCTTTCCGATCCGCATACCGCCTCTGCGCGATCGGCCTGAAGACATCGAGCCCCTTGTAGAGCACTTCTTGCGTATACTCAATGTCGAGGAAGAGGTACCCCTGCACATGAGCCAGGAAGCCATGGAGCTTTTACTGCGCTACCACTGGCCGGGCAACGTGCGTGAGCTGCGCAGCGCAATCCAGCGCAGCCAGATCGTATGTGATGGGAACGAGATTCTCCCAAAAAACCTGCCGGAGGAAATCCGCAAGAGTGGCAGCAGTGCCGCTCACCGCCTTGATGAGGCTCAGCAGCAGTTGAACCTTCCTCCCGGGAACATTGACCTGCTTGCATTCCTTGGTAAGATCGAACGCAGGTTTGTCCAGCAGGCGCTGGAGCGCTGTAATGGCAACCAGGTGCAGGCCGCTGCCTTGCTGGGCATCTCGCGTGACCAGCTCCGTTACCGCCTGGCGCGCACGTAGGACTGTAGGTCCCCGATTTATCGTGGGACCCCGAATAATGCGGTTTCACAAATTAATACGGCATAGGGATGGGCGTAGCCGCTCGATTTATCGCGCCCGAGGACAGAATCAGGTTTCAGGCCAATCTAGCATAATCGCCTTTGCCATATCTCCTGGGTGTATCTGTGTTCCGCCTTCGGGCACAATGACCAGAGCGTTTGCATTGAGCAGCGAAGTCGTAATGTGCGATCCCTGGTTGCCCGTTGTACGTGCCAGGAAACGACCATTTTGCCACGTAACATGAGCGCGTACATAATGCCTGCGCATGACGCGCTCATTTACACCGTCCTCGACCACGACGTCAATCTGCGGGCGCAGCAATCGTGTATGCCCGAGCATCTTGCGTATTACCGGGCGGCCGAACAATTCAAATGTCACTGCAGCTGAAACGGGATTGCCCGGAAGTCCCAGCAGCGGTACCCCTCCAATGTGGCCAAATGCAACAGGCTTGCCGGGTCGCATATTGATGCGCCAGAAGTTTATCTCGCCCTGTTCCGTCATAATATTCTTTACCAGGTCAAAATCGCCGACTGATACGCCGCCCGAGGTGATGATCAGGTCATACTTGATTGCCTCGGAAAACTTCTCGCGCAGGCTCTCTATAGTATCTTGAGCAATACCCAGGCGGTGAGGCTCTGCGCCCGCTTGTCGTATGGCCGCTTCGAGCAAGTAGCCATTGCTGTTGCGAATTTTCCCTGGTTGGAGAGGCTGATCCACGTCCACAATCTCGTCACCAGTACTGAGCACTGCTACGCGCGCACGACGTGTCACCGGCACCTTTGCCCGGCCCACTGTAGCCAGCACACCTATCTCCCATGGCCCGATCTCACTGCCCCGTAACAGCACGGTTTGCCCGCGCCGCATGTCTTCCCCTGCAGGACGAATATTGTTGCCAGGCGTAACCACCTTCATAATCTCTACCCATTCGCTGTCCGGCCCATCGGAATGTGTCAACTCAACCTCTATTACAGTATCGGCCCCGGGCGGCACGGGCGCGCCGGTCATGATGCGCATAGCGGTACCTTCCTCCACCTGGTGGTCCGCCACGTAGCCCGCCGCCACTCCGCCCGTAACGCGCAGGCGCGCTGGGCGTCCCTCTCTTGGCTGGCTATCTCGACTGAGCAGCGCAAAGCCATCCATGGCCGAGTTGGCAAAAGGTGGCATATCCTCTTGCGCCACGACATCCTCTGCCAGCACCAGGCCCAGCGCCTCCGGCAGCGCTAATTGAGTGACGTTGAGCGCCCTGATTTCGCCAAGCATACGCTCAAGAGCCTCTTCGACGCTAATCATAAATGGCCTCCTCCGGTCGGTGATTACTAGAAAGCTTAGAAGAGAGAAGCCTGGTACACCATACCGGCATACCAGGCTTCTCTCTAAATAGTACCTCGTACGGGAGTCGAACCCGTGATCTCCGCCTTGAAAGGGCGGCGTCCTAGGCCACTAGACGAACGAGGCGAGGTATACTCACTGTGTGAGCGTTGTTCACCTGTCGATTGTACTGTATTGTTAGCGTCGTGTCAAGCAAAGATCAAACGACAACCTCGACCTCGGCCTCGATCTCGACCGGCATACCAAGTGGTAGTCCCGCCATGCCCACGGCTGAACGTGCGTGCTGGCCAGCTTCCTCGCCATATAGCTCAAGTATCAGGTCTGAAAAGCCGTTGATCACCGCAGGCTGCTGGGTAAAGCCGGGCGCCGAGTTGACCATACCGAAAACCCGCAGCCAGGCCGTTACGCGGTCCAGGTCTCCCAGCGCGCGTTTGAGACTGCCCAGGATCGCCAGTGCCGTTAACCGCGCTGCCTGGTAGGCCTGCTCCTGTGATACATCCGCCCCCACTTTGCCCAGTGGCCCGGCGACTGTCCCATCCGGGTTCTGTGGGCCGTGCCCGGAGATGTAAGCCCGGCTGCCATGTATTCGCACCGGCGCAAACGGCAGGCGCATGCCTGGTATCTTCAGCGGTTCCGGCAACACGAGCCCAAGCGCCTCCAGTCTAGTCTCAATCTGCATAGGTCTTCTCCTCAATCACAATGTACTTGTACTTTTAAGAGTCACCAAAGTTCGTAGTTGCGCGATAATGAAATGTAACAACCAAGATCGGTAAGGTGTTGTCATGCTGAGCGAAGCGAAGCATTTCGGTGCCCCTCGAGCCAGACCCTTCGCTGCGCTCAGGGATTATATCAGCCACCTGTGCTATCATACTAACATATATGTCGACCGAAATACTAGCAAGCCTACAGCCAGGAGCAAAACAGTTTCCTACCAGGAAGGGAGACACCCTATGTCCAACCCGCTCGACCCAACCAACCTCATGCCTGACACTGGCGGTATCAATTTCTATACCGCCGACCCCGATCTGGCCTTTCTCTTGCAACGACACCTCTCTGAGGAAGATAATGAACGAGCGCAGCCCATCCTTACCGCCATGGGGGCCGTTGCTTCGCGGCAGATGGACAGACTGGCTGATCTTGCCAATCGCCAGGGCCCCATGCTGGTGCAGTTCGATAAGCGTGGCCAGCGCGTCGACGAGGTCGTTTTCCATCCTGCTTACCACGAACTGGAGCGCATCGCCTATCAAGATTTCGCCATTGCTGCCTGCTCACATCGCGCGGGAGCATTGGGCTGGCCAGACCGCGTGCCGCAGCCCGTGAAGTTTGCCCTTGGCTACCTCGGCATGCAGGCAGAGTCCGGCGTGTTCTGCCCGGTGTCTATGACCGATGCCCTTGCTCGCGCCCTCGAACGCTGCGCCAGCGAACCACTCAAACGCCGCTTCTTACCTGCCCTTACCGCGCTCACGCTGGACAACCTGCAGCAGGGCGCCATGTTCTTGACCGAGAAACAGGGTGGATCGGATGTGGGTCAGACCTCTACAGTAGCCAGGCGGCGGACCTCCATCGACTCCTCACCAGGAGAGCTTCAGCCAGAATGGGCGTTGTGGGGAGATAAGTGGTTCTGCTCCAATGTCTCCGCCGGCTTGATACTCACGCTGGCCCGGCCGGAAGGCGCTCCCGCTGGCACGCGCGGCCTCGGCCTGTTTCTCGTCCCCAAAATATTGGATGATGGCACGCGCAATGCCTACACCATCCACCGGCTGAAGGACAAACTTGGTACCCGCTCGCTTGCAACAGGTGAGGTAACGCTCCATGGAGCGCTTGCCTACCAGGTCGGCAGCCTTGAGCGCGGCTTCGTCCAGATGACAGAGATGATCAACTGCACGCGCATCTGGGCAGCAATAGGCTCTCTTGCCGCCATGCGCCGCAGCTTCCTTGAGGCCCTGGTCCATGCTCGCGGTCGCGTCGTCTTCGGCCGCACCCTGGCAGAGCATCCCCTCATGCGCCGCCAGCTCGTTGATTTACTGGTCGAACTAGAAGGCTGCGCAGCCCTGGCCTTTGAGACTGCCGCCCTGCTAGAGCGCGTAGACCGCCATGGCGCGGAGGAAGACCGCCGCCTGCTGCGCATTCTCACACCCCTGTGCAAGTACTACATCCCCAAGCGCGGCGAGTACGTGACCCTGGAAGCCCTGGAGATACGCGGCGGCAACGGCTATGTAGAGGACTGGGTCAACCCACGCCTGCTGCGCGACGCCATCGTAAACGTGATCTGGGAGGGCTCCAGCAATGTCATCGTGCTGGACGTGGCTCGTGCTATCGATAGGGAGGGCGCGGGCACGGCGCTCCTGGGGATGTTGCGCCAGCGCTTGCAATCTCTGGAACAGCCAACCGTTGCCCCTGTGGCGCAGCAGGTGAATTCATTGCTGCAACAGTTGTCAATGCGTTTGCAGGAGCTGGCTGCGCTTGACTCTGAAAGTGCCCAGTTGCCCATGCGCGGCCTGGTGGAGCGCATGGCCCAACTCACCATCGTGACGCTCCTATTGGAGCAGGCCCAGGCCGAGTTGCTGCA
>WNGM01001408.1_pt1 | contig 19331 bp, 18 predicted proteins | sample 5400571 | NCBI WGS metagenome assembly WNGM01 (sample SAMN13153378, study PRJNA577476) | soil metagenome | isolation source: 100 cm soil or saprolite under Garry oak tree replicate 2 | place: USA:California | collected 2016-06-15 | reverse complement strand
CTGGTTCGCGATTCAAACCCGATCTCCAAAAGCATCGGGCCCGGGTTTGACCGTCCGCATTGCAGACAACCGAACCGGAGCCCGTATGGACGCGATTATAGGGATTGCGTTCTCGAAATCAAGCGGAATTTTTGGCATTTTACGCATCTCCCCTGCCCGGCGGCCGGGATCGGAACCGGGCTTTGTCCACAACCTATGGTAGACAGGACTTCCGCAGAACGCAAGGGGGAGTGGGTAGACCGTGAGATCCGGTCTGGCGCCGGCCGCGGGGCTTTTCACGCTTACAAACCCCTACCGGCTGCCCAGCACCCGGACGGCACTGCCGCGGCAGGCAGGGGTTCCCCAGCCTTCCTCCTGGAAGGCCCAGAACACGTCGATGCGCGGGGTCTTCGGCAGCGCCACCGGCGCCAGGCCCAGCGCCGCCTCGGCGGCGGCCGGCCGGCCGCAGGCCGCGGGCGAGCCGCACGAACGCGTTACGGTGCGCCATCTCTTGCGACCGGAAGGAAGGTCGCGCATAGTTCGCCTCTGGCGAAGCCGGAACAAGAGGGGACCCGCATGGCCGCACCGATTCCGCTGTTCCAAGGTCTGCCCCAGGAGAGCATCGACCAGTTGCTGAGCGGCGGGGTGCGGCGCACGTATCCGAGGAATTCCGTGATCATCAACGAGGGGGACGAGGCCACGTCGCTCTACATTGTGCTGTCGGGAAGGCTCAAAGTGTACCGCGCGGATGCCGATGGCAAGGAGTTCATCCTGGATACGTTGTCCGAAGGCGACCACTTTGGGGAGCTCGCGCTGGTGGACGACGAGCCGCGCTCCGCCTCGGTGGCCACGCTCGAGCCGTGCAAGCTGCTGGTGCTGTCCAAGGCCTCCTTCCACGAAAGCCTGGCGCACAACCCGGAGCTGGCCGCGCATCTCATCCAATGGTTCGCCGGCAAGGTCCGGCGCCTGACCGACAGCGCCTATCTGATCGCCACCCGCGACGTGTTCGGGCGGCTCAGGGCGTTCCTCACGGAACGCGCGAAGCCCAAGGGCGACCTGATGGTCATCGAGGAGCACCTCACTCATCAGGAAATCGCCAGCCGCATCGGCTGCACGCGCGAGATGGTAAGCCGCATCATGCGCGACCTGGTGACCGGCGGCTACATCGAGATCGACACCGACCACCGCATCCTCGTCCGCAAGCAGCTGCCGCAGAGCTGGTAGTGCTGCGCTACTGACACACGCCTGATACCCCGGGTCAGGTTCGCAAAACAATCTCAGCGCGCTTTTCGGTCGCTCGCGCTGCGAGGGACTGGGGATAGCCGGCTGTCGCCTCTCCTTTCTCCAACCCGGTGTGAATATTTCACAGCTTACCGGTGGAGGGCTTAACAGCGCCCATCTCTGCCCGAAACTAAGCTAGCCATCGATGCAAATGAAATGTTTTACATGGCCGGCGGAAAAGCGGGGAGCGCAATGAAACCAGGGGATGGAGCGAAGGCCACCAGTCAAAAACCCGGTTGCAGGCCGGATGTACGAGAGCACGCCAACCTGCACTCTAGGGCGATGCAGCAACTTGAACATATCCAAGTGAGCGAGAGCGACCGTCAAATCGCGAGGGAGTACTTGCGCAGCGGGGAGCTCATGGGCGAGCTCATTAGCCGGGCAAGCGGGAACCTCCGGTCCGCTGGAGTGCTCGTGAGCAAGCTCTTCGCACGCGCCAAGTAAAGTGAAGACGGGGGGAGAGGAAGATTTACTGTCGACCATCTACCACGGTAAAACGCCAATGAAATTCTCCATAGTCCGTGTTGCCTCTCACCTCGAGCAGGGATGCTTCGGCACGCTGCTTCATGACGGCACGCCTTTCGCCGTTACCCTCGAGCGGACCTTCGACGACCTCAAGCCGGTAATTCCGGCCGGTGTTCACCATTGCACGAAGACTGTGTATCAAAAAGGGGGCTACGAGACTTACGAAATCCACATCGCTGGACATGATCGGGTGCTATTCCACAAGGGCAATGTCGAGACGGACTCAATGGCCTGCGTGCTCGTGGCCGAGTCATTCGCGGTGATCGGAAATGTTGCCGGCATTGCCGATTCCAAGCAGGGGTTCGAGGAGTTCATGGCGCTCGCCGATGGCATCCCGGAATTCGACCTGGAAGTGAAGGAGGCATAATGGCTATTGATCCTATAAGTTCAGCTCTTGATATTGGTGGGAAGCTCATAGATCGCCTATGGCCCGATCCGGCCCAACGAGATGCAGCCAAGATCAAGCTTGTGGAACTCCAACAATCCGGGGAACTCGCTCGGCTAACGGCCGACACCGAACTCGCCAAAGGGCAGTTAGAGATCAACAAAGTCGAAGCCGCGAGCGCCACTCTGTTCGTTTCGGGCTGGCGTCCTGCGGTAGGTTGGGCATGCGTGGGGGCGCTAGTATTTCAATTCATCCTCGCGCCCCTTTTCACCTGGGTAACAATGTTCGCAGGTTCTAAAGTAGGCTTCCCGACACTGGACACCGGCACACTAGTCTCGCTCCTTTTTGCTCTGCTAGGAATTGGCGGCATGCGAACGATCGAGAAGCTTAACGGCGTAGCGGCGAAGTAGCACGGAAAAAGGGGATGCCATGAAACAAAAGGATGGGGCGAAGACCACGAACCAAAGAACGGAGGCCGCCATGCCATCGCTGCGCGAGTGGCTCAAGGACCCGAAGGTCCTCCTGTTGATTTCAGTGGCGCTGAATGCCGCGTTTGCCGCGATCATCGCGATCATCGCGAGCGACAAAGATATACAGATCGAAACTCCCTACTTCGTTCTCGCGAAGCTCGGCTTGAACGGCCATGTCGAAGCTCTGTTCAAGAAGGGGACCGACTTGCCGCAGGTCCGCGCCTTGCTCGAGGAGAAGCACTTCTACGAGATCGGTCCCGACAATCCCGGGGCCGAGCCGATCGCGCAGGCGCTCATCGACTTGGCCGATTCGCATTTCGCGCACGCCTTGGTCGCGCGGCTCCGGGACATGTCGCGCGAGGAGAAAGGACCGTTCAAAAGTGCCGAGCACCAGGCCAGGATTGTTGCCAAGAACAATCGGGACGGGGTATCGGAGGGCATCGCCCAAGTGTGCTCGGACTCGGGCTTCGAGGACATGTATCTCACGATCTGGTCGAATGACAAGGGTGGCGGAGGAACGACCGTCCATGCGGCGGCAGAGAAGGAATGCCCGCCCTCCTTGTCGCGAGATCTGGTCGAGCTGCACGCGCAAGACTGGAAGAAGGTGTTTGGCAGGTCGGGGGGCCTACGAGTGGAACCGGTTCTGGTGAGGCTGCACCCTCCGCGGATCACGCCGCCGCAGGCGCACCCCCAGGTCGCGCAAGCTAGCGCCCTGCTTCACTGAACCGGATCAGAGGAGACAGCCGTGAACAAGTCCACCCGTACCGCGATCGCGATCCTGTTGCTCTTTGCCGGGATGAGCAGCGCGACCGCCGAGTGTTTCTACAACGGCAAGAAATACCCAGAAGGCACGGTGATCGGCGACCGGGTCTGCAGCGGCAACCGCTGGGTGCAACGCCGCTAGGTAGCACAATCGGGGACAAGTCTTGGTCCATCGGAAGGAACCAACCTAGTTTCACCACCCGACGCTTGAACGTCGCGCTGCATGCAGGCGAAATCCAAGGAAGAACTGGTGTCTTGCGATCGTGATGTCCACCGAAACAAGTCGACTCGGGTCCCCAAGCGCAAATTTTCGGATTCGACGCGGCGAAACGAAAAGCCTTTCCTTATTCGCCGCCATCGTTTTCGGGGACCCTGATCGCGGCTGTGCATTGGGGGAGGGATGGAAGACTTCAGCGAACTCAACCTCGTCGGGCATTCGCCCGCGTTCCTGCACGTACTTGAGTTAACGAAGCGTTTTGCTGCTTGTAACGCCACGGTTCTGCTTCATGGAGAGACCGGGACCGGCAAGGAGCTGGTCGCGCGCGCCATCCACTACTTGGGCGCGCGCCGGGATTTTCCATTCATCCCCGTCAACTGCGGCGCGCTGCCCGATAGCCTGGTGGAGAGCGAGCTGTTCGGCCATGCTCGGGGAGCGTTCACCGACGCTCGCGATGCCAGGCGAGGCCTGATCGCGGAAGCAGAAGGAGGAACCCTGTTCCTGGACGAGATCGAAGTGCTGACCCCGAAGGCGCAGGTCGCGCTGCTGCGTTTCCTCCAGGATCTCGAATATCGTCCAGTGGGCGGCGCGGTGGTGCGCGACGCCGACGTAAGGATCATAGCGGCGAGCAACGCGAACCTCGGAGACCTTGTAAAAGTAGGCCATTTTCGTCGGGACCTCTTGTTCAGGCTCAATGTCCTGTCTATCGATCTTCCGCCGCTGCGCGAACGGCAGCATGACGCCGTTCTCCTCGCCGAAATGTTCCTGAAGCGCCTCGCAGGCCAATACCGCAAGCCGCCGAAGAGCCTTCATCCCGACGCAGTTTCAAGGCTGCTCGGCTCTGAATGGCCCGGCAATGTTCGCGAGCTGGAGAATCTGATCCACCGGGAATTCCTGATGACGGATGGTCCGGTGATTTATCTGCAGTGTCTCGCATCGCCGGGAACGGTCCAGAAGGACGCCCGGGAAACCATATTGTCGCGCTTGACGGAATCCAGCTTCCAGGAAGCCAAGGCGTGCGCGATAGCTCATTTCGAGCGTGCGTACATCGTCGAGCTGCTCTCGCGTACCGGGGGAAATATTAGCCATGCGGCTCGAATCTCCGGCAAGGAACGCAGCCGCCTTGGAAAGCTCGTGAAAAAGTACGGGCTTGAGCGCATAGCCTTTGCGCGTGACGCAGAAGCGACCTGAAGAGCGACCGTGTTTGAGGAACGACCGCGGTATTAGACATAGCGACATAAATTCGACAAGGGACACCACCAGGAGGAAGTAAAATGACAGCGAACAAAGTGATCGTGACGAACCTTTCCGCGCTACAGCTCAAGTATTCGACCGGCTTCCGGCGCATACACGATGCGATCGGACGGCTGATCGCGGCGGACAAGAAACGCGGATTGACTACGCTGCTCGTGGCCATCGATTCGGCTGCAGACATGCGGTCGGTGAAGGGCTCGCCGGTGGCCACGGCCTCGGATCAGATCCGGGTGAAGGCCGCCATCGACGCCGTGTGGACGGCCTACACCCCGGACTACCTGATGATCCTGGGGGCCCCGGACGTCGTGCCCATGCAGATCCTGCGCAATCCCGCACAAGGCGATGGTGACGCCAACGTGCCCAGCGATCTGCCCTACGCTTGCGCGGCGCCCTACAGCAGCGACCCGTCGGTGTTTCTCGGGCCGACCCGCGTGGTCGGGCGGCTGCCCGACCTGTTCGGCAGCGGCGACCCCGCCTACCTAGTGAGCTTGCTCGGCACAGCCTCGCGCTACCGCACGCGGCCCCGCGAGGAGTATCAACGCTACTTGGGATTGTCGGCGCAGGTGTGGCAGGCGTCGACGGCCCTGAGCCTGAGTAAGGTCTTTGGCGATTCGAAAGCTCTGCAGACCACGCCGCCGCGCGGTCCGAATTGGCCTGATGCACAACTCGCGCTGCGGGCCCACTTCATCAACTGCCATGGCGCGGACAGCAGTCCCCAATACTACGGGCAGCCGGCCGGAAAGGAAGAGTATCCGGTGGCGCACGATGCCGCGCGCCTCAAGCGCAAAGTGAGCAACGGCACGGTGATCGCCGCGGAGTGTTGCTACGGTGCTCAGCTCTACGACCCCAAGGACAGCAAGGGTCAGGCGGGCATCTGCAGCACCTACCTCGCCGACGGCGCCTATGGGTTCTTCGGCAGCACCACGATCGCCTACGGACCGAGCGAGGGCAACGGCCAGGCCGACCTCATCTGCCAGTTCTTCCTCGACTCGGTCCTGGACGGTGCCTCGCTCGGCAGGGCGGCTCTCGAAGCGCGGCAGCGCTTCGCGGCGCTGTACACTCATCTGGATCCGACCGATCTCAAGACTCTCGCTCAGTTCTACCTGCTCGGAGACCCTTCGATACAGCCGGTCGCGACGATACCGCACGCGCTCTCGCGCACCAAAGCGTTTAAGAACACATTCAAGGGAGCCAAGACCACCTCGGGTGGGCGCGCGTTTCGCCGCGAGCGGCTGGCGCGCACCGGGACCAACCTGGAGCGCTCCCTGGGCGCCGTCCGGCCGGTCCAGGCGCGGCCGCCTGCCCATGTGACGCGTGCGCTGAACGCCGCCGCCAAGGAGTCGCGCATCAAAGAGCTGACACGCCAGTCCTATGCCGTCGCCTTTCCCAAATTCACCTCCAGCGGCGACATGAAGCAGTTCGCCGCCCCTCGGCGCGCGCGGTCCGTCTATCTGCTGCTCGGCGAGAAGATCAGCTCCGGCAAGGTAAAGCGCGTGGTCGCCCTGGCCGCGACAGTCCAGGATGATACGATCGTGCACATGCGCAGAGTCCACAGCCGATGACTCTCCAAGGCCGCGTCGTGCGCAAACGCCTCTCGATAGGCTCCAAGAGCGAGCACGAGGCGTTGGTGCTGGTGACGCCGGACGATCAGGAGTACAAACTGCGCCGCCAGGAAGGCAATCCGTTCCGGGATCCCGAGCTCGACGCCCTGGAGGGCAAGCGGATCGAGTGCGAAGGCGTCGTGCGCGAAGGGTTGGTCATCATGACCCGTTGGAATGTTCTGGGGTGAGCGCGTTGAAAATCTCACATCGGCGTCCGCTGCCTGATCCAAGTCAGCCATTGGTCGGCCGCGCGGTCGCGCTGCGGGTCGGCCCCGAAAGGCTCATAGCAGCCCAGAGACCGCCAGAGCTGATCCCAGTCGCCGGCCTCCGGTAATTGGGAAACGATCGATCTCACGACTACGAAAGCGTGCGCTCGCGTCATCGGGTCCGCCGATCGGAGAAGGGGCGCGACGGCCGGCAGTGCGATGGGGCCAATGTCGATCAACTCGTAAGCGGATAGGGTGAAGGGACTGTGCAGCACGTCCGGAAAGTCGTCGATGGTCTGCACGAGTGCATCGAGCGCCCGTCCGTCCTTGATTCGTGCCAAGCCCTGCGCCGCACGGGCGCGCACCTGTTTATTGCTGTCGCGCAGCGCATCGGCGAACGTTTCGGCGCACGCGGGATCGGCGATCTCCGCCAGGCCTTGGGCCGCCTGCATGCGCAGACCGTCATCCGGGCTCCTGAGCGCCTCAACGAGGGCGGGAGTCGCCGCCTTGCCTCGACGCACGAGCGCGGCGAGCGCGAGCGCCCGCGCGTTGAAGTCGACCGAACGGAGTTGCTCTACCAGCTCTGGTATGGCCGACGCCATGACCGCATCATGACCCGCCTCTGGCAGCGGGAGCTGCAGCGGGCACGTGCTGGAACGTGAGGATTACTCGACGGTTAGCCCAGCGGTTGGCTTCGCGCATCTGGTTGGCACCGACGGCCGCGTCGCCGCCCTGATCGCCCGATCCCGCGTTGATGGTCGCGGCCGTTGATGCGCCGTGCCCGAGGATGATGTCGTCGATTCGAGCAGCCACGATGCCGCGGGCGAGAAGGGCACTTTCCACAGCTTCCGCACGTCGCAAGGACAGATTTCTATTGTAGTCGTTGGGCCCACCCACTATGTCGGCAAACCCCTCCAGCAACAGATGCACATCCGGATTGCGGACGAGATAGGCGAGGAAGGTGTCAATCTTCGCTGCTTCCGTTGCGCTGAGTACGTCACTGTCGAAGGCGAAGTAGAACGTCACGGGTTCATGCACGTAGAAGTCGCGGTGCCGCTCCAGCGCCTCGCCGAAGGTCGCGGACTGCCCGGGTTCTACTGTCAAACGCTCGTTGACGACGTGGCCGGCGCGAAGTCCGAAGCCCCAATCGACCGCGCCATAAGTCACCATCGTGTCTTCACCGAGGGCCACGGTTTCGAAGGCGAAGTCGACGTTGACGGCATTGCTGTTCGTCCCGGGAAAGTCATACATCACCGCCGAACGTATGTCTGCCGGGTGGTCGGACCGTTTGAATCCCGGCGTTTGTCCGACGACGCCTCCTATGCCGCCGCCGTATAGCGCGGGCTGAGCTGTCTGACCGACCCCACCTACCGTACCCGGCGCAGCCGGTTGGAAGTTGTAGCGCGGCGACAGAAAGGTTCCCTGAGGGACGCCCGGAGCGCCCGCATTCGGGCGATGGTGCACGTCGGTGCCGAAACCGCCAACGATGCCGCGCGCCGCATCGTCCTGGGTACGCAAGCCTGGAGTCCCTAAGGCGCCGCGCGGCGCCTGCGCAGCCGGCACCGATGCCGCAGCGACGTCAGCTCCGGCGATGTCCGTCGCCCGGGCCATCTGTACCATCGTGATCACATTCGAATTGGGTGCCCCCGCAACGGGCACGAAGCGGATATAGCCATCCAAGCCACTCTGGGTCGGCGGAGCGGCGAGCGCGCCTTCGCGGGTTTCGAGGTCGATCTCAAAAGCGCTGGTGCTGCCCGGAATGCTGTAGCTCGCAGCAAAGGTGCACTGGATGGGCCGCTCGCCCGTGCGCGCCGAAATTCCACCGAGAGCGTCCGCATGCCGTCCGGGCGGGAGGCCGCCGTCCTGCTGTATGACATGCGCCAGCTCGTGGGCGGTCAGCGCGTCTCTGGCAGGAGTCCTTCCGGCCCCGAAAAAAATCTCATTGCCGTGGGTAAAGGCATGAGCGTTCAGGTCGCGATTCAACTGCCCCGCTTCGCCTCCCGTATGCACGCGCACCCGGCTCAAATCCGTTCCGAACCGCGCCTCCATGAACTCGCGCGTTCCCGCATCGAGCGGCTGACCGGATGAGCGCAGTGCGCGCGCTACGCTGGACGGTCCGGCGTTGCCTGAGGCCGTCTCCGGAGAGTGGTGCCGGTCACTGGTTTGCGCGACGGCGCCGGAGTATGCGTCGGGAGCGGTCGCGATCTGCCGCGCAACATGATCCGCCTCGCGCTCGAATGAGTCACCGGGCGCGTTCACTTTCAGTCCCGCCTGGGTTGAAGGCTGAAACCGTTCACCACCGGTGCGTGCGGCACGCTGTAAAAAAATAGGGACGCCGGCGCGGGCTCCATTTGCGCCCTGCGTCCCCGCATGGCGATCCGATCGCGCAGGCCGGGAGCGGGCTAGTGGCCTTGCAGCGATCGACCGATAAGCGGATTGTCCCATGGATCATCCTCCGTTAGAGGGGGCCGCCGCACTGCTCCTCTTGGGTGCAGTCGAACCGAGCCTCGGGATGGCAAAGCAAGGCCCGTGCAGGATATCTCAGATCTTCGGCTTCCGCACGACGGCAGAGCTCTCCAGCCGCGCCAATCGCGTGCGCATCGTCGAGAACTTTCTCCGCGCCGGATTTGCTATCCCTAATGCAGCCTCCGTTCCCGGAATCGTACCCGCCACGACTTCTCCTTTTTCAGCACCCACGCCAACACCCCGGTCACCAACAGTATCAGCCCGACCCAGCCGAGCGCCGGCACTAGGTAGGCCTGAATCCAATGCGGCACGGGGCGATCTTTTCCCACGTGCCATGCCAGCGCAACCACCACCGCAGTGACCGTCAGAGCGATGACGTATTGCAACCAGCGTGGCAGGCGTTTGAGGTCGATACGTCTCCGCTCCAAAAGAAATGCCCCCGTCTCTAGCGTTGAAGACGCGTCGCGGACACCGCGCAGGGATCGCACCAGAACATGAACAGAGTTCCCGGGATGCGAACGCGCCCCCACGGCGTCATCCCGCCGTCCAGCGCAGCCAGATAGCGCATGCCCCGATCGCAGACCGGACAGCGCGGGAGTGCGTCGATCCGACACCAGTTGGGCGGGCCTCCCACGTCATGCAGCCCGCGTACCGGGACGCGATCGCTGCCGATCCCCATTTGGTTGGGGTGATCCTCGAGGGCGAGCGCCCTCTCGCCGGGAACGAAAGGCATCCCCTCGCTCGTGGGCTCACCGATCTCGATAATCACCAGCCGCTCTGTCCCCTCGTCGGTGAGGCGCACGAACAGCGGCTGGTCGTCGCGATCGTGGTGCTGGCACTGGAACCAGAAGAAGCTCGGATCGCGCGACAGCTCCCAGCCGAGAGCGCCCGCCGCCAGCGTCAGCGCGTGGGCGGTCGGCGTGAAGCAGAGCTCGCAGAAGGGGACGCGGCCCGCGTAGTCCCCGCCCACGCGGTGGGGGCTCTCGCCGCGATCGACCACGAACCCGAGCGCCACCTTCGGAAAGTACGACCGTGCGCCGGTGTCGGGGAAGACGCCGCAGTTCTCGATCGAAGCGTCGAGCGCCGGCCACATGCGGCTGGGCGCTTGCGCCCGCAGACCCTCGAGCTCGCGTCGGGCGGTGCCCGTGCGCATGCGGACCAGCGCCTGCAAGAACGTCGGGTCTTCGCTCTCGTGGAACTGCCGGACGAAGTCGCGCGCCCAGGCGTCCGGGCCACCGGGCAACATCGCCGGCCCGATCAGCGGATCGTCGATGACCTCGACGAAAGGCTGAACGAGCGAAGGGAAGTATTTCGTGACCTCGAACAGCACGCTGTCGGCTGACGGGTCATCCCGTGCGTCGAGCGCTTGGCGGAGAAGGAGGTTCGATGCCGGCGGCGTGACGAACTTGATCAGGTCGGCCACCGCGGTCGCCCAGTCCCCTCGCCGCGGGGCGAGGGATTCTACCGCCCGCTGCTTCTCGGCGCGGTGGCTGGGAAGCAGCGCCAGATAGCCGGCGGCCAGCGCAGCCGCCGTGGGATCCGTCGCTGACGACAGCACCTCGAGGGCACGCGCAGCACCGCGGTCGGCGTGACGGACCCACGCCGCAGCCAGCAGCTCCTCCCTCCGCGGCATGGTGAGCGCAGCGTCCGTCAGCAGGTCGTCGACTTCGATCATTGGATCTCCGGGTCCTCGAGAACCCGGCGGGCGATCCGGGCCAGCTCCTCGATCGGGGTGTCGGGGGGATACTGATCCTGAAGCGAGGTGCCCACGAACGTGCTCCGCTTGGTATCCGGCAGCAGCTTCATCACAAGAACGTAGTCCGGGACGCGGGGCATCGAGCATATGACCGTGCCCCGGACGAGCTCGGCGAACGACTCGCAGCCGGCCGCTTGAACCAGCTTCTCGAGGTTTCCAAAGCGGCGTTTGACCGCAGGGCGCTCCGACTCTTTCAGTGCCAAGCGTTCACCTTCACGCAGCGCTGCCGCCAGCCCGTCCCAACCACCCTCAACCTTGATCGCTGCGTCGAGGGCGAGCATCCCCTTCCGGGAAGGCAGGCTGGGGACAACGTAGAGATCGCCGTTTCGCAGGTACACGTCGAGCTGGTGGGCTTTCATCTGATCGTCTTGAACACGATTCTAACCGGTGGCTTCAGTCCGCGGGCGTAGGCGATGGCCTGGGATGCCTCCGCCCGCCACTGCGCCGTGAGCGTTCTGCCCGCGGTCGCTTCGAGCGTATCTGGCGGCACGCCGATCACGAGGACACGATCGGCGCCTGGCGCGGCGGTGATTCGGGTCCCTGTTCCACTCGGCGTCGTCTTGAAGCGGCTGAGCTCCCTCGCCTCCGCCTCGAGCTGCGCGGCGAGCGATCCTTCCTCCTGAAAAGCATAGAGCTGGTGAGTCTTGATGCTTCTCACCTCGGTCGCCAATCCGGTAGCGGGATCGATGCGAGGGGCACTATCGATGGTCGCGGCGTACGGCAGCTCTTCGCCGAGCAGCTGATGCCCAACCTCGCCTCGCAGGGCCGGGCTACCGGCCTCGCCCAGCTCGGCCCGCAGGTTCCAGATGCCTCCCGGCTGTTCGGCGACAGCACGCAGGCGGGCCTCTTCTGCGGGCGAGACGGTGCGCTTCGACCTGAGCTCCGCGATGATGTCGTCGACGTTCTCCGGGGTGAGTTCCGGGCCGCGATTGACGCGGAGACGGGGCACGCACACCGAGCCGTTCGAGTGCCGGCACCAGCCGCCGCCCGGGTTCTCGGTCCACTCGTGCTCCCCGATCTTGATACTGCGAGGGGGGCCCTCCTGCACGAGGTGCGGGTTGTCCTCGATGAACTTCGTTTCGTTGGCGAGCTGCTGATGGCTCAGCTCCTGGCTCTCGACGTGGCCGCTGGCCTCGACGCTGCGGTCGCGCGCCGCGCCCGACTCCGGTTCGGCGGCGCGCGGGGGCGGCTCGGGGAGCGCGGGCTCGGCGCGCGGTGGCGGCGTCTCGGGTGGGCGCGCCGCCGGGCGCGGCACGGCCCCCGCTTCTCCTGCTGGAGGTGCCACCCGCGGCGCCGCCGCCCCGGCCTCACCGGCCGGAACGGGAACGGGCTCGCGACGGCCAACCAAGAAGTCGCGCGAGAACCCCTCACGCGCGCTCATCGGCTCCCCTTCACTGCGGAACATGCCCTTGATCCCGGCCCACGCGCGCCCGCGCCCCTCGCGGGTGGCCAGGCCCGCTGCCCCGCGCAGGATCCGTCCGGGCGCGGCGCGCGCGACGCCGCCGACCGCGCGCGCGTAGCTCCCGGCGCCGGTCGTGCGCACGCCGCCGACGGTGCGGGCGAAGTTGACGCCGCCACCCGCCTCAGCGATCTCGGCTTGCATAGCGCGGCCCCCGACCTGCGCGAGCTTGGCCATGCCCATCTGCATGACCACGTTGCCAGCGTTTCCGACGTCGGTGGTGATCTTGTCGGATTGGTTCTGCAGCTGCTCGGCGGTCTGGACGCAGGCGGCGTCGATGAGGTTCTTGATGAGAACCAACCCCTGCAACACCAGCGCGACCTCGCCCACGGTCAGCGTCCATCCACCCACGGTGGTCATTACCGATGCGCAGAACGCGATGATCGGACCGGTCACCGGCGCGGCCGTACCCAGCGAGAGCAGTGTGATCGCGCCCATGATGGCGATGATCACGCCAGCCAGCGCGGTGATGGAGCCAAGTATGATCGTGAGGCCCGTCGCGATGTCGGCCGCCGACTTGAGCAGGTTCCCGAGCGGATCGCGCCGCCACTGCTCGCCCGACAGGAGGTTGGCGCCGCCCGACAGCATCATGCTAAGGCCGCTGACCACCCCCATAAGCGGACCGCGTGGATCGATGAGCCCGAGTGCCAAGTGTCCCCACCCCGGCCACCTGATTCCGCTCACGGACCCGAAAAGATGGCGCCCGGTCATCCGCAGCGCGATCCAGGCGCGCTGGCCAGAGCCGATGCTGGCGACGTCGCCGCCCGCCATATCAGTGATCTCTTGGACCTCGCGGGCTCGGCGCTCCCGCTCGCGTTGTTCGGCCTCGGCCCGTTCCTCCGCGGAGACTGGATCCGCGCCGCTGAACCAGGACGGCAGATGAGAGGCGAGGTCAACGCTGGCGCGATCCTCGTAGCGGTAGTCTTCTGGGTTCCCATTGGCAGGTGGGCCGGCTACTGCTCCTTCGGCGGGGATCGCTTCAGGCATGTCGCTTGGCGCCTCGGAGGCAGCCTGGACCACCGCATCGGGAGGCGCCTCGCGGATTTCGGGCAGAGACTGGAGCGAGGACTGGTGCGTATCCTGCGCGCCGTGGAGGCGATCCTCGATAGCCGTCGAGGCGTCGAGCATCTGTTGTCCCTGTTGGTCTAGGGCATCGGCCTGCGCGAGAAGGGCGTCCGGCTCACTGCTCAGCGCGTCCATTTGGCCGCGCGCGGCGGAGTTCTGCTCTTCCATTGAGGCGAGCCTTTCCTCCGTGCTCGTAAGCGTGGCATCGACGGAAGCAAGCCGCTCCTCGGTCGCGGTATTCACCTCGGCGGCGTGGGCGGCATCCTCCTGCAAGGTCGCGGCTCGGGCTTGCGTCTGCTCAATCGCGTCGTCGGTGGAGGAGATGTCCGAGCTGGCCTGGTTGATCTTGCCCGACTGCTCCTGCGCATCGGCTGCAGCCTCATCATCGTCTGGAGTGTTCGCTGCGCTCTCGCCAGCCACCTCACTCGCCTCGGAGGCCATCGGCCCAGTTTTGGCCTTGCCCTCGTCGGCCTGTTCCGCGTAGCCGGGTGCCTGATCGGCCACCGTCTGCGCTTTCTCCTTGGATACGTCGAGCGACTGCTGTGCCGTGTCGGCTACTTCGCGGCGATAAGCGAGATGATCGTTCGACGTCGCAACGCCCTGTTCAGCTTGGCCCACCCCTTGCTCAACGAGGGCGAGGTTCCCGCGCAGCAGCTCAGCGTTGGCACGTTCCTCGGCGGCGTGTTGGCGTAAATTAAGCCCCTCCTGGCGGAGCGTCTGTGCCTGCTCAGCGACGTCGATGAGCGCATTGTCAAGCGTAGGGTCGGTGAGTACCGGCGCGCCCTTCGAGTCGACGGGCTCCACTTGCCTTGGCGGCTCGACGACCGGCGGTTCCGGCGGCTGCATCTGGCTCGTCGCGGCGCTGAAGGCAACATCGGCCTGACCGGCCGCCTGTTCCGCGGCGGCGACGGCGGGCGACTTCTTGCTACCTTCGCCTTCCGCCTTCGGTTCCTGCTCGGGTGTAAGCGGATCGCCCGGTGTGTCAGCTTGCGTCGTGGTCTGCTGCGCCGCCTCCTTCACTTGCGGCGCTATCTCCGCGGGCCGATCAACGTCGGGATGCGCTTCCGGCTCTAACTCGCCTTTTTTCGCTGCGAGCTCGCCCCGGTCGATCTGCTGTTCCGGCGCACGCGCCGTCGCGGCCGGACCGTCCTGTGATTGCGACGCCGCCTCCCCGTCGGCGGCCGGCTGCTGCTCGGTGCTTACCTCACCGCGACGCGGCCTAGCGGCAGACTCGACGGCCTCGGCGTCGTCACCAAGCTCTTCGTGGATCCGCCCCAGGATGCGCTGGCGCGGTCCCTCGCCATCGTCAGTTGCCTCTTTGCGCTGCAACGTCTGCAACCCAGTGTCGTTCCCGCTCTGCTGCACCACGTGTGCCGCCTCGTGGGCGAGCAGTTCGGTGTCGTCGGAGCGCTCGTTCGGGCCAAGCCAAATGTGGCTCTGGTAAGTGAAGGCACGCGCGTTAATCGCCTGCGCCGCTCGCCCCGCTGCCTCGCCTGAGTGCACTCGCACGCCGCCGAGATTCACGCCGAGCACGGGCTCCACCCGCTCGCGTACGTTGCTCGACAACGGCAAGCCGGCATCCACGCCTGGCAGCGTAGCGGTCCCGATCGACGCGCGGCTGCTACCCGCGACAGTGCTTCGCTGGATCTGATCCTTCTTGGTCCTGCACGAATCACACGTCCCGCATGCGCACCCTCCCTGGGCACTGCCCGATTCAAGCCTGGTTGCAGACGGTCCCCTCGACACCGCGGCCTCGGCCACCCGATCCGCTTCGTGCTCAAGTGGATCATCGGGCGCGCCGATCACGGCCTTGGCCTGGATCGACTTCGGAAGAGCGTCCGTGCCGAGCAACTCCTCCTCGTCGTCGGAGGAATCGATCCCGGTCCCGTGGCCATTGCCCCTGTGGTTGCTCTTGCGCTGCAGAAACGCCGGCATCCCAGCAATCGCGCCGAGATCCGGTCCCGCCCCGCTCGGCAGGGTCGGCTCCGCCTTGGGCAGGCGCATGCCGGCGCGGCGCTCCGCGGTCTTGGCGGCAAGGGCAGCGGGCATGGCGTCAGCGCTTCGCTTCGAGCTCCGCCGGCACCTGCCGCCCGAGCTTGCGATACTCGTCGCCGACCGCGGCCGCCACGTCGCCGAACTCGATGGGCGTACCACGTGCCTGTGCCAGCACGGCCGCGGTCAGCACCGCGTTGCGGATGTGGCCGCCGCCGAAGTCCACCGCCGCGGCGAGCTGGTTCACCTGCGACATCCCGAGGCGGTGGCCGGCGCCCAAGTGCGACAGCCATAGCGCGCGGCGCTCCTCGGGACCGGGCAGCGGGAAGTCGATGATGAGGTCGAGGCGGCGCATGAACGCGGCGTCGAAACGACTCTTGCTGTTGCTGGTGAGGAGCGTCACGCCATCGAAGGTCTCGATGCGCTGGAGCAGGTAGTTGGTCTGCGCGTTGGCGAAGCGATCGTTGGCCTCCTTGACCTCGGTGCGCTTGCCGAACATCGAATCGGCTTCGTCGAACAGCAGCACCACCTCGGCTTGCTCGGCGTGCGCGAGGAGCTGCGCGAGGTTCTTCTCCGTCTCGCCGATGTACTTGCTGGTCACCGACGCGAGATCGACGCGGTAGAGCGGCATCTGGAGGCGGGTCGCGAGCCAGCCCGCCGCCAGCGTCTTACCCGTGCCCGACGGGCCGACGAACAGCGCGCGCACGCCGGGGCGGTAGCGTGCCGTCGCCGACGCGCCCAGCCCGCGCTCGAGGCCGTCGCGCGAGCGGCAGCGCAAGAGCAGCGTCTCGAGCTCGCCGCGCAGCACTGGCGTCATTACCATCGCCTCGTCGGAGATCGCGTCGCGCAGCGGCTGCGCCAGCGCTTCCAGCCCGAGCCCTTCGCCGGCCCACGCGGCATCGGCGACGTGCGACAGCGCGGGACGGGCACTGCCGTCGAGTGTCGCGCGGTGGTGCGCGAGGCGCGCCAGCTGCGCGATGCGGTCGCTGCCGTGGCGGTGCTCACGGGCCAGACGGTCGGCGAGCGCGCCCTCGCCGAGCGCCGCGTGCCACAGCTCACGCCGCTCCTCGCGCGACGGAACCGGCAGCGACCACGAAAGCACCGCCCCGCCCGCGTGCTCGACGGTACCCTCCAGGCCGCACAGCGCGAGGCAGGGCCCTGTGTAGAGCGGCACGTGCGGCAGCTTGCGCCGATCCCCGGGACCCATCTCGAAGCAGAACACGGGGAGGAGGCCGCGCAGCACGAGCAGCGGTCCGAGGCCCGCGAGCTTGTCGGTCTCGATGAACAGCGGGCGCAGGCCGAGCGCCGCGGCGATGGCGGCCGAGACCGAGCGACCTTCGGCAGCAGCCCTGGCGCGCACGATGAGGCCCCGCTGGCCCCCGGCGGCGAGGCCCCGCGCGTGCCGTTCCGCCTCCGCGTGCACCGACGGCGGAAGCTTGACCGGTTGCGGGTCGCCGAGCCCGATCGTCATCCCGGGCAAGGTGGCGTCGCGGCCGGCGAGAGCGAGGCAAATCGGGATTGGAACGCCAAAGGGCCGCTCGGGCAAGGGCCCCGATTCGCTCATAACCGACAGCAGGCCACTGTGCATCGCCGCACCACTCACGAGTGCATGAAGCGCCTGCGGCCCTGCGCCGGGTGCGGCCGCCAGCGCGCTGGCCACGAGGCCAAGCGTGGGCCGCGACCCACCGACGGGCGCCTGGAGCCACGCTACGGCCCGCCCAGCCATCGCATCGTCTTCGACGGCCGAAGCGAGCGCCACGGCAAGCTGTTCGAACAAGGTGAGGCCGAACGCGGAGGCGAGACGGCCGAGGCGGGCATCGCTCTCGTCGGGCGCGTAAAGGTACGCAGGCAGTGTAGCGAGGAAGCCGCAGTCTGTCGGCGCAACGGCCGCGAGCTGGTCGAGCAGATAGCGCTGCTCGGGGCGCGGTGGCGAAGTTGGCACACTGCCTTGGGCGAGCTGTGCGAGCCCGGCAAACGCATAACTGCGCAAGACAACGCCGGCGGGTGCCGCCTCAAGCGGAACCGGTTTGAGATCAACCGCCATCGGGTACTCTACCGGTGCGCGGGGCCGGAACCGATGGGAGTTGGTTGGTGTAATGGAACGCGACGACCCGGCCGAACCACGGCACCCATCCGGGATCGAAGTCGAGCCCCGCGCGGCGCACACGCATATCGGCATCGCTCAATCGAAAGAAAACATCGGCATGCGTCGCGCTGAATCCAATCGCTGCCGGCCGCATGACGAGGCTTGCTACACCGATGCCCGCGACCCGCCGCAACCAGCGACGGCAAGCGATGAGCCAGATGCGCGCAAGCGCTGCGGCGGACGGGGCTTGTTCTGCCAGTGCAACGATGTCTTTCGCCACGCAGCCGCGTGGCGCCGCCAATGCTGGGTCGCCCCAAATCGCAGACGCTTTGAGGTCGATATTGCCAAAGTCATAGTTCAATGGAGAGCTGGCGAACATCCATGCCGGATCATCTAACAGCGCATTTACACGCCGTAGAACTAACGCCAACAGATGCTGCACAACCTGCGCGGCCGCGCCTTCGGGCAAGGCTTCGGCCCAGGCCGCATAACCCAGTCTTTGCAAGACCGGCAGCAGGAACAGCAAGCCTCCGTACGCGCTGGGTGCAGCATCCGGAAAAGGCCGGCCGCTCGATGGTGGTTCAGGCGCTGCTTCGGTCGTGATGCCGTCCGGTTGGTCCGGCAAGCGCGCGGTGTCGGCTTTGATCTGCTTGGGTACGGGTGATTTGTGCACATCCTTCGCACCGGCGTCGGGGCCGACAAATGCCAAAGGCGTTTCGACATCCCCGTGCTTTCGGGAAGTTCGTTCGTTGCCTGTCTGGCTCGGCCCGGCGGCAATATCCGTATGTGCGGTGCGAGCGACAGGTGTCACCGACACAACTTGCGGCACAAAGCCGCCTGCACGAGCCAGTGTTTGCACCCATGAAGGGAGCGCCGTGAAAGCAGGCGCAAGTTCTCGACGCGGTGACCCTTCGGCGTGGTCAACATCCTGTGCATTGGATGCGAGCCGCGGAAGTTCCGACGGCGCCATCTGGATTGTTCGCGAGCGCGAAGCGTCCACGGACAGGCGTGCGGCGCGCAGCAGCGCTGCGGCCTCCACGGGTCCGATCGCCTGCGCAAGCACGGGGGCAACACCTGCGGCGGTCAGGCGCGCGATCCATGCAGGTAGCGCAGCGGGTGCTTCGGGCAGTGCGGCGATGGCCAGCGCAATGCGGCGAAGATTGGCCTGCGCGCCTTCCGCGGGTTTGAACTCCGGCACCGCCAGCGGCCAAAACCAAGCGGCGCACGGGGCAGCGTGAGCAAGTTGCAGCGCGAGCTCGCACCGTGCTTCCAGCGCGTCGCGAAAGAACACGAAATCGGCGCGATCGGCGTTCGGGCCGGCGCCGTGCACCCAAGTGGCGCCAGCTGCGGCGACGCGCCGCTCCAGCAAAAGCGACAGCGTTTGCGGCGAAGCGCCGACGGCGATGAGGCCAAGGTCGAGGCGACGCACCAGCAGCACGCGCGCGCCGGCGTCGGGCAGGCTCGCGCAGCGCAGCGCGTCTTCCAGCTTCAGCGCCGCGCGACGCACGCTCGCTTCGCTGTCGGCGCGCAAGCGAAGATGCCGGACAATGCGCTCCGTTGCGCCCACCTCGCCTCCCTTTCAACGCAACAATGCTTTGGTCATGACCGTCTTGACCGAGGTAAGGCTGACCGCTGCCGCATCGCTGAACTGCACGCGCACGTCGTCGCCCAGATCGACCTGCGTTGCGGTGGTGTGGATGACCCGCGCAGAGACTTCGGCGCTGCCGATGTCTTCGACCGTGGCACGCGCCACCACGCTGCCCGCGCGAACCATCAGCGCCTGCATGCCGATGCGCAGCCGGCTCGGATCGAAGACGGTGAGCGGCA
>WNGM01003324.1_pt1 | contig 19352 bp, 19 predicted proteins | sample 5400571 | NCBI WGS metagenome assembly WNGM01 (sample SAMN13153378, study PRJNA577476) | soil metagenome | isolation source: 100 cm soil or saprolite under Garry oak tree replicate 2 | place: USA:California | collected 2016-06-15 | reverse complement strand
CTGCGACATGTGTGAAGAGATAACCGCCTATGGCATCCCCGATCGCTAGAATATTAGGCGCGGAAGTCTGTAGATGCTCATCTACTTTTATGCCTTTGTTATCATAGGTGACGCCAGCAGCCTCCAGGTTCAATCCTTCAACATTCGGCCTCCGACCCAGGGTTAGTAGGATCTCATCAGCTTCGAAAGCCAGGAGTCTTTCACCTTGCATTGCTGTCACCACTTTTTTATTACCATCACGTCTTGCGTTGACGAACGAAGCGTTGGTCACAATGTTCATACTCTCAGACAGCAATACTTCAGTAAGGGTGGCTGAAACTTCCGGGTTACATCTGTACCAAGACGCCTGAAAGCTTGTCCTAATTCAACTCCAATTGGACCAGCACCTACAATTAGCAAGGAGGAAGGTAAAAGCATCAGGTTAAAAACATCCTCATTGGTCAGATATCCGGTTTCTTCCAGGCCTTCTATCCTGGGTACGAGCGGTCTTGAGCCTGTGCTGATCAGCGTATTACGACTGGTAAAGGTCTCTCCATTCAAAGTAAGTTCGGAGGCAGATTTGAAAGAAACCTCTCCGAACTTGACAGTGACTCCTTCTGTATAGACTTTTTCACTTTCTGCTACCCGTCCAATTACTCCTTGAATATAGTTAGTGATTTTTGTCATATCAATAACTAGATTGGCGGGCTTTAAGCGTATCTTCGCTGCGTTTTGAGCTTGATGCACTACTTTGGCCACATGGATCAGGCTTTTGCTTGGAACGCAGCCATAATTCAGGCAGTCACCACCCAAACGTTCTTTGTCGATGAGTAAAACATTTGCACCGAGCGAAGCGGCTAGACGTGCAGCAGTCAATCCGCCCGATCCACCTCCAATGATGGTCATATCGTATTGTGTACGGGTCATGTATGAGCCTATCCAGCAGTAACGCTAGATGATGCCAGCATTTCCTCCGCATCCTCTATGACGTACCGGTATCCTTGCTCTGTCAGAAACAATTGGCGATTGGCTGAGAACTCCTGGTCGCGAGTATCACGGGTTACGATCGAGTAGAAATACGCAAGCCCACCATCGGTCTTAGGACGTAAAATTCGTCCCAAGCGCTGCGCTTCCTCCTGTCGTGAACCGAACGTGCCAGAAACTTGAATAGCAACATTTGCATCAGGAAGGTCAATTGCGAAATTTGCGACCTTACTTACAACCATACGTTTGATTTCACCGCGCCGAAATTGCTCATACAACTTTTCTCGTTGTTTGGTCGATGTTTTACCCATCAATAAAGGCGCTTCAAGTTCTTCTGCAAGCACCTTGAGCTGGTCAATGTACTGACCAATAATTAAGACCTGATCATCACGATGGCGCTCAGTAAGAAAGCGCACTACATTGAACTTTTCAGGGCTTTCTGCCGCAATCCTGTATTTCTCCCGTTCCTCCGCAACAGCATAGTTCAATTGTTCGTCTTCAGTCATGCCTACTCGTATTTCATGACATTCGGCTGTAGCAATCCAGCCCTGCCTTTCTAACTCACGCCATGGCACATCATATTTTTTAGGGCCAATCAAACTGAATACATCGGCTTCTCGGTGATCTTCTCGAACCAGGGTAGCTGTCAAACCAAGACGTCGACGTGCTTGAATCTCAGCAGTAATACGGAAAACTGGCGCGGGTAATAAATGAACTTCGTCGTAGATAATCAAGCCCCAATCATAGCTGGTGAAAAGTGAGAAGTGAGGAAAATCATCTTCACCAGCCTCATTTAGCGCGTTATTAGTCTGCTCTTTTGTATGGGGACGCCGGTATGTCAGTATCTGGTAGGTACTCACTGTAATTGGACATATTTCTTTGCGATCTCCAGTATATTCACCGATCATCTCTGGAGGGACATCTGTCTTGTCAATAATTTCTTGTATCCATTGTCTCACCGCTATGGTATTGGGCGAAAGGATCAGTGTGGCTCGCTGAATATCTGCCATTGTGACTAATCCAACGATGGTTTTCCCAGCTCCGCAAGGTAGTACGATGACCCCACTACCTCCACTAGGTGCGCCTCCTGCATAAAATGCAGCCGAAGCTCCATACTGGTATGCCCGTGGCTCAAAAGTTTTTCCCTCTGCTGTGACTGGTCTCAACTTCATTGGCAAAGGCGAGCCATCGGTGTAACCGGCTAAATCTTCAGCAGGAAATCCGATATGGATCAAAGCTTGTTTAATATGCCCTCTACGTGCGGCATTAATTTGCAGCGTGTAGGCATCTAGCTGGCGTAGCAAAAATGGTTGCGTACGTTTGTGGTGCATGATCTCAGCAATGAGCGCTACGTCATTTGAAGTAAGTAAGAGTGCATCTCCATCGCGAAACAGCTTAATCCGTCCATAGCGACCAATATATTCACGAATTTCGAAGATGATATTCGCCGGGATATCGTATTTGCTATAACTGATTAGCAACTCAATGATCATTTGGGCAGTCATACCGCCTGCGGCTGCATTCCAAAGCGAAAGTGGTGAAAGGCGATAGGTATGGATATGCTCTGGTGATTTTTCTAATTCTGCAAACTGAGCGACGGCATCTCTGGCTTCAGCATGCAGCGGATGATCAACTTCTAACAAAATTGTGCGATCGCTCTGAACGATTAATGGATTACTTGGATTCATATTTCTCTGTTATACTCCTGGCATCTCCGCCCAATTTTTGACATATTTTAATATGGTGGCAACAGTAGCATCCTCATAGCCACGCATAAGATAACGAGCGCCAACGATTACCTTAATGCCCTTTGGGCCTTTGAGCTGTTCAACAAAAGGTTCAAGTTTATATAAGGGGCAAATTTCGTCGAATTCGCCAGTGATAAAGAGTTTGGGGCGTTCGAAAGGTTTTGGAAATCCACTTTCAGCGCGGAAAAGCGGCAGGCTTATGCTTACAACCGTACGTATTCTTGTATCAAAAGGAGCATAAAGAAAGGTGATATAAGCGCCAAAACCGTGACCAATGACACAGATTTTTGCTGGATTACCTCCAGGCTGCGATAGTGCATAGTCGATAGCACCTGCAAGATCTAGTGGTTCCAGGCGTCCATCAGTTTGTTGCCCCTGGCTTTTTCCAACTCCCCGGAAATTAAAGCGCAATGCGAACATACCCGTTTTGGCTAGCCTACGAGCGAGAGCGAAATTCAATGTATCGTTCATATCGCTACTAGCAGGTTGAGGGTGACAGAGTATGATAATAGGAGCAAGCTCAGCATCGGCTGGAGTATGAAGCATACCCTCTAAAAGCAAAGAAGGTTGCCCACGGCTAGAAAAACTGATAGGTCTTTCATCTGTCGCTGATTCTGAAGCCATTTTCCCCCTTCATTCTATTAGCGCAGGCTATGCATTGCACATGTATCTTATCGCAGTCAATGCACTGAGTCAACTCAATACCTGATTTTGAAAGATTTTTTGACATTTCAGTAGTTATGTCTTCAAATGTTATACGTTTTAGTTTATAGAGCCTCAAAAATGTAAAATCTTGTTCTAATATCTGTAGACCCTTTGCATATGCAGCAGTAGATGTTATACTTGATAGTAATGATTTGAACTTGGGTTTTTGATTCATGTCGGCTAATTAGTGCAACTCAGTCAAAGACTGAAATTCTATTTTTCGTTGGCTCATCTTGGTTTCACTGTTGCTACGAGAGGTTATCTAGCGTTATCTTGCAGTACATGTGGGTGTGGACAACGTGTCAGGTGTCTTTCCTTATTTTACGGAGAACCTCTCAAAGCAGCTTCTGCTTTTGCGAAATCCTTTCGGGGGATGGAGGTCGCTAAGCTTCTAACTGACAATTTCATCAAGAATCAGGAAACTCCAGCAGCCAGGGATGTTTAGTGGTGTATAGGGTTTGGCCTTGCTTCAATAATGAAGCTTTTCAAGACATACCACGAATCTCACTACTAACAGGGAATATCCCTGATGTTATGGTATGAAATGCGCTATCTATCTGGATTCGTGTAGTTTTCGAGATTTATGTTGTAACAAGAATGAGGTTATAAGTGGTGGAGTTAGAGTTAGTACTACATCGGTAGAGGCAGGAGCGTATATGGCCGATATTTTGGTTGTTGAGGACGAACAATTAATCGCTAGATTATTGAAGGAAACATTACAGACCGAGGGTTATAATGTTGTAACTGTCCTCAACGGCGAAGATGCCGTCCAGTTTGCACTACGTGAAACACCGCACCTCATAATCTTAGATTTAATGTTGCCTGGGATTGATGGCTACGAGGTGGTTCGGCGCTTGCATATGTACCCTAAGACCATACATATCCCCATCACTGTACTGAGTTCTCTTGGAGAGCCAAAAGATAAAGTTAGCGCCTTTGAAACTGGTGTAGATGACTACATTACCAAACCTTTTCATACAGATGAGCTGCTAGCTCGCGTGCGTGCCCAGCTTCGTCGAGTGCAACAGAACTTCCTTTCTCCTCTTATTGGTCTACCAGGCGGCTTTCAGGTTGAGTTAGCCATTAAGTATAAGCTGAACAGCATAGAGCCATGGAGTTTACTCTATCTTGATCTCGATAATTTTAAGGCTTTTAATGATGCCTATGGCTTCCTGACCGGCAACGATATGATTCGACTGGTAGGACGAATATGTCAAAGAGTTGTGCGAAAGTATGGTAATCCCGATGACTTTGTTGGTCATGTTGGAGGGGATGATTTTGTTGTGGTTACAACCCCAGAACTGGCGCATACTCTTTGCAGTTATATTTGCGAATATTACAAAGAGGAAAGTACCCTTCTTTATCGTGCAGATGATCTCGGACGAGGATCGATAAGTGGTGTTGATCGTAAGGGACGATTGTACCAATTTCCTTTGGTCTCTCTCTCTATCGGTGTGGTCAATAATCAAATTTGGCAACCTCATAGTATACAGGAAGTGAGTTATTTAGCGGCTGAAGCAAAGAACCACGCCAAGCAATCAACCGACAACGTGTACCATATGCCACCCCGGCGAGTTTTGGCTGGCCATGATGGATCGACATATGTTCCCTCACGTTATGTAGCTTCTTCTCCTCTTCCTCCTACTTTTGCACAGAATACTCAAGGCCATGCTCATCACAATCCTCTATTCGGGAGTTTAGAGGAGAATATTCTTGAAGAGCACGGGCAAAGGGTATAGTAAACGCCACCTCCATTTTTTAGAAAGTCGTGAATGTTACGAACCAGGATGAGAAACACTTGGAAAGCATATTGAGCATTGAAATGGATGAGGCGCCAGCGCCAGGCTGTACGAGAGAATGCAAAGCAGGTTTTACAGGAAAGTGGCCTTGCCGAAATGCTCAAAACACTCAATAAAAATGCGCTCAAAGGCAGGGGTAGTTTTTATGAGTATGACTCTATGGTTCTCCTCAAGTGGGGAACAAGTTACACTCGTCGCCATATTTGGGTTGAAGTTAACGGGAATACGATTCGCTTCAGGCTTGCTCCTCATCGCAAGTGCGTCATTACAGCGCCAATCTGTGATGGTGAATATCATACGTTTACAAGTGCTATGTGGGCAGATAAGGAATTCTTGTTGAATGAATTGAACAAATATTATGCCAGGCCCATAGCTGAGACTTCATCCGATTAACTACACCCATCACCAATGACCTGGCCTACAGTGGATCGAGTGCTAGTACTCGTACAACACCAACACTACTAAGGAAACCACTGATTGCTTTATAGTTCTGATCAGCATAGAAGTCTTTGCGTTGTGTTTCACCTGGCCAACTCAGTACATTCAAAAAGTTTGAACTATAATTGTTGGTCGAAGCCTCCGTAAACTTGTTGTTATTTAACGTAGATTGATCGTGAATGAATGCGCTATCCTCGTTTCTGCCCCGTGCCAGAAAAGCAAAGGCTAACGCTGGTTGTGTTACCTGCCTTCGCAGTCCTTCTGTCCAGCTTCGTTCTACTCGCTCGGCCTGGTCTGGTCGGACGGTGACAATATGTGCCGCCGCAATCACAGGTTGGGCTGATGGGCGACTATAACCCCAGAGGTAGCGCATCAACCATTGTTCAGGATGTGCCATAAGTAACTCTGCTGTCGATCCTCTTAAAAGGTTTTTTGGGTTATACCTGTCCTGTGCTTTGTACCAAAAATCTTCATCTTCCCATGTGGTGAGAATGAAATAGTATGATTCGGGTTCCCTGCTGCGATAAAAGCGTGCATTCACTAGCCCTGGCGCATTTTGTATTGTTTCGGAGATGAAACGCAGGCGTGTTGTGCTATCATCATCTGTGCCCAGCGCCATATGTGCCAATGTTGCAACCAGTAATTCCATACCTGACCTTTTTCTATAAAAATTCTCGTTCTGTAGCATGGCATAGGCCTTCATTTTTGTCAATCTTTAAGGCTATATGCACATTGATCTGGACAATATTCTAGGTCAGGAACTATACTCTTAACAAAAGCTCTTGTCATGATTGGTTGTAAGGTAAAGCAGTTCAATTGAACGAGGAGGCTTAGCAATTAGAATGGAAACAGGCCAGGCCCGAAGATGCAGCGATATGGGTTTCCGTTACTCGACGTAGCGCCGATCAGATGCCGTTAGAGAGCGAAGATTCGCAGATAACCCGCTATAAAGAAGAAGACCCTCAACAACAAGCACAACGTTTTCTGCTCTGGCGTGGCGACATTCCGATTGGACGCTTACGTTTTTACGCACAGGATGATACCGCCGAGTTGGATGGGCTTGTACTTTTGCCTGAAGCTAGTGGCAGCGTGGCAGCGCAGGTAGTGACCGAGGCATTGCTCAGAGCCGCGGCGCTCAATGTTCGTCATCTCAAAGCGACCTATCCTGCTGCATATATTGCCTCATTTGCGGCAGCAGGTTTCCAGGAACTACGTCGTCGCACCGGTATGATAGCATCAACAAACATGTCGGTACCACAGGTTTCATTACCGAACTCTTTACACATTCGACCAATCAAGGAGGGTGATAGCGAACAGGTTGGTACTTTACTGCAGCGTGCTTACACTGGTGGACCTGATGATCTACATCCAGACCTGGCAGGTTGGCGTGCTGAGGTTCGTGCCATTCAGGATGGACATTTTGGTCCTTTTCTGGCTGATAGTTGTTTTGTGGCTGAACATACCCTCGATCGCTTTCACCTGGCAGGAGCAATTCTGGTGCACCTGGAACGGAATGTGCCACGTATTAGACATATGGTTGTAGCTCCCCTGTTCCGCCATGTTGGCCTTGGTCAGTTGTTAGCGGTCAAAGCCATGCAAACTCTACAGGAGTCTGGCTACCCAACAGTTATTCTCTACGTCACACTTGGTATACCGGCTGTAAACCTTTATCATAGGCTTGGCTTCGTCGAGGCAGGTCCGACCTACATTGAAGCTGAACGTATGCTGTCGAGATGAGGGTGATGACACATGTTCATCGCTTGCGACCAGCGTTCTCCCACAAAAGATCGCTATCCACCAGGTGGCATTGGATGTAGGAAATGCAATAATCCTAAGATTCACGCGCAAATGAGCGTAATGCAAAAGTAATCTGCTCTTCAAGTGTCATGGGTCGGTCTTGCGGGATCTTGCTTAATGCTGCCTGCGCTTCTGCCGAGGTAAATCCTAAACCCATTAATGCTTCAAGAGTTTCAGATTGCAACTTTCCTGATGGAGAGAGAGCTCCACTGCTTCCAAGTGTACCAAGAGATGGAAGTTTTCCTTTTAGTTCAAGAACTAACCTGGCTGCAAGCTTCTTGCCGACACCTGGAGTCAATGCGAGGCGTTGTTGATCCTCATCGGCGATAGCTTTATAGAAAGTTTGTGCGTCCATCATAGATAGCAATGCCAGTGCTAGTTTCGGACCAACCCCGCTGATACTGATAAGTTGCTCAAAAGCGTCCCGATCTTCTTCACTGGAGAACCCATAGAGAGCCATTCCATCTTCTCGCACATAAAAATGCGTGTAAAGAGACACCTCTGAACCGACTTCTCCCAGGCGACTCGACGTCGTTGTCGGTGCGAAAACACGAATACCAAAGCCGCCGACACGTACAATAAGATAACCTGCCCGGCGCGCTTCAAGAATTCCCTGTATAGTGGCAATCATCAAATGTCGCGGCATGGAGACCCACCTCAGTTTACAGGATGGGAGGAAATGCCGCTTCTCCTTTCTATCAAGTGAGCCGAAGCCTTCTGCACCCTCTCGAGGTGTTTGTAACTCGCACTCGAGAGAATGGGCTTTCAGACGCTTCCGCTTGCGTCAGTGACCGTTCCCTGCGGGGACCAGCACGGCTGGTGGCTGAGACGCTGCGCACCCTCCTGGACAACTGCGGTCCAAACGAGTCATCTCTCCCGCAGGCGCGCTCGGGTCCGCCGGTCGAGAACCTTGAGTCGATAGATACGTACGGTCTGCATGGCTGCTCCTCTCGTGCTGCTGAGCCAGTTTAGCACGAACTCCTGTTCCAGTCAAGTGGGCAACGAACAGACGTACAGTCAGTGAAACACAACCTTATTGACTCCCAGATGAAATGGGTGTAGTATTGGCAACATCAAATTTATGAGGTGTTGCAATGATAATGCTATGTAGTCATTGTGGAAATAAGACAAGTCTAATGGATTGCGGCGGGTATGAGCACAAAGTATCTTTTTTCAATAATGAGCAAGATAAGTTTACTCGGAAAAAGACAGCATAGCACGTTTTTGAGCGTGTTACATGCTCAAAACCAACGTTAGTTGAAAACGATTATGGAACTGATGACACAGATATTGATAATTTCAAAAACATAGTGATTTATCCCTTTCCTGTCCTTTTCATCGGCAAAGCCGACCGTCCCGCTACCCCGTGTCGCCACGCAATAAAATGACGACTTTCGGGCGCAAAACATGGCGTGGCCGCACCAATCTCTTGCGAAGGGATGGAACTTCCCGCGCCGCTTTTTTAAGATTAACACGTTATATGAAAAATCACATGCCTTTTAGAAGATTTGGGTACGAGTGAGAAACGAGGCGGTATGCAAATGACAGATAGCCACCGCCGCGGCATCTGCTGCATCATCCGGGCGCGGAATTGATTTGAGATGTAGTAGAATGCGCACCATCTCTCCCACCTGCTCTTTGTTGGCCCCACCATAACCAGTCACCGCCTGTTTGACTTGCTTAGGAGTATATTCAGAAACTGCAAGACCTCCATTTGCCAATGCCAACATTGCCACTCCACGTGCCTGTCCTACTGTCAGGGCTGTACGAGCATTTTTTGCGAAGAAGAGTTCTTCCATTGCAGATTCGTTTGGACGATAGGTAATAATTATCTCGTTTAAATGATGATAGATGTGTTGTAAACGCTCAGGCATTGACAGAGTGGAGGGTGTAGTAATGACATCGCACGCAACCATATTCAACTCGCTACCCCGTGCTTCCACAACAGCATACCCAACAATAGCTGTGCCAGGATCTATCCCAAGTGCGATGCGAGGCGAAGGAGAAGAAGATGATGGGCTAGTTAGACTGCCCATCTCTCAACCCTCGTACGAAGCTGCAAAGGCCTCCGGGAAATCAGCATTTGTAAACACATTCTGCACATCGTCCAGGTCCTCAAACTTCTCCACCAGGCGCATTACCTGGTGTGCTACCTTTTCATCATTGAGTTCAACTCTGGTTTTCGGCAGCAGTGTACTCTCAGCTTTCACTATTTTATACTTTTTTGATTCGAATGCCTGACGAATCGTTTCGAGATCAGAGGGATCGAAATAAATAGTGAGAACCTCGTCTTCAGGACCTATCGAATCGACATCATCGGCGCCCAGGTCTATAGCCTCCAGGGTGAGTTCGTCGGGATCATGCCCTTTTAGTTCTACCTCAATGATGCCTTTTGCCTCGAAGAGCCAGTCAACGCACCCGTTTTCACCCATGTTCCCGCCATTACGATTAAAGGCGTTACGGACTTCAGCAACGGTGCGGTTTCGATTCTCTGTCAAGGCCTGCACCAGCAGAGCAGTGCCTCCTGGCCCGTAGCCCTCATAGGTAATCTCCTCAAGAGCATTGCCTTCTGCTCCTCCCAATGCGCGCTTGATTGTACGCTCGATATTATCCATCGGCATGTTGGCATCTCGTGCTCTTTGTATTGCCATACGCAGCCGAAAGTTTGCATTAGGATCCCCGCTACCGCCTTCGCGCACGGCTACTACAATTTCACGGCCTAACCGTGTAAAAAGTTGGCCTCTTCTAGCGTCGTTAACTCCTTTGGAACGGCGTATTTGTGCCCATTTAGAATGACCTGACATACTATCGCCCCCTGGTTATTTTTAGGTTAAACAATTACAAAAATATGTGTGTTGTGTGCTTGAGTTTTGAGAAACCTCGTTGTTAGCATTGTAACATGAATGCCCTTAGAGCGTCGAGTGGTTAACAAACCTCTTGTAATCGCGTGCTCTCTGATATATCCTTGTCACAATGTAGTTTTGTAAGAGACGATTGCCTCTTGCGCTCTAATCAGTTATAAAGCTGGAGCCTGTACAACTCGTTCCTAAAACAGAACGTATTACTTGTTGAAAGTGTAAACTCTTGAAGAAAGATACTACAGTTAAAAGCCAGCCAAAACCAACAGCTCGTCAGGGTCTTGGTCGTACAGGTGAACGACTTGCGGCGGAAGCACTCATGAGCAAAGGATATCGTATCCTGGAGCGAAATTTTCGCTGTCGTCAAGGCGAAATTGACCTTGTGGCTGAGGATGAGCAAGATATTATCTTTGTGGAAGTAAAGACCCGACGTGGTGTTTCTTTTGGCCTGCCCGAAGACGCGGTTACAATCCGTAAACGTCGAAAGTTAGTGGAGGTTGCATCAAATTACCTGGACCTTCATACGTGTTCGGATCGCTCCTGGAGAATCGATGTGGTAGCGGTGCAGTTCAGCAGCAGTGGAAAACTTGAAGAGATACGAATTTATGAGCATGCCGTTACAGATATCGAATAGCATATTCTAGTTCAAACCAGATATATACATAGATGCCAGAATGGGAGGTAGTACATGGCAGACTTCTTAGAATCCGCAAAAAGTATGGTGAACGCGGCAGTAAGCCGCACGAGTTGGGAAGCGCAGAAACAAATGCGCGTTCGTAGTAAACAAACCGAAATTGAAAAACTTCTAGCGCAACGCCAGCAGTTACTCGACGAACTCGGGCAAATCGCAATGAACCTTTACCAACAAGGGAAGTTGACCGATCAGCAACTTTCACGCTTATGTGCCAGTATTCAAGAGCTGGACCATGATGCACAAAACCGGGAGGCTCAATTACAGGAGATTAAGAGCGAAGTCTACCAGGCAAATCAATTTGCGCCTGCATCGACTCCAGATTATACTCCGCCTGTCTCATCGTCGACATCTTCAACTTCTCAGGCTTCAAAAGCAGGAGCGAAATCTCTGCTTTGCCCAGTATGTGGCACTACTATACGCCCAAATGCTCTTTATTGTCGAAGTTGTGGCACAAAATTGCGTTGATTGGCGTATAACTGTGTGTTACAATGATTGATGCCTCTGATGGCTATTGTAATTGAACGTCAATAGCTTTTTGCGTGGTATAGCAGTTGTAAACATAGTGGACAGGTAAGCAGCTTGAAGGGTACTCTATTGACCAAACGTTCTCAAGGAGAAATGACCCTCACCCTCGACTGTATTAGTCACAGTTCGGCCCAGACACAGCGACTAGGTATGCGTTTGGGGGAGCTGCTCCGAGGGGGAGAACTCATCTTGCTCGACGGACAACTGGGAACCGGGAAGACGACTTTTACTCAAGGTCTGGCACAAGGTTTGGGCATAATTGAGAACATTAATAGTCCCACGTTTACCCTACTCAAGGAATATGCAGGTCACCCTCACTCTGGAATTTCAATGGGTGCTTTATCCTATAGAAGGCAAACGCTTTATCACTTTGATTTGTATCGACTGGATAATCCCGATGAAATAGTTGATCTCGGTTTTGAAGACTATTTTTTCAGTGATGGTGTCTCTGTAATTGAATGGGCAGAGAAAGCTGGCTCGTTTTGGCCAGAAGAACACCTGAATATACGCTTGAAAATAATGTCTGAAACAAAACGAGGTTTGTTGTTTATCGCAGCTGGCGAGGGCTATTGCGAACTGCTGCGACAATTTCAGAAGAACGCTTATGTTACTACTGGCTCTTGATACATCTACCCGCCAGGCGAGTGTTGCGCTATGCGATGAGCAGACGCTTTATGGCGAATATACCTGGCAAATAGGGAACAACCACAGTGTAGAGTTGTTGGAACGCATTCAACGCCTGGTGGTAGTTGACTGTGGTAGCAGCTTGCAAGTTATTGATGGCGTGACTGTTGCTATAGGACCCGGATCGTTCAATGGAGTAAGAGTTGCAGTTGCTACTGCAAAAGCCTTAGCGTTTGCATTGCAGAAGCCACTTGTAGGAGTCAGTACCCTTGAGATAATTGCTGCACAGCAGGATCAGTGGCGCGGTCCTGTGTGTTCTATTCTGGAAGCTGGACGATCTGAACTTTATGCTGCTTGCTATCTTTTTGATGAAAGAGATACCAATGGTGATATCAGTTACCATATAAGGCAGCTCAGTGAGTATCTCATGCTCTCTCCGCAACAACTTGTTAACTATTTGAACGAACAAATGGATCAATGGGCTGGAGTTCCGGGTAAGCGTCAGGTTTCGCCAATTCTCTTTTGTGGCGAATTGAGCGAAACAACTCGCCAAGTGATATACGAACAAATGCAGGGGAAAAGCCTTTTTATCGATAACTTGCAAGCAACACGACGCGCTTCTTCCCTGGCTTTACTTGCGATTCAACGTTTGTACGAGGGCAGGATTGAAGATCCTATGTTACTTGAACCATTATATTTGCGTCGTCCTTCCATCACAACGAGTACTCGTAAACAGCCGCTCCTGGGGCAAAAACCGAATCAGTCGTCCGATCTAAATCAGACAGAAAGGGAAGAGGGTGCGTTACGTCATTGATCGAATGACAATGTCAGATGTGCCTCGTGTCATAGAGATCGAGCGTCTAGCCTATCCATCGACCTGGCCTCCAAGTGCCTATCGCAAAGAGTTACAGGAAAATCGTTGGGCACATTACATTGTATTACGTGATAAACAAATTGCCGAGGAGCAGATGTCAGCCCCAGTGCAAGGGCCAGAACGGCATCGTCGTTTCTTTCCACTTACGTTATTGCCCGTTCGGTCCTCTTCTAGCGTTTCAACACCCAGCCTGGCCTCAATCACTGGTTTTGCGGGATTGTGGTTGATGGTTGATGAGGCGCATATTACTACCATTGCGATGCATCCGGATTTCCGCCGTCGTGGTTTAGGAGAATTTTTGCTGGTAAGCCTGATTGATATTGCGTATGACATCAATGCCAGATGGGTTACTCTTGAAGTTCGAGTTTCTAACCACAATGCGCAGAATCTCTATCGTAAGTATGGATTCCGGGAAGCAGGTTTGCGTCATCGCTATTATAGTGACAACCAGGAAGATGCTTTGATCATGTGGACTGATGAGATCAAATCCCCTACCTTTAAGCAAAAATTCCAGGAATTGAAATCCACACTCATACAAAAACTTGAAGCACAGTAGTGGTTAGATTTATCATTATTGACGGTAACAAAATCAGGATCATCTTTTATGCTCATACTAGGAATCGAAAGCTCATGCGATGAAACAGGAGCTGCCATCATCAAAGATGGCCGTTATCTGCTCTCAAATGTGGTAGCCTCGCAAGCTGAAATTCATGATCGCTACGGCGGTGTGGTACCAGAAGTTGCCTCACGCCAACAACTTACTACCATCATTCCAGTACTAGAAACGGCGCTTGAGCAGGCTGGATGCGGATGGGAAAACATCGATGCTGTTGCAGCCACCTATGGTCCTGGTCTGGCTGGATCACTACTGGTAGGTCTTACTGTAGGCAAAGCTGTGGCTATGGCACACAATCTCCCATTTCTTGGCGTAAATCACCTTGAAGCGCATATCTATGCTAACTGGCTGAGAGGAAAAATTGCAGCTGCTTCAAAGGAAACGGAGGATTCAGATTGGGAGTATCAAGAGGGAGATCCCATCTTTCCTTCGATGTGCCTGGTCATCTCAGGCGCTCATAGTGAGCTTGTACTTGTGCGTGGCCATGGCCAATACGAATTGTTGGGCCGTACTCGCGATGATGCGGCCGGGGAAGCTTTTGACAAAGTAGCACGTATTCTAGGTCTCAGCTATCCAGGTGGACCGGCTATTCAGAAAGCCGCCCAACATGCACAGGAGGAATTAGAACAGCAAGGTAAATCAGCTACGCAGGCACTTAACGCATATCGTTTACCACGCTCCTGGTTACGCGGCACCTATGATTTCAGCTTTAGCGGCCTAAAGACAGCGGTGCTTCACCTGGCTGAGGGTGTGGCAGGAGAGCAGAATGTGCAGCATACTCGCTCTTCAGGAAATGCAGGCAAGCAAGTTAATCAGTACACACGCATGGGCGTGCAAGCAGTACAGAGGGGTGGCGCGAATGTCGAGTTACTTGCCGCGAGTTTTCAGGAAGCTGTTGTGGATGTTCTAGCGGTCAAGACTCGTCTTGCAGCACAGGAATATCATGTTAAGCAAGTAGTACTTGCGGGTGGGGTAGCTGCAAATGTCAACCTGAGAGCACGTCTGGAGCGGGAATTGCGCCCACTAAATATCCGTCTTAAGTATCCAGCGATTGAGTTTTGCACCGACAATGCCGCGATGATTGCAAGCGCTGCATTTTTTCACCTGCTTAGAGGTGAGCAACATGGACTTGACCTGGACGTTGAGCCAGGATTGAGCCTACCATTTACAAAGAAGTGAGGTTATCGTATGGCAAAGCAAAAAGTATATGCTCTAGGAATAGACCTGGGCGGAACGAAAACCCTGGCTGCGGTGGTGGATATCACCACTGGTGAAGTCGTGAGTTCAGAACGCAAACCGACACGTGCCGAAAAGGGGCAGGACTATCTCTCACAGCACATCACACAGCTGTCAGCAGCCGCGCTCGAATCTGCACAATTGCCACATGACGCTCACATTGTTGCGGTGGGTATCGGAGCGGCCGGGCAAATTGATCGCAAACATGGGGTTGTGGTCGATGCGCCGAATCTTGGGGTCAAAGATATGCCGATGGCTGAGTTACTGGTCAAGCAGTTTGGCAAACCTGTCGCGGTGGGCAATGATGTCGAGGTGGCAGCTCTGGGAGAATACCTGTATGGTGCGGGTCGAGGCTATGCTACCTTCGTCGTCATATTCGTTGGTACAGGCATCGGTGGTGGCATTGTCCAGAATGGTCGCTTATACGCGGGTCTGACAGGGACTGCCGGTGAAGTTGGACATATGACGATTCAGGCAGGTGGACGCATCTGTCCGTGTGGGAGTCGTGGCTGTTTAGAGGCCTACGCGTCTCGCACTGCGATCACCAGAGCAATTATGGCGGAAATACATCATGGGCGTACCTCAGTGCTTACAGGGGAAGCAGAACTCCAAATGACGGAAGGAGAAACGATTATTCGTTCTGGATTACTGGCACGTGCGTTAAATCAGGGTGATGCCCTGGTCAATGAGATTATCACTGAGGCAGCAGATTACCTGGGGTATGGCCTGGCATCGGTCATGAACTTCTACAACCCTGAGTGTCTAATATTAGGTGGGGGAGTGATTGAAGCCATTGACCTGCTCTTTGAACGTGCAGTGCATCGCGCTCGCATTACAGCATTGGCGGATCCGGGACGCAAAACGAAGATCATACGAGCAAAGCTGGGAGATTTTTCTGGCGTCGTTGGCGCTGCCTGTCTTGGGGCACAAGCAGCAGGGTTTACATTTCCTCTCCAGTAGTCAGAGAAGCACGAGTGCACAGGGCATAGAGCTTAGGAACCCTATATGAAAAAGACTTGTACATAGCCCTGGGAATGGGGGAAGATTATGGATGGAACATTGCCCGCAATTGATGTACGATCTGTAGCCATCACAGATGCGCTTGCTCTGCACAAATTAGAGTACAGTTTTGAGACAGATCGAATCTATACCTTACATGTACACGGAAAGTTGGCGCAAAACGATGACATCTTGCAAACTCTGGATAAACCAGCATTAGCTTTTGAACTCTGGGAGACACCTGTCGACCCACCTCTTTATAAAAGCTTTCGTGAATACGAACATAAACTAGAGGAAGTTGAAACCAGGCTGAGTAGTGTTGAAGGAGGTTACGTTGCCCTGGCCGGTGGGCAGATAGCAGGAGTAGTTTTGCTCAACGTAGAACAATGGCGTTCTGTAGCGAGAATTGAAGATATCATTGTCGGCCGCCAGTTCCGGCGTTATGGTATTGGCTCATTGCTACTCAATTGTGCCTCAGACTGGGCACGCAACCGCGGCTGCTGGGCAATCGTATTAGAGACCCAAAACGTCAATTATCCGGCCATACAATTTTATTTGCGTAATGGCTTCGAAGCGTGGAGTGTCCATCAACACTTCTATCCTCCAGGCCCAGTAGAGCACGAGATTGCGATTTTTATGGGTAAGAAACTGAGATAAGACGGAAGGAGCACCTGTGAACATTCTTGCCATCATCGTCGGTATCATTTTAATCGGTGCTATCCTGATAGATAGTTTCGAGTCGATCATCCTGCCCCGCAGGGTATCACGGCGCTTTAGAATGTCGCGCTTTTTCTACTCATCGACCTGGGTATTGTGGTCGTCAATAGCACGTAAGATGCGTCCAGGGAATCGACGCGAGTTTTATCTGAGTTACTATGGTCCGGCTTCGCTAATCGTCTTACTTGTTGTCTGGGCAGTTGCACTTTTCGCCGGTTTCGCACTTCTCCAATGGGGACTAAGTGACCCATTGAATGCGCCAGAGAAGCATTTGTCGTTTTGGACTTATCTCTACATGAGTGGGACGACATTCGTCACACTGGGATACGGTGATGTCACTCCACTGACGGGGTTGGGACGCTTTCTCGCCATTGCAGAGGCTGGCATGGGCTTTCTCTTTCTGGCCTTGATTATTGGCTATGTCCCTGTGATCTATCAAGCGTTTTCACGCCGGGAGATCAATATCTCCCTCCTCGATGCGCGTGCTGGCTCACCATCGAGCGCGACGGAATTTTTGCGCAGGAGTTATCGAGACCGGACAATAGACGAACTTGTCCGGTTCATGCGCGAGTGGGAACGATGGTGCGCTGAATTGCTGGAGAGCCACCTCTCCTATCCAGTCCTGACATACTACCGCTCCCAGCATGAACGACAGTCCTGGCTGGCCGCGCTAACTACCATTTTGGACTCCTGCGCATTGCTGATTGTGGGGTTTGAGGACATTTCGACACCAACCGTGCGTTTCAGCTTTGCAATAGCGCGACATGCCGCAGTGGATCTTGCACAGGTCTACGGGACGCCGCCGATGAATCCCAAACTCGGACGCCTCTCACATGATGATTTTGCACGCATGCGCGATTCCCTTGCCGAAGTGGGGTTAACGCTGCAGCATCAAGAGGATGCTGAACAACGCCTCTACGATATACGACGGGCGTACGAGCCGTTTGTCAATGCAATAGCAAACCACCTGCTGCTGAGTCTCCCCCCCTGGATTCAGACGACAAAGACAGTTGATGACTGGCAGACAAGTGCCTGGGATCATTTTGCTCAATGGTCGCCTGAAAAGCTCGATGAGATCACGCATATTATCGTCGATCACAGGAAGAAAGCGCCTGTAGGCCATAGTCACCCGCATACGCATAAGACGGACGCCGGCGAGCACTCCTCAGATGGTGGTGAACAAAAAGTCTCTTCAGGGTAGGAAGGATTGCTGTTCTACTGGGCGATAGCGAACTCTTCTAATTTGGGGAACAATGGTGTAGGAACAGGTAATTTCATGCTCTCTGGAACTCTAACAAGTTTCCAACTGACTGTATCCACCTGGCCTTCGAATCCCAGAAAATGGTGTAGCTTTTGAGATGAGAATGGTAGATAGGGGCAGAAGAGTACCCGCAAACCGCTCAATACTTGAAGCATTACATAGATCGTTGTTCCTGCTGCCTCGCGATCTACCTTAATCTGTTTCCAGGGCGCCTGCTCATCCAGGTAACGGTTTGCCGCATGTGCAACTGCCATAGCGGCGTTGATGCCATCTTTCAAATGGCAATTCGCTATGTTATGCCCAACTACCGTAAAGCCTCGCTCCACCTCTTGAAGGATTTCGCGATCAGCCTGGCTTAGGATTTGTGGGTGTGGCACAACACCACCGAATTTACTCTGTAGAAAAGTGAGTGTGCGATGTACCGCGTTTCCATAGGTGGCTACCAGTTCATCATTATTTCGCCGGATTAATTCCTCATATGTAAAATCGGTATCCCGTCCTTCAGGGGCAGTTGTCGAGAGATAATAACGAAGCGCATCAGCATCGTATTGATCTAAAACATCTTTTGTCCATATCACATTGCCGCGACTACTCGATGCCTTCGCCCCGCTCATTGTCATAAACTCGTTTGCAGGTACATCGTAAGGTAAATTGCGATTGCCATAGCCCATCAACATCGCGGGCCAGATAATTGCATGGAAAGGAATATTGTCTTTTCCGATAAAGTAGTAGGACTTTACTGGTGGTTCTGCCTGACCAGGTACCCACCAGGTCTTCCATGCTTCTGGCGTGCCTCGCCTTTCTGCCCATTCAACTGAGGCCGAGAAATAGCCAATAACAGCATCAAACCACACATAAATGCGTTTATCCTCGAAGCCATCAATCGGAATAGGAACACCCCAATCCAGGTCGCGAGTGATCGCTCTCGGGCGCAGTCCTTCTTTGAGCCAGTTCATGGCAAATCCCAGGGTATTCGTACGCCAATAATCCTTACCATCTGAGAGCCAGGCCATCAACGGCTCTTGCAACTTAGGCAGATCCAGGAAGAAGTGTTCCGTTGAGAGTATTTCCAGGCTGGCTTGTTTACTTCCGCACAGGCGACAACGAGGAGCGATCAGATCAACGGGATCGAGCGTTCGACCACAGTTATCGCACTGATCACCGCGAGCAGAAGTATAGCCGCAATGCGGGCAAGTGCCTTCAACATAACGATCGGGCAAGAAACGGCGGTCCGTAGGGCAATATGGAGATTCCATGGAATCTTTGAAGATATACCCTTTATCGTAGAGCGTTAAAAAGAAATCTTGCGTAATGCGATAGTGGTTTTCTGTTCCAGTTTCAGTATATAAATCCCAGGACATGCCCAGTCTATCCCACACTTCACAAATTTGATGGTGATAGCGCGCAACGAATTCACGCGGGTTGATGCCCTCTCGTTCAGAGTCAACGAGTATGGGTGTGCCATGTTCATCGCTCCCAGAAACCATAAGAACATGGT
>WNGM01006396.1_pt1 | contig 19363 bp, 20 predicted proteins | sample 5400571 | NCBI WGS metagenome assembly WNGM01 (sample SAMN13153378, study PRJNA577476) | soil metagenome | isolation source: 100 cm soil or saprolite under Garry oak tree replicate 2 | place: USA:California | collected 2016-06-15 | reverse complement strand
CCAGAAATCAGCACTGGTACGCCCAAGACGAGCATAGGCAGCGTCCATCTGCTGCGCCCGTGCCTGGAGGAGCGCATCCCAACGCTCAACAGCTGTTTCCATCGAGATTACCCGTTGCCACTGCCTGTATCGGGAGCCTCCAACCTCGTTTTCAGACAACTAAAAAATTGTCCTGTAAGTTTCTCCGCAGTGCCTTGCAGGAGACGTGCTCCTACGCTGGCGATAGTGCCACTCACATTGACTGTTGCCCTCCAATCCATTTGCGTCTGGTTGCCATCAAGGGCAGTGAGTTGCATATCGCCCGACATCTCAACTGCACTACCCGGGGCTTTCCCGCGTCCCTTCACAACCATATGATCAGGCTCGTGCATCTCCGGTCGCGATACATCGAACGTGAACTTAGCCTTTATCGCTCCGACACCTGCGCTGACAACGGCCTTCCAGTGTTCGTCACCCAGTTCTTCCAGGCTCTGAAAACCAGGCGCGCACGCAGCTACCTTGTTGACATCGAGCAGATATGCCCAGACTTTCTCGATAGGAGCTTCGATAGTTTGAGTACCAGAAAATTCCATAAGTAGCCTCAACCTTCTGTAATGTACGAGATATTCTTGTGACTACTCCCCTCGGCTAAAGCCGGGGGCTTCTCGGGCCAGGCCCAGGCTGTGTAGTCCCACAGCACAAATGTTCTTCGCAGCATTGAGGTCTCGATCAAGATGAGCATGACAGCACGGACAAGCGAAGACTCGCAGATCCAAGGGCATCTTTTGCCGATGTCCACAGGTGCTACATGTCTGACTCGTATAGGCCGGGTTGACTTTGATGAACTGTCTGCCAGCTTCTTCCGCTTTGCACGAGAGTTGACCAAAGAAGGCCGACCACGAGGCATCTACAATGCTTTTGGCAAGACAATGGTTATGAGTCATGCGCTTCACCGTCAGGTCTTCTACCGCAATGACTCCGAAGTGGTTAACGATCTTCCGGCTTTCCTGATGCGTGAAATTGTCACGCCTGAACTTGATACGCTCATGGACTCTAGCCACGGCTTTACGCTGTTTGTGTCGTTGGGGGGACCCCTTCATAAGCGTGCTCTTTTGACGTTGGACTTGAGCAAGGGATTTCTCTTCCTTGCGAAAAAAGCGCGGGTTGGCTATCTCCTCTCCATTGGAGAAGGTAGCAAAGGTTTTCAAGCCTACATCAATCCCCACCTGGGAAGGCACATCAGGCAAACGAAGAGGTTCACACTCACAGGCAAACGAGACGTACCACTTGCCTGTAGCAGAACGTTGCACCGTACAGGTTTTCATCTTGCCCTTGCTCGGGCGATGGTAGACCATCTTCAGAGAGCCAACCTTGGAGAGGCACACGCGGTTGTCATGGGTGAGACTAAAGCCACTTTGAGGAAAAGTGAAGGAGTCGTATCTCTTCTTCCCCTTGAAACGAGGAAAGCCAGGGTCCGAAGCCTCTTCTCGTATTCGACGGAAAAAGGCTTTGAAAGCCAGGTCAATCCGAACCGCAACATTCTGCAAGACTTGCGAATGAACCCTCTTGAGAGAAGGATGCTCTTGTTTCAAGACAGGAAAGATAGATTGTTGCTGAAAACAGGTGAGCGAGATACCGTCCCGTTCGTAGGCGGTCTTGCGCATTTCCAACAAGTGGTTATAGAGCCAACAACACTCTTCAAGGGTTTCGTTGAGCTTCTTCTCTTGCTTCTTGGTCGGATAGAGACGGTACTTAAACATTTTCAGCATATTTCTATTGTAGGACAAACAGAGCAGGAATGCAAGCGGGAAGCCGCTCCACACCTACCCCAAAGAAGGAACGCCGCTTTCATCCTCATGGATCAATCACAGGGGCTTTCAGCGGCGGTAGTCGGTAAACTTCGCTCAAACAGCCAATTGCAGGCAGGAACAGCAGAAATAGTCGAGATGGCTGTGGTGCCCGGCACTTGCTATATCTTTTATGATACCACAGACATCGCGGGTCGCGTGACCGAGCAGGTGAGCATTTTAAAAGTAGTGCTATTCAGCACGCTGCACGAGATACTCTTGTGGGTTGCGTTCAAATAGTCGCTTGCAGGCAGGACAACAGAAATAGAAATCTCGACCCTCGAGAGTTGTGTGGTGCATGGCAGTGGCTATTTCTACTTCCATGCCGCAAACGGGATCAATAGCAGTACCTGGGGCAGCAGATGTTACAGTATTTTCTGCGGCTGGTTCGCTTATAGAAATTTGATCGCTGCGCTTTTCGACAGTCGAACCTCGACGCCGGACTTGCACGAGTTCAGCCAGGATGCTTGCCGCAATTTCATCAGGCGTGACTGCTCCAAGGTCAAGCCCGGCGGGTATGCGCAGGCGTGCAATTTGCGCAGCTGTTAAACCGGAGCTGCGCAGGTAGGCGCGACAAGTCTCCGCTCGTTTGCGACTGCCCACCATACCGACATAGCAAGCTGGACTGCGCAAGGCCTGTTCCAGGGCATCTTCATCATACTGTCCATGCGTAGCAACCAGGATATATGTCTGCTCATTGACCACAATTACCGGCGAGTCACCAACCAGGACGAGTTGTGGTTGGGGAAGATGGGGTTCCATATAGATATCCAGCACTCCTCCACTGGTACAAGACATGGGGAAATTTCGCACGCCACTGTGCGGAATGCTCGTTTCAGATGCACCTAAGCGCAAGAGATAGGGGTCGCCCCCTTCACGCAACAGGCGCGCTGCCTCGCGCAAGACCACAGGCTGCGCACAACTCCCGCCAATCCAACCCGTCATCTCCCCGTTAGCCCGAACGAGGGCCTGGGCACCAGGTTTTGCGGAAGTAGGGGCTTCGCACCAGACGACCGTTGCCAGGACAAACGGTTCGCCACCCTGTGTAAGTTGATATGCCTGTTCAAGTATTGAGTTAGACACGGCATCCTCCCGAAAAAGGAAAGGCAGAGTTTAGAAGCCAGGCTAAGTGCGGCTGGCCAGCCGCACTTAGCCTGGCTTCTAAACTCAGAACTAATCAGAGGTCAAGCCTTTTTCTTTGAGGATATTCCACACCTTCCAGGAGGAGATTGGAATATCGATATGGCGCACGCCAACATGAGCCAGCGCATCGACAACGGCATTGGCAATTGCCTGTGGCGCACCCACAGTTGGCGATTCACCTACGCCCTTGGCCCCGATGGGATGATGCGGTGACGGCGTAACCGTCTTGTCGGTCTCCCAGTCTGGCGTCTCCATGGAGGTGGGGATCAGGTAGTCCATAAAGTTGCCTGAGAGGATGTTACCATTCTCATCGAAAGAGATCTCTTCGTACATCGCAGGCGCAAGCCCCTGGGTCAGACCGCCATGAATCTGTCCCTCCACCACCATGGGGTTGATGATTGTGCCGCAGTCGTCTACCGCCATAAAGCGACGAATATGTATCTCACCCGTGCCACGGTCGATATCTACGACACAGATGTAGCTTCCGAACGGATAGGTGAGATTGGGCGGATCATAGTAGTCCACCGCTTCCAGGCCCGGCTCCAGGTATGGAGGACAGTTGGTATAGGCGGCAAAGGCCAGTTCCTGGATGGTCTTGCCCTTGCCTGGTGACCCTTTGACGAAGAAGCGCCCTGGCTCCCACTCGAGATCCTCCTCGCCCACTTCTAGCAGGTAAGCAGCTATCTTCTTTGCTTTGTCGCGCACCTTGCGCGCTGCAATGGCCGTTGCAGCGCCGGCCACAGGCGTACTACGGCTCGCATAGGTTCCCAGGCCATAGGGCGCAGTATCCGTATCACCATGCTCAACATCGATATCATCCGGCGACATGCCCAGTTCGGCGCCAATGATCTGGGCAAAGGTTGTCTCGTGTCCCTGGCCCTGCGTCTGCACACCAATACGGGCCAGAATCTTGCCCGTGGGATGGACGCGAATCTCACAGCTATCGAACATTTGAATACCCGCGATATCGAAGTGCTTGCCAGGTCCAGCGCCGACGATCTCGGTGAAGGAAGAGATGCCAATACCCATCAGTTCTCCACGAGCACGCTTTTCGGCCTGCTCGCGGCGCAGCCCTTCGTAGTCTACATTCTTCATCGCCAGTAGCAAAGCGCGCTCGTAGTCCCCGCTATCGTATGTCCAGTTTAGAGCAGAACGATAGGGGAAAGCCTCCGGCTTGATGAAGTTTTGCATGCGCAGCTGCGCCGGGTCTTTCCCAAGATCGTGCGCCAGCGTATCCATCATGCGCTCGATCAGGTACGAGGCCTCGGTGACACGGAACGAACAACGATAGGCGATGCCACCCGGGGCCTTATTGGTATGCACCGCGTCCACGTCCACAAAAGCATGCTTGAAGTCGTATGAGCCGGTGCAGATATGGAAAAGGCCGGCGGGAAACTTGGTTGGCTGCGCCGCTGCATCAAATGCCCCGTGGTCGGCCAGCGTATGCACGCGCAAGGCCTTTACAGTGCCATCTTTATCAGCCGCAACCTCTGCTTTGATGTGGTAGTCACGACCAAAACCCGTGCTGCTCAGGTTCTCGGTGCGATCTTCAATCCACTTGACGGGCTTCCCCGTTGTGATCGACGCAACTACCGCGCACACATAACCCGGGTAGATCGGTACCTTGTTGCCAAAGCCGCCGCCGATATCCGGCGAGATGATGCGGATACGGTGCTCCGGTAGACCGGCTACGATGGCAAAGAGCGTGCGATGGGCGTGCGGCGCCTGCGATGTGAGCCAGACGGTGAGCTTGCCCGTCGCTTTCTTGAAGTCGGCCACACAGCCACACGTCTCAATCGGTGCCGGATGAATACGCGGTATAAACATTTCCTGGCTGACAACGACCCCGTTGGCTTCGGCCTCGGCGAAGGCAGCGTCGGTTCCCTCACGATCACCGGTTTCCCAATGGTAGATCTGGTTCGTTGGCTGCTTATCTTTCTTGTCGGGGCGCAGCAGCGGCGCATCGGGATCCAGGGCCTTCTTAGGATCAATGACCACTCGCAGCGGCTCGTACTCCACCTCGACAGCAGCAACGCCATCGGCGGCTGCATAACGGCTGGTAGCAACGACAAAGGCTACCTCCTGCATCTGAAAATGCACGCGATCCAGCGCCAGGACTGCCTCGGTATCAGCTGAGAGAGTCGGCATCCAGGCCAGCCCGGCAGCTTCCAGATCTTTACCGGTGATGACCGCTAAGACGCCAGGTACCTGCAATGCCTGGCTGGTATCGACACTTTTGATCAGCGCATGGGCATAGGGACTGCGCACAATGTCGCCATAGAGCATCCCGGGCAGTTGTACGTCATCAACATAATTACCCTGCCCACGAATAAAGCGAGCATCTTCCTTGCGCTTGTATGCTTCTCCCAAGCCGTGCTTATTTACTTCAGTCGCCATTATTTGCCTCCCTAGCTTGTGCTACCTGAACTGGCACTGACACTTCCTCAGAGACCTGCATTTTCTCGGCTGCATAGCGTATGGCTTTAACAATATTTACATAGCCGGTACAGCGACATAAATTGCCAGAGATGCCTACGCGAATCTCATGCTCACTGGGGTTTGGGTTACGCTGCAGGAAGGCCAGTCCTGTCATCATCATCCCAGGGGTACAGTAGCCACACTGCAGGGCATGCTTCTCATGGAAACCTTCCTGCAGCGGATGCAATTTACCGTTCTCCTCCAGGCCCTCAACGGTCATTAATTGACGACCATTCGCCTGCACAGCAAACATGGCACAGGACTTGGTGGCCTTGCCATCAACGATGATCGTGCAAGCCCCACAGCTGGTCGTATCGCAGCCGATATGGGTGCCGGTCAGGCGCAGCACATCACGAATCCAGTGTACGAGGAGCAGACGCGAATCGACATCACCCTCGTAGACGGTTCCGTTGATGGTGACGTTAATATGATGGGTACTCATGCTATTCCCCTCCTGTAGCGCGAGCGAGCGCTTTGTGCAGCGCACGAACTGTGAGTGTGCGTACCATAGCCCGCTTGTATTCCGCGGGACCGCGTGTATCACTCGTGGGCTGTGCAGCGGCAGCAGCAAGATCAGCCGCCTGGTGAATATTTGCATCATCCAGGGGTTTGCCGAGCAGAAATTGTTCGGCATTGCTCGCCTTAATGGGCGTTGGCCCAACATTCGTCAGTCCAATACCGGCGTAGGTGACTTGTCCGGTGTCATTCAAGCGGACATAAGCGGCTACTCCAGCAATACCATAATCACCAACCTTGCGCTCAAGCTTAAGATGCGCTCCGCCGCTTCGTTCGGTAGGCGCGGGAATACGAATCTCGGTTAAGATCTCGTTGGGACGCAGTGATGTCTCGAAGCTCATGTCAGTGAAGAACTCACCAATGGGTATAATACGTTCACCCTCGGGGCCTACAGCTACCACAGATGCACCAAGCGCCAGCATAGTAGCGGGATGATCGTTGGCGGGATCGGCATGCGCAATATTGCCACCAACTGTGGCCCAGTTTCGCACCACAGGATCGGCTATCACACTCGAGGTATCAGAGAGGATAGGATAGCGGTCACGGATGAGAGGAGAGCTGTCAAATTCCGCCTCGCGGGTCAGTGCGCCGATGCGCAGCTCACCATCTGTCTCCTGGATGTACTCCAGGCCATCAATGCGGTTGATGTCGATCAAGACCGAAGGGTTAGCCAGGCGAAAACGTAGAAGGGGAATGAGGCTCTGGCCACCGGCCAGAATTTTGGCTTCGTCGCCATGCTTTTCCAGAAAGGCAACAGCTTCTGGAATGCTGTTTGCCACCAGGTAATCAAAAGAACCAGGAATCAAAGTATCACCTCCAAATAATCGTGGACGCGCAAGTCCCTGCGCTTCACACAGAACAATACGCCAGACCGACTGGGAGGAAACCGTTCCCGGGCGTACAGTGCCCGATATATACAGTATAGGCCGCAACTTGAATGAGCGTTACCTCCAAAAGGAGGTATGTGGAATATACGAAAGGAGGGTCTTTCCCGTATTTTAGTAACTCATCAAATATAATTTGTATGCAATATTACTTACAGCCAGCCTTGTTTTACGGCCACCATGACCGCCTCGGTACGATTCTTCACACCAAGGCGATGTAATATTTCCTGTACATAGCCCTTAACAGTATTTTCACTGAGGTAAAGCTGGGTAGCAATCTCGCGGCTGGAAAGTCCCTGAGCAATGAGGCGAAGGATGACAATTTGTTGGGTACTGAGGGGTTCAGGAAACGGCTCCTGGCTCACCTGAGGTGCGCGGCGAAGCTGGGCCAGAACCGCAACAGCCGCCTTGGAGTCAATGACGGCTTCACCTCGGGCAACGGCACGAATCGAGCGTTTGAGGTCGAAGCGCTCGATATCTTTGACAATGAAACCACGGGCTCCCGCCTGAATGCATTGTGCTACCAGACTTTCTTCGGCAAACGTAGTGAGGATGATAACTGCCGTCTGCGGGTAAAGGCTCGTTACATTGCTACAGAGATCAATGCCGCTGACCCCTGGAAGGCGTATGTCGAGCAGGACCACGTCAGGATGCAGACGTTCGATCAATTCAAGTGCCTGTTCAGCATTCGCTGCGTCCCCCACGATCTCAAAGTCAGGTTCCGCCACCAGCATAGCCTTCAGTCCTTCGCGCACCATTTCATGATCGTCGATGATGAGCAGGCGAATCATAGCTTATTCTTCCCTTTAGCCATCACAGCACTATTGCAGGAATAAGTTGAGGTAACAGGCATCAGGGTATCGAAACTGGCTTTAGGAAATAGGGCAAAATGTGGGCAAATCTGGCATTTTATAACCAACCCCATTTTGTCGTCTCTCCTGTAGTCTAAAGCCAAGCTTACTCAATTTTATCCCATTGTGCAACAGGGCCGTCCAGAACGTCGCCCAGTTCTTCTTCAGCTTTTGCGTACCGGATAGCCTTTCGGCTTAGGAATCGTCTCATACCGTAGATACGTTCGAGACGGCGGCGATGACCCTGCCTTTGCGAGGTTTCTGCTGCCCGGAGAGCTAATGGTAAACCCTCGTCTACCTGCCCATTATATATCAGAATCTCTGCTCGTGCTATGTCGAGTAAAGTTTCCCAAAATCTGATTTTGGGGCGAGCTTTCTCAGCTCTATCGAGAAAGTCAAGCGCTTTTTGCGGTTGGCCTAGTATCCCGTAGCTCTTGCCATACTCTTCATAGACGGCAGCGGGGTTGTACTGTCCTCGTGTGCTGTCAGCCTGTGGATCGAGTTGATAGGCGAGTTCTTCTGCTTCTCCCATCGCTCTTTCAAAGCCAGGTTTATCCCTTGCGAGCAGGTAGGTACGTCCAAGAAGTTGCAAGGCGTTTCCTCGTGCTGATTTGTCTGCTCGTGGGGCTGTGTCGCGAGCTGCTTCGAGATAGATGATCGCATTGGTGATATCCCCGCTTCGACGGAGCATATCACCTTGATAGGTTAGTGCAATGCTAAGCAGGGTATCGTCTGCAATGATGCGTGCAATGTCTTCTAATTCATGGTAGTAGTGGGTCGGGAGCGCTATTTCTTTTGACTTGGTACCAAGCCCAGTGATGTAACCCGCGGCATGGTGGGCGTGTGCGAGAGCTTTGAGGAGTGCAGGATCTTCTGTAGTTATCTCCCTGCTTGCGTTTCTGACCAGTTTTTCAACCAGGTTGCGGGCTTCAATCACTCGTGGTTCGTCTAAGAGTGACCAGGCTCGCCCGACAATGGCATCGATTTCTTCAGCCGTTTTCGGAACGTATATCAATGGGGCTATGCCGAGAAGCTCCGGCTCAATGTCAAGTATCTCGGCAATGCGTCGGAGTTCGTTCACGTTGTTAAGTTGGCGCTCTCCATTTTCGTATGCTCGAAGGGCGCGTGGCTCAATGCTGAGTTCAGCAGCAAGCTGCTCCTGCGTAAGCTTGTGTGCGTTTCGATAGTTCTTCAGGAATTGCCCCGCAAATGACGGATTAGGTCTTGGTTGTTGCATCGCCACGTTTTGTCCTCTTCGACACCCGATAAAAAGCGCATCATAGCCACATTTTGTACCTGTTTAGTTGGATGGAAAGAACTTATAACTGTAGTAGATACATTGATCGCACTACGGAATGTCAGCTTTCTGCCTTGTGCGCGGGCCTTTTGGACCAGGTTTGCGTTCTTTGTTGAGAAATTGCTCTAAGGAGTCGGTGTAAATGAACCAGTCTCGTGAAGGACGAAAACCTTCTAGCACTCCCTTTCTGAGTAAGAGTGCAAGGTAATTCCTACTCAAGCCTGAACGTTGTTCGCCTTCTAAAGTGGTTATGTATTCACGATTTAGCTTTATCTGACCAGGTGTATTTTGCGCTTGCATTTATGCCCTCGTAAGGGAATTATAGCATGGACAAGATGGCTTGACTAATCATTCCCTTATATGTTATTATTTACCTTATAAGGGATTGTTTAAATACAGTTTTTCATTCCTGTTGAGCTTTTAGAAAGATTTGTAGACCGCTCTCAGTAGAGGAGCGCTGGTGCATGTGCGGTCACACATGCACCAGCGGTTTGAGAGTCTAGTCCCGTTGTAAACCCAGAGACCTAGACCCTCGTAGGTTATTATGCCTATCTGCGCGTCTAGCGTCAAGCACAGAAGGAGCTTGAAGCATGTTGAACGATACCGAAACCACTTGTACTCGTACCACAGTCCACGGTAGTCAACCCCGAGCACCGAGCACCGAGCCGCTCCCCGCAATGGCACGGCCGCAAATCAGCCCTGATTGGACGGTCGATGAGGATTTCGGTTTCTTCCGCTACCAAGGCCAGCATGGAGAAGTCCGTATCCCTGGGACGATCTGGATCTATTGTGATGCGGCGTTTGCGCAAGGCTTCCAGCGGGGACGAGAGTTACTGCTTGAGCATGAAGATGGAGACTGGTATATACTCACCGACCAGGAGTTCACTCAACACATCGCCCAACACCTGCCCGCCTCCTTGCCAGCCGGAGCCATCGCTCCCTGGAAACAGGGCTTCATCTTTGGGTGGTGCATGACCTGGCACTATCAACCGTTCCTGGACGAAGAGGCAGAAGCCTACGGCGAAGATGAGTCAGAAGTCGCTTCCTGTGAGGGCATGTACTAGAAGGGCAAGGCAGTTATGAATTACAAGCGCGCATATCGTTATCGGTTCTATCCGACAAAGGAACAGGCGGCGATACTTGCCTGCACCTTTGGGTGTGTGCGCTTTGTCTATAACTGGGCGCTCAATCTCTGTAACGAGACATATAAAGCGCAACGCCGTCACCTCTACTTTACTGATACCTCAGCAGCTCTTACTACTTACAAGCAACAGCCAGATCGTCTCTGGTTAAACGAGGTATCTTGCGTGCCACTACAGCAGGTACTCAGGCACCTAGACAAGGCGTTCAAGAACTTTTTTGAGAGGCGGAGCGACTTTCCTGTATTTAAGAAGAAGCATGGCCCTCAATCAGCCGAATACACCAAATCCGCCTTTAATTGGGATGGGATCAGTATCAAGCTTGCCAAGATGAATGAACCGTTAGATATTCACTGGTCACGACCACTACCAGAGGAATGCACACCTTCAACCGTGACGGTGAGCAAGGATACGGCGGGACGTTATTTTATTTCCATCCTGGTTGAGGAAGAGATCAGGCCTCTGCCAGTAACCCCTCAGACGATTGGCCTGGATCTCGGCATCACCTCACTGGTCGCTCTCTCGACCGACGAGAAAGTTGGCAACCCCCAATTTTTCCGCGAAGACGAGAGAAAGTTGGCACGTGCAGAGCGCCGAAAAGCAAAGAAAAAGAAGGGCAGCAAAAACCGAGAGAAGGCACGTTGGAAGGTTGCACGGCTACATGCCCGTATTGCCGACAAGCGACGAGACTATCAACATAAGCTCACAACCCGCATTGTGCGCGAAAACCAAGTCATATGCGTGGAGAGCTTGGCCGTCAAGAACATGATGCAAAACCACCATCTTGCCAAGAGCATTGCTGATGTCGGATGGGGAGAGTTAGTTAGACAATTAGAGTACAAGGCACAATGGTATAGCAGAGTGCTGGTCAAGATTGATCGGTGGGAACCAACCAGTAAAAAATGCTCTGTTTGTGGTCATGTGCTTGACGAACTTGATCTGAGTATCCGAGCATGGACGTGTCCTGAGTGTAGCGTGTTCCATGATCGTGACATCAACGCAGCAAAAAATGTGCATGCCGCTGGGCTAGCGGTGTATGCCTGTGGAGAGACGGTAAGACATGGACGGGCACAGTCCCGAACACGCACGCTTCGACGAAGCAGGAAGGCCTCTTAGCGATAAGGGGAATCCCCCGCCCAAGGCGGGGTGAGAAAGTCAAAGCGGCACCACTGCCTTCACAATCAGCCCTCCCTCCTCGCCGTTGGTCAGCAAAAACTGCCCCGCCAGGTCTTCAAGGCGACGATGCATTCCCGTGAGGCCAAGATGGGTTGCATTGTCACGATAGCGGCGCACATTTGAGAGAGCTTCCTGGGCAACGGTAAAGAGTACATTTTCAATATGCGATGGCAAGGAAACAGTCCATTCAGCTACAACAAGATCGGCTTCGATAGAGGTTGACTCCCGCAGATCATGTATTAACGTATAGAGCATACTCACCAACCCACCCTCTTGCATCGCGGATGAAGAGAGCGCAAAAATGGCATCTCGAACCTGAGCTGTGCCAAGAGAGGCAAGTTTCTTGATATTGCGCAGGGGACGAACGAGTGGGGAGTCAGGAGGGAGACGTTCCAGCGCCCAGTCAGCTTTCAGGCCCATCGTGAAGAGAGTCTGCTGCACGCGGTCATGTAACTCCTGAGCAATACGGCGACGTTCATCGCCAAGCATCTGGCGTTTCTGAGCCTCGGTTAGATCATGATGGAGTTTTTGAAGGTCAGTTGCAACCTTACTCAACTCCTGGTTGCGTCTTTCCAGTTCAGCCGTGCGCTCGCGAACTTCGCTCTCCAGGCGGGCCGCGTGTTCCTCCATGGCACGACGTTCACGCGCAATCAATTGGGCATTATGTATCGCTACGGCAGCCTGGGCGCCCAATGCTTCGGTCAACTCCACATGACGAGCAGTGAAACGACCAGGGTGGGTATCACCAATTAGAAATGCTCCCAGGATGGTTTCTTCACGGGTACGCAGTTGGACGCCTAGAAAGCTGCGCACAGGAATATGGCCGCGTGGCACGCCAACATAACGCGGGTCTTGATGTACATCGTCTACAACAATCGACTCGCCCTCCCAGAAGACTGGACGCAGAACGCCTATTCCCTCGACCGATCCCAGATGTCTGAAGTGCTTCTCGATGGCGGGTCCCTGCAATCTCTGGTATCAAAAAGAAGGCAGCATACTCGGCAGCAGTCACTTTACGAGCGGCATCGGTAATCATCTGCAACAAAAGTTGCAAATCAAACTCAGAGGTGAGAGCGATAGCAATACGGTTGAGTTGTGCTAACTCTTCTGCCCGCTCCTGCAGGTCTGCAATCAGTCGCGCGCGACTTTCGTCAGTGGTCTGGATCACTTAGCACTCCATTCGAATAATACCAGGTGCGATAGTGGGAGTATTGAGATGTAGTATATCATATCAAATCACGCGCCCAATCCCACCCGGCAAAAAACAGCCTTTAAATAAGAGGTCTCCGGCATTGCCAGGTTAATAGGGTGATCGACGCCATGTGTGTAGGTCTCCAGCAACTGCACAGAGCGATGGAGACGCTGCGCTACCTGCGATAATACTCCTAGCAGATCGTCCATACCCACGACGCCAGAGCATGAACAGGATAGCAGTATTCCTCCTGGTCGCAGTACTTGCATAGCGAGCACATTCAAGCGGCGGTATGCTTTGAGGGCCTGTGTGCGGGCGCTCTGCGTCTTAGCAAAGGCAGGTGGGTCCAGAACAACTACGTCAAATTGCTCTCCATCTCTGTATGCCTGCTCCAGGTAGTCGAATACATCGGCTATAAGAAATTGATGGGCATTGGGATCAAGACCGTTGAGAATGAAATGTTGCCGGGCGGCCTCAATGGCTGGCGCCGAAATGTCGACGCTGGTAACGGAGGTCTTGTTGCTGGTCAGTGCAGCATAGACAGAGAAACCACCCGTATAACTGAAGCAGTTCAAGACTCGCTTGTCCCGCGCATACTTGCGTAAGGCTTCACGCTTATCACGCTGATCGATAAAAAAGCCTGTTTTTTGCCCTTGCCAGGGATCGACAAGAAATTGCACGCGGTTTTCTCGCACCGCCACCTGCGCAGGAACTTCTCCGGCCGCTGCCGCCGGTTCCTCTATCTCCATACCCTCACGGCGGCGCGATTGGCTATCATTACGCAGCAGCAGCCCACGTACACCTGTCTCCTCCATCAATGCATCAAGCAGTAATGGGCGCAGGCGTTCCATACCGGCAGTATGGATTTGTGCGACAAGGATGTCAGCAAAGCGATCCACAACTAACCCAGGTAAGCCATCACCCTCAGCATGGATCAGGCGATACATATTGGTCTGGTCTGGATCAAATATTTGCCGCAATTCTACTGCGCCGCGGATGCGTCGGCGTAAAAAGGCCTCATCTATAGTCTCCCCGGGGTCATGCGTCAGGATACGAATGGCGATATCTGTATGCGGATTGTAATAGCCACGGGCGACAAACTGACCGGTGGCCGATTTGACATCAACCAGCCCTCCCGGCTCTATCCAGTGGGGAGGCTGTTGCAAGGCTCCAGAGAATATCCAGAGATGGCCATTTAGAAGGCTCTCTTCACGATGTGGCTTCAAACTTGCAGTAGGGTAACGAACCGATGTTGACACTATGGGCTTCTTTCCAAGCTGGGTTGTTTATTGCTATTATCGCACATTGAGGTACGATTGCCCATAAATAAAGAGATGAGAACGAACTACAAAATTCGTTCTCATCTCTTTGTGAGTAAAAATTTCAGCTATCAACCTGGCCGTTATTATTTTGCAGTTTGATGGCTGCGATAACCGGTTCGGTGTGATGCTCGGCAAGGCGCATCTCGGCTTTTTGCATATTGATGGCACTATTGATAAGTGCGATATGCGTAAAGGCCTGTGGGTAGTTGCCCAGTGCCATGTTACGATGTGAATCGATCTCCTCGGAAAACAGGCCGAGACGACCTGCATAGGTCAGCAAACGCTCAAACAGCGACCTCGCCTCCGCTAAGCGTCCCTGCATGGCAAGGTTATCGACAAGCCAGAACGAACAAATGGTAAAGGTGCCTTCAGAGCCAGTTAACCCGTCCTCACTAATATAGCGATAGACAAAGCCATTTTCATCGGTGAGTTGTTCAAGAATGCGATCAACCGTTGAGCGCATACGTGGATCATCTGGTGGGATGAAACCAACGAGCGGCAACAATAGATTTGAAGCATCCAATGCAGAACTATCATAAGACTGAGTAAAGGTACCGATTGTGGTGTTGTAGCCGCGTGATAGGATATCAGTACGAATCTGGTCTCGTACCAGGCACCAGCGGAACAGATCAGCCTCCAGGTGAAGCTGTTGAGCTGCACGTATAGCGCGATCAAGGGCGACCCAGCACATGACTTTGGAGTACACGAAATGGCGCAGTTCACCTCGTACCTCCCAAATGCCACAGTCTGGCTCTTGCCAATGTGCACACACGTGCTCTACGAGGGTCTGCATCATCGCCCACAAAGGACCATCGAGCGTTTCACCATAACGCTCAAAGCCCCCTTGACGGCGATAAATATGGATGCAATCCAATACTTCACCGAACACGTCAAGTTGTTTCTGATCTGCCGCACCGTTACCAATACGTACCGGATGCGAGTCCTGGTAGCCACTGAGATGCGTAAGCTCACGCTCGGTCAGATCGCGCTCACCCCGAATACCATACATTATTTGTAGGTCTTCACCATTGGCATACGAAAGACGGCGCAGCCAATACGTGAAGGCACGAGCCTCTTCCGTAAAACCGAGCACATTCAGTGCATACAGGGTAAAGGTGGCATCGCGTAGCCACGTGTAACGATAATCCCAGTTGCGCACCCCCTTCAGGTCTTCAGGCAGGGAAGTAGTGGGAGCAGCGACGATAGCCCCTGTCGGAGCATAGGTCATCATCTTGAGAGCGAGTGCACTGCGCTGTACCTCTTCAGCATAGGGGCCATAATAAGTACAACTTGAGATCCATTTACGCCAGCAATGCAGCGTATGGGTGAGTTCTACATCAAAATTTCGCTGCTGTAACTCAACATCTACAAGCCTGCGAGCCGCTTGAGCATTGCGCCCCACACCCAGGGCAAAGACGATACGTTCACCCTCGCGCAGCGTCATCTGTACGATAAGCTCCGGATGTACATCCCCTTCATTTTGTACGACAATCATGGAGAAGGACGAGGCACGATAGGCTCCTACAATGCCCAAACCAACGTATTGCTGCCCGCCAGTAATAAGCGCACCCAGGTTATGCTGAGCGAGGGAAATTTCACTCGGCGAGGCGGCATAGTTTGGAGTGACCTTGAGTGTCATAGTGACGGGGAGTTCACCATGTGTACATTCCACGCTACGCACCAGGCAATGGCACGAGCCATCTTCCCGCGTCCAGGTATTATTATTCATTCCCCGGTAGGGCCATGCACTCAAGGTCTCGACGGGCATGAAATCCGTGATTGCCACTTCGCCCATGGTGCTGGTAAATTTGGTTTGGAGCACATTACTACCGCGCAGGTAGCGTTGGAAGCCAGGGATAGTCTTATCGGTAGGCGCTATTTGAAAATAGCCACCCCGTTCGGAATCGAGCAGCCGGCAAAAGAGGGCCGGGCTATCAAAGTCCGGTAGGCATCCCCAGTCCACTGAGCCATCTGGACTGACGAGTACAACAGAATGACAATCACCAATAACTCCATAAGAATTAATAGGTCGATAATTACAGATTTGCATTTTCCCAACTACATCCAGTGTGAGTAACTAATGTGAAAAAATTCCGATGGAACTTTAAAGTTCCTTATGTCAGGATAGGACGGAAGAAGCGACACAACAGTAACAAGACATTGGTACCATCCCATTTGGGGGAGAGACATTGTAATCTTCTTCTTCTATATATAACATCAGGCCGTCGAATATTATGCCTTTGTCTTACAAATCAAATTCCCCCCTAGAGCCGTTTCAATAATCCCAATCATATTACCTCTCTACGAAATAAGACGTTCCGAAGTAACGGAAAAGGATGTGCTCTTTGCACAAAAACTATGTGTTCTTGTATACTTAAATACTATCGGAAAACTTGTTGCCGGCATTAGCGCTACGGCTGCGTGTGCGTACGATTTTTGCGGCGAGCATGGCGACCGCAAGGGATCGCCACTACTATATACTCCTGATGCCCGTTCTGCGTGTATAGTAGTGAAGAGCCTTGCGGTCGCCATACAAAAATCCAACGCGCACCCGCTACGCCTAAGCGGCTAACACAACTGTAGACTACAGTGTTATACTCTGTAACAAAACCTCCTGATGATCGGCTCATATAGTACGTACAAAATAATACTATGTAGTTTGGAAACTCTTGTGCAGGGGGTGCAGGGGGACGCAGTCCTCCTGCCGGGGTTTGGGGTGTCCCCACATCCTCCCCTCTTTCTCACTCCTCGCCGCAGGCGACATGAATCGAGTACTTGAATAGTTACGTTACTACAAAACAGAGATACAAAGTAGCAGGAAAGGACTGCCATATGAATTTCGATGAAACAGTGCAGGCACTCTTCGAGGGAATTAAGAGCAGAGACGTAGAAAAACTGCTCTCGACCATCTCTATTGACGAAGAAGTGTGCCTGATTTTGCCAAATGGCGCGTTTTTCAAAGGGCAATCAGCCTTTATCAACCTGCATACAGCATGGTTCGCTGATCCAGATTGGCATATGGATGTTAAGTTCCTACGCACTATTGAAACGCCAGAAATGGGGTATGCGCTGATTCTTGCTGATTACAGCGATGTTACACTTGAAGATCAACCCTATGAAAAGCAGCATTACCTGAGCCTGGTTTTCACTAAAAAAGACGACGTGTGGCATCTCGTTCATGACCAGAACACCGTTGCGCAATAGATCGCTCTGTACAGCCTTACAGCGCATTTGACTTGACTTTTCCTCTTTACTCGCTACTTGACATATGCTATTATCTCTTGTGGAGATATTCTATATGCTTGGAGGTGTCTTATGACCCGTGACCAGGAGCCGTCTTCCCAGCAGCAAACATCCACAAGAAAAACTATCCTCATCGTAGAGGATGATTCAGCCATTGGCACGTTCCTTCTGGAAGCTATTGCACAAGAGACACCTTATTACCCCTTGCTCGTTCCCGATGCCTTTGAAGCATTAAAGGCCATGCAAGGGATCAAGCCGAACCTGATCCTTCTCGATTACTACCTCCCCAAAATGAACGGCATCGAACTCTATGACCAACTTCAGGCCAGCCCGGAGTGCGCAAATGTTCCCGTCATCCTGCTGACCACCAACTTAGACAAACGCCTGGAAGAAATCGAAGAACGCAACATGGTGGGTCTCAGCAAACCGGTCGACCTGGACGATCTTCTCAACACCATCGAAAAAGCGTTAACCTAGTCAAGTCAGCGGGGAGCACCTATTGCCAACAAACGAAAAGGATCAAAGGGTTCTATTACAGAGACTTCAAGGTATTCTCATTGCCTTTTTTCTGCTGGCTGTTCTTTTTTTGTGGGTAGTGTATTTCGCCGATCCATCCATTTACGCGAGCACGCTCTTGCTCAAGCCATCTCCAACGGATCGGTATCCCTTACCGGTGACGCTATTTCTGGTTGCCATTCTGGTTTTTATCGCCGTATTGATTGTTGGCGTTCTGCGCCATTGGCGCTGGCTGTTCTGGTTAGTTCTTATCGCCTTTGGATTCTCCATCCTTCAAATTCCTGCGACAATATTACAGCTTACCGGTGTTGTTCCTGGCAGCCTCCCTGTATGGTACAGTCTTTCTCGCATGGGCGTTGCTATAATTCAGGTAGGAATTGCTGTCTGGATGGTACAGATCTACCGGCAGTATGGAGTTTGGGCCACGGGCAAGAAGAAGAAAACAAGTCTTTAGCGATAGGCTAATTTCTAAACGCCAGACGAAAGAAAGAATCAAGAAAAGTATGAATTGGACAAAACAGCCGCGCCCACTTATAGTGGCATGCGCCATTTTAGGAATATTGCTCATCATTGTCGTCGTCGTCTTTGGCTTGTCAGCAACCTCAAGAGGGCCAATCGAGATACTTTTAGCATTGTTCATCGCTGCCCTCGCACTGCTCTTTGCAGCTTTAACGAGACGCTCCAGGTAAGGCAGAGTATGAATACCAGGTGGTGCTGGTGGAGGACTTAGCTCCATCGTCCATAGTAGGGGCTGCGGCTTGTCCCAGCCCTGAAGCGAAGCATATATTACTCCCTCAACCACCCGTATAAATACTCTTGCCGCAGGTATGATACAATAAGAGCGTGGACTATCAATCGTCTGGCCAGTGCGCGAACAAGGAGCAAGGCTTATGGCAGACGACCCATCACAAGTAAGCGATGGTCTCTATATGACCGAGGAGCAGTACCTCGCTCTAGACGAGGCGACGGACGGCAACTATGAATTTTATGACGGCTACGTTGTCATGCTGCGCCCGCCCTCTTCCGCCTACGACGAGCGGGCCATGTTCGATATGGCCGGGGGCAGCCTGGCCCACGCGGCCTTGTGCGTGCGCGTGGGAGGCATGCTCGATCAAGCCCTTGCGGACGGTCCCTGCATGGCGTACAGCAGCGACGTCAAGCTGAAGGTTGGCACGACTCGCCACTACTTCCACCCCGATGTGAGCGTGGCATGCGAGAGCCATGCCGGGAACTTGCTCACCGACCCGGTCGTCGTAATTGAAGTCTTATCCCCTGCCACCGAGAAGCGCGATCGCGGGGCCAAGTTTGCGGTCTATAAGACGCTCCCCTCCGTGCAGGAGTACGTGTTGATCGGCAGCGAGGCTCAGGAGATCATCGTTTACCGGCGTGAGAGTAACTGGCGCCCCTACCACTACCGGAGCGGCGACCTGGTCGAACTCACCAGCATCGGCTTCAGCTTTCCCTTCGATGCAGTCTACCGCCGCATCCCCATGTAGCCGCGCGCAACGCTATTCCTCATCAACATCACCCGGGCGCAAACCCGCCAACTCACTACGGCGTATACCGGTGCCTATAAGAACACTCACCATCGCCCAATTTCTCGCAGTCACTGCCTTAACCTGAAAGGCAAACTTATTCCCTCAAAGCAGCCTCAGAAGCTCCTCGAAGTGCTCTACTTCTCCTGTAACCAGTGCGCCACATCCGGAGCAAAATAGGTAATAATCATATCGGCCCCCGCCCTTCTGATACCCGTCAGCACTTCCATCGTCACCCTGCGTTC
>WNGM01001406.1_pt1 | contig 19363 bp, 15 predicted proteins | sample 5400571 | NCBI WGS metagenome assembly WNGM01 (sample SAMN13153378, study PRJNA577476) | soil metagenome | isolation source: 100 cm soil or saprolite under Garry oak tree replicate 2 | place: USA:California | collected 2016-06-15 | reverse complement strand
AGGACCCGGCAGCCTTCGACGTGCTCTACTGGAATAACGACACGACGCGCCTGCCCGCCAAACTGCATGGCGACCTGCTCGACCTGTACGAAACCAATGCCTTTACCCATGCGGGCGCCCTCGAGGTGTTGGGGACGCCGATTGATCTGTCCAAAGTGACCAACGATGCCTATATCGTCGCAGGCATCACCGATCACATCACGCCATGGCAGGGATGCTATGCAACCACCCAATTGCTGGGAGGCAAGGTCACCTTTATCCTGAGTAACAGTGGCCACATCCAGGCCCTGCTGAACCCACCAGGCAACCCGAAGGCGTCGTACTTCGTCAACGAGCGCTACCCGGCCGATCCCGGACAATGGCAGGCTGGAGCGCAGAAACGCGCAGGCTCCTGGTGGGAGGATTGGCGCGACTGGCTGGGCCAGCGCTCCGGTGAAAAGAAGCCGGCACCACGAGAACTGGGTAGCGCCCAGTATCAACCGGGAACACCGGCCCCCGGCTCCTACGTGTTCGAGCCGTGATATGCTCAGCTCTCTTGGCGTACGGTTTAGAGGGAAGGGATGATTCATGGCATCAGAAACCACCAGGCCACAGGCCGAGACACGCGCCATCACCGTCAGCGGGCAGCGCCTGCGGGTCGCCATCCGTAAAGGCGACGGCACCCGCACGCCGCTGCTGCTGCTGAACGGGATCGGAGTCAACCTCGAAGTGCTCCAGCAGTTCGTCGACGCCCTCGACCCGGCCATCGCAGTTATTCGCTTTGATGTGCCGGGCACCGGCGGCTCACCGGCCCCGCTCATCCCGTACCGTTTTTCGGCTCACGCCCGGTTGGTGACGAAGATGCTCGATCAGTTGGGCTACCAACAGGTCGATGTACTGGGGGTCTCCTGGGGTGGTGCGCTTGCCCAGCAGTTCGCTTTCCAATACCCTGTTCGTTGTCGGCGGCTGATCCTGGTCAGCACGGGAACGGGGGCACTCATGGTCCCCGGAAACCCCTCAGCTTTGGCGAAGATTGCCACGCCACGACGCTATCAGGACCCGGTTTACATGGCGCAGGTCGCCGGAGAAATCTACGGGGGAAAGATGCGCACGCGGCCCGAGCTAGCGCACGAGTTCGCACGTACCACACACTTTGGCAGCTCGCTCGGCTACTTCTATCAAATGCTGGGAGGAGTGGGGTGGACCAGCATCTTCTGGCTGCGCAAACTCCGGCAGCCGACGTTGATTCTGCACGGCGATGACGACCCACTTGTCCCATTGGTCAACGCGAAGATCATGCATCGCCTGATCCCGCATTCAAAGCTCTACATCTTCCACGACGGACACCTGGGGCTGGGGACGAGTGCGCGGGAACTCGCGCAAGTCGTCGACCAGTTTCTCAGCGGTCCCGTCTCTTCCTCAAGAGGTGGGGCCTGATCCAGAGAGGGAAGAAAGAGCGCAAGGTCAGCTGGCCTGTCGTTAGTTTTTGTCCGAAAAGATCGTATGTGCCAGATAACTGGTAACTCTGGGCTCCAATGATGTGATAGTATGTATAAGGCGAAAAAGTCTTTCAGGTGGTTGAGAGCCATGTCCTACTATGCATGCTCCATACAAGAAGGAGGAAAAGAAGACAGACATATGAGTCAAGATATTTTCGGCATTCATCATGTGACGGCGATTACCAGCGACCCGCAACGCAATCTCGATTTCTACACTGGTGTGCTGGGTCTGCGGCTGGTGAAACTGACGGTGAACTTTGACGACCCACGGTCCTACCACCTGTATTATGGGGATGAGCTGGGTCATCCTGGCACCATCCTGACCTTCTTTGCCTGGCCGGGCGTGCCAAAGGGACGGCAGGGAACAGGGCAAGTGACCGTGACGTCCTTCTCCATTCTTCAAGCGTCACTAGACTATTGGATCGAGCGCCTGGGCCAACAAGGCGTCTCCTACAAAGGACCAGCTTCGCGTTTTGACGAAACCATCCTTGCCCTCCAGGACCCAGATGGGCTCGCCCTCGAACTGGTCGCTCACCCGCAGGCAGACCATCGTCCAGCCTGGCAAGAGGGACCCGTGCCTGCTCCACATGGGATCCGGGGCATTCACACCGTCACCTTGTCGGAGGATGGGTACGAACGGACGGCCCAGCTCTTGACGGAGACCTTTGGCTTTCGTCCTCTCGGCGAGGAAAACAACGTGTTCCGCTATGAAGTCGGAGAGGGGAGGCCGGGAGCGTATGCAGATATCCGCTGTGCTCCGGAGCTGCGGCGCGGATTGGTTGCTGCTGGAACGGTCCATCACGTGGCATGGCGCACACCCACTGATGAGCAACAACAAGCGTGGCGCAGGGTACTGGCTGGTCTGAATCTCAATGTCACTCCGGTGATGGATCGCAAGTACTTCCGCTCGATTTATTTTCGCGAACCGGGAGGCATCCTGTTTGAAATCGCCACCGATGCCCCGGGCTTTGCAGTGGATGAGCCAGTCGAGCAACTGGGAACCCATCTGGAGCTCCCGCCCTGGTTAGAGCGGGAGCGATCAGAGCTTGAACAGATGCTGCCACCACTCCGTTTGCCAGCAGCAGAGGTAGAGAAACCAGGCTGAAGGTAGAAGGAGAGGGTGATGGTTTCTGCAAGCATTGCCACCGGGCTTGAACTCGCGGCCATGCCCCCGCCCTGTTTGAATCGTGCTCTCGTCTACTTTGCCCGGCTGAGCCAGCCTAGGATGGCAATTTTTGCTTGAGGCAAGCAAGCAGCAAGGTGTTGCTGCCCCTATTTAGTAGAGGACCCTGTCTGGGGGACAGGTAACCGATTTATCGAGCACGTCCTCAATGTACTATCCATACTTCTGGCGCAAGACCTTCTTGTCGAGCTTGCCAACACTGGTCTTGTCCAGGTATTCCACAAAGCGAACTTCTGGCACCGCCCATTTTGAGATGGCCCCCCGCTCTGCCCAGACTCTGACGTGCGCCTGGATGAGTTGCTCCGTGACCACGCTCACGCTCTCCTGTTTCAACACGACCAGGGCCAGCGGGCGCTCTCCCCATTTCTCGTCTGGCATGCCAATGACCGCCACCTCACTTACCCCGGGGTGCTGAGAAACGATGTCTTCGATCACCAGAGAAGAAATCCACTCTCCGCCGCTCTTGACCACATCTTTTATACGATCGGTAATCAGCAGATACCCTTGGGGATCGATCGTGCCGATATCGTTGGTGTGCAGATAGCCACCATGCCAGAGATTCTCGGAATTGGCGGAGTCGTGCAGGTAGCCCTGGGTCAGCCATGGGGCGCGGACAACCACTTCGCCGCTTGCCTTGCCATCATGGGGTACGTCCTGCATGTTCTCATCAACGATACGCAGATCAACGAGCTGGGCCGGGACACCTGCCTTGGTCCGGTATGCAATTTCCGTGTCTGCGTCCAGTTCGGTCATGTTGGGTTTCAGTTGGGCCAGCGACACGATCGGACACGTCTCTGACATGCCGTAGCCGCCGAAAATATCGATCCCCTTGTCCATGGCCAGCTTCGCCAGACCCTTTGGCAGGGCTGAACCGCCGATGACCACCTTCCACCCGGACAAATCTATATTTTGGCTCGCCGGACTCGACAGCATCATATGCAGAATGGTTGGCACGCAATGGGAGAAGGTCACATGTTCCTGCTGGATCAGGGCCAACAACATATCCGGCAGGTAGCGGCCCGGGTAGACCTGCTTCGTGCCCATGGCTGTTGCCACATAGGGAACCCCCCACGCATGCACATGGAACATGGGAGTAATGGGCATATAGACGTCGCCACGATGGAAGCGCTGGTGCTCAGGCGTGCTGGCCAGCGATCCAAGCACGACCAGGGTGTGCAACACCAGTTGCCGATGGCTAAAATAGACGCCTTTTGGGTTGCCGGTGGTCCCGGTGGTATAGAAGGTTGTGGCACGCGTGTTTTCATCAAAGTCAGGAAAATCGAAGTCCTCAGCCCTGCTGGCCAGCAGGTCTTCGTACGCAGCCGCAAACGCAATGCTCGACTGCGGGTGCTCACCTTCGTCGCTTAACAGAATGAAGGTTTTCGCTGTTTCCAGGCGATTCGAGATGGAGACGAGGATCGGCAAGAAATCAGTGTGACACAGGATGACATCGGCCCCGGCATGATTGAGGGTATAGAGAATCTGTCCTGGTGACAGGCGGATGTTGATCATCTCTAAGACCGCTCCCATCATCGGGATGGCGAAGTAACTTTCCAGGTAGCGATGGCTATCCCAATCCATCACAGCTACTGTATCGCCTGGCTTCACCCCGAGTCCGGCAAGACCACTTGCCAACCGACCGATACGTTGGCGCAGCGTTCGGTAGTTATAGCGACTTATATCCCGGTACACGATCTCCTGTTCGGGAGCCGTCGCTAGAGGGGTGTAAAGCAAATGCTTGATGAGCAACGGGTAATCGTAAGCGGAGGGTGTGTGTTCGATCAGCGATGCTGACATAGTAAATATCCTTCCCTTTGGAGTGTAGCCCCCGCGATAAATCGGGAGGCTACAACGAAAGCGTGAGGTAGCCATTAAGGCCTTCAAAAAGCTTTACCCTTGCAGGTTCTCGAAGATGCCTGCGGCCCCCATCCCGCCACCGATGCACATCGTCACCATCCCATAGCGAGACTTGCGTCGCTTCATCTCATGCATGAGTTGGATGGTCAGCTTGGAGCCCGTTGCCCCCATCGGATGACCGAGTGCGATGGCCCCACCGTTAACATTCAGCTTCTCCATATCCAATCCCAGCTCGCGGACGATAGCCAACGACTGTGAGGCAAACGCTTCGTTCAACTCGATCAGATCGATATCCGAGAGCGAGAGGCCGGTCAGCTTGAGCACCCTGGGAATGGCGACGATCGGCCCGATGCCCATCACTTCAGGGCGTACGCCGGCAACAGCGAAACCTACGAAGCGCAGTAAGGGTTTCAGCCCAAGCTGTTCGGCCCGCTCCCGCTCCATCACCACTACCGCCGCGGCTCCGTCACTGCGCTGGGAAGAGTTCCCGGCGGTAATTGTGCCTCCGGCCTGGAAGGCCGGGCGCAGCCTGGCAAGTCCCTCTTCAGAGGTATCGCGGCGTGGCCCTTCGTCTCGCTTGAAAACGGTCTTTTGCTGCTGTGGCTGTCCATCGTCATCCACCCAGCTGAATTCGACCTCCAGTGGCACAATCTCCTCGTCAAACAGCCCGGAGTCCACCGCCTTGGCGGCAAGTTGGTGGCTGCGCAAGGCGAAGGCGTCCTGATCTTCGCGGGAGACCTTGAACTCCCGTGCTACCTGCTCGCCAGTGAGGCCCATCGGCATGTAGTAGGCGGCGTAGGTGTGTACCAGTTCGGGGTTGGGCGAGAAATTGGGAGACTGCAGGGTGCTCGACATGGACTCGGTGCCACCCGCCACGATCGTAGTGGCGAAGCCCGCCATGATGCGCTCCGCCGCCGTGGCAATCGTCTGCAAGCCCGAGGAGCAAAAGCGATTGACGGTCTGAGCGGGCACACTCACCGGCAGACCTGCCCGCGCCGCCGCCTGCCGGGCGATGTTGAGTCCCTGCGTCCCTTCAGGAATGGCACAGCCGATGATCACGTCTTCTACCTCTGCCGGGTCCAGTCCTGGCGCACGCCGCAGCACTTCTTTGATGGCCGCACCTGCCATGTCGTCGGGATAGGTGGCCCGCAGCGTTCCACGCGGTGCTCGGCCCACAGCGGTGCGAGCACCGGAGACAATAACAGCTTCTTTCATGTTGTTCACCTTCCTAGTTTCTGAGTGGCTTGCTCGTTGTGAGCATGGCCTGGATGCGTTCCAGGGTCTGCTCGTTATGCAACAGTGAGAGGAACGCCTCCCGCTCCAGCTTGAGCATGTAATCCTCCGTGACCCACTGAGGTGTCGAAAGCTCCCCGCCGCACAGGACGCGGGCGAGGTGTCCGCCGACAACGCCATCGTATTCGGTCGCATAGCGCGCCCACTGCAGTTGCCGCACACCGATCTCTAGCGCCGCTACCAGCGTTTTCCCGCCAGCGTAGACGTTCTTGCCTCGTTCAGGTGGCTGGTAATCGTCTGCCAGTTCGAGCACCTCGCGCCTGGCTACAGCCAGTACATGGTCAGGATTCATCACAATCTTATCATCGTCGCTGAGGAAACCGAGTGTGCGCGCCTCTAATGCGCTGGTGGAGACTTTGGCCTGACCGATGGTCTCAAAAGCTTTCTGTGCAAACGGCAGGAGTGGCGTATCGGGGGACAGGGCCAGCGGCCGCGAGATGATGCGGCGGGCCAGTTCTTTGGTCCCACCGCCCGCCGGGATGAGTCCGACACCGACCTCCACCAATCCCATATACGTCTCGGCGGCTGCCACCACGCGGTCGGCATGCAGGGCAAACTCGGCTCCGCCTCCCAGCGTCTGCCCGTGGGGCGCGGTCACTACTGGTTTGGGACAGAAACGCAAGCCCATCATCAAATTTTGGAGGGCCACCACCGTCTCATGCAGCTGCTCGAACTTTCCCTGCCGGGCTGCCATGCCAACCATGAGGAGGTTGGCCCCCACACAGAAGTTGCGGGCCTCGTTGCCGATCACCAGGCCAATCCAGCGGTCGTTCTCCAGTTCACGCAGCGCCCGCATGCCCATTTCGACAATATACGGATCGATGGCGTTGGCATGGGAGTGAATCTCAAAGCAGAGCACGCCATCCCCCATGTCCAGCAGACTGGCAGAGTCGTTGCGGGCGATTTCTTTGCCTGCCTTACGCAGTGCCTCCAGGGAAATGCGCTCTGGGTCCGTGCGCACCGGCTCGTAGGACCCCGAGGTTGGATTATAAACCAGCTCCCGGCCATCCTGACTGCGATAGAAAGAGGTGTTGCCTTGCTTGAGCATCGTCTGCACCCAGGGTGGGAGCGTGAGTCCGAGTTGCTCCATCAACCAGGCAGTCTCCTTGACGCCCAGCATATCCCAGGTGCGGAAAGGCCCGGCTTCCTGTCCGAAACCCCACTCCAGCGCGTGGTCAATATCCGCCAGCGAGTAGGCTATCTCCGGCGCACGCCAGGCGGCGTACATCAGAGAAGGCAGGAGCGTGTCTCGTATGTAGCGAGCATCGCGGTCCTCGTCAGCCTTGGAGATGAGGAAGCGCAGCCGCGCCCCCAAGTCTCCCTGCTCCTGAGCTGCCTTGACGATGGGCAGCTCGGGCTGTTGTGCCGGTCGGTAATCGAGTGTCTCCAGGTCGATCACGTCAAAGACGGTTTGTCCATCGCGCTGGGTGCGTTTGTAGAACCCACTGCCGGTCTTTAACCCGAGCAGACCAGCCTTAGCCATGCGCAGCAGCGGTTCGGGCGAGACCAGTTCCTCGCGGAACTGATCTTCGGGAATGAGGTTGTAGAGGTTCTGTGCGACCCCGAGTGGGATGTCCAGGCCGACCTGGTCCATGAGTCGGAAGGTAGCGGTATTGGGCCGACCGATGAGCGGCCCGGTCAGCGCATCCACCTCCTCGATGCCATAGCCGTTCTTAAGCGCATAGCGTATGGCCTGCTGGCCACTGTAGCTACCAATCCTGTTCGCGATAAAGTTCGGGGTGTCTTTGGCGATCACCACCCCTTTGCCTAGCACTCGCTCCCCAAAAGTGCGCATGGTTTCCAGTACCTCGGGGTCGGTATCTGCGGTCGGGATGATCTCCAGCAGTTTGAGATAGCGCGGCGGGTTAAAAAAGTGTGTCCCCAGGAAACGATGTTTGAACCCCTCAGAGCGTCCTTCGGCTACGTTGGCGAGTGGAATGCCGGAGGTGTTGGAGGAGATAATCGCCCCAGCTTTGGCGACCTGCTCGATGCGAGCCATCAGCTCTTGCTTCGGTTCCAACCGCTCGATGATGGCTTCGAGGATCCAGTCAGCTTCTTTGAGACGCTCAAAGTCGTCCTCGAAGTTGCCCAGGCGAATGTGCTCTGCCAGGCTCTCGTGCATCAGAGCAGCAGGCCTGGCTTTGAGCATGCGCTCAAAGCCGACCTTGACGATGCTATTGCGCTCCTTCCCTTTGGCTCCTGAGGGGACGATGTCCAACAGGTCGACCAACAAACCGGCGTTGGCTGCGTGAGCCGCGACGGCTGCTCCCATGGTTCCGGCTCCCAGCACGGCCACGCGGTGAATGTGATGGGTCATAACACAACCTCCAGTATCAGAATCTTCGTTCATTCAAATAGTGAAACGCACATGTTTCGCGGTCTAGCGGTGCGCGAAGGCCTGTATACTTCAACTTTGCCAGCGATACCATCGCGTCCGTCATCCTGCCCTCATTCTGCAGCTGGCTGAGCCGCAGGCACAGCAGTTGCATCGTCGTCATACTAGCTAGTATAGTCGACAAGCGTTAAGAAAAGCGTTTATCGAACTGGCCCAGCAGGCAGACAAGCGTTTGTTGTGACCTACTTGTCTGTATGAAGAAGAAAGTTGCTCACTTCTCAAGCTAGTTACCACTCGCAATCAGTGACCTGAATAGTTACGAACACACTATTACTAGGAATGCATCTCGTCCCCAGGTGTGATGAGCCGGGCACCACGTTGGAACGTCGTCAAGTACACCAGCCATTGGAACCCGACCACCAGGCGGTTGCGAAAGCCGATCAAGAACATGAGATGCAGGACCAGCCACATGACCCATCCTAGCAGACCGGCGATGCGAAACTTGCCGATCGAAACGATGCCATAGAAGCGCCCGATCGTGGCCATAGTCCCTTTATCAACATAGCGAAAGGCCTCGGAGGGTGGTTTGCCTGCGACCCGGTCAGCAATGACGGAAGCGATATACTGCCCTTGCTGGATCGCGACCTGAGCCACTCCCGGCAGCGGCTTGCCATCCTGGGTAAAACTGGCCGTATCCCCAATGACAAAGATGTTGGGATGCCCTGGGACAGACGCATCGCTGCCGACCTTGATACGGCCCCCGCGGTCCGTCTCGGCACCCAGCCACTGACCGGCCGGGGATGCTGCCACCCCTGCCGTCCAGATGACCGTTTTGGCGGGAAGACGTTCTCCCGCGATCACGACGCCCTCACTGTCGATCGCTTCGACGGGAGAATTCGTTCGCACTTCGACCCCCAGACGATTGAGGGCTGTATGCGCTTTTTTCGCTAATCGCTCATCGAAAGGCATCAGGATGCGTGGAAGCGCCTCGACAAGCACAATACGAGCTTGCTCTGGATTGATATGGCGAAAGTCCGAGACCAGGGTTTTGTGGGCCAGACCCGCAATCGCTCCCGCCATCTCGACTCCCGTTGGGCCAGCGCCCACCAGTACAAACGTGAGCAGCGCTTTGCGCTTCTCTGGATCGGTCTCCCGTTCAGCCATCTCAAAGGCCAGCAGTATCTTGCGTCGAATGGAGGTCGCCTGGACAATCGATTTGAGCCCAGGAGCGGATTGTGCCCAGTCGTTATGCCCAAAGTAACTGTCGCGTGAGCCAGTCGCCAGGATCAAGTAGTCGTAGGGCACGGATTGATCATCGTGCAGGAGCACTCGCTGGGCCTGTGTATCCACCCCTGTTACCTCGCCCAGCAGCACCTCGGTGTTCTTTTGTTTGCGCAGCACGCTGCGGATCGGGGCCGAGATTTCCGCCGGGGAGAGCACAGCCGTTGCCACCTGGTACAACAGCGGTTGAAACAGGTGATGGTTATTGCGATCAATCACTGTCACCTGGACAGGCACATTGCGTAAGGCGCGTGCTGCCTGTAAGCCACCGAAACCCGCCCCAACGATCACGACACGAGGCATGACCGCAGGCACAGCAGACGCAATGCCCTGTTGTAGAACCAGCTTCTCATTCATAATGTAGTCCCTCCGTAGCCTGGGTGAGCACGTCCCCTCAGCGATAGAGCAAGTGCAAATCGTAGGCGGCTCGCTCCAGCGGCTCGCGGAACTGGGGCGCCGCAATGGCGATCAGGCTGCGAGCCCGCTCAGCGGTACTGCGCCCAAACAGCATGGCCCTGCCATACTCGGTGACCACATAGTGGACGTGTGCCCGCGTGGTGGTGACCGCCGACCCGGGCGTCAGAATGGGCACGATGCGCGAGACCTGTCCATCAATCGACGGGAGCTCGTACGGCACGTTGCCTGCTCTGGCCTGGGGCGTGTGGGCCGTCGCGGGGAACGCTAGAACCGGTCGCCCGTGCGGAGCGTCGGCGGCACCCTGGAGAAAATCTATCTGCCCGCCCACCCCGCTATACTGGGTTGTGCCAATCGACTCGGCACAGACCTGCCCGGTCAGATCCACCTCCAGGGCGCTATTGACGGCCACCATATGGTCAAATTGACGAATGACCTCGATATCGTTGGTGTAGCTGATCGAACGCAGCTCAACCATGGGATTATCATCCAGAAAGTCCATCAGGCGGCGCGACCCAATGACAAAGCTGGCGACCACCTTGCCCCGGTCAAGGGCCTTACGGGACCCGGTAATGACTCCCCGCTCGACGAGGTCGAGTACCCCATCGGAGAACATTTCGCTATGGATGCCCAGATCACGCCGATCGGTCAATGCCTGGAGGACGGCGTCCGGAATGGCGCCGATACCAAGTTGCAGCGTGGCCCCATCCTCGATCAGATCCGCTACATGCCGGCCTATCTCCCGCTGCATCTGGTTGGGCGCTTGTTGCCCCACCTCATGCAGGGGCCCATCCCAGTTCACCGCGTAATCCAGCTGGGAAAGATGCACGAAGCTATCGCCGTGGGTCCAGGGTACCTGGGGATTCACGAGGGCGACGACCTGGCGGGCATAAGCGACCGCCTCACAGGTAGCATCGACGGACGGGCCGAGCGAGCAATAGCCATGCTTGTCCGGGGGCGAGACCTGAATGAGCGCCACATCGATGGCCCAGGGGCCGCCTGGCATGAAGAGTTTGGGGATAGTGGACAGGAACGCAGGCGCATAACTGGCACGCCCGGCGCTGATGGCCTCACGTTCGCTCGCACCGACGAAGATCGAGCGCACATAAAAGTGCCCCGTCCAGCGTGGGTCCGTGTAGGGAACCGGGCCAAACGAGAGGGTCGAGAGGAGCTCAACGTCCTGGAGTTCCTCCCCGCGGGCGACCAGCGCCTCGATGAGAGGCGTCGGGGTCGAATGCCTCCCGTGCAGATACACGCGATTGCCAGACTTGACGACTTGCACGGCCGTCTTTGCGTCACACCATGTGGTCATGTTACACCTCTTTCCTGCGGACTTACATGGCCTCGAAGATCGCGGCGATGCCCTGCCCCCCACCAATGCACAGCGTGACCAGCGCATACTTGCCGCCGGTACGACGCAGTTCGTAAAGCGCCTTCACCACCAGAATGCACCCTGTCGCGCCAACCGGGTGACCCAGCGAGATGCCACTGCCATTCGGGTTTGTGCGCTCCATGGGCAGGTCCAGCTCCCGAATCACCGCGATAGCCTGGGCGGCAAAAGCTTCATTCAGTTCAATCGTATCCATGTCCTGGATCGTCAGGCCGGTCCGCTCCATGACCTTCTTCACGGCCGGGATGGGTCCGACGCCCATGTATTTGGGCTCCACCCCAGCAAAGGCGTACCCCACCAGCCGGCCTAAAGGCCGCAAGCCCCGCTGCTGTGCCTCGCTGGCATCCATCAAGACGATGGCAGCAGCCGCGTCGTTCATCCCGGAGGCGTTTCCCGCCGTCACCGTTCCATTCGCTTTGAAGGCTGGGGGCAGTTTGGCCAGCTTTTCCAGCGTCGTATCTGCCTTGACATGCTCATCGGTGTCGAAGACCATCGTCTTGCCTTTGACCGTATACTCGATGGGCAGGATTTGCTCCTTGAAGTAACCGGCCTTGATAGCGGCCGCGGCCCGCTGGTTGCTTTGGAGCGCCAACTCATCCTGGGCCTCTCTGCTGATGTCGTGCTTCTCCGCCACATTCTCCGCGGTGACGCCCATATGGCCATTCCCAAAGGGGTCCGTGAGGCCCCCCAGGACCGAGTCAATCAGCTTGGTATCGCCCAGGCGCTGGCCCCAGCGGGTAGCTACGTCCCAGTAGGGGCCGCTGCTCATGACCTCGGCCCCTCCCGCCACGGTCACGCTGGCATCGCCCGTCGCAATCAGTTGGGCCGCCGACACGACGGCCTGCAAGCCGCTACCACACAAGCGATTGAGCGTGAAGGCCGGAGTTTTGACCGGAAGGCCACCATCTACCGCCGCGACCCGTGCCAGATAGATGTCACGGGTATCGGTAGGGATCGCGCTGCCAAACACCACGTGTCCCACCTCTTCCGGTTTGATCGTCGCACGCTTGACGGCCTCGCGGACCACGGCTGCCCCTAACTCGGTAGGGTGTTTGCCCTTCAAGCTGCCACCATAGGTACCAATAGCGGTACGCACACCGCTCAGAACAACGATTTCTGGTTGTGCCATTTGCTTTCTCCTTTGCTACTGATTGGTTTTTCCTTCTCTTGCTTCCACTAAGGAGTATCCTTTCCGCTAACGTGGTGGTCGCTCTCCGGCCTGGTAGTTGTAGAAGCCACGCCCACTCTTGCGTCCCAGCCAGCCGGCCGCCACCATCTGGCGCAGGAGCGTGGGTGCGGCGAAGCGGGGCTCTTTGAACGCGTCGAACAGCACATCAGCAATGTGGACCGCGGTATCCAGCCCAACGAAGTCGGCCAGCGTGAATGGCCCCATGGGGTAGCTCGTCCCCAACATCATGCCCAGGTCGATATCCTCTTTGGACGCGAAGTCTTGCTCCAGCATGCGAACCGCATCGAGCATGTATGGCATGAGCAGGTAATTGACGATAAAGCCAGCGCGATCCTTGCTCACAATCATGCGCTTTCCCAGGCGCTCGCCCACCGCATGGACGGTCTCGAGCGCCTCATCGGAGGTGGTGATCGTACGCACGAGCTCGATCAACTGCATGGTCGGCACCGGATTGAAGAAGTGCATGCCCAGCACGCGGTCAGGCCGCTTTGTGGCTGCCGCCAGTTGAATGATGGGAATCGAACTCGTATTGCTCGCCAGGATCGCCTGTGGTGGGCAGATCTGATCGAGCTGTGCAAACAGCTCCTGCTTGAGGTGGAGGTCCTCGATGGCTGCTTCAATCACCAGGTCACGATCAGCGAAGTCTTCCAACCGCGTCGTCCCTCGCACCCTGCTGCGCGCCGCCTCCTGGTCTGCTGGTGTCAGCTTGCCACGTTGCACCGCCGACTGCATAGATGTCTCGATGTGGTCGAGCCCCCTGGCCAGGAACTCGTCGTTGATCTCACGCACGAGGGTATCGTAGCCGGCACGTGCGCACACCTCGGCGATGCCAGCGCCCATCAGCCCAACCCCTATAATGCCAATGCGTTGAATCTCCATAGTATTCTCTTCTCCTTCCACTCAGTACCCCCTTTGTGGAGGGTGACTGACTGAGTGATTCTCATGAAGTTTAAAAATTTAACTGGGATACGCTGTGGGTCGTCCTTGGGCCGATAAATCGGCGGTGCGGACGATAAATCGGCGCCTACAGCGGATTTGTCGGTCGGATGAGATCTCCCAAGTAATTTATTAAAGTTCATTAGAATCAGACAAACTTCCGGCATATTCCGGTTTGGGTGACAGCACGATCCAGCTACGAGAACAAGTGCAAATCATAGGCGGCCCGCTCCAACTGTTCGCGGAACTGGGGCGCAGCAATGGCGATCAGGCTGCGGGCGCGCTCAGCGAGGCTGAGCCCGAGCAACATCGCCGTGCCATACTCGGTGACCACATAGTGGACGTGGGCACGCGTGGTGGTCACCGCCGCCCCGGGCATCAGCGTGGGCACGATGCGCGAGATCTGCCCATCGACCGGTGGGAGTGCATACTTAGAGGGCCGTGTCTCTCCACTGGTCTTGGGTGCCCGAGCTGTTGCCGATAGTGCCAGAATCGGTCGCCCATGCGGAGCCATGGCGGCCCCACGCATGAAGTCCATCTGCCCCCCCACCCCGCTATACTGGATCGTTCCAATCGACTCGGCACACACCTGCCCGGTCAGATCCACCTGCAAGGCGCTATTGACGGACACAAAATGGTCGAATTGGCGAATGATGTGCGGGTCGTTGGTGTAGGTCACCGGGTACATTTTTACCATGGGGTTATCATCGAGAAAGTCCATCAGGCGGTGCGACCCCATGATAAAACAGGCGACCATCTTGCCGCGATCGCGGGTCTTGCGGGCCCCGGTAATGACTCCCCGCTCGACGAGGTCGATCACCCCATCGGAAAACATTTCGGTATGGATCCCCAGGTCATGCCGATCGGTCAGCGTCTGCAGCGCGGCATCGGGAATGGCGCCGATGCCCAGTTGCAACGTCGCCCCATCCTCGATCAGCTCCCCTACATACCGACCGATTACTCGCTGCGTCTCGTCGGGTGGTTCTCCTTTCACGTCATAGAGGGGATGCTCCCACTTCACGGCGTAATCCAGCCGGGAAACATGTACGAAGCCATGGCCATAGACCCTGGGCACGTGAGGATTGACGAGGGCGACAACCTGCCGGGCATGATCGACGGCAGTACGTGCAAAATCGACGGAGGGGCCCATCGAGCAATAGCCATGCTTATCTGGGGGCGAGACCTGAATGAGCGCCACATCGAGGGGAAATGGTCCGCCTGGCACGAAGAGTTTGGGAATATTGGAAAGATATACCGGGACGTAGCTGGCACGCCCGGCGTTGACAGCAGCCCGTTCGAACGCACTGACGAACAACACGTTTGCGTGAAAGTGCCCCACCCAGCGTGGGTCCGTGTAGGGGGCCGGGCCAATCGTGAGTGCCGTGAAGAGCTCAACGTTGCGTAACTCCTCCCCTCGGGTGACCAGCGCCTCGATGAGCGGGGTCGGCGTCGTGACCATCCCCTGCAGAAACACGTTGTTTCCTGACTCGACGACTTGCACTGCCGTCTGTGCGTCACACCATATGGTCATATTGCACCTCCGAATGCTTCCTTTGAAACTTGAGCTACCGATCCTGCTCAATGTGACGCTTACGCGCCTGGTGTGTAGCCTGCTACGCCTGTTCTGCTGCCTGCTGCATCTGCTCGAGACCCTGCCGCGTGAGGGTCTCCGCCATCCCGAACGCTTTCTGATAGGCGGCCAGCGGCGAGCGCAGAGCCTCCGAGACATTCTTGTCTACCATGAAATCTCTCCTTATTTAGCCTTGGTAGTGCCACCTCATGCTTCCGTCACCAACAGCGAGAGGGCATCTGCTATGAGGGCTGGCTTCGCTTCCCCTTCAATCTCGATGGTGTTGCGGAATTTGAGCAAGATACGTCCCTTACCCTGTGGTTCCGCAGCAAGCAACACGACCCGGTCCCGGACACGTGACCCCGATTTCACGGGGGCCAGAAAACGCACTTTATCGAGGCCATAATTGAGCGCCTGGGAAACGCCGGCTGGGATAATACCAAGCTCCATTGACAAGGCGGCGGCTAAAGAGAGCGTGAGATATCCATGGGCGATGGTCGTACCAAACAGGCTTTCCCGCTTAGCCTGCTCCACATTGACATGAATCCATTGATGATCGCCTGTAAAGTCAGCGAAATCATTGATCCGCTCCTGGTTAATCGTTATCCACTCGGAGACCCCAAGTTCCTGTCCGACATATTGACTGATGGTAGCTATACTGTAGTCGTTGCCAGGCATATGTGTCCTCCTCCTTCGCTCCGGTAAGGTTGATGTAGACAGATCGCCAATGAGTCTAGATTGCCTACACAAAGGCGCTAAAGCCGGTGATGGCCTTGCCCACAATGAGCGTGTTCATTTCGCGGGTGCCTTCATAGGAGTAGATCGCTTCAGCATCGGCCACAAACCGCCCAACGTGGTGGTCAAGCAAGATGCCGTTGCCAGCCAGCAGCTCACGGGCATAGCCCACTGTCTCACGCATTTTCACCGTGCAGAAGGCTTTGGCCAGCGAGGCGTGTTCATCTTTCATGATCCCGGCGTCCTGCATTTGCGATAGGCGCGTCACCAGGCACTGGGACGCGGTGATATTACCCAGCATGCGCACCAGTAAATCCTGCACTAACTGGAAGCGGCCAATCGGTCGCCCGAACTGCTCGCGCTCCTGGGCATACCTCAGCGCCAGTTCATACGCCCCTCGAGCGCAGCCGACCGCTTCCCAGGCCACGCCTGCCCGCGTCATGCGCAAGACGGCTGCCGTGTCCCGAAAGGAGTTGGCATTTTGGAGCCGACTGGTTTCGGGCACGCGACACTCCTCCAGCGTGATGAGCGCATTCTGCACCACGCGCAAGGCAATCTTGTCCTTCAATTTCTCCGGCTTGAAGCCCGGCGTGCCTTTCTCGACCAGAAAGCCTTTCACCTGGTTGTCTGCCACGTCACGCGCCCAGATGACGGTCACGTCACTGAAGGTGGCGTTGCCTATCCATTTCTTCTGCCCGTTGAGCACCCAGCTGTCGCCTTCGCGGCGTGCTGTGGTGGTTAAGCCACCAGAGGTTCCAGAGCCCACCTCCGGCTCGGTCAAGCCGAACGCCCCAATTTTTTCCAGGCGTGCCATCGGCGGGAGCCACTGCTGTTTCTGTTCCTCCGAGCCGCACAAGTAAATGGAGCCCATCGCCAGGCCGCTGTGGACGCCCCTGAAGGTGGCAATCGAACTGTCCCCAGCCGCCAGCTCCATCATCAATACGCCATCGAGCAGGCTAGTTTTGCCAGGACAGCCATAGCCGTGATAGGATGTACCCACGATGCCCAGGGCCGCCAACCCTGGTATGAGCTGATAGGGAAATTCCTCGCGGGTCCAGTAGTGATTGATAATCGGAGTGACCTCGCTTTCCATGAAGGCCCGCACGCGGTGCACCAGCGCCTGGTCTTCCTCGCTGATGGTTGGAATAATCTGGTAAAAGTCTCCGTCGGCTCGTGGAAGTGCTTTCGGGGCCGTAACGCTCATTGTGATTTCCTCCTGAATGCCGGTTCTCTAACGATAACATGCAAGTTTGCTCCAGAAGAGGGAGCAACGCTCATACGAGGCTATGCTACGAAACGAAGTGTCGTATGCTAGCTCTAGTATAGTCGACGAGCGTTAAAAAAAGCGTTTGTCGAACCGGCCAAAGGAATAGAAAAGCGTTTGTTATGAAATACTTATCCGTTTGGAGAAGAAAGTTGCCCGACGCGCTAGAAACAAACGCTCGACCGCTATCGCATCTGGTCTGGCAAACGCTTTTCCTAACGCTCGTCGACTATACTAGAGCTAGCATACGATGCTCTAACTGAACGGCAAATGCTTCTTTTCGTACACACGACTGGTGAAAGGAGAACAGATCGATGAGTGACAAAAAATCAGATGAAACTTTGTTGAAGACCTGGGCGGAGACCCAGCAGAAGCTGCTGACGGACTGGCTCGACACCTTGCGCAGGTTCGGTGGGGCACCCACGCTGGAGCTCTGGACGAAAACGGTAGACGCCTGGCAGTCCTCGGTGAAAGAGACAGTGGATGCGCGAGCCGAATTCACCCGGCAGTTGACCGACACCCTGGCCAACGCCAAAGGAACCCCCGAGGAGATCCGGGCACTGGCGCGGGAAGGGCGGGAGCAGTTGCAGCACTGGACTGAGGCCGAGCGTGATCTCTGGCAGGGCTGGTTCAACGCTGTACGGGAGATCAATTTCCGACCAGAACCTGGAGCTGGAGCGCAATCAGGCAGGGACCTGGTGCAACTCTGGCAAGACAGCGCGCACAAGATGATCGATGCGCAAGCAGCGCTGGTCCGCCGCTGGACCGGCGGCGTCACCGGAACGAAGAAACAGGGGTAGCGAGGATTGGGATCAAGTGAAGGAGGACAACTTTGCAGAACGATTCACAGAATGTAATTCGTCTCGAAACAGACGGCCAGAATAGTGGGACCGAAGCCGAGTCATCTCACGCGAAGCCAGGCGGAAAGAGACCAACTTCCACGGGCGACGCCTCCAGGCAGGAGACCGCTACCAAAGAATCTGCGCGAGCTGCACTCAAGGAGGAACAACGCAAGGCCGCCGCTGCACAAGCGGCTCTAGAGGACTTGCAGCGACGGCTGGCTGCCGTTGAAGCAGCTCTCGCTGAAGAACGACAGAAGGCCGCCGCTGCACAGCAGGCGCTCTCAGAACAGCGGCAGGCCGCTGTAACCCACGCTGAGACCTCCGAGCAAACGGCGGAGCAGATGCCGGGTGGGGAGGCTGCCTTCGGCCTCATGCCTCTCGTCGGCTTTCGTGGCACGGATCTCTTCAACGCCAGCCAGCAGCTCGTCGAGCAAGCGATACAGCAACCACCGTTAGTTTTGAAGCACTACACGAATTTCCTCCTGGAGATGGGCCGGGTGGTGACCGGTCAATCTTCCGTCGAGCCCGATGCCAAAGACAAACGCTTCACCGACGAAGTGTGGAAAACGAATCCGTCTTACCGCGCCCTCCTGCAAACCTATTTGACCTGGCAGCAGAGCCTGGGCGCCTTTATCGACGATGCTGATCTGGACAAAAAGGATGCCGACCGGGCGCGCTTCGTCCTCGGACTCTTCACCGGTACCGTCGCCCCCGGCAACACGTTGCTAGGCAATCCGGCGGCCATGAAGCAGATGTACGAGACGGGAGGGGCCAGCCTGGTGAAAGGCCTCACCCACATGCTCGAAGACCTGGCCAATAACGGGGGTCTGCCCTCCCAGGTTAACATGAAGGCCTTCCAGGTCGGCAAGGACCTGGCCCTCTCGCCGGGAGCCGTCGTGTTCAAGAATGAGGTGCTTGAACTGATCCAGTATCAGCCCACGACACCCCAGGTGTATAGCCGCCCGCTGCTCATCGTCCCACCGCAGGTGAACAAGTTCTACGTCATGGACCTGTCGCCAGGCAAGAGTATCATCCGCTACCTGGTCGGGAGTGGCCAGCAGGTGTTCGCCATCAGTTGGCGCAATCCCACGCCCCAGCAGCGCGAATGGGGCTTCGATACCTACGACCGGGCTATCCTGGAAGCGATGGAGGCTGTTCGCGTGATCACCGCAAACCCGGACGTCAATATCAGCGGCTCGTGCCTGGGGGGCATGACCCTGGCCACGCTGCTGGGACACCTGGCGGCACGGGGGGAACGGAGCGTGAACGCCGTAACGTTCCTGGTCACGGTGCTCGATACCAACGTCGAGTCGACCATGGGGCTGTTCGCCACCAGGGAAACGATCGCGGCCGCCAGGGAGGCCTCGCGCGTGAGAGGGGTGCTCGAGGGCCAGGAAATGGCACGCGTGTTCGCCTGGCTGCGCCCCAACGACCTGATCTGGAACTACTGGGTCAATAATTACCTGGTCGGCAAGGACCCGGCAGCCTTCGACGTGCTCTACTGGAATAACGACACGACGCGCCTGCCCGCCAAACTGCATGGCGACCTGCTCGACCTGTACGAAACCAATGCCTTTACCCATGCGGGCGCCCTCG